>Ga0182016_10001603_pt1 | contig 27507 bp, 28 predicted proteins | sample 712S2MmetaG_FD_120491 | JGI IMG/M metagenome (GOLD analysis project Ga0182016, IMG submission 120491) | Permafrost microbial communities from Stordalen Mire, Sweden - 712S2M metaG | ecosystem: Environmental > Terrestrial > Soil > Wetlands > Permafrost | place: Sweden: Stordalen | collected...
AGGAGCTTCATGATCTTGATGCGCTCCTTGTAGTCGATGCCGTTCGAGCCGCGCACATAGCGCGCCAGATATTTGTCGATGTCGGGATTCTTGAAATCACGCGAATGCGAGGGGAGGTAGATCAGGCCCGACGCGATCACCTGCTCGATGATCCGCCGGATCGCCGGATAGGCCTCGGTCATGAACAGACGATAGGACGCCGAGCCGCGCGGATTGGGCAACACCGCGCCGTTCACCCACGGCACCGGATTGCATGCCATGGCGTCGGTCAGCGACCAGAACAGATTGCGCCAGCCGATCACTTCGCCGATCTGCACCTGCACGCCGCGGAAGCTGTCGACGCCGGTGGCGCGCGCCGCCTTCATGAGGAGCCCGATGATGAAATCGAGTTTGACCGCGAGCCGGGTGCAGCCCTGCAGCGTGAAGCCGTTGAAGAAGCCGGATTGCGGATAGAAAGCTTTCAGCTTTTCGAAGTCGCGATAGATGATGACGTTCTCCCAGGGGATGAACGCATTGTCGAAAATGAAGATGGCGTCGTTCTCGTCGAAGCGCGACGTCAGCGGATAATCCCACGGTGAGCCGGTCGCCGCGGCGGCGAATTCGTAGGACGGCCGGCAGATCAATTTGATGCCCGGCGTGTTCATCGGCGCGATGAACATCACCACCATGGCCGGATCGGTGATTTCCTGGCCCATGTTCTGGCCGAGGAAGTTGTATTGCGTCAGCGCCGAATTGGTGGCGACCACTTTGGCGCCGGAGACGTAGATGCCGGCGTCGGTCTCCTTTTGCACGGTGATGTAGACGTCCTTGACCTCTTCGACCGGCTTGGCGCGGTCGATCGGTGGGTTGACCAGCGCGTGATTGAGATAGAGCACCGCCTCCTGACCGCGCTTGTGCCAGGCGCGCGCATTGTCGGCGAATTTTCCGTAAAACTCGGCATTGGCGCCGAGCGTGTTGAGGAAGGCCGCCTTGTAATCGGGGCTGCGTCCCATCCAGCCGTAGGACAGCCGCGCCCAGGCGGCGATCGCGTCGCGCTGCGCGATCACTTCCTCGCGCGAATGCGCCACCTTGAAATATTTGTGCGTGAAGCCGCCGGATCCGGTATCGGTCGGCGCACAGAGCACATCCTGCTGCGCCTTGTCATGCAGCGCGTCGTAGAGAATCGCGACCGAAGCCGCGGAATTGCGGAACGCCGGGTGCGTGGTGACATCCTCGACCCGCTCGCCGTAGATATAGACCTCGCGGCCGTCGCGCAGCGTTTCCAAGAATTCGGCGCCGGTGAAGGGGCGTTTCTTGCCCTCGATGATCGATTCGGGACGCTCTGGCATCGCTCACTCCCTGATGTCCGAACCCGCGAGTTCCATGATTGCGCTCGCCGGTCGCGCGGCTTGGCTTTGGGTTATCGTCCTGCTACGCTCGATATCGTCAGCATACTGACGATTTTGCTCAGTGTACCGATAATCCGGTACGGGCGTCAAACCCGGTATGCGGCTGTTGACGGATGAGGTACGGCGCCAGCGACATGCAGACGTCTGAAGAGGACAGTCGCCTTCTCGAAATGCCCGGCCATCTCATCCGCCGGCTGCAGCAGATTTCCTTCGCGCTTTTTCTCGATCAGGCGAAGGAATTCGACATCACGCCGGTACAATATGCCGCGCTGGTCGCGATCAACAATCATCCGGGGATCGATCAGACGGCGCTGTGCCATATCATCGCGCTCGACCGCTCGACCATCGGCGACGTGATGGGGCGACTGGAAAAAAAGAAATTGATCCGGCGTCTGAACGGGTCCGTCGATCGGCGGACCAAGTCGCTGTCCGTCACGCCGCTCGGTCGCCGGCTGGTCCGCGACATCGAGCCCGCGGTGCTGGCGACGCAGCGGTCGATCCTCGCGCCGCTGAAGCCCGGCGAACGCAGCGCCTTCATGCAGATGCTCAAGCATCTCGTGCATCTCAACAATGAGCACAGCCGCGCGCCATCGCGAACCGAAGCCGCGGCGCAACAGGTCACGCGCTCCGCGCGCCACGCTCGCGAAAGTGCGCCCAAAGGGCGAGCCCGCCAACGATGGCGACGGCAAGGAGCGCCCCGCGCAGGCCGGTGAAAGCAAAGGCCGTGGCGCCGGCCGCCGCGCCGACCAGAAAGCCGAGCGCGATAAAGAGCACCGTCAGCAACTGCCGGCGGACTCCGGCGAACTCGCGCAGGTCCGCTCTGCTATGCCGGCTATGGCGAAGCCGCCGCCACGCCAAAATGAGCTCGGTCGTGGCGATGCCGAGCTGCGTCATGTTGCCGGTCATGACGTTGGTCTGCGGTATGCCCTTCATCAGGAGCCGTACCAAGACGCTTTGCGCCCCCATCGCCATGGCGGCGAATAGGCCGGCCATGATGCCGTGCCAGTCCCGCGCGTTCTGGATCGCGGGGCCGAACAGGATCGTCGCGACAAAGACCGCAAGCAGCGCCGTCTCGAGCGCGAGCATCCACGGCAGCGCGGCGCGGCCTTGATCCCGTACGACGCCGATAAGCGCGGCCGTCACAGCGGCCGCGACCAGAAAGGTGAGCACCGCGAGGATTTTGCCGATGACGCCGTAATCATGCGCGATCACTTCGCTGCCGGCGATGACGAAACTGCCCGTCACTTGTGCCGCGAACAATCCGAACAGCGCCAGGTAGGTGTAGCTGTCGACATAGCCGGCGACGAAACTCAGCAACACCGGAACCGCGGCCGGCGGCGGCAATTCGCGCGAGGGCCGGATCTCGATCATGATTGTTCCCCGATCTTGTCGATATGAGCCCAAAGCCTCATTTATTGGAAGCCCCGGGGGCTCGGCGCACTCTGTCCTTGGGACGGTTCCATGGGAGGTCTAGCGTGATCGCGAACCTGCATGCCGGGTCGGCTGTGACCGCCGCGTTTCTTGCTTCGCTTGTCGAAGCGGTCGAAGCGCTGACGGTCGTTCTCGCAGTCGCCGTCGTTCGCGGCTGGCGGCCGGCAGGTTTAGGCGCGATCGCCGGCCTCGCCGTACTGACGGTGATCGTCGCCGCGCTCGGGCCGCTGCTCGATCGCGTCCCGCTTAATGCGTTGCAACTCGCTATTGGGGTCCTGCTGTTGCTGTTCGGCATGCGTTGGCTGCGCAAAGCGATCCTCCGCGCCGCCGGCCTCGTTGCGCTGCACGACGAAGCCGCCGCCTTCGCCAGCGAAACCGCCGAATTGCACGAACAGGCCAATCGACACGAACAGCGCCTCGATTGGCTCGCCGGCCTCGCGAGCTTCAAGGCGGTGCTGCTGGAGGGCCTCGAAGTGGTGTTCATTGTCATCGCCGTGAGCGCCGGCCGGGGGTCGCTCATTCCGGTAAGCGCCGCCGCTCTGGCGGCCTGTATTCTGGTCGCGATCGCCGGGCTCGTGGTGCATCGCCCGTTGGCGCGTGTTCCGGAGAACACCCTGAAATTCGCCGTTGGCGTGATGCTGTCCGCTTTCGGATTGTTCTGGACCGGTGAGGGCTTTGGCGTCGCCTGGCCGGGCGCCGACCTCGCGATCCTCGCCTTCATTGCGCTGTTCCTGGCGGCCGGCCTCGGCGCGGTGGCGCTGCTCAACCGCCGTAGCGCTACGGCCGTGTCATGACGGCGCTGCGCGCCCTCGTTGACGAACTAATCGGGCTCTTCGTCGACGACGGCGCGTTGGCGCTCGCGATCGTAGGCGTCGTCGTTCTCGCCGGCATCGCCGCCTGGCTCGGGGCAGCCGCGCCGTGGCTCAGCGGCGGAATTTTGTTGTTCGGCTGTCTCGGCGCGCTTGTTGGCAACGTGCTCACAGCAAAGCGGCGCTGAAGAAGCCGCTTATCCCTTCGCCCGCCGGCAAGCCTGCCACAAGGACTGCGCCGTGACCGGCATGTCGAGATGATTGCCGGCGCCGTTCGGGATGGCGTCGGCGACCGCATTCATCACCGCCGAGATGGCGGCAGTGGTGCCGGCCTCGCCGACGCCTTTGACGCCAAGCGGATTGGTGGTCGCCGGCACGTTGTGCATGGCGTCACGCATCGGCGGCATGTCTTCGGCGCGCGGCATGGCGTAGTCCATGAACGAGCCGGTGACGAGCTGGCCGGAGTCCGCGTCGTAGACCGTATTCTCCATCAGCGCCTGGCCGAGGCCCGCGGCGACCGACCCGTGCAACTGGCCTTCGACCACCATGGCATCGAGCGCGTTGCCGCAATCGTCGACCGCGCTATAGGCCACGACCGCGAGGTGGCCAGTGTCGGGATCGATCTCCACTTCGGCGATATGGACGCCGTTGGGGTAAGTCAGCGGTGTCTCCGTCGTGGTCTTGGTGTCGAGATCTTCAGCAATCTCACCGCGCTTCTTCATCTCCGCGGCGCGCGCCGCCACCTCGAACAACGAAACGCGGCGGTCGGTGCCGACGACTTCGAAATTTCCGACCTGGTAGCCGACATCGCCTTCGCCTGTTTCGAGCATCGCGGCCGCGATCGGCTTGCCCTTCTGCACGATGAGATCGGTCGCCTTGGCGATCGAATGGCCGGCCGTCATCGCCGACCGCGAGCCGACCGAGGCATAGCCCGGCAATTCGTTCGCGGAATCGCCGTGGCGGTGCGTGATCTTGTCGGTCGGAATGCCGAGCCGCTCGGCGATGACGCGCGGGAACACCGTGGCGTGGCTCTGGCCGGTGCTCTGTACGTTAAGGCGAAGCTGCAACGTGCCGTCACCAGGGAACGCGAGCAGCGCGCTCTCGATCGGCGAGCCGCCGGAATGTTCCAGCATGCAGCAGATGCCGATGCCGCGATAGAGGCCGCGCTTGCCGGCCTCGCGGCGCCGCGCCCTGAAGCCGTCATAGTCGGCAAGCTGCAGCGCCTTTTCGAGCATCGGCTCGAAGTCGCCGGAGTCGTAAGTGGTGCCGACCGCGGTCTTGTACGGCATCGCGGATTTTTTGATGAGATTACGCCGGCGCAGTCTGATCGGATCGATGCCGGTCACTCGCGCCGCCTCATCGACCACCCGCTCGATGGCATAGCTCGCTTCCGGCCGCCCGGCGCCGCGATAGGGCGCGGTCGGAATGGTGTTGGTGAACACGCATTGGGTCGCGACATCGATATGTTTGATGTCGTACATGCCGGGCAGACAGCGGGTGAAATTCACAGTCGGAATATTGGCCCCGACCGGGCCCACATAGGCGCCGAGATTGGCGACATTGCGCAGCCGCAGCGCCAGGAACTTTCCCTTGTCGTCGAGCGCGAGCTCGACTTCGGAATAGATATCGCGCGCCTGATTGTCGGTGAGGAACACTTCCGAGCGCGACGACATCCAATGGATCGGACGGCCGAATTTCTTGGCCCCGATCATGATCGCAATGTTTTCCGGATAGGCCCCGGTTTTGATGCCGAAAGCGCCGCCGACGTCCTCGGTGATGACACGGATGCGTTCCTTCGGCAGGTTCATGATGGCCATGATGCTGTCGCGCATGGCGCCGGCGCCCTGCGAGCAGGCGCGCACGGTGTAGCTGTCGCTCGCCGTTTCGTGGCGTGCGGTGGCACCGCGCGGCTCCATCGGGTTGCCGACCATGCGCTGGTTCATCAGCGCGACGCGGGCCGTGAATTTCGCCGACGCGAAGATTTCTTCGACTTTTTTGGTATTGGCGTCCGGATCCGGATTCGGTCCCGGCCAGTCGACCGCGAGATTGCCGGGCGCCTGCGGCCAGACTTGCGGCGCGCCTTCGGCAAGCGCCGCGCGCGCATCGATCGCCGGCGTCAGCTCGTCATATTCGACTGAAACAAATTCGGCGGCGTCCTGCGCCGCAGCCGCGCTTTCGGCGACCACCATGGCCACCGGCTCGCCGATATGCACGACGCGCTCGGTGGCGAGTGCCGGCCGGTGCGGCAGCACCAAGCCCTTGCCGCCGCGGCCGGGCAAGGGCGGATGGCGGCCGAGATTGCCGACGCCTTCCATGTCCTTCGCGGTCAAGACGCCGATCACGCCCGGCGCGTTGGTGGCGCCGCTGACGTCGATCGAGACGATCCGGGCAAAGGCATGCGGCGAGCGGACGAAATGCGCATAGGCCTGGTTCGGCTCGGGGGCATCGGCCACATAGCTGCCGCGGCCGCGAACCAGGACATCGTCCTCGACGCGGGGGTGATAGGCAATGCGCTGACCGTTATCCGTGCTGGCGTCCATGCTGGGTTCCGGAGGGCTTTGATAAGGGAGGATTGGCGGAGTTTTCGGGCTCTTTATAGCGGAAACCGCCGATTGCTAAAGGCCTCCGCGACAGGCTGCATTGCCGGCGTGCGGCCGCCGCGCGCCTCCCGCTCGTCTATGCATGGGTTTCTTGCATCTTTGGCGGCTTATGCGCAGAACCATGCCGCGCCAGCCTGGGGAGGAATCATGACATCGGCCCAAAAGACCAAGACCATCGATACCCACAGCCATATCCTTGCCGATGCAACCATAAAGCTCCTGCAACGGGAGATTCCGAAGCTCGGCCTCAAGCTCACGCCTTACGACGACGAGAATTCCGTGGTCGAGGTGGCCGGCGTTCCGTACCGGCCGTTTCCGCGCGGCGGCCATAATCTCGAGAGCCGCTTCGCCGACATGGACGCCGCCGAGGTCGATATGCATGTGCTCTCGGTATCGCCGCAGACCTGGCTCTATGGCCAGGAGACCGCGGTGGGTGTCGCTGGCGCCGTGATCCAGAACGACGAGATCGCGCGGCTCGTCAAAGAATATCCCGAGCGCTTTTCCGGCATCGCCACGTTGCCGATGCAGGCGCCCGACAAGGCTGCGGACGAATTGCGTCGCGCCATCACCAAGCTCGGCCTGCACGGCGCCATGATCGGCTCCAATATCGGCGGCAAGAATCTCGACGATCCGAGTTTTGAGCCGCTATGGGCCACCGCCGCCAAGCTCGACGCCTTCATGGTGATCCATCCCGGGAATGTCGCCGGCGCCGATCGGCTAAAATCCTATTATCTCGGCAATCTGATCGGCAATCCGCTCGATACGACGATTGCTGCGGCGTGTCTGATTTTCGGCGGTGTGATGGAGCGTTATCCCAATCTCAACTTCATGATGGTGCATGGCGGTGGCTTCATTCCCTATCAGGGTGGGCGCTGGGTGCATGGCTGGGAAGTCCGGCCGGAGCCGAAAATGCATTTAAAGCATTCGCCGCAGCGATATCTCGACCGCTTCCTGTACGACACCATCACCCACAACAAGGCAGCCTGCGAGTTCTTGGTATCCTCGGCCGGCGTCGAGCGCGTCTTCCTCGGCAGCGATTACCCCTACGATATGGGAACGCTGGAATGCGCCCGGCAGGTGAAAGCGCTCGGCATCAGTGCCGCCGATCGCGACCGGATTCTCGGCGGCCACGCCGCCGAGATCATCGGCAAGAAACGGCGGCTGTGATGAACGAAGCCGCACTCGTGCGCGTGCCGGCGCGCGCCACCCAGGCGCTGATCGCCGACGCCTTCGTCGCCGCGGGCTTGCCGTATAACGATGCAGCACGCTGCGCGGAACTGATGACCGAGGCCGATCTGACCGGCGCCGACGGTCACGGTATTTTCCGGCTGCCGCAATATATCCGACGCCTCAAGGCCGGCGGCTTCAACAAAGAGCCTAGCATCACCGTGAACCGGACCGCACCGGCGACCGCGCTGGTCGATGGCGATAACGGCATGGGGCATCTGGTGATGTCGCGTGCGACCGAGGAGGCAATCGCCATTGCGCGCGAACAGGGCACGGGCTTTGTCGGCGTGCGGCGTTCCAATCATGCGGGTCCGGCTGGGCTCTATGCCGAGATGCCGGCGGCCGCGGGCATGATCGGGATTTATGCGGCGGTGGCCAATGCCAATCACATGGCAACCTGGGGCGGCGCCGATCATCTGCTCGGCACCAATCCGCTCGCCATCGGCGTGCCGTCGGGCAACGGCGCGCTGGTCTTCGACATGGCGACCTCGATTGTCGCCTATGGCACGGTGAAAAAATATGCGCTGCGCGGGCTCACCATGCCGGAGGGCTGGTTCGTCAATCCCGATACCGGCGCGGCGATCACCGATCCCAATCGTTCGGGCGAAGGCATGCTGCTGCCGATGGGCGAATATAAAGGCAGCGGGCTTGCGCTGATGATCGGGCTGATCGCCGGCGTGCTCAACGGCGCCGCTTTCGGCCGCGATGTCGTCGACTTCAACGCCGACGACAAGAGCGACACCAATACCGGGCATTTCCTCATCGTCGTCGATATCGCACGCTTTCTGCCGCTCCAAGCATTCACCGCCGAAGTCGATCGCCATCTGCGCGATTTGCGGCAATCGAAACGCTTGCCCGGCGTTGATGAAATCCGCCTGCCTGGCGACCGCCGCGCCGAATGCCGTAGCGAACGGCTGCGCGACGGCGTGCCGCTCGCGCCGGCGCTGATCGCGCAGCTCGACAAAATGGCGCGCGAACTGAAAGTGAAGCCGCTCGCCGAGCGGTAACTGCGGGCCATTGCGCTGCGCCCGCGTCATAATGGGCGCTAGCTTGACACCCTAATCTCCACCGCCCAGTAAGTTGGGCCAAAGCCCACAGAAAGCATAGCGGAGGCGACGCATCATGGCATTGACCAAAAGACAATTGATTTCCGCGGCCGCAGCAGCCGGTTCAGCGGCCGTGCTGGCGCCGATGCGACGCGCCCGCGCCGCCCTCGACAAGATTTCGGTTGCGGTGATCCCTATCGCCGATTGCGCGCCGATCTATCTGGGCAAGGCCAAGGGCTTCTTCGCCAAGCAGAATATCGACGTCGAGCTGTCGACCCAGGGCGGCGGCGCCGCCATCATCCCTGGCGTGCTATCGGGGCAACTGCAGTTCGGCTTCAGCAACGTGCCGTCGCTGTTGATCGCACAGACCAAGGGACTGAAATTCGTCGGCACCGCGCCGGGCGTCGCCTCGACCGGCGTCAGCGGTCACGACTTTTGCGCGGTCCTCGTGCCTGGCGACAGCCCGATTCAAAGCGCCAAGGACCTCACCGGCAAGACCGTCGCGGTCAATAACCTGAACAATATCGGCCAGGTTGCGGTGCGCGCCGGGGTGAAGGCCGCGGGCGGCGACCCGGACAGCCTAAAGTATCTCGAGGTGCCGTTTCCCGACATGCCAGCGGCTCTGGCCGACCACCGCATCGAGGCCGGCTGGATGGTGGAACCATTCGTCACCATCGCCCAGTCACGCGGCGACAGGGTCGTGGATTGGCCGTTTGTCGCTATCGCGCCGAAAGCAGAGATCGCGGTTTATTTCGCCTCGGTGCAATATACCAATGCGAACCCGGACATGGTCAAACGTTTCGAGGCCGCGATCACCGAGTCGCTGGCCTATGCCGACTCCCACTCCGATGAAGTTCGCCAGATCATTCCGACCTATACGCGTATCTCGCCCGAAATCGCCGCCAAGATCATTCTGCCGATATGGCCGCCCAAATTTAACCGCGCCTCAGCCCAGGCGATGGCCGACGACATGTTCAAGAGCGGACTGATCACCAAGCAGGCGGACGTCGCGGCGCTGTTGCCGCAGTAGCCCATGCCGGCGGCACGAACGACCAGAGTGCGGGCCAGGCTTGCGGCCCGCACTTTTGTTTGGCTGCAAGGCCTCGCCGGCCTTGTCGGCTTTGCGCTCCTGCTTGAGATCGCGCCACGCGTCGGCATCGTCTCGCCGGATTATCTGCCGCCGTTTTCCGCCATCATGGTTGCGCTGTTCAACGAGATGACGACCGCCGAGTTCTGGACGGCGCTCGGCGACACTTTGGAAGCCTGGGCGATCGGGCTCGTCATATCGGTAGTTGCCGGCGTAGCCATCGGCATCGCCATCGGCAGCTCGCATTTGCTGCGTAGCTTGACCCATTCGACTATCGAGTTCCTGCGTCCGATTCCGTCGGTCGCGCTGATCCCGCTCGCCGTGCTGCTGTTCGGCTCGCAGATCCAGTCGACGCTGGTGCTCGTGGTCTACGCCTCGTTCTGGCCGGTGCTGATCCAGGTTCTGTATGGCGTGCAGGATGTCGATCCGGTGGCGCGGGAGACCGCGCGCTCTTATGGACTCGGAACCTGGGCGCAAATCCGCTACGTCACCTGGCCGACCACGCTGCCTTATCTGATGACCGGCATCCGGCTCGCCGCCGCAGTGGCGCTCATTCTCGCCATCACCAGCGAAGTCGCGATCGACACCCAGGGTCTCGGCAAGGAGATCAGCGACACCGAGTCCGGCGGCGCAGTCGCCATCATGTATGCCTATGTGATCGTCGCCGGAATTATCGGCGTCATCGTCAACCTGGGTGCCCGGGCGCTGGAGCGACGGGTTCTGGCTTGGCACCCCTCGATGCGTTTGGACGCCGCGGAGGCCGGCGCATGAAAGATCTCATGCCATCGCTGCCGCGCCGTCTTGCTGTCACGCTTGCGCTTCCGGTGACCCTGATCGCCGTCTGGTGGATCACCAGCGCGGACAGCCAGAGCTTTTATTTCCCGCCACTGCAGACGATTTTGCAGACCTTCGGCAAATTATGGTTTTCGCCGCACGCCTTGTCCGATGTGGGGCCGAGCCTGTGGCGCTTCTCCGTAGGCTATCTTGCCGCGGCTTTCCTCGGCATCGTCATCGGCATTCCGGTCGGCGCCTCGCGCAACTTGCGAAATGTGCTCGAACCGGTGCTGGAATTTTTGCGCGCCATTCCGCCGCCGGTGCTGGTGCCGGTGCTGATCCTGTTCACCGGCCTCGGCAACGAGATGAAGGCGCTGGTGATCCTGTTCGGCTGCATCTGGCCGGTCCTGCTCAATACGGTCGCAGGCGTCCGCGCGCTCGACGAGGTCCTGGCGGAAACGGTGCGCAGTTATCGGATCGGCGGGCTCTCCCGGCTGTGGCATTTCGTGCTCCCGGGGGCCAGTCCGCAGATTTTCACCGGCCTGCGGCAATCGCTGTCGATCGGCATCATCCTCATGGTCATCAGTGAAATGTTCGCGGCCAGAGACGGCATCGGTTTCGTTCTGGTGCAATATCAGCGAACCTTCGCGATTCCGGAGATGTGGAGCGGCATTATCCTGCTTGGCATCATCGGCATCGTGCTGTCGCTGATTTTTCGTGCGTTTGAGGCCTGGCTGCTGGGCTGGTATCACGGCCTGCGGCAATCGCAGCGGGCCGGTTAAGCGAGCTTTTTGAGGGATCGATGGATCGAGCGGTCAAATCCATGCTCGAAGTGAAGGGGCTGCGCAAAGTCTACGAGGATGCGAGCCGCACCGTCGAGGCGATCCGCGACGTCAGCTTTAGCGTCGGCCAAGGCGAGCTTGTTTGCATTGTCGGCCCGTCGGGTGCCGGCAAGACCACGCTGCTCAAATGCATTGCCGGATTAATCGCGCCGACGGCCGGCGCCGTCGTCGTGGAAGGAACGCCGGTTATCGGTCCGCCGCCGGCCATGGCGGTTGTGTTCCAGGAATACGGCCGCAGCCTGTTTCCGTGGATGACCGTGCATGACAATGTGGCACTGCCGTTGAAGCAGAAGAAGCTTCCCGCGGAGCGGCGTGAAGAACTGGTGCGCGATGCATTGTCCGCCGTCGATCTTTCGGGCGTCGACGGCGCCTATCCCTGGCAGCTCTCGGGCGGTATGCAGCAGCGCGTTGCCATCGCCCGCGCGGTCGCCTACGAGCCGCATGTGCTGTTGATGGACGAGCCGTTCGCTGCTGTCGACGCGCAGACGCGCGCCGATCTCGAGGATCTGATCCGGGTGTTATGGCACCGGCTGCGGGTGACGGTGCTGTTTGTCACCCACGACATCGACGAGTCGGTCTATCTCGGCGAGCGTGTCCTGGTGATGTCGCACGCGCCGACGGTCATCATGGAAGACGTGACCATCGACCTGCCGGATGAGCGCACGCAGCTGGAAACCCGGTCGATGCCTCGGTTCGGCGAGTTGCGCAAGCACATTTATTCGCAAATCCAGCTCGCCAAGCAGGGTTGGCGCCCGCCCTCCGAGTGAAGCCGCGGGCGATTGGCGTGCCGGCGGGTTTGCCGATACCGCCGTCAGTGGATTTTCCGGCATAGCTCTCATGCGGGCAATGGAAGTCCCTATGCGGGCCGGCCACTGAAGAGTAGGAACGCCCCTTCATCGCAAGCATGGAGCTTGCGGCCACCGGCGAAATTCTTAGTAAATTGCCAATGCTCACTCCCGGCACGTTCGCGCTGACTCTGTTGCTGTCGTTTCTGACCGCGCTCGGCCCGTTGTCGATGGACATGTATCTGCCGTCGCTGCCGGACATCGCTCGCTCGCTGCAGGCGCCGGTGCTGAATGTGCAGCTGACCATTTCGAGTTACCTGTTCGGCTTTGCGGTCGGCCAGATTTTCTATGGTCCGATCTCGGACCGTTTGGGCCGCAAGCCGGTGCTGCTGGTGGCGCTGGTGCTCTACGCCGCGGCGACGGTCGCCTGCGCCTCGGCGCAATCGATCCACGAGTTGATCGCCGCGCGTTTCATTCAGGCGCTCGGCGGCGCGGGCTCGATCGTCCTGGCGCGCGCCGTCGTGCGCGACCTCTATTCCGGTGCTCGCGCCGGGCGCGAATTGTCACTGATGGGATCGATCACAGCGTTCGCGCCGATCGTCGCGCCGATGATCGGCGGCGTATTGCAGACCGTGTTCGGCTGGCGCGCGATTTTCGTCCTGCTGGTCCTCTTCGCCGGGGTGTCGGGCGCGGCCGCGGCGTTCCTTCTGCCGGAGACGCTGAAAGAAAGCCCGGCGGGGCGATTCTCGTTCGCCGGCATGGCCGGGCTTTATCGCTCGGTGCTGGTGCATCGCGGCTTTCTTGCCAATCTCGGCATTCTGACCACGACGTTTGTCGGCCTGTTCGCCTGGGTGTCGGGCGCGCCGATCGTGATGCAGGGCTCGGTCTATGGCCTCTCGCCGCTCGTTTTCGGCGTGACGTTCGCCATCGGTGCGGCGGGCTACATGGTCGGCGCCTATATCGCCGCGCGCATCGTCATCCGTCTCGGCCTCGACCGCACCATGGGGATCGGCTGCGCGACCCTCGCCATCGGCGGCTTGATCATGGCCGCGGTGGTCGCGCTCGGATTGACCAACGTCCTCTGGTTCGTCGGGGCGATGACGATCTATCTCGCCGGCTTGGGCTTTGCGCTGCCGATGGCGATGGCGGGCGCGCTGACGCCGTTCCCCGATCGCGCCGGTACGGCGTCGTCGCTGATGGGGTTTGCCCAGCAATCGAGCGCCGCCCTCGCCGCGGGCTGCATCGGGCTTTATCTCGGCCATTCCGCCTGGCCGGTCGCCGCCGTGGTGGCGACCATGGGCTGCGTCGCCTTCGTCATTTGGGCGCTGACGCGACACGTACGCGCGGCGGAGTGGTAATAGGTCGCTCGCTTATCCGCCGGTACGCGGATTATCGCTTTTTCTTCTTGCTCTTCTTCCCGAAGATCGCGTTCCAGTTTTCCTTATAGGCGGCGGTGACGGGTTTCTGGCCCTCGCCCCGGCTGTAACTGGACGGCGATGCGGCCGGCTCGCCCGCATCGGGCTTGGTCTCGGTCTTGGTTTCAGCCTTAGTCTCGCTGGCCTTGGTCTCGGCTTTGGCCCCATCCGCGACCGCAGTGTTCTTGTCCTTTGCGGCGGCCCCGCTTTTTGGGGCCGGGTCGGCTTTGACTTTTTTATTGTCGGTAACCATCGGTCTTCCTGATCGTGAACGCGCTGCAGTTTCGAACAGCCCAGACTAGGCGCCAAACAGTACAAAACCGCCTCAGGGCCGCGCCTGCTCCCCTCTACCCAATCTATCGCCTCGGATGCAACAATTCGACCGCGGCCGGGCCACGATTTGGGAACTTCTCCCCCTCGCCCTGCGACATTTCATTCCTGCGACAACCGATCCCGGAGCCTTCCCGTCGCGACGCGGTTAACTAGGTCGGGGCGGCCATGCGACGACACGATGAGGACGTCATGGCTGTTGACGCCGTTCTGTGGCTCGATATCGCCGTCATTTTCGCGTTCATAAGCCTCGGGTGCATGCTTACCGCACGCCGCGATAAGCCGCGCGAATTCACCGAAGCCCGGCTCGATCGCGAGTTCGACCGCGCGGCCTGACGCGACATCGGGCGAGCCTACATTTTTTCGCGGGCCAGCCGGCGGTTTCCGCTGGGCGGCTCCGCGTTATTGCTGCCGACACGCCAATTGCCATCGGCTATAACCCTGGCCGTAGCAAGGCGCTGTAGAACGCCGCAATGAGAGCAGCACAATGACCCAAGCGAATAATCTTCCGACGCGCATCCTCGGTTCGTCCGGCATTGCGGTTTCCGCCATCGGGCTCGGCTGCATGTCGCTGTCCGGAATTTATGGCACGGTCGGCGACGCCGACGGTATCGCGCTCATCCATGAGGCGCTCGATCGTGGCATCACCATGCTCGATACATCGGATGCCTATGGGGCCGGCCATAACGAGACGCTGGTCGGCAAAGCCATCAAAGGGCGTCGCGCCGGCGTGGTGCTGGCGACAAAGTTCGGCAATCTTGGCGGGCGGGACGGCAAATTCGCCGACGGCCGTCCCGAGTTTGTCATCAGTTCGTGCGAGGCGAGCCTCAAGCGTTTGGGTGTCGAGGTGATCGACCTCTATTATCAACATCGTATCGATCCGTCGGTGCCGATCGAGGACACGGTCGGCGCCATGGCGAAACTCGTCAAGGACGGCAAGGTGCGAGCGCTCGGCTTGAGCGAGGCGAGCCCGAAGACCGTCCGCCGCGGCCACGCGGTGCATCCCATCGCCGCCGTGCAGAACGAATTCTCGTTGCTATACCGCTCCGACGCCGAGGAGACCTTTCGCACCACGCGGGAGCTGAACATCGCCTTCGTGGCTTATTCGCCGCTCGGCCGCGGTCTTCTCACCGGCGGGATCGAACTGGCGGAGACCGACGCCCGCCGCCGCCATCCGCGCTTCGCCCCGGAAAATCTCGATCGCAATTTGACGCTCGTTCAACGCATCGGCGAACTATCGCGCCAGAAGAAATGCACGCCCGGGCAGCTCGCGCTGGCCTGGGTGCTGGCGCAAGGCAAAGACATCGTGCCAATTCCCGGCACCAAGCACAAAGAAAGACTCTTGGAGAATATCGGCGCGCTTGCCGTCGATCTGACCGCCGACGATCTTGCGCAGATTTCCGCCGCCATCCCGGTCGGCGCTGCCGCGGGTCTGCGCTATCCGGAGGCGCAGATGAAGAGCGTCTATGTTTGACGCCGTACGGCGGCTGCAGTGTTCCGAAAACTCACGGGTTGAAATTGTCGACCGCCGGCGCCTGCGCTACAATTGCGCGTGAATGAAGCGTCCCGCAGAGGACGCCGCAATGGCAGGTCGGGGAGGCAAGATGTGGATTGCGCTGGTCATCACGCATGGGCTATTGGCGTTCCTCTTGTTGGGCGCGATCACCCACCAAGTCGTGAGCATCTGGGCGCCGGTGCGCGCCGCGGCCGGTAATTTCGTCGCCCGCTTCCGCGCGGTCGGCTCGGCCAACTACGTCAACGCCATTATCGTGCTGTACTGCGCCACCGCAGCGCTCGGCAGCGTCCTCTACACCAATTACCGCATCACGGCCCGGCTGACGCTCGAGCAAGGCCACTACTGGAAATCGTTCGGGGCCTTCGAGCTCAAGGAACATTTCATCGCCATCGGGCTTGCGATGCTGCCCGCCTATTGGTGGTTCTGGCGGCAGCCGCTCGATGCCAAGGATGCGGTCACGCGCAAACTCCTGACCACGCTCATCGCCTTCATCGCCTGGTGGGCATTTCTCGCCGGCCACGTGGTCAATAATATTCGCGGGCTGGGCACATGAGCACGAACAATAGGTTCGGCGTTTTTGCCGTCACCTTCGCGGCGGTCTATGCGGCGGTCTATTACGTCGTGCTGACCAATAATTGGCCGCTGTTCTCCTATGGCCCGGCGGTCGGCGAATGGACCCTCTTCAACCATGCGGCATCGGCCGGCCCGACGATGTATTGGTATGGCTGGATCGCGACCTCGGCGATCATTGCGGCCATCGCCGGACTCATCGTGTGCTATTTGCCGGGAAGTATCGGCCGCCGGCTGTGGTCCGGTCTGGCGTGGCTCGTGCCGCTCGGTTCGCTCGCGGCGATCGCGCATCTGTTGAGCGGGTATTTCACGCATTGAGGCGGCGTATGACAGTCAATCGCGCGGGCGTTTTTCTAGCTTTAGTTCTGATATCGGCGCTCGCCGGGCTTGCGCCGGCGCAGGCCGGCGGCGTGAATTTTGGCGACGATAACGACAACAATTCCGACCAGGGACCGTATTTTTTCGGCTTCGTCCGCGACGACTCTGGTTCGGCCGTGCCCGACGCCAAGGTGACGGCGACCGTGAAGGCGGGCGGCGCGCTCGTGACGCGCAGCAACGGGATGGGCGTCTATAAAATTCCGGGCTTTGGCAAAAATGTCGATCCCGACAGCATCGACATTTCCTGCGCCAAGGACGGCTACAAGCAGGATAACGTGGTCCGCCGCCCCCATGCGGCCGGCGATAATACCGATCCGGTCGAAGTCGGGTGCAATTTAAAGAAAGAATAGCGATGACGCGGGCTATCTGCTTTGCCGCGGTGATCGCGCTTGCCTTCAGCCTGATCGAGGCCGACGCCTGCTGTGCCCAAACGCTGACCGGCGCGGTGACGTCCGCCGAGGAAGGCGCCATGGAGGGCGTGCTGATCAGCGCGCAAAAGTCGGGTTCGCCGATTACCGTCTCAGTCGTCAGCGACGAGAAGGGCCGCTTCCGCTTCCCGGATGGTCGGCTCGCGCCCGGCCGCTACACGCTGCGCATCCGCGCCATCGGTTACGACCTCGCCGGACCGCAAGCCGTCGACGTTGGTGACGCGTCGGCCGATATCGCGATCAGCTTGCGTAGAACTTCCGACCTTGCGGCACAGCTCACCAACACCGAATGGCTGATGAGCATGCCGGGCACGGCTGACGACAAACGTCCGCTGATCGAATGCATGAGCTGCCACAGTTTCCAGCGCATCGTGCGCTCGACCTACACGGCCGACGAATTCGTTCCCGTTCTCGAGCGCATGGCGCAATATGCCAACAATTCGATTCCGGCGCGGGTGCAGTCGCGCGTTGCCCGGCGCGAGGTCAGCGATACGTCGGTGCGCAAGCTCGCCGCCTATCTGGCGACGATCAATTTGAGCCGCGCACACGGCCGCGGCGACGACGCCTGGAACTACGAATTGCAAACTCTGCCGCGCCCAAAGGGCCGCGCCACCCGTGTCGTCGTCACCGAATATGCTCTGCCGCGCCCGACCATCGCGCCGCATGACGTGCGCACCGATGCCGCAGGGCATGTCTGGTATTCAAATTTTGTCGAGAATGATATCGGCGAGCTCGATCCGACGACCGGCGCGAACCGAGACTATCCGATTCCCGTGCTCAAACCGGGATCCCCGACAGGCTCGCTCGACCTCGAAGCCGATGCCGACGGCAATCTATGGCTCGCCATGATGTTTCAGGCGGCCCTTGCCCGCTTCGACATGAAGACCAAAACCTTCAAGATTTTTCCGGTGGATGGCGATTTGAACGACGACGCCATGCAGCTATCGATGGTGATGCCGCGCTCCGCGGGCGTCGACGGCAAGGTGTGGACCAACGACGTGGCGCGGCAGTCGATCATGCGGCTCGATCTCGCGAGCGGCAAATATCAGCGCATCGATCCGTTCACGCTTTTACCGAAAGGGCGGCTGCACGCGCCTTACGGCATGGCGGCCGATGCCAAGAACAATCTCTATTTCATGGATTTCGCCGATCAGAATATCGGCCGGGTCGACGCCGCAAGCGGCGCGGCCACGATCTATCCGACGCCGACGGCAAAATCCCGGCCGCGCCGCTGTATGCTCGACCGTCAGGGGCGGCTGTGGTTCACCGAATTCGCCGCCGATAAGCTTGCGATGTTCGATATCACGGCGGAGAAATTCAAGGAGTGGGACGTGCCGACGCCCTATACTTTTCCCTACGACGTGTTCAGCGACAAGAACGGCGAATTGTGGAGTGGCGGCATGGCGAGCGATCGGGTGTTGCGCTTCGATCCGAAAACCGGTGGCTCGGTGGAGTATCTATTGCCGCGCCCGACCAATATCCGCCGCGTCTTTGTCGACACTTCGACCAAGCCGGCGACGTTCTGGGCGGGCAACAATCACGGCGCCGAAATCGTGCGTCTCGAACCGCTGGATTAAAGGCGCTATCGAGGGGAACTTGAACCATGAAGCTAGATTCCGCCCTCATAACTTTGTTTGCAGCGGGCTTCCTCGTTGCTGCCGCAGGTTCGGCTCGCTCGCAGACGGTACCGCCCGCAGACGCGACGCCTGCCCCTTACACGATGTCGATGGGCGACTTGATGAATACGTTTGTCGAGCCGCGCCACGCCAAGCTCGGTCTCGCCGGTCAGGCGGCAAATTGGCCGCTCGCCGCTTACGCGCTGGCGGAAATCCGGGAAACCTTTGCGGGCATCGTCAAGGCGAAGCCGCGCTTCGCCGGGCTGCCGGTCGGCGAGCTTGCCGATGCGGCGCTCAAGGCGCCGCTCGGCGCGATCGAGGCCGCGATCAAACAGCGCGATCCGCAAAAATTCGCTGCCGCCTACGATCAGTTGACCCAGGGCTGCAACGGCTGCCACGCCACGCTCAATCATCCCTTCGTCGTCATCAAGACACCGGATGCGTCACCCTTTGCCAATCAGGATTTCAATGCGCAGCGCTAGGCTGCCTTGAGGAAGAAATATGGTTCAGCTTGTCGACAGCGACATCGAGACCCGTGAAGTGCTCGGCTGGAAAGGCATCCACGTGTTGCACTTCATGGGTTCGTCATGCTCGCAAAAGCTACGCATCTTTCTCAACCTCAAGGGCATTCCGTGGCAATCGCATCCTATCGATCTGCATGGCAACGAGAATTTCACTCCGTGGTTTCTCGGCATCAATCCGCGGGGTTTGGTTCCCGTGCTGGTGCATGACGGCGCCGTGCACATCGAGAGCAACGACATCATCGAATATCTCGAAAAGACTTTTCCGGAACCGAAGCTCATTCCCGACGGCCACGAGAACGAAGTCGCGGCCCTGCTCAAGCACGAGGATGATCTGCATCTCGATCTGCGCACCTTGAGCTTCCGCTTTGTGTTCGCGCCGCCCGGTCCGCCGAAGCCTGAACAATCGCTCAAACGCTATGCGGCGAACGGTTCGGGCACCGTGCGCGGCGCCAAGGATCGCGAAAAGGAAATCCAAATCGAGTTCTGGGAACGCGCGGCCCGCGAAGGCTTTCCCGATGAAAGGGCGCGCGCCTCGGCGCAAAAATTCCGCGCCGCGTTCGCTGCGCTCGACCAACGACTGGCGCAGCATGCCTATCTCATGGGCGATGCGGTGAGTGTGCTCGATATCGCCTGGTTCATCTACGCCAACCGGCTTTCGCTCGCCGGCTATCCGTTGGCGCGGCTGCATCCGCGGCTGGCCGTCTGGGCCGAGAAGCTCGCAATGCGTCCGGAATTTGCCAAGGAGATCGCGATGCCGCCGGAGGCCGTTGTACGGATCGAAGCGACTCGGCGCAGCCAGGCGCAAGCGGGCAAGACGCTCGAGGCGGTGGCAGGCTTCTAGCCGGCTGGTCCGGTTAGGCGTAGCCTTTCAACGCCCCGCGCAAAATTTCTCGCGCCGGCTCGGTGCCGTCGACCAGCCGCAGCGTCCGGCGCTTGATCTTCCAGCCGGACGGCGTGCGTGCAAGCTCCCAGCGATTGGTGACCACACGGTGGATGTGATAGCCCCGCGAGGCGCCATGATTGGGAACTTCGACCGGCTCGCCGGATTTTCTCGGGGTCAGGATCTGCAGATAAGAGGTGACGACAGCGGTATCGCCGTCGAGCGCGATATGCGGCAGGCCGGTGAAATGCGCGATGCCGCCGGCAATGGCCGCCTGATGGCCCTCGCTCTTGAGGCTTGCCGCGATCGCCTTATTGCCGGTCGCGCCGGACAGATCGGGGCCGCGATCGAACACCCCGTCCTCAGCATAGACGAATTCAGCATAGGCGGAGGCACCGGTATCGGCACTCGGCGGGTGGCTTGCGATGAGATTGTAGATTTCCAGCCGATCCTCTATGGCGCGAAGCCGGCGTTCGACTATTGATGGATCATTGCCCATAACGGTCCCCGAATTGCGATCGATGCCCGACCCTATGCCGTATCCAAGCCTACATTATCACCATCGCGCCGCTGTTTTTTGCGCTGCGCGAAACGGAGGAATCTGGCATCGTCATAGGGTTGTGAGGGTCAATTCATGACGCTGGCCGGCGAATTCCATCGCCGTTCATTCCTTATTGGCGCCACCGCCACAGCCGGCGGCGTGGCGCTGGGCTTCGCCATTCCCTTTGCGGCACCGGACCGGGCGCGCGGCGCCGAGGGCGCTTCCGAAATTACTTGTTGGGTGGTGATCGCCGCCGACGACACCGTGACCATCCGCGTCGCCCGGGATGAGATGGGGCAGGGCGTCTTGACCGGCCTTGCGATGCTGGTGGCCGAAGAGCTCGAATGCGATTGGGGCAAGGTCCGCACCGAAATCGTCTCCCAGGAAGAGAATTTGCGGCGGAGCCGCGCCTTTGGCGATACCGCCACCGGCGCCAGCCGTTCGGTCGCCTCGTCACAGGACTATCTGCGCCGGGCCGGAGCCATGGCTCGCGAGATGCTAATCGCCGCGGCGGCGGCGCGGTGGCAGGTACCGGCGGCGGAGTGTAGCGCCCGCAATAGCGCAATCGTCCATGGATCGACGGGCCGCAGGATCACTTTCGGCGCCGTTGCTGAGGACGCGGCCAAGGTCGAACCGCCCAGAGATGTGGCGCTGAAGCCGCCGAGCGCATGGCGCCTCGCCGGCACGCCGCGTAAGCGTCTCGACGTTTTGGCCAAGGTTACGGCACAACCCGTCTATGCGATCGACGTGCGTCTTCCTGGCATGCTTTACGCCGCCATCCTCCAGTGTCCGGTGTTCGGGGGTGCGCTGAACTCGGTCGACGACAATTCGATTGCGGGGATGCCCGGCGTGCGCGGCGTCGTCCGCATGCCCGACGCCGTCGCGGTGGTGGCGGATTCCTGGTGGCGGGCGCAGCGGGCCGTGGCCGCCCTGAAAGTCACCTGGGACGATCGCGGCAATGGCGGGCTGGCGAGCGCGGCGATCGCCGATCTGGTGCGCGGCGGGCTTGATGCTGCGCCGGCGCAGATCGGACGCAGCGACGGCGATGCTGCGGCGGCGCTCGCCGTCGCATCGCGGCGGGTCGAGGCGGAATACGAGGTGCCGTTTCTCGCCCACGCCACCATGGAACCGCAGACCTGCACCGCTCATGTGACTGCGGACGGCGTCGAGATCTGGGCGCCGACGCAGGATCCCGCCACTGCGCTTGCGACAGCGGCGATCGCCGCCGGCGTGGCCAACGACAAGGTCACCGTGCACCGCATGCTGCTCGGCGGCGGCTTCGGGCGGCGCGGGCCGATCCAGGAATTCGTCCGCCAGGCCGTCGTCATTGCCAAGGAATTCAAGGAGCCGGTCAAGCTCGTCTGGACGCGCGAAGAAGACATCGCCCACGATCTCTACCGGCCCTGTGGCATGGCGCGTCTGGTCGCGGGTCTCGACGGCGACGGAATGCCGGTCGCTTGGTCGATCAGGCTTACCGGCCCCTCCTTCGTCGCATCGCTGGTGCCGGCGTTCGGGCCGACACTTGCCGACCGCACCTTCGTCAGCGGCCTCACCGACGAAATGCCCTACGACGTGCCGAACTACCGGGTCGACTACGTGATCCGCCCCACCCCGGTGCCGCTCGGCGTCTGGCGCGCGATCAACTACACGCAGAACGCCTTCTACAAGGAAAGCTTCGTCGACGAGATGGCGCATGCCGCCGGCATCGATCCCTACCTCTATCGCCGCAAATTATTGGCCAAGGACCCGCGCAATCTCGCCGTGCTCGACGCCGCCGCCCGGAAGGCAAATTGGGGCGGTCCGTTGCCGCGCGGCGTGTTCCGCGGCATCGCGCTCAACGCGGCCTGCGGCAGCTATTGCGCGCAGGTCGTCGAGCTCTCGGTCAGTGACGGGCGCGTGCGCGTGCATCGCGTGGTCTCGGCCTTGGACATGGGTTACGCCGTCAACCCGCTGTCGATCGAGATGCAGACCCAAGGCGCGGTGGTCTATGCGTTGACCGCCGCGCTCTATGGCGAGATCACCATCAAGGATGGCGGCGCCTCGCAATCGAATTTCGACGATTACGAAATGTTGCGCCTGGCCGACGTGCCGCAGGTCGAAACCGTCATCGTGCCGAGCGGGGGTTTTTGGGGCGGCGTCGGAGAGCCGCCGGTGCCGCCGCTCGCGCCCGCGCTTTGCAATGCCATCTTCGCCGCCACCGGCAAGCGCATCCGGTCGCTGCCGCTGAAGAACCACGATCTGCGCAGCGCGATCTGAATTGCGTCGGTCTTTCCATTTCGCCGGATCGTGTCTAGTTTGCGCCTCCCTTCTTCGCAGCGACCGCGATCCAGTCCATGCCCACCATCGACATCCATGCGCACTACGTCGATCGCCGTTATCTCGACGATCTCACCCGCGTCATGCGGCTCGATGTCGAGACCACGGCGGATGGCAAGACGCTGTTGCGCGAGCGCGGCGCCACGCTGGCCTGGACCCGGCCGGACATGTTTTCGGTCGAACACCGCCTCGCCGACATGGCGGAAAAATCGATCGACATGCGCGTCCTCTCGGTCAGCGCGCCGAACGTCTATCCGTTTTCTCCCCCCGAGCAGGTCGAGATCGCGCGCCACGTCAATGATGCGCTGGCGCGCTACTGCCGTGCGGAGCCGAAAAAATTCATAGGCCTCGCCAGCCTGCCGCTGGCCGATGTCGAGGCCTCGCTGCGCGAAATCGATCGCGCGGTCAACGAGCTCGGCCTCTCTGGCGTCGCCATCGGCTCCAATATCGGCGGCGTGGCGCTCAACGACGCGCGCTTCGAGCCGCTATGGGCGAAGATCAATGCCTTGAAGCTGCCCGTCGTCGAGCATCCGGTATTCCCGCGCGATACCTCCGACATGGGCGAGTTCGAATTGCCGCTGCGCGTCGGGTTGATGTTCGACACCACGCTGATGGCGGCGCGCATGATCTATGCGGGCATTTTCGAGCGCTATCCGGATTTCCCCTTCGTCTTGGCGCATACCGGCGCGGCGCTGATCATGCTGATGGAGCGCCTCGACAACGGTTTTCGTCTCTTTCCCGATTGCCGCAAATATATCGACCGGCTGCCGAGCGAATACGGCAAGCGGCTTTATTACGATTCTTGCGCCTTCGGCGAGAAAGCGCTGATGTTCGCGATCGACGCGGTCGGCGTCAGCCAAATCTTGTTCGGCACTGACGATCCGTTCATTGGCTCGGACACCGCGCATGTAACGCGGCTGCCGATCTCGGTGGCCGACAAGGCGGCGATCCTCGGCGGCAATGCCGCCCGCTTGTTCGGGCTTGCGCCGTCGTAAAGACGAAAGGCGACACCCATGACCACACTCGCTGCCATCAAGCTGCCCGCGCAAGCGCTGGAGGCGGCGGCATTCGCGCCCTATGGCGAGATCATCCGTCCGCGTCCCATCGGCACACAGTTTGCCAACCATGCCTATGATCCGGAGACGAGCGGCGAAGAGCCGAAATTGACCCTGACCAACGGCACGCCGCGCTTGTGGATTATGGAGCAGCGAAAACGCGGTCTCGCATTCATGCAATTGGCGCGGCATCGCCGCGTCAGCCAATGCCTCGGCGCACTGCAGGGCAAGGAATGGTTCATCGCGGTCGCGCCGCCGAACGATCTCGCCGACGGCACCAAGCCCGATCTCTCGCGACTTGCGGCTTTTCGCATCCCCGGCGACCGCGTGATCAAGCTGCACGTCGCGACCTGGCATGCCGGTCCGCACTTCGTCCATGACGAGTGTTTGTTTTTCAACCTCGAAAATCTCGACACCAACAAACGCGATTTCGACACGTCTGATTTGCCGAACGAGTTTCATATCGCACCGTGACGTGCGGCGGACCGGATCTTAGAGCTTGACCGGGAAGAACCTGTCGAGCCAGTTCTTCAGAATAAAGGCGACGCGCGGGTCGGAATCGACGAACATGAAATGATCGACGCCGTCGATCAGATGCAGTTCCGCCGGCGGCTTGGCGAGCCGCATCAAACTGAACGCCTCCTCGAAATTGCAGACCCGGTCGCGGGCGCTGTGCAGGATCAGGATCGGCCGCGGCGCGATCTTGGCGATCATCTCCTCCGGCCGGAACATGAAAAAGCCGACCGCGGTTTCGGCGGTGAAATGCATCAGCGAATCGTTCGAGGTGAGGTTCTTCTGCAGCTCCTTGGGCATTTCGAAAATGTCGAAGCGGTGCACCATCATCGAGGTGCCGGTGGTTTCGCGATGGCGGATGCCGTCCGCCATCAATTGCAAAAACTTGGCCCAGGATTCTTCGCTGTGCATGCCGCGGATGATGCGCTCGCCATTGCCGAGGCCGTTTTCCAGGATCACGGCGGCGACCCTGGGGTCTACGCCGGCCGCATAGACGGCGACGCCGGCGCCAAGGCTCGATCCGCACAGCGCGATACGGGCCGGGTCGACTTCCGGTCGCATCGCCATATAGCTGAGAGCGTTGCGTGCATCGGCGACTTCCTCGAGCGGAATAACGCGGCCGCGCTCGCCGCCGGACTCGCCGCAGCCGCGATAATCGAAGCGCAGCGCCACATAGCCCCAGCTCTCATATTGCTTGCAGATCCATTCCGGCCCGCCGCTTTTGTTGGCGCCGAAGCCGTGCATCATGATGATGGCGGGGCGGCGCTCGCCGGCTTTCAGTCCGTCCGGGACATGGACCACGCCCGAAAGCTCGACATCGTCCGACGCAAATCTCACGCTATGCTGCACGTTGCTGCTCCCCCGGCCTGCGCCCGCATTCCGCCATGCGGCACTGGACCATCTTCCTCCCATCTGTATGCTGCGGCACGCTTCGCGCGACAATAGCGGCAAGGGTCATCGACCGTGCCGACAACGGGGGAAACGAATGAGGGTCAAGACCATGCCGAACCGGGCGATTGGAGCGACGTTGCGGCTGACCGCGGCGTTGGCCGTGCTGGCTGCCTGGCTCGCTTCGCCGTCCGGCGTGGCGCAAGCGCAGCAGATGACGCAACTGCGCGTGGCCTATATTCCGGTGATCACCTGGCTGCCGGCACTGGTCGCCAAAGAGGAGGGCGTTTTCGAGAAAAACGGCCTCGACGTGACCTTCACCAAGTTTCCCAACCTGATCAATCTGCCGGGCACGCTCGGCAAGCAGTTCGATCTCGCGCCGTCGACGGCGCCCGATCTGCTCAACGCGGTGGCGAGCGGCTTGAACATTGCGGCGGTGGCGGGCGAGACGCTCGAAACCTCGGCCAATAAATCCTATCAGGTGATCGTGAAAGCCGACAGCGGCATCAATTCGGTCAAAGACCTCGCCGGCAAGCGTGTCGCCGGTCCCGGTGTCGGCTCGGTGATGCATGTGGCGCTGCTCTATTGGATGGCGAAGGAGGGCGCCGATCCGTCCACCGTCGTCGGCCTCGAAGCGCCATTCACCGCGATGCTGGATCAGTTGAAATCGGGCCGGGTCGACGCGGTCGAGCCACTCGAGCCGTTTGTCGGCCAGATGCTCGGCCAAGGCTTCAAGTCGATCGGCGATCCGCTGTTGGCGGTCGCCGATCCGGTCTTGTTTCCATTCTGGATCGCCGACGCCGACTGGGCCCGTGCGCATGGCGATGTCTTAAAGCGCTGGGTCGCCTCGCTCGAAGGCGGGCTGCAGGCGATCCAGAGCGACGAAGCCAAGGCGCGGAAAGTGCTGGCGAGTTATTCGGGTCTGCCAGACGCCGTCGTCGCCCGCATCCCGCTGCCGCATTACGACTTCAAAATCACGCCGGCCGAGCTCGACGTTTGGCGCAACGTGATGGTGTCGCAAGGCGCGCCTTTGAAGGACCTCGACATCAAGCGCATTGTCGTCGCGCCGCAATGAGCGAGGTTTTATGACGGCACGCTTGATGGCGGAGAAATCGGACGACCGAACGCCCGAAGCCGCACCGACCGCTGCCGGCAATATCTACGAATGCGATGGCGTCAGCCTTGAACTATTTCCACACGGTCAGCGCCGGCTGATCATCGACCGGCTGTCGCTCGCTGTTCGCGCCGGCGAATTTTTGACCATCGTCGGCTCGTCGGGCACCGGTAAATCGACGCTGCTGCGGCTGCTCGGCGGGCTCGTCCCGGCCTCGAGCGGCACGATCCGGTTCCGCGGCTCAGTCGTGACCGGCGCGCCGTCGGGCGTGGTCGTCGTGTTCCAGGATTATTCCAACGCGCTCCTGCAATGGCGCAGCGTCGCGCGCAATGTCGCGCTCGGCATCGAGGGCAAGCTCGGCCGCGCCGAGGTCGAGGCGCGGGTGCGGCAGGCGCTGCAAATGGTCGGGCTGGAAAAGAACGCCTCCGATCATCCCTGGCAGCTTTCCGGCGGCATGCAGCAAAGAGTGCAGATCGCGCGTGCGCTCGCGCTCAAGCCGCAAGTCATGCTGATGGACGAGCCGTTCGGCGCGCTCGACGCAATGACCAAAGCGACTTTGCAGGATGAAGTCTTGAAGGTGCACGGGCAAACCGGCACGAGCTTCGTCTTCATCACCCACGATATCGAGGAGGCGGTCTATCTCGGTGACCGCGCCGTGGTGCTCGCGGGCCCCCCTGGACGCATCCACAAGACTGTCGAGATTACGTTGCCGCGGCCGCGCGATCAGATCCGCACCCGGCAGTCGCCCGAATTCCTGCAATATCGGGCCGATATCCACGCCGCGGTGCTGAGCGCCGGCGGACACTGACCCGCGATGCGCAGCGAATCATTCAATTTCCCCGGCGCCGTCACGCTCATCGCAGCCATTGTCCTCTGGGAGCTTGCGGTGCGCTGCGGCGCCGTGACCTTCGACTATTTGCCGGCGCCATCCGCCATCGCATTGGCCTTTGTCGGCATCGTCCGTTCCGGCGAGCTCTTCGCTGCCACCATGCATACGCTGCGCTCGATCCTGATCGGCTGGGTGCTGGCTTGTCTGATCGGTGGCGTGCTCGGCGTGGTGTTCGGCCTGTCCGGTTTCGCCCGCCGCTGGTTTCTCGCCTCGCTCGAAGTGCTGCGGCCGCTGCCCGCCATCGCGTTCCTGCCCGTGGCTTTGCTGCTGTTCAATTTCTCGCTGACCACCGAGCTCGTGGTCATGGTCTATGCCAGCATCTGGCCGATGTTCACCAATACCATGGGCGGCATCGCCAATGTGGCGTCCCGGCTGCATGACGTGAGCCTGACGCTCAAGCTGACGCCGTTGCAGGCTTTGCTGAAAGTCCTCTTGCCCGCGGCGGCGCCGGCGATTCTCGTCGGCGCGCGGCTTTGTCTCGGCACCACGCTGGTGCTGGCCATTATCGCCGAGATGATCGGCAATCCGCACGGTCTCGGCTATGC
>Ga0182016_10001605_pt1 | contig 27502 bp, 22 predicted proteins | sample 712S2MmetaG_FD_120491 | JGI IMG/M metagenome (GOLD analysis project Ga0182016, IMG submission 120491) | Permafrost microbial communities from Stordalen Mire, Sweden - 712S2M metaG | ecosystem: Environmental > Terrestrial > Soil > Wetlands > Permafrost | place: Sweden: Stordalen | collected...
TCATTGGCATCCAGAAAGAGCATGTCCCCTTTGCCCAGCAGTTTATCAGCACCGGCACAATCAAGAATGGTGCGTGAATCAATTTTAGAAGTAACACGGAATGATATTCTGCTCGGGAAGTTAACCTTAATTAACCCGGTAATCACGTCAACCGATGGGCGTTGCGTGGCGGCAATCAAATGGATGCCGGCCGCGCGCGCCATCTGCGTTATGCGAATAATAGCATCTTCAACTTCCTTGCCTGCCGTCATCATAAGATCGGCAAGCTCATCAATCACCACGATAATAAATGGCATACTGTCCAGATTATTTTTTTGCGCAATCGCTCGATAATCGGCAATATTACGCGCGCCACTTTGCGCCATAATCTCATACCGCGTTTCCATCTGCTTGACCACCCAACGCAACACCGGCGGCGCTAATTTTGGATCAGTAACTATCGGGAACAATAAGTGCGCAATATCCGCATACGGCGCAAATTCAAGCCGTTTAGGGTCAATGATTACCAATCGCAAATCATCAGGAGAAACTTTGCACAGCAAACTAATCAGCATCGCATTGAGCGCCACCGATTTGCCTGATCCGGTTGATCCGGCCATCAATAAATGGGGCATTTTAGAAAGATCAATAATCACGGTGTTGCCAATGGTATCAACACCCAAAATCATCGGCAGTGATGCAGTGGTTTCTTCATACGCATCACTTTTAATTAAGTGGGACAATAGCACGCCACGCCGTTGTTTGTTTGCCACTTCAAATCCCACCACCGATCTGCCCGGAATCGGTGCGATAATGCGAATACTCGTGGCTTGCAAGGCAAGCGAAAGATCATCTTCCAGGGCAACAATTTTACTAATTTTTGTATCAATATGTGGTTGATATTCAAATAAGGTGACCACCGGCCCCCGTTTTATCGCGGTCACTTTACCAAAAACGCCAAACCGTTCCAATTTTTCTTGTAAGGCCCCTGCTCTTTTCTCCAACTCCTGCATCAGCGCATGATCATTATGCTCTTCATCAACGCCAATAAACATATCAAGTTTCGGCAATTCATAAATTGTTGCCGGAACCTCTTTGTGCGCAAGATTAGCTGCATCATGCCGCGTTTCTTGATAGATCGGCGGGGGTGATTGTTCCGTCTCGGGAGCATTTTCTTGTGATGTTTTTGTTGGCGAAAAACCGTGCCACGCCTCTTTATTAAAAAGATCTTGCAGATCAAGATCATCCAAAGTACCACCTTCAAATGAAAACTCTTCTTGTTCTTTTTCCTTGCACTGCCAACCGGCCCGCTCGCACACCCGTTGAAGATACCGGATTGCCAGAGAATAGAGATACGAATAACCTAAAGCAACCACACGCCGCGCCGGATACACAATGCGGGATTTCACTGCTTTGCTGCACACCAGATAATATATTTTTTTCATGACACGCATAAATGATATGCGGGAAATAATAATGGTGCAGGCAAAAAGCAGAGTATAGAGAAAAATTATGCTGCCGATGGTGTCAAATAATGCTTTGAGACTATTGCAAACAAATCGGCCAAAAAAACCACCGGGAATCCCTTTGGCAAGAAAAGTACAGCGATGAAACGCAAAGACTGCTGCAAGAGCGTACAACAGCACAACGTAAGCAATGACGCGATCCCATTCTTCTTGTAGGGTTTTATGGAGCACCAAAAAATATACCCAATAGCAGGAAATAGCAATAAACAGCAGCGCCCCCGTGCCAAATAAATAATAACATAATGATGCGGTATACGCCCCAACTATGCCACACCAATTACCAATTGCGTGGCCGGAAGAATCATAATAAAACCAGGAGCAATCCGTATGCCGGTAGGAAATAAGCGCTCCGGTTAAAAAAAATGTAACCGCCCCGCTTAAAATTATTTTTATTTCGTGGCTCAATGGCCATGCCTCTCTTTTTGACGCGGCTCGTTTAAAGATACTCAGCATACTCACCCCTTTTTATTTCAAGATCTTTTTTTAATCGCTAACCACACGCACAGCGCCAATGGCAGCATCAGATACCATCCCCATAGAAAAAAGGTGTTCGTGGTAATCATCATGGTAATCATAATAAGCACCAGATAACTAACAACACCACTTATGATAATAACCAACGCAATTGGCAGATTCAACAGTTGTTTAAGCGCATGCTGTTTGTATAAATCCAGTATGCTTTTTGCGCATGCGACAGCCATAAGTGGCGCGTAGATGAGCCATGAAAGAAAAAAAGAATCCACCAGTGAAAAGCCCAGCAAACAGCCAACGCTGCACGTAAACGCGAGGCGTGAAATACCGGGCAATAAGGCAACCGATTGGGCAAATCCCAGAATTATTGCATCATGATACTGCCAGACTCCTATCGAGCGTGTGCCACAAGACCAGGCGGTTAACCACAATGCGGCCGCAGTAATACAAAGACCGGCACAAACCGGAAACTCTTTTTTTGATTTTCGCATCAGCAAGAATGAGATGCCGGTGATACCATCGGCAATTATAACCCAAATGAATGGTTTTACATTCAAGGTGCCCGCATCAAATACCAACTGCAACCATGATCGCCCAAAATACGCAGTAATTATTATAAGCGTGGGCAGATGTAAGAAATAATAAAAATCTTTGAGCTCAATTGCAGTAAACCGTTTTTTAAAAAATTCTTGTAACACATAAAGATGCGTTGAGCTACTGACCGGCAACATTTCCACAATAATTTGCGCGGCGATCCAAAAATAGATGAATATCATAACGTTACCTTATTACCATAATTTTTTTTTCAATAAATATACTGCTAACCGCATCAAGAGTCGATGACCGTTCATCTAATTGACTTCTTAATCTAAATATATGAATATTCAGTACACAATAAGAATTCTTATAAAAAACAAGGAGCTGTACTATGAATCGCCTCATACGGGTTATGATCAGTATTCTCATATGCTATTCCGGCTACCTGCATGCCGTTTTGCCGTACATTAGCATGCGATCCCAGAGTGTTGACGCCGCGCGTGAATTAATGGGATGGACCGACAAGGTAAACCTGTATGACATGGAAAATCTGTATATTACCGGCGCATTGACGGTGGAAGGAACACGCTCATTTGATCCGGATGCTCTTGCACACTGCTTATTTGGATTTAGTACACCATCACCCTTTTCCTCCAATGAAGTTGCCATTCAAGTTTCGGGCAGCCAAGTGCCCAACCGCGGTCAAACAGATTGGCTGGCCGATTATTTTGGACTTTCCCCAACGTATCAAAGCACCCTCTATTTTAAACCACGCGTAACCAATTTTATTATGGACTTTGATGTTTATGCGGGCCTTGATGAATGGGTAACCGGTATGTATTTTAGGGCACACGTGCCATTGGTTATCAGCAACTGGAACCTCCATTTTCATGAAGAGCCGCTATCGGGCCTAGCGGCAGCAGGCTATCCGGCCGGCTATTTTACTCCATCAGCAGTCACCGACAATAATCTTCTTGCAACCGCTTCAGATTTTTTCTCCGCCCGAGAGATTCCCGATCTACCTGACGGCGTTAGCTTTGAACCGCTCGCCTTTGCGCGGCTTGATCACCGGAGCCAACAAAAAACCGCGTTGGCAGAAATGCAAATGGCCCTCGGCTATAATTTTTTGTTATGTCCCCTGTATCATCTGGGGTTCAACTTTCGCGTGTACGCACCGCTGGGCAACCGCCCGAACGGCATCTTTACCTTTCAACCTATTGTAGGTAATGGCAAGCATTGGGAAGTAGGCGCCGGCTTTAGCGGCCATTATACATTCTGGGAAAGCTGTGACGAAGAAAGCTCATTCGGCTTTTATTGTGACGGCAACTTTACCCATTTGTGCCGCACCAGCCAAATAAGAACATTCGATCTTAAGGGTAAACCCAATAGCCGGTATATGCTGGCCGAACGTTTGGGCGCCCCCAACAATCCGCCTAATTTATATGCAAATGTAACCCAAGGAACGGCCGCGGCAAGCAGTGTGCCGTCTGCGCAGTTTAAAGGGGCTTATGCGCCGGTGGCAAATCTCACCACGTTACCCGTAAAAGTAAGCAGCGCCGTGCAAGTTGATATTGTTGCATTATTTAATTATACCGCCTGCGGCCTTTCAGTTGATCTGGGCTATAATTTCTGGGCACGATCATGCGAAAAAATTTCCATCGATAATCAATTCGAAGCAACACGATTAGAATCAGGCAATGTGTGGGCATTAAAAGGTGACGCGATGACCTATGGGTTCCCGGCAGCAGATTCCGTGTCACCAAATCCGCCAACCAGTGTGCCGCTTTCGGCAACCGAGAGTTTGGCAACCATTTACGCGGGCACCAATGGCACGATCGGCGGACAAAATACCGCGGTGGATAATGCGGAATTTGCCCTATGGTCAAATGCTGATAATTCTGATCAGTTAATGATACAACCGGGCCTTAACGCGGATACTTCACAAACAAACGCGGCGCACACGCAACAGCTTACCTCTAATGATCCGGTGTTTCTCTCCAACGCCAATATTAATATAAAAGGGGCAGAGTCGCGCGGTTTATCACATAAAATTTTCGCCCATTTAAGTTATACCTGGAATGAATGTGAAGATATTATGCCGTATATTGGCATTGGCGGTAAGGCAGAGTTTGGCCCACGGCGCGGTGAACGGCAGTGCAACAATATTGCCGCGTGCCAATTGCTCAATACCACTCCTCCCGTTCCGTGTGATGAATGCAATTGCCAACGATGCAATCTTTCTGAATGGGGCGTCTGGATTAAAGGTGGCATCTTCTGGAGTTGATAATGAAGCATTTAAAAACGTATTTTGCGTTCTTAACAATTATATTTCCCACAATGCTGCCAGCCCTTGTGCCGTTTATTCAGCCGCGCTCGCAATCGGAAGACTCTCCGCGAGATCTGATAGGCTGGACCCGTTACATTAATAAATATGATCAAGAATGTTTTTACCACGCGGGGGCTGTAACTGCCCAATATATGCAAACCTTTAAACCGGATCATATACGATTTACTCTTTTTGGGCATGATTTGGTGAACACCGAAAGTAAGCCGTTCATCAAAATATCCGGCAGCCAAGTAGGCGATCGTAATGCTACAGATTGGCTGGCGGATTATTTTGGTTTGCCGACCGATTTTGAAAGCACGCTCACTTTTGAGCCACACGTTACCAATACTATTGTAGATCTGGCGTATTACGTGGGCCTTGATCAATGGCAAGACGGTCTTTATTTTAGATTCCACATACCGATCGTATATACCAGTTGGCAACTCGGGTTTAATGAGCAGATAATTGCCGCCGGCATTAACGGCTACGATGCGGGTTATTTTGCACCGACGGCTATTGATCGCAGCCAATTACTCAATAGTTTTACCGATTTTGTATCGTATGAAAAAGTTCCCAATCTGGGTGACACCATTACCTTCGTTGGTCTTGCAAATGCGCGGATGAGTAAACGAAAACGCACCAAATTAGGTATCTCTGATATTCAGGCCGCCTTTGGGTGGAATTTTTTACAAGATGATGATCATCATTTTGGGCTCAATATTCGCACCGCGGCGCCAACAGGCAACCGGCCCGAAGGGTTATTTTTGTTCGAAACATTAATAGGCAACGGCAAACACTGGGAATTGGGCCTGGGCGTTACGTGCCATTATATGCTCTATGCTGATCCGTGCAAGCCGCGCACCATCGCCTTTTATCTTGATGGCAATCTCACCACCCTCTTTGCCGCCCGCCAAAGAAGAACATTTGATTTAATAGATAAACCATTGAGCCGGTATATGCTCGCGCAAAGGGTTGCCCCGCCGGTTGAAAATCTGTATATCAGCACCATGCAAGGAATGGTTTCCAATAATACCCCGCCAAACGCACAATTTCAAAATGAGTATACGCCGCTCGCAAATCTTACCACCTTTGATGTTAACGTGAGTATTTTTGCACAAGTAGACATTACCGCGATGCTTGATATCCGATGGTGCAACTGGAACATTGATTTTGGCTACAACTATTGGGCACGTACCTGCGAAAAAATAAAACCACATTGCCAATGTTCAATACCGTTTGACAGTAACACTACCTTTGCCTTAAAAGGTGATGCCCGCACCTACGGTTTTGTGGCAGCCGACGCGCTTTCTTCCCCTCTGGCCCCCGGCACACCGATTCCTCTTTCTGCAACCGAAAGCCAAGCAGATATTCACGCGGGTACCAATAGACCGGTTGATACTCCCGTTGATGCCGATCAAAATCAAAATCCCGGCATTGACGGTGGCACCAATCAATGGGCAATGGTCACCTTAACTGATAACACCAATCAAATTGTGGTTTTTCCCGGTGAAAGTGGCGGCGCCGATACCCAACAACGCTCCACGTTACTGCCGTTAGTTATTCAACCGGCCGGCATTGATTTTGAGGCGGCCGAAACAAAAGGGCTCTCCAATAGATATTTTGTACACTTTACCTATAACTGGGATAGCTGCGATTGCAGCTGGTCAACCTTTGCCGGCATCGGCGGATTTATTGAGTTTGCTCACCATGTTGGTAATGCAGAATGCGCAAGCGAAACATTTGATCATTCGTGCCAAACGGTTGCGTTTTCGCAGTGGGGCGTTTGGCTAAAAGCAGGCGCGGCATTTTAAATAATTAAGCCTCCCTTATTCATTTCATCCCCATCATCTGGTATGCTACTTCATACATTTACCATTAATTACAACAGCATTTTAAATCATTTGAGGATGAGTATGCGTCACGGGAATAGAATACAATATTTGAGCTTGGCAACCGCATTATTATTTTTCTATACCCTTGGCATATCCGCCATGAACGATGATGATCTTAATCAACCACTGCATGGCAAAACATTTCTTGCACCCCGATCGGAAGCGGTAAATGCCGCGCGTGAACTTGCCGGCTGGCACCGATTTATTAATCAGCCATGCAAAGAAATGTATGGAGCTTTTAGCATCACTCCGGAATATAAACATTCTTTTAGACCCGCGCGCCTTGCAGAATACTATTTTGCCGATGATGAACTGGTGATCACCGGCAGCCAAGTGACCAATCGTGATAACCAAACACAAATTCTTGCCGATTATTTTGGACTTCCCACTACCTTTCAAAGCACCGTGCGCATGGAACCGGAAATCCGCACCGGGCTGGTAGATTTTGCCGGCTATTTTGGCTACGAAGATTATTATATTCGCTTCCACGTGCCCTTTGTTTGGACAAAATGGGACTTTAAACTCTTGGAAACCATTGCGCCCACCACCGCAACCGGATCATATCCGGCAGGCTACATGGCTACCGCTTCTATTCCCGCGCCGGCCACCTCATTTACGCAGGCTATTGCCGGCGATTTCACCTGGGGCCAGGTAACGCGCGGCTTGGAATTTGGCCGCATTAATGGCCCGCAATCAAAATCAGGATTTACTGAGGCACAAGTGGCCGTGGGCTGGAATTTTGCCAATAATGATTACGGACATGCCGGTTTTAATATTCGTGGTTCAATTCCGGGCGGCACTCCATCAGAGGCTGTCTATTTATTTGAGACGATTATCGGGAATGGCAACCATCCGGAACTGGGAATCGGCTTCACCGGCCATGTGGTACTCTGGGAAAAAGACGGGGATCAACGCATATCTTTTTTTAGCGATGCGAATGTAACACATATTTTTAATGCGCGCCAACGGCGTTCATTTGATTTGAGAAATCCTATCGATCCGGAAAATATTTTCTACAAAGGTTTTGGTACACGGTATATTTTGGCAAAACAATTTGACGGCAATACAAACACTTATACCGGTAATTCTTTGCCGGTGATTGATATTACTACACTCTATTGCGATACCTCTTTTGCCATTCAAATAGACGCGGTTATCATGGCAACGTATGAAGATCCTAATCTCACGGCAGATTTAGGCTACAACGTCTGGTTCCGCTCGCGAGAAATGATCAGCAATAGAGAAAGAATCGCTTATAAAACCTTCGCGCTCAAAGGCATTCAAAACACCAATGTGGGCCCTTCATTAAGCAATAAGACACAAAGCGCCGCAACAATTTTTGGCAATGAATTTTCACAGCAAGCAGCGGTTGCCGATCCCAATTCGCCCGTATACTTTGAGGATTATCTCATAGATGAAAATTCAGCAGCCACAACGCATAGTTTTACCCATAAAGTTTTTGGCAATATCAGTTATGCATGGATCGGTTGCTTCCCGTACGTTGATCCGTTTATCGGCATCGGTGGTGAAGTGGAATTTGAGGGGTTAAATCCGCGCCATGAAATTAAAGCAAATAAAAATTCAATTTCTCAGTGGGGCGTTTGGATCAAGACCGGCTGCGGCTTCTAGCAAAATATCGCATTGGATGAATAACGTATGCTATGCTCATAAAAAGTAAAATTTATACAAAGGAGATTATCATGCGTATTGGCCTCTTTCTTATGACCGTTTCATTAATATCCTTATGCAATGCAATGGAAAACCCGTCTATAATAAAAGATAAAATAATCACTATCAAAAAAGGTGATAAGTATACTCTGAAATTAAAGTCAAATCCTTCAACCGGCTTTTCATGGCAATTAGCTGAACCAATGATAACTGACATTATTACAATCAGCGGGCCGTCCTATAAAGCATTGGATGCAAAACTAATCGGTGCGGGTGGCGAACAAAAATGGATAATTAAAGGGCTCAAACCGGGGACCAAACAATTTACCCTCGAATATAAACGCCCATGGGAAAATGGTAAGCCCGCTGACAAAAGAAAAATAACGATAATTGTTGAATAAATTTATTTTGTGCGGTGTGTTTGGATATACTCAACCACCTGGTGCACATTATTCATATGTTCAGCATCTTCATCATTGATATGAATGCCAAATTGATCTTCCATTTTCATAATGATTTCTACCAAATCCAAAGAATCGGCGCCCAAATCGGCAAGCGTTGATTCTTTGGTGATTCTTTTTTTGTCGATGCTCAATTTGTGAGTAATGATATCGGCAACTTTTGCAAAAGTATCATCATAACTAAATTGTGCCATTGCTATTCCACTTTCATTTTATTTTCTTCAAGATATTGGTGTAATTGTTCAACGTCCGCCATTTGAGTAATACTGAATATTTTTTTCTCAGGAAATAATGATTCTGCCTGTGTTGCAAAAATTGTTCCAGGTCCACACTGCACAATAAGGTCACAATCACTCAATTGTTGCATCGTTGCAAGCCATTCGATCGGTGTATGAACCATATCCACAATCATGTCTTGAGCAGCTGTTGCATCAGCTACAGGTTTGGCATTCAGTGGATTATACACCGGTATTTGTAACTTTTTAAAATCAACTTTACTTAAATAGACCTTAAATTGTGCCGCAACTTCCGTGAGCAATGATGAATGAAGGCCAACCTCAATGGGCACTTGATGCACCACGGCGTCCGTTTTTTCAAGATGTTCCTTTAAAGTATCTATTATACCGCTGGGCCCGCTAACCACCTGTTCATCGGGCGCCATAAAGAACGCCATAGTTGCCCGATCATCCCCGCGGCTCACCTGTTTGCATAATTTCTCCAGTTTGGCGCGAGGATAATTTTTAACATTTAAAATAGAAACCGATGGCAACATGAGTAATGCTTCTTGATACAGCGTAGCATATTTGTTAATCAGATATAATCCATCAGGAAAACTGATACAGCCGGCAGCAAAAAGCGCCGCGTAGGTACCGGTATCATAACCGGCGATAACATCCGGACGCACACCCTTATCTTTCAACATCATAAAAATCGCACTGCTGAGTAAAAAAATTGCCGGATAGGCATGTTGCATAATACTCAGATCTGAATCTGATGATGAAAAAAGAAGCTTTTCAAAATTAACCGCCAAGCAATTATCTGCCTCTTCAAAATATTCTTGGATGATACGAGATTGATTATGCAAATCCTTGCCCATACCAACATGTTGCGCACCGTAACCGGGAAAAAGTACTGCAATTTTCATGAGAGTAACCTCGCGTTAGGGATTCACTTGAATCGACCGAATTAAATGTTCGATTCTTTCGATAGATTCAGTTTTGCCAAGTACCGGCATAAGTTCAAATACGCCCGGGCCGGAAGTTTTGCCCAGCAATGCAATGCGCAACGGTTGTGCAATAGCCACCATCTTAATAGTATGGTTTTTTGTCCATTCTTTAATGGCGGATGAAAGTGCATCGGTGCTAAACGGCTCGGTTGCCTTTAGTAATGCTATAATTTCACGCAACTGCTTTACCGAATCGGCATGAATCCATTGTGCAATATCAGCCGGATCAAACTGCTGAGGGCGAACATATAATGCTTTTATATCGGTAACAAGTTCCCGCACTGTTTTGGCGCGCTGCTTGTAAATATTAATCAAAAGCAAAATTGTTTGTGTGTGCCAGGTTGGCAAATCGGCCAGAATTGTTGGCGCGCTATCAGTTTGAATAATGGTGAGCAAATCATGATCGCTCATGCCGCGCATATAAACACCATTGATCCAATCAAGTTTTTGTTGGTCAAAAATAGCACCCTTTTTGTGCACGTGTGCGAGATCAAAAAATTTGATCATCTCATCTTTGGTAAAAATTTCTTGATCGCCGTGGGACCAGCCCAAACGAACCAGATAATTAAACAATGCATCGGGCAAATAACCCATTTGTTTGTATTCAAATACACCGGTTGCTGCATCGCGCTTGCTTAATTTACTGCCATCACTGCCTAAAATCATGGGCAAATGCGCAAATAATGGCACCGTAAAATTGCATGCTTGATAGAGTAAAATCTGTTTCGGGGTATTGGCAATATGTTCTTCACCACGAATAACATGCGATATGCGCATATCAGCATCGTCAACAACAACCACAAAATTATACATGGGTGTGCCGTCGGATCGCACAATAATAAAATCATCCAGTTGATCAGCGCCGATGCTAATGTGCCCACGAATCAGATCATCCCACTCAACAGTGGTAACAGTATCAGAAATTCTAAACCGAATGGCACCGTGACTATTTTTCTTCGTGCGGCAATAGCCATCATATTTAATAAAATTTGCGTCAAAGCCGGAATTTTTTGAAAGCCGTTCAATCACCTGCTCTTGGGTGCATTGGCAATAATAGGCTTTGCCCTGCGCGAGCAACTGCTGCGCAACTTCTTGATGACGGGGCGCTCGCTGTGATTGAATCACTATCGGCTCATCCCAATCGATATGCATCCAAGAAAATGAGGCGATGATGGAATCGGTATATTCTTGTTTTGAACGTTCAAGGTCGGTGTCTTCAATGCGCAGAAGAAAGATGCCATTATTGTGGCGCGCAAAGAGCCAATTAAATATGGCAGAACGCAATCCACCAATATGCAAATGGCCCGTTGGAGATGGTGCAAACCGCACCCGTACGTTGCCCGGTGCATCCATTAGCTTAATCCGTTAATTTTGTCCTTTGCAAGGGAGGCCCATGGAGAACGCGCCTGTTCATCGGTAATGTTATCGTTCAACGCAATCAACTGCTTCCATGCTGCAACAGCTTTTTCTTGCTGTCCCTGCTCACGATAATAAAGACCTAAATAAAATTGGGCCTCGTCGTTGTACCAATTTTTGGTATCAGACGCCAACTGTTCAAGTTCATTGAGCCCTTTTTCTTTGAGCTGCTCATCCCCGCTATCAAGACGCAATAATGCTTGCTTGGTGCGGAACAATGAATAGAGTGGCGATTGAATATCAACGCCATCAATCATCGCATCTAATTTTTCCAGCGCCGCTTGATTTTGATCCTGCGCGAGCAAGGCGTCAACTTCCACGGCTAAAAGATAGGGCGCCACGGCGGTGCTTTTATATTTTTCATACCCTGCTTGGCACATTGCTGCCACATCTTGCCACTGCGCCTTATTTTGAAGAGCTTGATCATACTGGGCCAAGCAATCAAATAAAACGGTGTGTGCCGCTTCTTCTTGCGAGGTTTTATAATAATGATAGCCCCATAGGGATCCGCCAACCGCGGTTAAAGCGCCAACACAAATACCAAGTATCATCAGATTATTTTTGGCATAATCGATCAAATCATCAAATTTTAGATGAGACAACCGGCTAAGAATATCTTTCATAAAAATTCCTTATTTTAAACTCGGACAACTGATATGCAGCATGAACCTAGCATGTTTGGGGCAAAAGATAAAGTGAACTAAAAAAGAGGGATAATAACTATCCCTCAATGGTGAATTTTCTTATCGTGAATAAAGATTTTATTCTGATGGTTGCTCTGAAGGCCCTTGAGCCGCTTCAGCGCGGGCTTTGATCGCTTGTTTAGTTTCATTGCGCTTGAGTGTGCGTTCCGCTTTGGTTACTAAAATTTTAACCCCTTTATAATGGCCGCAATTCTTGCAGACCTGATGAGGCAGTTGGGCAGCTTTGCAATTCTTGCATTCAGTTAATGCTTTTGCTTTAATACCTTTATTGGCAAAGCGCGAATCTCTTCTGGCACGGGATCTTTTTCGTTTTGGTACTGGCATACGTTATCCTTGTGTAACTTTAAAAAAGCCTTACTTTATACCAAATATATAGTTTTTTACGGCAAAAATCAAAGTAGAGCTCACTACTTTTGCCATAATCCGGCCATATTTTGGCTTATATACCCTTTCAGCTGCAAATCAAAAAGAATTGGCGTGAGCTGAGCAAGGGGAATATTCGTTTTTTCAATAAGCTCATCGATGGAATTTGGTTGCTTGCACACTTCTAGTATGGCAGCAAACATTGGATCTTGATGCAGTGGCAAGGGCTTAATTATGGGTAATAGCGAGGTTTGTTGATCAGTAGTATCTACGATTTGCTCCTGAATTTCTTGGCCAAATTCTACCAAAATATCCTGAGCGCAGGTTGCTATAGTTGCCCCCTGGGCAATGAGTTCATGGCAGCCAACACTCAAAGGATCGTCAATCGGACCAGGTACGGCAAATACTGTTCTTCCCTGTTGCAAAGAAAATTCTGCAGTAATGCGCGCACCACTTTTAATAGCTGCTTGCACCACCACACATCCTTTGGCAAGCCCGGCAATCACCCGGTTTCGCGCCGGAAAATTGCCCTGAAGAGGTTTCATTAACAACGGGAAAGGGCTAATAACCGCCCCACCATTAGTACAAATTGTATTAAATAATTCTTTATTTTCGGGCGGATACGGCACTAAAATACCCGACCCCAACACCGCATAGGTTACACCACCCGCATCAACGGTGGTTTGATGAGCCATTGTATCAATGCCCAAGGCACCGCCACTTATGATCTCCCACCCTTGACCAACAAGAGGTTTTACCAACCGTTCAACCGCATATTTGCCATAACTATTTGCCTCGCGTGACCCGACAATTGCCATGCTCTGTTGCCCGGGCAAGGTGCCTTTCCAATACAGCACAATCGGTGGCAGATGAATCTGACTTAAGAGCAGCGGATAATCACTCTCAATAATTGAAACCCAAGAAATCTTATGCTTTTCAAGCAACTCCAGTTCTGTTTCTAAAACTGAGCGATCGGCAAGTCCTTTTACTATTTTTGTTGCAGCAGTTTCAGAAACTCCCGCGATTCTGGTTAATTCATGCGCACTTGCATTATATAATGCAGTCAATTGCTCAACACCAAAATGGCGCACGAGCCGCTGGCCCAAGCCGGGGCCAAGACTCTCAATTAATGAAAGATGAAGTAATACCTGCGATGCGGCGGAATGCATAAAATTCTCGGCGATAATGTTGTATTGTAGGATTACAATTATTGAAATATAATTTAGTAGTTTAATTTGCTTTGACAAGTTTGTACAGAATTGCGATAGTAACGATGTCTTTAGTAATGCAAAAGCTATTCATGAGCGGAAAAAAAGCAGGTAATTCCTGCTCAAAGTTTTAAGAAGTCTTTTTGAGTTCTTGTATCTGTTGATACAACTGATCATCACTCAATTCTTTATTCTCCTCAAGCCAATCAATCGCTTTCTTTTTATCGAGCTCATATCTGTTATGATTTTTTGATAGAGGCCATTCATATTTTTTAAAATTCTCAAATTCATTTTTAAGTTCTGGAGAAAAATCAGTATAAGAACTGGGCACTAAAGAATCGCTTTCATTTTTTTTCTTTTGCTGCTGACGGAATCCAAATCGCTGATAAAAGAATTCGATGTCTTTTTTATCGTAACCAAGTAAATAACCTTGAAGAAAGTCATTAGCAGAAAAATCACCTTGATCATAAAGTAACCCTTGCTTTACGAATAATAGTGCATTCCGTTTGCCTTCCGGACGATATAATAGGCCATCTAGCTCTTGAATATTTTCTGCTTCTGCCAGTTGTTCAAATACTTTATATTCATTAATCAGCTCACTTTTTACATTTTGTAACGTTTGCCATATAACGCTTCTTGATCCTTGTATTAAACAAACCATATCTAAACGAGCAGTTCCGGCAAAGCTCCCTCTTTTTGAAAGACTTATTGCCGCACCACATTTTTCTCCTGTGGGGTTATAATCTTTGATTAATATTTCTTTTAATGATTTCAGCATTTGCTTATCATACGGAATGGCAGTGAACGCGTCGTCGCTCTTATTTGACTGAATACAGTCTGTTTTTTTACCGGCAATTATAAAGAGACATAATATATTCGTAATTGCAAGCAGTCCTATAGCTATGTTCTTGATTTGCATGCTTACTCCTTTTCAAAATACGAACGGGGATCAACGAATTAAGAAAAGCTTCATTTTAAAATTTAGCTAAAAACCAGCGAATGGATCTTCATCACCATCATCAACGCCGCGCGCATAGATTGTACCTTGCACGGGTGCAGAATTGGTGTCGGCAACCTCGTCCTCTTCTTCAAAAGGTATTTCTTCGGGCGCTGAAGAAATCGGTGCGGTTACATCCTCAAGAGTGTCCATACGATGGCCGGTCCCTTTGGGGCCCGACGTGCCGGGTGCGCCTGATGATGGACCACCAGCCGGTGAACCGCTCGTTGTGTCTTCTTCTTCAAATGCCACTACGGAAGATAATTTTTGGCCCGCGTCGAGACGAATTAAACGTACTCCTTTAGCCTGACGACCCATAGTGCGCACTTCAGAAGATGGCAAACGAATAATTTTACCCGCTTGGTCAATGAGTAATAAATTTGAGCGATCGGTAACATGTGCAAGACCAATAACCTGACCATTGCGCTTATCAGCAGGAATGGTGCGAACACCCAGACCACCGCGATGCGCCACACGGAAATCAGCAATACTCACTCGTTTGCCGTACCCATTTTCTGTTGCAAATAAGATGTCACCATGATCCGCGAGCACTTCCATGCCGACCACATAATCACCCCTTTTTAAACGAATGCCGATAACTCCGGCAGCTTGGCGCCCCATAGAACGAACCTCTTTTTCATTGAAGCGGATACCTTGGCCATGAGCGGTAGCAATAATAACCGAGTCATTGCCGACGCTCAGTGCACAAAAGACCAGTTCATCGCCTTCGCGCAGTGTAGATGCACGGATACCGGTTGACCGGATATGGGCAAATTCGCTCGCATCGGTGCGTTTAATGATCCCGTTTTTGGTAAGCAGAACTATGAATGTTCCCTCAATTAAATCCCGGGCACAGAGTAGTTTAACCACGCGTTCGCCGGGCGTGAGCGGTAACAAGTTAACGATTGCACGTCCTTTGGCAATGCGTGAACCTTCAGGCACCTCAAAGACTTGCATGCTATACACGCGGCCAAGATTAGTAAAGAAGAGCAGATTATCATGTGCCCGTGCAACAAAAAGATCCTCGATAACATCCTCAGCTTCTTCAAGTGCCGCCATTCCCATCTTGCCTTTGCCGCCGCGATGTTGCACGCCATATGTTTCCAGTGGAACTCTCTTGATATATCCTTTACGCGTTAAGGTAACAACCACCTCTTCATCAGGAATCAGATCGGCTTCTGTAAGAATATCAATGGCGCCTTCAATGCGCGAACGCCGTTTATCAGCGTATTCCTCTTTGATTGCAACTAATTCTTGGCGCACCTCATTTTTGAGAATCTCTTCATCTTCGATAATGCTTCTATAATGCGCAATTGTCTTTTTAAGTTCTTCCAATTCTAAATGAATCTTTTCTTGTTCAAGGCCGGTCAAACGTTGCAAACGCATCTCAAGAATCGCCTTGCCTTGCTCTGCCGAAAGTAAAAATCTTTTATTTAATTTGGTAATTGCCTCTTCTGCGGCATTAGATTGCTTGATAAGAGCAACCACTTCATCAATATTGGTCAATGCAATAATAAAACCGTTTAAAAGATGTTCGCGTTCTTGCGCCTTGCGCAGATCATACACGGTTCGGCGATAAACAACTTCACGCCGATGATATAAAAATTGTTGCAATAACTGGCGCAATGAGAAGACCAGTGGACTATTATCAAGAAGACCCAGCATCAAGATAGAGATAGATGTTTGTAGCGGTGTATATTTATAGAGTTGATTAAGAACAACCTGTGGCATTTCGCCCCGCTTGATCTCAATCACTAACCGCATACCTTTTTTATCAGATTCATCACGGATGTTGCTAATGCCCTCGACCACTTTGTCCCGCGTTAAATCGGCAATCTGCATGGCCAGATTTGCCTTATTCACCATGTAGGGCAATTCGGTGATAATTAAAGAAGAACCTTTTTTGGTCTCCTCGACTTCAACCACCGCACGCAAGATGAGGTTGCCGCGACCGGTTTTATATGCTTTTACAATCCCGGCTCGCCCGCAAATAATACCCCCGGTTGGAAAATCGGGAGCAGGAACTTTTTCAAACAATTCTTCATCGGTTATGTGTTCACTGGCAAGCAACGCCAAACAAGCATCAATTACTTCACCCAAGTTATGGGGAGGAATTGAGGTTGCCATACCCACAGCAATACCGGTGGTGCCATTAACTAATAAATTAGGTAATTTGCTGGGCAAAACGGTTGGTTCAACAGTGGATTCATCAAAGTTTGGCACAAATCGAACCGTTTCTTTATCAAGATCCGCAAGCAATTCTGCCGCGATCTTTGCCATACGAACTTCAGTATAACGCATCGCAGCTGCATTATCCCCATCGACCGAACCCCAGTTACCCTGCCCATCAAGCAAAGGATATCGTTTGGAGAAATCCTGCACCATGCCCACCATGGTGTTATAGACTGCCTGGTCACCATGCGGGTGATATTTACCAAGCACGTCACCCACTACGCGCACCGATTTGTGATACGGCTTGTTGTAATAAAAGCCTTGTTGATACATGGCATACAGCACGCGCCGATGCACCGGTTTTAACCCATCACGAATGTCCGGAATCGCTCGGCTCACCACAACCGACATGGCATAATCAAGAAACGAATCTTTTAACTCCTGTTCAATCAGAACCGGCTTAACTTTTAATTCAGCAATTTTATCATGATTATTTATTTCGGCCATGGGCAACGCCTTTCACACAATTCATTTAATTACTATTTTTGGGGGAATTTTGAAGTTCTCTTATAGTATATCCTATAGTCAAATTTTCACAAGAAATCGATAGTTTGCGTAAAGAGATTTTTTAAATACTATTTGTTTATTCAGGGCTTTGTAAACAGTATTGGTATTTTGCCAAAAAAAAGATCTCGTTGACTTGGCAACAAAATAATTCATAGTAATACTATGTTTTATTTATTTAATTAAAAATTCTTAAAAGGGTTTATCCATGCTCAACTATCGCGCAGTAAGTGCATTAGCGCTCAGCTTTATTTCATATACTTTTTGTTCTAATGATGTTAATGACCAACTATTTAAGGGCATTGCAGAATCAAATCTGGTCACCGTAGTTGAAGCGATTAATAATGGGGCCGACCTTAATGCTGCCCAACAATTTGGCAACCATTACACTCCGGTGATGGCTGCGCTTGATGCATTGCATGCACAAATACTGGATCAACATACCAATAAGCAATTTGTTTTTGTGGCATCACTCATTGCCGGCGCATTTGAAACGAGCTTTGCGCTTTCTAAATTCAATATTGGCGCAGTAAAAGGCCCAATAACAAAATTAGAGAATGCAAAAAATATTGGGATTAGCTTGACCACCTTTGCCGGCCTCTCCTATCTGAGTAATCTAGCACTGCAATTCTTAGCTCATCGATCATCAGAACTTACACTCAAAGAAGCATATCTCATTACGCATATGATACTCATGAATCCCACAACCGACTGCACACTGGCAAGTGATGTCACCGGTGCCAATCCATTGCAAATGATCACTAATTTCCGCACCCAACTGCCTCATTTTTATCCGGGTTATCATCCATTTACCATGTGGCATGTGGCAACCGGTGAGTCCAATGTTCTCAACAAAATCATGATGCTCGCCGCTTGCTTTGGCTTTGACTACACCGTGCAATTGCTGGACAGCACCATACTCCAAAAAAACCTTGATGCTTATTTTGAACCACTTGCGCAAGAAATCCAAAAACGCATGAGCGGCACCGCTATTCGCACTGAATCATCATCTGAAATTTTACAAAACCCAAAATAGTGTCTACACTTCTTGGAGTTGTTCTCAATTTTATACAGAAAGTTTATCTCATGAAAAAAATACTCTTCAGTGCACTGATACTCATACCAACGTTTTGCGCACCACAAGATTACGCCGGCATGTTAAATGCAATTCTAGCAAGCGATTACCAGGCATTTCTCAGAGCAAAAAATAACGAGCAAATACCTATCGATAAACAATATAATCTTCTTGATTCGGCGCAAAGCATGGTAGCTCTCCGCCAAAAAATGGTAACACGGCACTCGTTCCAGGCAGCACTCTGCACCGAATTATTTTCTAGCTTAGGCGCATTTTGTCTTTCGTCTTTTGGGCTGGCAATAATGGGAGGCGTAATTGAAGAATGTGTAATAAAGAAACAGTTTGCCGATAGACATGCATTCGCACTTCTATTGAGCATGGGCATTATAACCACTTCCGCTTATTTTGGGTTCACGTATATGATTCGTGCTTACAAAAAACCAAAATTGCTCCTCGATGAAGCATTGCGCATTAAAGATGAGCTGTACTGCGTACAATAATTTCGATGTGATAAAATAATCTTATTCCATATATATACGTTATAAAAGCGTTTGTTTCTATTGGAAAGGCGCTTGTTGGGTGTATAAAAATTTGCAAAAAAAATGATTAGCTGTATGCACAAATATTCCATAACCATCATCGGTATTTTAATTTTAAGTCACAATTCATTACCAATTGATCAAGATCAAAACAACCAAACAAAACTTGATGAACAAATCAAACGATTAACCGAAGATCCCCGCGGCGCGATGTTTGATTACGTTAACGAGATCCCCCGATCATATAACACTTATAACCCTGTGCGCCCGCAATCGGAAGATATTGCACCGGTTCGTTATAGTGGTTTTGAGTTTCAATCATACGAATCGGCATTACGGAAAGTTGATTTATTTAGCATGGATCAACTCATGAGCACGGTGCCCGATGATCTAAAAGAAGAGATCGGCTGTCTAGAAGATTTCGCCGATCAGCCTTATAGATATTTCACTGATTCTGCCCATATGATTGCCAACCGAATGCTGTTGGTTGGCCCGCCCGGATCAGGCAAAAGTAGCTTGGCGCTCACGATTGCCTATAAATCGAAACGCAAATATCTTTTTATTTCTGCCGCCTCTTTGGGCAACGAATATAAAAATTCATCAATCACTATTCTTGATCAATTATTCGATCCTCTAATTTATACCAGCGAGCCAACGGTATTGATTTTTGATGAAATCACCGCGTTTACCGATAAATTTAATAGTATGCAAAATTCTGATCCGGGCGCCGTTGAACATTTTTGGATAAAACTTGACGCGTGCCGCAATAATCCCTTTTTATTAGTGATCTTTACGGCAAATAGCACCGAAAGGTTACCCGAAACAATCAAGGATCGGTTTGTGGGCTACCAATTTTCAGTTAATTTACCCAATCGGGCATTGAGAGAAGCGATTTTTAAGCATCATTTCCGCACGGTGCCGGAACTCAATGATTCCTATTTTGTTTATTTGAGCAAGAAAACGGATAACTTTAGCCTCCGAGAAATTAATAGCATTATTAAGCTCTCTAAAAAAAATGCGCTCTATCGCATATTAAAAAGCCCATCGCCCTATTCTACGATCATGATTGCTCAAGATGACATTGAGGCTGCATTGCAAAAAATCATGCGGGATCATAAAAAAAGTAATCGTGAAAAAAAATGGCAACTCTGTAAACAAATATTGCGTGAAGCAGGGCCCTATATTGTCCCTGTTTTAAGCTTAGCTACCGGCATTTATTTCCAATATCAAAATAACCACTTTTTCATCTCACCAACAGGACCAGTCAAATCATAAAGGAACACCTTTGAAAATAATTCGCAGTGCATTTTTGCTCAGTTTTTTTTATCAAAAATTGTATATTATGCGACGGAAAATCAATTAAGCAACTTTGGACAAATCGACTTTTTTAATGATTCCTATTTTAACATTAATCAATTAGAAGATTTGAAAAATGAAATGTTATCATTGCAAGCTAACTTTCATAAATATAATGATTTAATTGAAACTATAAATAACGGAATTGAGCTCACTTTGAAAGAAGGCGTATTTTCATATCTTAAATTTGAAATACAATAAAAAAAATCTACGACGAGGAAACCATGAAAAAATTATTTTTTACCTTATCCTTAATCACCTTCAATGCCTTCGCAGCGGATCTTATAGAAAAAGCCATTCTTGAGAGCAACTTGGATGCATTCACTACTGAACTTGAAAATAGAAAACGAACATACGTGGTCCCTTTTACACCTAATGAACAATTAAAATATTTGGATTTGAGCAAAGAAGTTGCAAGCCGTCGGCGGAATTACTTCGAATTCCTCTGGCAAGAGAATTGTATTCTGAAGAAAAAAGTGAATCAATTGTGGTTGCTGTAAAATTTTTTTCTGGATTAGTCGGAATCTCTATTTTATCATTTCCCCTAAGCATCGCAGCAATGGACAACCGGGTAGAGTTGGATCCAACATTCTTGATTATATGTGCCGTTATTTCCGCTCCTTTTTTTTATCTGTTAATTGATGGCATAGAAAAAATGGCAAATGAGCATACAGAGCGAAAAAAATCTATTGAAACAAAATATAATAATGCCTTAAAAATACGCCAATTATTATTTGATAATCTCACTATTGCTTAAAAAATCTACAGGAAATTATGAAAAAACTACTTTTTACCTTATCACTCATTACCTTAAATACTTTCGCAACGGATCTTATTGAAAAAGCTATTTCAGAGAGCAACTTGGATGCATTCAGTACTGAACTTGAAAATAGAAAACGAACGTATGTGGTCCCTTTTACACCTAATGAACAATTAAAATATTTGGATTTGAGCAGAGAAATTGTCACACGACGACGAAATCAGAAAGAATGTCGAGCATTCTCAAATAATGGCGTTGAATTGGAATCAGGTCAAGAGCTTTCTATTGCAGGCCAGCTTCAATTTGGTTTTGGATTCTGTGGCATAACTTTTGTTCCTGCAATGATATTAAATGAGGTAAACACTAATGCTCACTCATACAAGAATAATATCCTCGCTACCGGAGCATTATTGGTATGGATTAGTAGTTGGTGGATGCTTTACAACTCGTATAAAGAATTTATGGAAAAGAAAAAACTCCGCGAAACAAACTATAATAATGCCTTAAAAATACGCCAATTATTATTTGATAATCTCACCATTGCCGTGGAAACAATCAGATAATTGGCACTAGTTAATTTCTTTTCCCGTCATCGGGTTAATGAGATGATAATTTTGAATAGTGCCGGTGATATCCTCCCGATAATACACCCGGCCGGGCAATTCATAATACCCCACAAAGGGTTCCACCTTATAATCCCCATCCCCTTGGGCAATCCATATTAAATCGGTTACTTTTGCGTTAAATCGCGGCGCAATGCCCAGGCCGGCCGTATTTTTAAATTTAGCATAGATGGTATTGAGTATTTTTTGTGCATTTTCTTTGCCGTTCGCATAGATTACCACTTTGGCATAGATTGTATCATTGGTCCGATACGGATTAATAATTATTTTGAACGTTTTTAATGCATCAGAGAAATCTTTATCTTTTTGTATCAGCTCATAGAGGCGCAACACAATTATTACCTCATCAAGAACGTCAAGGGGCATGAGATGGATTTTGTACGTTTTTACCAGTTCATGTACCATAGTTATAGATTCTTGCTCAAGCTTGACCACCTGTTCATATTCCATTGCTCGTTTTAATTCTCGCTGCACTTTGAGCCATTGGGGCAACGTTACTCCGCGGGCCCGCTCGCCGTTATCAAAGAATACATATCCGTAGGAATAATAGGATTGGAATCCTAAAAGAGTGCCCAACGTAATCAACCGTTGCTCTTTGGTTCGCGCGGGATCCTTGTATAAATCGGTTAAAACAGCGGTAATTGATTTATTTTTGGCGTACATTGTTTCAAATTCATTTAAGAATCGTAGCTGAATTTCGGCAGGAATATTATTAAAAAATTCCGGAAACTTTTTGGCTATTTCTTCCAACTTTTGGGCCGATTCTTGGGCATGCTTCCCTTGCAATGCATCTTTTGTTTGCGCGCTTTTGGCACGCTCATCATTTTTTTCTTGCGCCAATTTTTCTAACGCTTGGTCAACACGCTTGTTTATTTGCTCTATGTCATCCGTTAGCATCTTTTTTAATTGCCGAGCAAGTTCAATAAACGCCGGGGGATTCATACGCAATTCTTTTGCCCATCGCTCTTGCTCGATGGTATCGGCCAGTATCCGCTCAACAACACTCTGCATTTCTTGCAATTCTTTAAAGGTAAGACCATTAAGATTAAGCGGCTTTTGCGCAATGACTACTTGAAAATCTGTTTTTTTGGGTGCTTTTCTTTTTTCCAGCTCTGCTCGTAAATTACTCATGATATCACGAATAAATTGCGTTATTACATTTACCCCTCTGTTATACTGCTTGTCATATGCTGCTGCCGATTCACTCAGAGAGCGTCTGTCACCATAATGATATAACTCTTGTACCGTCTGGGTGGACAAATATCGAAGGCCCATTGGTTTATAACTCACATAGCTTTGCAGAATTTTTTCAAAAATATCATCCAAATGGATTTCAGCAAGAAATTGATCTGCAAGCTCGTGATATTCTTTTTCTTCTTGCGTAAGACACACGGGCTTCTGGGACGCTTGGATACCAAGCACGGCACAGGTGATCACAGCTATAATTTTTTTGATGGGGCAGTTCATAAATTATTTCCTCTTTCTACTTCTTGATTTTCGATTCAATCATACAACAAAATCCATTACTAAAAGCAATACTATCCAAGCACTGACATTTACAAATACCCCATTTCTCGTACACTAAAATAGAAAAACCTCATTCCTGCTTTCAATCGAGAAACAAACGATGGATTTAAAAAAAATTAATCTCAAAGATTTTCCCGCAAAACAGGTGCGTAATTTCTCAATTATCGCGCATATCGATCATGGCAAATCTACCCTTTCGGATCGATTGCTGGAAAAGACCGGCACCCTTTCTGATCGTGTCAAACACGAACAATTTCTAGATAAATTACAGGTTGAAAAAGAGCGAGGCATTACCGTTAAGGCCCAAACTGCTTCCATGTTTTATGAACATAAGGGAGTAATGTATTTGCTTAATCTGATTGATACTCCCGGGCACGTCGATTTTTCCTACGAGGTCTCTCGATCTCTGTATGCGTGCCAAGGGGCGGCACTTTTGGTTGATGCCACCCAAGGGGTGGAGGCGCAAACCATGGCAAATTTTTATCTTGCGTTTGACCAGGATCTCACCATTGTTCCGGTTCTTAATAAAGTGGACATGATGAACGCCATGCCCGAACGGGTAATGCGCCAGATGGAAACACTCTTTGATTTTAAACAAAGTGAAATTATTCATGCGTCCGGCAAAGCCGGCATTGGCATTACCGATGTGCTTGATGCCATAATAACCAGAATTCCTGCGCCCCAGGGCAGCAGCGATCAACCACTCAAAGCATTGCTTTTTGATTCATGGTTCGATGATTATCGCGGTGTAATATGCTTGATTGCGCTCAAAGATGGGGTGATTAAAAAGGGCGACCTCATCACCTTGGCACAAATGGGCAATGAATATGAGGTGTTAGAACTTGGCCTCATGTATCCCGATCAACAACCCATGGATGCACTCTACGCCGGGCAAGTGGGCTATGTGATCACGGGTATGAAAACAGTGCGCGAGGCACGCGTTGGCGATACACTTTATCATTCGCGATTTCCGGTTAAACCGTTTCCGGGATTTAAGCCCGCAAAACCGGTGGTATTTGCCGGTATATTTCCCGTTGATGCCAGCGACTTTGAGTTATTGCGCGATGCAATTGAAAAATTAATTCTCAACGATGCGAGCGTATCGGTAGAAAAAAAGAGTTCGCCGGCACTGGGGCTCGGGTTCCGTTGCGGCTTTTTAGGTTTATTGCATATGGATGTTTTTAAGCAGCGCTTGGAACAAGAATACAATATTACCGTTATTGCTACTGCGCCAAGTGTGCTTTATAAAGTAAAATTAGCACACACGGGGGAGATGATGGATGTAGAAACACCATCAGATTTTCCCGAAGCAAATCGTATTGATGAAATTTATGAACCGATCATCAACGCCACCATTATTGTGCCAAAACAATATTTGGGCAATATGATGACGCTCTGTGATGAAAAACGGGGTGAACAAAAAGAAATGAAATTTCTTGATGAGGATCGCATAATCTTGAAATATAAACTGCCCCTCAATGAAGTTGCCACCGATTTTTATGATAAACTTAAATCCCTGAGTTCCGGTTATGCCAGTTTTGATTATGAAGAAGCGGGCTATCAACCGGAAAAATTGGTTAAAATGGACATCCTATTAAATGGCAAACCGGTAGATGCCCTGGCATTAATTGTGCACGATGATAAAGCATTTTATATTGGCCGTGAGATTTGCGAAAAATTGCGGCAAGTGATTCCGCGCCAGCTTTTTGAGGTTGCCATTCAAGCAGCAATCGGGGCCAAAATAATTGCGCGTGAAACAGTGTCCGCATTACGCAAAGATGTCACGGCAAAATGTTATGGCGGCGATATTAGCCGAAAACGCAAGTTGCTTGAAAAGCAAAAAGAGGGCAAAAAGAAGATGAAGCAGGTTGGCACTGTTGAAGTGCCTCAAGAGGCGTTTTTGGCTATTTTAAAGAGGTAATTATGAGCCAACACAAACTGCACGATGATTTAAACGCATTCGTTACCACCCCATGGTGCACCGTAGAAGAGCAGCATATGATACGGCATTTTACTGATTTTCTTAATAGTAATCCCGACTCTTTTTCACGCGCCAATAAGGGGCATGTTACCAGTTCAATTTGGATTGTAAACGCGCAAAAAACACATGCATTACTCACCCATCACAAAAAATTTAATTTGTGGGTGCAGCTTGGCGGTCACAATGATGGGCAAACAGAGTGCAAAATGGTGGCGGCTCAAGAAGCAGTTGAAGAATCGGGGATTGGCGGATTAACTTTCTTGCATGGTGGTATTTTTGATATCGATATTCACCCTATTCCCGGGCCATGCGAATACCATTATGATGTGCGGTATCTTATGCAAGCGCCCGCGGGAGCCCAGTATAATGTGAGCGATGAATCACATGATCTTGCATGGGTTCCATTCGATAAAATGAGTGATTACACATCACAGTCTTCTGTGTTGCGTATGAATGAGAAATTTAAAAAATTCTTTATTTTCGATTCAATTTATTAAGTACGGCGGAATATAACTCGGTTGTTTGATGCCTAAGCAGAAAACCTGCCACAAGCATTTGCTTAAAAGCAATACTACTCGGATCTTGAGCTATTTCATGCAATGAAGAACACGCCAAAAATAACCCCGTTGTCACCTTAACGGTTTGCACTAAAGTTAAGCCGGTTACCGTATTATACGTATTGACAACGCTATCTTTAGCAGTTTTTATTGTTGGAGAAATTTCTTTATATTTCTTTTGCAAGAACTGTTTAATATCAGGAGCGTTCACGGTTAATAATGGTTTTTGCTCCTCTTCTTTTTGCTTGAGAACCTCTTGTTTTGGAAAAGGCGCGGGTGCAGGGTTTTGTGGTTGCTTTACCGGCTGAACCGCTGAAATCGAAAGAAAAAAAGGAAGAAGAACAATAATTATTTTTTTCATGGTATTCTCATTTAGTATAAAAAAATTTCTTTGTTCATGATTACTTTAGGCTATCAACAAGGAGTATTCATACAATGTTAAAGTTTAAAAACTTTGATAAATAAATCAAGGCTCTTACCGGCTATTTGATCATTCAAATTCATTCGGGTAGGGTAATAAGAAAGAATTCGTTTGCAATCCCGGAGATAAAATACCATGCCTGAAAATACAGAAAACAATCCTGTTGAACAGTTATTTGAAGGAAACATCTATTTATTTCACGCGTTTGACGTGGGTGACGACATTAATTTAGAAAAAGTAAAAGCATCGGGGTTAGTAGTGCCACAACCGTTAACTCTTTCCAAATTCTTTAAAAACTATCACCTTCCCCTGGCGATTGAAATTCCTGAAACAGAAAAAAGCCCCACCTGCGTAAACGCAAAAATTCATAATTTCGGCGCTATCTCATTGCTTTATAAAATTCCTTTTAAAGATACTCTTAAAAATATTCGCCAACAGCTTGATGGTATTGATAATCAGTGGGCCGAACAAAGCTTGATTGATGCAGAAACAATTTTTAAAAACATCCGGCAATTTATTGCAAAAGCAAATTTCTTCCATACCCGTTCCACCTACGTGGTTATCCAAGTTGACCCGCTTCCCAACTTACTTGATATGGTAAAACTCAAAGATACGTATGGCGGAATCATTGCATCAACCCTCCGCTTTGAAACTGAAACACTTTCAGAGAACCAAAAGAATGAAATTTTGGCCGACGCGATCGGTTATTTTCGGGGTGATTTGATTGTGGTGGATACCGAGGCAGCATTTATTTACGATGATGAATACCAAGATATTCTCGATTTTTTTGAATTTGCCAATATTCAACATTTAGAGCTACGGTATTTTGATCGCACCCTTGAGCAACAACTTAACTATATTTACGAGGGCCGCGTTCGCAAGGTGCCATTAAAATCATATTTTCCATTTATCGGCACACTCTCCAAAGGGCCCGTTGATGATCTTGATAAGTTGAAAGTTGATATTTCAGTAATTGCTGAACGGCTCGAGGGGAGCATCAAACTTGCGGGTGAACCATACTATTCGGAACTCTATTCACTCTTGGTTGAAAAACGGGAACTTAAAAATCTCAAAGAATCGATCGATAAAAAATTAATTATTATTAAAGATGTGCTATCTACCTTGCAACATAAAACGGAAGCAATTCGAGAAGA
>Ga0182016_10001611_pt1 | contig 27463 bp, 29 predicted proteins | sample 712S2MmetaG_FD_120491 | JGI IMG/M metagenome (GOLD analysis project Ga0182016, IMG submission 120491) | Permafrost microbial communities from Stordalen Mire, Sweden - 712S2M metaG | ecosystem: Environmental > Terrestrial > Soil > Wetlands > Permafrost | place: Sweden: Stordalen | collected...
CGACCCGACGACCGGACCATGGGTGAGCGTGAACGGCACCAGGACGAACAACGGGCAGATCGACACCAACCCCGCCGTCAACTCCCTGAATGCCGCCTGGGATTTCTTCCTGGCAGGCTTCACGTATTTCCGGATCAGGGTCACGGCCTTCACCTCCGGGCTGGCGCAATTCCAAGTCGCGAGATACACGAACGCACAGGACCCGCCGCCGTCAGTCGTGGCTCAGGGCGCGGCGGCCACCGGAACGGCCGTGACTGGAAATCCGGTGCTGGTTGCCGGGTCGGATGGAGCGAATGCCCGCAATCTGTCGACCGACGCAACCGGTCGCGCAGTCGTTGCCGGTGGCGCCGCCGTGGGTGCTGCGGTGGCCGGAAACCCGGTCTTCGTCGCCGGTGCGGATGGAGCATCGACCGGATACGCCCGGCAGCCCACCGTCACGCCGCCGAACACGGCGGTGAACGGACAGACTGGAGCACAATTCCACTTGCGCTCACTGGACCTCGCAGGCTTCGTGCCGGCAGGCATTTCCCCGGAAACGAAGAAGCGTTGTTGGTTGGCTTCACCTCGGTGCATGTGCCGCCGGCCGCCCAGTTGCCCCAAGGCCAAGGCTTTCTGGTGTCGCAGATCGATTTGGGAGCCGAAGGCGGTGGCGTGCTGTGGCTGGCGTTGTCACGCCGCACGGGGGGCAGCCTCGACATGTTTACGATGATGGCACTCGACGTCATCGCGACCCTGAATGCCGGCAGTACGACTGCCGAAGACAGGCTCTTCCAGCTCTTCCTTGCGAGAATACGCGCCTGGCAGGATTTCATGAGGCGCGGAACGGATACGACGCTGGGCCAGGAAGCTGAGATAGGGCTTTTCGGAGAATTGGTATTCCTGCGCGGCGTGATGGACGTCGGCTTGCCATCAGTTGTGGCCATCGAGGGTTGGGTCGGACCGCTGAACGGCATCCAGGATTTTGTTTTCGGAGGGGGCGCGGTCGAGGTCAAAACCACCATAGCCACCACCGGGTTTCCGGCTACAATCGGATCCCTGGATCAGCTGGATGACTCGATTCGACAGCCCCTCTTTCTGGCCGCTGTACGAATTCGGCTGGATCCATCCGGCATGTCGCTTCCAGCGCTCATCGAGGATACGCGCGCTCTTTTAGGTGATGACCTAGCGGCCCAACATATGCTCAACGTTAAGCTCATTCACGCTGGATACCTGGATGCAGTATCGGAGCACTACAAGCGGACCTTCGCACAAGTGTCGACAAAGGTCCTTCGCGTTGGGGATGGATTCCCTCGCTTTATAAAAGCCAGTGTTCCGGCACCGGTCATCGCGGTTCGTTACGAGTTGGAGATTGATGGCATAGACGCCGGTCCCGTCACGGTCCGCGCCGCGCTCGATCAACTGGGTGTGATGTAACCATGGATCTGGTGGATTTTCTCAGGCAAACGCAAGCCGAGGTGCGATCAGAGATAGGAGAGCGGCTCGGAAGCCCGGGGAATGGCTACCCTTACGCAGAGTCAGTTTTTGCGGAGGTCGTGATGCAACACATGTCGCAGATCGGCATGACCTTCGACCCGCAGATCTGTCACTACGCTCCCAAGAAGGTAGGAAGCGCGATTTTGCGTCTGAGCGGCTACGCGATGTCCGATGAGACAGATCAGCTCGACCTATTCGGCAGTCTGTACAGCGGTGTCGATGATGTGACTCCCATCACCGATACAGAAACGAAGACAGCCGCTGAACAGTCCTTGCGATTTCTGGCGAAGTGTGCGGAAGGGCGACTGGCAAAGACCATGGATGAGTCCGATGACGCCTATGCATTCGCGGTGACCATTCAGGACTGCTATCCCAACCTTGATCAGATAAGGATTTACGTCCTCACAGATCGGCAGGCTAAGGCCAAGAATTTCAAGCCGCGAGAAGTGAGTGGCAAGACCGTGAAGTTGGAGGTGATGGACATCGAACGGCTTCACAGGCATTGGTCTGAGGGCAAGCCGCGCGATGAGTTAGTTGTGAACTTTGAAGAGGTTTCTGGCGGCGCGCTCCCCTGTGTCTACGTACCGGGCGAAGCCGCCGATTACGACTACGCGATGACAGTTATTCCTGGAGAAGCATTGCGGTTCGTGTACGAGAAATACGGCGGGCGGCTCTTGGAGGCCAATGTGCGTTCTTTCCTTAGCGCGACTGCCAAGGTTAACAAAGGCATCCGCGACACGCTCCAGACGACGTTTGAACGATTCATGGCGTACAACAACGGAATCGTAATCGTTGCTGACGAAGTTCACTTGGGAAAGACAGGCGATGGAGGCCCAGGCATCCTCTGGTTGAAGGGCATGCAAATCGTGAATGGCGGCCAAACAACCGCGTCGATTTATTTCAGCAAGAAGAAAAATCCCGAGATTGATCTTCGCCGCGCTCGTGTACCTGCGAAAATCATCGCTCTCCGCTCACAAGATTCGATCGCGGAAGAGGCTCTGATTTCTGACATGTCCAGATTTGCGAACAGTCAAACTTCTGTTAAGCTGTCCGATTTGTCTGCGAATAAGCCCTTCCACGTCCAGATCGAAAACCTGGCGTTGTCGACGTACTGCCCCGACGGCATCGGCCGCTGGTTCTACGAACGGGCGGCAGGCAGCTACAACACCATGCTCTTACGTGAAGGTACGACACCGGCGCGACTACGGCAGCTCAAGGAATCAATACCGACAAGCCGGAGAATCACCAAGACGGACTTGGCTAAATATTTGAACGCCTGGGCGCAGCGGCCAGACTCCGTTAGCTTCGGCACTCAAAAAAACTCCGAAAAATTCATGGCCGACCTCACCAATAACGACCTAGAGACGCCGCTTCCGTTGCCGGATGTCCCGGCCTACAAGCTTATGATCGCCAAGGCCATTCTGTTCAAGAAAGCGCACGCTCTGGTGCGCCCGATGTTCCAGCAAGCGCAGGCGAACATTGCAGCATACGTCGTGTCGCTTGTGGCAAATCGCATAGGCCCAAAGCTCGATCTGGATAAGATCTGGCTCCGCCAAGATATCTCAGCGGAGTTGAAAACGCAGCTTCAGACGTGGGCTGGCGAGGTGAATAAGGTCCTGCATGACTCTGCCGGTGGGAGAATGATCTCGGAGTGGGCGAAGAAAGCAGAATGCTGGACGGCGGTTCGCGGGGCGTTGTACACGGAGCCGGTGCAGGGGATTCCCGAGGTGCGTTGAGTGACGATGCGTCGGTGGCTGGCCCGCGTTGGCAGCAAGTGTTGCGGCACCCGTGACAAATTGTCGGTTATGTACGCACAACATGACCCGCTTTCTGCGCAGGGCGCTGAAGAGAACCTTGCGAGTAACTCCTGGGATGCACGGCCATATCTCCGATACCGCCAACTTACGGCAGTGTCACTCGCCTTCGCAACTCCAATTCGACATCCTTTTCCCGCGAACGCCAACTCACACTGGAGAGCAGGTTAAGCAAATCGGCCCAGATGACAACAACCAGGTCGGCGCAAACGGAGACAAGCCGGGCCGCCTCGCGGTGCGGCAGCGCCCGGTTTAGTTCCGAAACGCTCCTATAACGCTCCATCAGCTGCACATAGGCACGCGTCGCCGTCTGGTCGCGCACGAACATCCAGAAGACCGGCCGGCGGTTTCCGCAGATATCGAGTACGCAATCGACGTTGCGGGGGCTATCTGATTCCGGTCGGGATCGTAAGTGGTGCAAAGGGAGACGTCAGAGCCCAGTTTCGCCTCGACGAAGATGATGTAGCTCTTTCCTTCCAACGTTATGTCGATTTCAGACGGGCCCTCGACTGGGTTCATGTCAAGGCTGCGCTTGCGCCATCCCTCGTTGTCCGCGGCGCGCATACGCTCGCGGCTCAACGCCTCATACGCGCGCGGCGCGGCAGACGTTTGCCAGAGCCGCACGACCGGACAGTCGGTTGGATCGAGCGAATTCACGCCGGCGAATTCCAGAAGCTGCGGCCACCATGCGGCGGCTGGCACGCGCTCCAGAAGCTGGAAGAAATTCCACGTGACATAATCTTCGCTGTTTTGAGAGTGGAGAATCCGCTCGATGTCGCCGCGCTTTTTCGCTTTTGGCGAGGCCAGTAGTTTCGGCAGGTTGAGAATCGGGAATGCCGGAACGTTCGTTGTGTCGCAGGAAATCGTCAACGGTGCCGCAAGCACGGGTGGGGGCACGACTGGTTCGGGGCGCGCCAAGTACTCGAAGTTCTTTGCCCGAATTGCCTTGTGCCAATGATTCAGATCAGTCGTTGGGTGGATCGGCGCGGGGAAACCGGCAGCTTCTGGGGCACTCTCACCTCTTCTCAATGGGGTTTGTTGTCGCGGTAACGAAGGGAGAAGTTACATCATGAAAAAGCTTATTCTGTTCATTCTGTTCACGGTGGCTGCGTGGGGACAGTGGACCGCCGTTCCATCCACCAACTACCCGGCGCTCGAGGCGATCCTCAATGCGAAGCCAGCCACCAGCAGCGGGACGGGCGCGCCCGCGCTCGCGTGCACAGCCGGCAAGGACGTCTATCTCGATACGGCGGCGCTCAATCTCTACGACTGCCTGGCCACCGGAAACCCTGGAACCTGGGTGCAGCGCGTCCTAGTGAGCGGAACGTTCGCGAACCCGAACTTCATCTCGTCCATCGCCTGGAGCAAGATCACTGGGGTCCCGTCGTTCGCCCCGGCCACGTCCGGGACCGTCCCGCTCAAGGGCAACGGCACCGGCGGGTTCGCCAATGTCCTGGCTACGGATGTGATCGGGCTATTCTCCGGTTGCAGCGGGACGCAATACCTGGGCGCGGACGGCGCTTGCCATACCGCGTCCGGTGGCGGCGCAGTAACGACGGTGTTCGGCCGCGCCGGCGCAGTGGTGGCGGTGAGCGGGGACTACACCACCTCGCTCGTTCCGGAGGGTACGAGCCAGTACTTCACCGCGGCGCGCGCGCAGGCCGCGATGGCGGGGCTGTACCAGACGCCGATCGCCGGCGCGCCCGGCACGTGGCCGCCGTCCTTCACGCCCAGCGCTCAGGCTGTCACCCACAAGTCCGGCGGCAGCGATCCGGTTGGAACCGCGACGCCCACCGCGAACGCGATCCCGATGGCGGGAGCCGGCGGCACGCTGGCGCTGGGCTGGATTCCGATCTTGAACCAACCGACGACCGCCAACGCCGCCACCGCCACCGCTCTCGCCGCGACTCCGACGCCCTGCGCATCGGGTTCAGCTGCTGGAGGTGTTCTGGCCAACGGCAACAGCACCAACTGCCAGGCGATCCCGCAGTCGTTGCCCGTGGCCAACGCCGTCTCCCTGTACACGCTCACCGAAGGATCTGGCGGGTACGCTTACAACTACGCGAGTGCGGCGCTGCCCAACTACAGCATGATCGGTCCGAGCGAACAGCAGTTTAGTACCAGCACGTCGAACGGGCCCGTGCCGTGGACCGCGCCGGGGATGACTCTCACCGACGCGTACGGACCGAACCCGAACGGCGATTTCGTCGCGTCCCGGCTTCAGGCGACCGTCACCGGAGGGTATCTGACGACGGCGAAGCAACCGCCGTTCGTGAGTGGACGGCAATACACCATCAGCATCTATGCGGCCAGCAACACCGGCGTCGCTCAGACCTTTCGGATGGCCGACAACAACGTCAACTACGGCCCGAGCATCACCGTCCCTGCCACCGGGTGGGCGCGCTACTCGTACACGTTCACATCCACCTCCACCGGCAACGGTTACGCGATTCCAGTCGCTCAGGACGCGGCCAACGACCATCTCGACTTGTCGATCCGGGGCGCGCAGTTGGAAGCCGGTCCGCACCCGACCAGCTACTTCAATCCCAACTACACGATGGTCAACGGCGCCGGTCCGCAGCAGACCGCGTCCGCGTGTTCGTGGGTTAGCGCCGGCATCGATTGCACCACGGCCTGTGCGAGCAGCTACTGCGGGTGGATGCAGGCTGCGGGCTGGCAACCAATCGAGATGTCCGCAGTGACGGCGTACGCGGTGGTGAAATCGACGACCACGGAAGCACTGGCCGGTTACGCGCCGATCATCAACGACAACTACCTTTCCAATCCGCAGTTCTGGCTGGCGGGCCAAGTGAACGGCACCCTGTTTCCCGGTCTCCGGTTCGGCGCCACCATCGGTTATGCATACGCGACAAGCGTGCTCGATGGGGTGCGGGATTCTGGCCTGGGCAGATCGGCTTGGTGGCCGTTTACCGGACGGCGCACAGCCAGGCCCAGATCCTCGCCAACACCGGAGTCATCCAGTCGATCATGGCCACGCGCGGAGTCACCATCCCTTCGCTGCAGAAGGCGATGATCTTCGAAGGCGACTCGATCACCGATCCCACCGTTCTCATGGCGGCGAACCTGAAGTACTCCGCGCTGGCTCAGGCGGCGATCACGCCTTTTCCGCAAGGGTCGAACTTCGCCATCTCCGGCACTGGAATCGTACAGATCGCCGCCAGGGCCGCTGCGGTGGATGCATCGTTCTCTGCGCCCAGCTTGACCGAACGGTTGCTGTTCCTCTTCGACGGAGCCAACGATATGGGCCTCGGCGCGGCCACGCTGGTCGCCGACCTGAAGGCGTATTGTCTGGCGCGCAAGGCAACGTCCCCCGGCCTGAAGATCGTGATCGCCACGCTGCTGCCGCAAACCACGTCGGGCTTCAACACCTTCCGCGACGCGGTGAATCCGCTGATCAAGGCGGATAACTCGTGGTACGACGCCATCGCCGACTTCGCAGCCAACGGCACCATGGGCTGCGACGCGTGCGCCGCCAACACGACATACTACTCCGACGGCAAGCACCCGACAGCGGCGGGGATGCCGATCCTCGGACCCATCGCCCAGGCGGCGATCCAGACAGTCTGGTAGCCGCACCTTTCACACCGCCGCGAAATCCCGATAACCAGGATATGAAGCACGTTCTTGCCACGTTGGTGCTGGCGGTCCTGGCGGTGGAGCCTGCCGCTCAGCAGCAACCGGCCATGACCGCGACCGTCACGCTCGTCCAGCGTGTCGACGTTTTCCAGACCGCGGCGCAGGCATATACGCTCTCGCACACACCTGCGGCGGGCGCGCTCCCGCAGGTGTTCGTGAACGGCATTCTGATGTGCGGGCCGTGCGGCAACGATTATACAATCGGCGGAACGACGCTCACCTTTACCGGCCAGCAGACCACCGCCATGGATACCCCGGCGATTCAGGTCTGGTACTGGTCGCCCAACTAGGAGGAGGATGATGTCCGAAGATACCGAACGCCAAGCCCGGCTCGTTCAGGTCGCCACAATCGCGGTGGCGCTCGAAACGAAGACCGGGTGTCCCGCGCCGATGCTGATCGCCCAATGGGCGGTCGAGTCCCGCTGGGGAGCCGAGCCCGTGGGCAAATCGAACTACTTCGGGATCAAGGCGAACTGCCGCGACCCGGAGAGTTGCACTTCGGAGACGACCGAAGTGATCGACGGCAAGAGGGTCGAGGAGTCATTGCGGTTCGCCGACTTCGACTCGCTCGAGGCATCGTGCGAGGATTACGCGGTCCTGATCACCACGGGCGCGCCCTATCGCGAGGCATGGGCGAGCTACCTGAAGACAGGCGATCTGAACGCGCTGATTGCGGCGACGGCGGCGAAGTACGCAACAAGCCCAGAATACAGCGCATTAGTAACACTGATCGCGCGGCAGCAGAACGTCGCGCGCGCAATTGCGGATGCACGCCAGGAGAAGTCCAGTGCTTAACCTCGAAATGCCGGATCCGTCGATTGCAACGGGCGGCACGCCGCCCTTCCGGCCGGAACCCGGGTTCCTATTCCCATTGCCGCAGCCGTCACGCCCGTTCCTGGGGCGGCTGAAGGCCGCGTTGACGTGCGCCCTGTTAGCCGCCTCGACCGGGCTGGTATTAGAAGCCACTCTCCTGGTGCACGCCGCCACACAGGCCACCCGTGGCGCAACTGCCGCCATTTCTGCCGAGCTTCGGGCCACCCGGGCGGATCTGAACGCCCAGCTTGCCGCCACGCGCGAGGGTCTTACCGGCGAGATTGCCACCACTCGACGGAACCTGCTGGCCAGCGCGGACCGGCAGATCGGCACCCTCTTGCGGGATACCTTACGCGAAGTGGATACTCTCCGGACGGACGTCGTCGGCGAAGTGGACCAGATCCGCGCCACCGCCGACCGGCGCGTGGGCGACGCCCTGGCGCGCACCGATACCGCGATAGCCACCGTGCAGGGACTGCGCGAGGACGTGAAACCGCTGCTCGCCCACGCCGGTAGTGTCGCTAAGCAGGTGGACGACAGCGCGCCGCTATTCCTCGATTGCGAATTCAACCCGGACTGCTTTTTCAATCGTTATGTCGGCGCCTCGAAGGGCATCGAACGCGCCGCCATGAACTTCGGCCAGATGTCGCTCGACTTTCAGAACGCGTTGCCAACGGCCATCAAGACGTGGGAGCAAATCGGGGGGAACGTTGCGGGGATCACCGACAACGTCAACCGCCTCACCAAGCCGCGTTGGTACGACCGGCTTCTCGGTTACGGACTGAACGGTGTGGTCATCTACCGCAACCTGAACCCGGCCACCAATCTCACCACCAGGCCGGTGCAATTCATCGCGTCTCGGCCTTGATTGATTTTCTATGCGCACACTCACCATCACGATCCTGCTTGCACTGGCCGCGTTCGGGCAAACGCCGTCCGCGCCCACGCCACCGGCGGCGCCAACCGCTGGCACCGTTAACTTCCCCGCCATCCCGATGCCAGTCGCGGTTTCGGCGTTCGGCGAATTCAACCAGCTTGGAAGCCCGCGATTTACGATGGGCATCGCGGCGATCTATCCGGTTGCGGGCGAAGCCGGAGTCTATGGCACCACCACCGCGGACATCCTGCCGAAGCTTGCGACCGATCCGACGACCGGCAGGAAGTTCTATGCAATCTCGTCCTCGGTGCGCCAGGGATTCCACAAGGACCTGCTCGACACCGGCCACGCCAGTTTTCTGATCGGCGCGGACGTCGGGCCCACCTTCGCCCAGGCGCAGCCGTCGGGAATCAACGTTAACTTCTCCTCCTCGTTCGTGGCCACGGCGGTGTACCAAGTGACGCCGGTATTCAGCTTCATCGTGCCAATCCGGATGCTCTACGTCACCGGCATCGGGTGGAATCCGGTCGCCGAGGCGGGCGTGCTGATCAACCTCAAGAATCTGCCAAAGAGGAAGTAGCAATGGACGACCTACCGGCGGCACCGCGCGCGAACTCCGGACTGGCGTCGTTTCTCGAACGCGAGGCTGGCCATGTCGTGGTGAGCCTGCTACTCATTTTCATCGGGGCGGCGCTGTGGTACGTCAAGGTGCCGAAGGCCGAGGACCTGATCCCGTTCGCGACCGGCGTGCTGGCGCGCAGCATGATCGGGTCAAGCAGCAAGCAGCAGGGCCAGCAATAGGGAGTTGTCATCTTCCCGAAAACCAGCGTGCCGATCTTCAACCTCCAATGTTGATGATCTGATTCAGCGTTTCGCATGCGAGAGCAAATATGTCTTCCGGAATTTGCCTCCACGGGTGCGGCTTTGCTTGGCGGATCCGCCAGTCGAACGACTTCGGCTGGTGGCCAAGAATATAGCTCGCTTTTCCTCTGGGGCTAGCGACCTTCACCGCGAAGGGATTTGTTTCGTTGAACGCCGCCGTCGTCATCGGCAGACCAATGACGATGCCGGTCCGCTCATTGAATGCCTTCGGAGAAAGAACCAATAACGGGTGAACGTCCCTCATCTCGCGCCCGGCCTGAGGATTACAATTGATCCAAATCATGTCGCGCCGGTCGGGAGCCCAGAGCCTGCGCGCCGCCATCAAAGCGCCTCATTCCCGGCACGATGTGTGGCCATGATCTCACCGCCGTGTCGCTCCGGATCGAAGCGGGCGAGTTTCTGCTTGAGGGTTAGCTGGGGCTCCCCTACCGCGGCCACTCGCACCGCCGAGTCCTGTGCCGAGACTTCAACGGGTTGCCCGACTTTGAATCCGACGGATCTGGCAATGGAAGACGGAATTCGCACTGCCAAGCTGTTGCCCCATCGCTGAAGCGTCAGAGTTACTGTTGTCTCCAAAAATAATCCTCCACGTATCAACCAGTATAAACATTCTGTGGAGGATGCCGGTATGGATCGAGAACGGGCAGATCATAACCGCCGATTCGAGTGCGTACCGGTGGCTCAAAAGGGTGAGAATTGGTCCGCACGGACAACTGCGTGAGCCCTCCTTGCGGGAAAGGTCGGCCGTTGGCCGCCCTTCGCGGACAGATCCAAGGTTGGTGGTTACACACGGCCAGGTGAAATCTCGTATCCGGAACGGCAAGTATCGAGCTTTTCTTATCAGGGTCGTTGGCGACCGCATCGGCACGTCGTACTCCCGCGTGATCTTGAAATCGCGGTGGCTTCCGGATCAGCGGCGCGCGCGAGCGTGATTACGTGGTTGTCTTCGGTCTGCGGGTGCCAGTCGACGTTGACCTTGTACCGGGCCCTTGCCCAAGGTCGGGTCCTTCACGCGTACAATCGGTTTCGATTCCATCTGCTACCTCCTTGTCGCCAGCCAGATGCCGACGATGCTTTGCGCGAAGTTGAGTACGTCAGTCGATGCCGTCAGAGCGGCCTCGTCTGCGATGTCGTCCGCGCCGGTCCATCCGCAGGAAACCAGGAACGCCTCCTGGTCGCCGAGCACGTTGGCGTCGCAACGGTCGTGCAACTCCGAAAAGGATCGCGCAGTCAGCCACTCCGGATGTTGGAGCACTTCCGCGATGATGGTTTTCGCAATCTCGGCGGCGCGCGCCCATTGGCGTGCGGCGTTCTCATCGCGACCGCTGTAAAGCAGCCGGTCGGCGTCGTCGTCAACCACCCATGAGCGCTGGTACGTGAACTCGTACCGGTCAAGCTCGCCGGGACTGCGACTTAACCGGCATTCGATTGCCGGTCCATCTAAACCGTCGGCCGTCACGCACAAGATCGCGGTTGGCAGCACGTTGTGGCTGGGAGAATCCGCCCACGCATCGCCCAGCCACTGCGGGCGGGCGAGTTCCTCTTCGTTGAACGCTGGCATTTGCTTCTCTCCTTGCCCCACCATGGATCACTCGGGTCCGGCGGGAAAGCAAGTCGCCAGAATCGTGTCCACCGCCTGGATTCGCTCACCTATCCAGCGCGCCACGGGCACCGCCCAGGAGTTCCCGAGAGCACGGTAACGCGGGCCATCCGCCGCCGGCTTCCCGCGATACGGGATCAGCGTGTAATCGTCCGCGAAGCCCATCAGGCGCTCGCATTCACGCGGCGTCAACCGGCGTACGCCAACCGGCGACGCCAGGAGAGGCGCACCGTCGCCGCGTCCGGTCGATCCGGACTGCGCCTTGAGCGGCGGCACCAGCTCGTCCGGCCCGCCGCGCCCGTTGCGCGCGTACCGCGCCTCGAAGATCATCGGCACGGTGTTGCCGCCATCGGTGGATACCAGGGTGGCGCGACCTCGCGCGGCACGAAGCCGTCCTGGCCGCAACCGCGAAATGCGATGGCTACCTGTCCTCCGGCGTTCGGGTGCGACCCGTCGTGGCCCATGGCGCGGAGAACGCGATGGGAACCAGCAGGTTGGATTCCGCGTCCTGCAGGGTCGCACTGCCGGCCGCCTTACCGTTGGCGCTCAACGTCCCCGAAGGTTCGTAGACGGGAACGAGTAGGGTTCCGCGCCCCGTACCTTCTTCATTGGCGTCCATGCCCTCGCCGCGAAGGGTCTGCGCAATCAGCGTACTTTCGTAAACTGCGCCCGCTTTCGTGCCCAGAGTCGGAGCCGCATCCCTCTCATCCCGGTAACCACGCCCGGATGCGATGAACGTCTCCGTTTCGAAGTCGATCCGGCCCGCGCCGCCGTGCGCGTTGCACGCGGTCGCTACCTCGATGGGACCGGCGGTGTTGTTTCCTCCGAAGGCGAGGATGTGTCCGGCTTCGGCCTGCTTGGGGTCCCCCCCCGGACGACTTCCTGCGCGTGATTGAGCAAATCGCGCACTTTGGGGAGGGATTCCCGTGTGTAGCGTTAGGGCACATGGAGCCCATACCCATCTTCACCACGGCTGCCGTGCAGCGCTCGCGGATCGCCTACACCCGCCAACTCGTCGCCAAGGTGCAGGTGCAGACGTTGTCAGGCGGTCTCGACGAAATGGTCGATGTGCTACTCGGAGTAACAGATCATGACCTTCCCGGGTTCACTATACGATAACTGGCTCCGAGCCAATGGTTTCGCTCGAGGTACGAAAAGTCCGACGGGGGTTGGGGCAAGTGAGCTGCGAAGAGGGGCTCCTCGGCTGTGGCGTGCGGATGGGGCCCCCGATGGCCGATACTATTCATGCTTGTTGCGGCCGGATCTTCGTAGTGCCTATTGAATTGACCTGCGAGAGGCCCGCCGCAGGTTATTTCAAGTCTGCCTGTCCATTGTCCTCAGCACGTGTGTGTATCGGCTGCCTTTTGCCAATCACTGAGGCAAGGCAGCGGGTCCGGCCGATAAGTAAGCCACGCGTCGCGGCAGTGCAGGGCATAGCTATCAACTGCATAATACCGCGGATGACGCTGGGCATGCCAGCTTAGCGCCTCGAGCAGGTCATCACGGTCGCCACCGATCTCGCGCTGAATCACCCAAATGTTCAGTTGGCCGACGGCTTCGGTGGAGGACAGATCCGAGGTACTGAAGCGGAATCCCTGATATCTCGATCGGATTGAATCCAATACCAGGCGGGAACTCGGACCCTCCGAATCGAGGACCAACTGCATCCAGTGTGAGAACGCGATCAGGTCAAGGAACATTGAGAGAATCCGCTCCCATCTCCCAGCTGATACGCTGCAAACCGCATTGAGGGCAGCCTGTGCTGCAGTGTCGGCGTTCGGCAGATCGGTTACTGCGGCGATGTCGTTTTGCCATTGATCAAATGTGGGCCACTCGGCTGGCGGATTTATTCGCCATTCCTTACTAACCTGTTCCCAGTGAGCCCAAGCCTTCATGTATGGGAGGGACTTCGACAAGAAAAACGGTATTGCGTCCAGCCAACCTTGCAGCTTCGGCTCCAGAAAGAGATTGACAGTGACCCAGGTGCCGACAAGATTCCACAACCAATAGGCTAGCGCACCTCGCATCGACGCGGTCTGTATCTCGGAATGATGCTGGGCGAGGAGTCCAGGAATTCTCGTCTCAAGCTCGCGCTCGACCGCGGGTGGAATGCGCCCGGAGGCGTCTGCGACAGCACGTAGCCAGAGGTTGAACACCTCCCAATTGTTCGCCTCATCAACAGCCTCGGCGAGGCGCCGCCAGGGAACATGCCTCGCTTGATCGAGCGCTCTGGCCTTTACCGCTTCGGTTAGAGCGTCGTATGCACCGCCGAACGCCGCGTCATTCACAATTGAGAGTGTACCCCACATCCGATTCCTCCAGGGTTTTCTGGAGCGTAGGGGCCTGGGCGGGCCGGACGAATTGACAACCGCCCACCAACCACCGTGGCCAAGGGCTCTCGGCTCGGTGCCGCGGTCGACTGAAAGTGGCCCCCATTATCAAGACCATTTTTCGGGCGCAATAAGGTTATGGATCGGCGGGTCTGATTTGAGATCCGGGGCGGCCGTTATAACTGTCGCTAATTGATTTTCGAACTAGGGCCTCTCTCAATCAACCGTCGCTTCTCGGGCGGCAATCGCTCCAATTCGAAATCAAGCAGGCGATCAGCGAGCCGCCCGCATTCGCGGATCTTACACCGCCTGAGGTGCTCCCGGATCCAAGCGTGAACGTCGCTGTAATCAGGTGATTTCAAAATTTCCTCGATCGGCATCGAGCTCAGTTTGGTGCAGGACTGGAGGTCAAGCATACTATGGCATCTGCGCTGGCATTCGGGGTTTTTGCAGTCCTGGACGTGCTCCCGCAACCAAGTGTAGGCGTCATAGTTTGGATTTTTCGTCAATTCCAGCAGGTCCCCATCTGACATCGATGCGATTCTGGCGGCGCATTCGTTGCAGGTCACTGTCACCCCCCTGTCGCAATTCGGTGGACGCACAACCACACTCCTATTGTTGTGGACTGGATGGAACAGCAGCGTTTTTCGCCGGCTTTCGTCGCGACGGGTGCGGGATCCGCCTTTGTTCTTCCGCCCTCCACGGACGACTCGGACTTCGGACGATTTTGAGGTGTCTCTTTTGATTGGCAATAATCCGACGCGGTTGGTACCGTCTGCAATTGAATGCAAACCTGTTTCTCCAAAACCGGTTCGTAGCAGGGTTCCTCTTGGGGATCTTAGACCAACCCGAACCCTGTTCATAACACCGATCTCCGGCTCTCTCTAATCGATTGAAAACAAATGGGGCCGATTCGGTAGCTGTTAAACAGCGGACCGGCTTCGGAACAGATTTTGGGCCGAACAAATGGCGAAAGGCGAGTTAGCCCCCGCGGGGAGACCCGTTGGTTAACAGCTCGCAAAACGTGTTATGACTTCGCGGAATCGTGCTATGCCAACATCGAAAATAAGGGCAAAACGACGAAGTTCGAGATTCGGCTGCGGCGCTTCGCCGTTCTAAAATGGGCGCGATCGCCGATTTCACCAGCGGGCCGGCCCGAACCCGGCCAGAGCTTGTTCTCCCCCCCGCTGGTTAACAGCGCGCCATCGCTCCGAGGCGGTTTTCAACAACCGCCGTACCCGCGGGGCGACGGCGGCGTTAAGGTCACTCCCACGGTCCTCCGGGCCTCCACTTGAGATCGAAGGAGTCCTCCCGCGCTGTCGCCGACAATGGCGCTAAGGCGAAGCGCCGCACTTGCGCCATGATCTCGGCCAAACCGGATTCGGATTCGAATCTGCTCCGGCGGACGAATGCTCGCCACTGTACGGCCCGGGCGGGGTCTGCGCTGAAAGCATCGGTCAATCCAACTGGGGTCGCATCGATTGTGGTTCCACGATGTCGAAAGGTCGAATCGAATGGCCTCGGCCAGAAGATCGCCGTCAAACGGGTACAGCCGCGCCAGCAGGGCGATGTCGTAGTAGTCCTTGATGCGGCTGTTGAGGAGCCCGAGGACTGTGAGGGCCTCGAGCTTCTCGGCCACCACGGTTTCCTTTGGATAGGCCATGAGCACTGGCGCCGGAAATTCCAGCATCGCCGGGTACTCGATCTCGATTGGTCGCGGGACGATCACGTCTCCAAAACCGATGTCAATCTGCATTGGGATTCTCGCCTTCGCGAGCGTCGCGTTGAATCGGACCCGCACACCCTCGTACTCCGCGTCTTCCTTGATGCGCTGAACCTCGATCGAGGCGGCCGTAAACTCAATGCCGTCAGGTTCAGTGGCGAATTCGCAGACCTCGCCGACCAGCGACCGAATGTGCTCCAACTCGTTGTTGGTCTTTCCGGCCAGGTCGATGTCCATCGTTGGCCGGGCGACAGGTGCCCTCCAGGCCGTCAGCAGGAGGGCTCCCTTCAGAATGAACCGATCCGCGAATGGTGACTTCGCCAGGCGATACAGGAAACGCTCCATGGCGAAGTACTGCAGCAGTTCCTGGAAGGGCCGGCCCTGCGAGCGGGCTTGGTTCAGCAGACGTTGGCGGACGGAGGCGCCCAGATCGCGGCCACTCATAGCACTGCCTCCAGGTACGGACGCATCACCTTTTCCACGCGGTCGACCTTCGCAAACCTGGATAGAGCCTGGTAGTCCGCCTTCCGCGTCCGTTCGCGGTAAGCTCGCAGGGCTTCGATGGCGACGTCGAGCCCGATCTTGTTTCGGTACTTGAAGCAGTCCGCGATCGTCTTCTCCGGCGAATACACTCTCACGGGAACCTGGTCAATCGAGATGACATCGATGCCAGAGCTGAAGGACGGATCGGAGTACCAGAATACGCGTAGCGGAATGCCATCGAGCTTAGGGATTTGTGCGTGGCTGGGCAGCGCCACATCCACCGCGTGCGGGACCTGGGTCGTGAGGCCGTGATGTGCAAGCGCCGAGATCAGGCAGATGACGGCGCGTGGTATCCGGATCGCGACGGAGACCATGTCGGGGCTGGTGAGCGGCGGGGCGGTGGAGAGCCTGTAGAGGCCACGGCCCACTTGTTCGAGCTCACCGCGGTCGCGAAGAGTGTATAGCGTCCGAGGGTGAACGCCCAGACGAATGGCGTCGCTGGTGCGGAGCATTCCTTTGTGTTTGGTGAACACATGGCGTGCTTTGACGAGACCGGCGTCAGCAATCGGCATTGGATAGAACCTACGGACATTATACATGGTTTCCGAGGTTTCTATCCAGTGAGTTTGAGCTCGCTGCTCGTTCTTGTCGCGGTGGAATTCCAGTATGCTGAGAGTCGCTGTCGGTCTTTGAAAACCGAAACCCACAGGTTGCCTGCTTGGCAACAACACGACGCAGTTGGTAACGCCTAGAGTTGTCTCGAAACCCGATTCTCCAAATCCATTACGGAGAGGGGTTCCCCTCGGGGAGCCAAACTAAGTCCTTCTTTTTCAACGTATCCCCTGCAAAATACGCCAGTTGCCGCGCCACGCTCAAGCTGGCCTAAAAATGTAAATTTACCCGTCCTTACCCAAATTTCCTATTCCTCATCCCTCGGGGTGCCCCCAGTTTCCCCCCAGCAGTTCGTGAATGGTGAGTGCGGCACTCTTTGGTATCGTGAAAGCGTTCCCAATTCTGACCGCTTGTGAGCGCGCCAGAATTGATCTTCCATAAGAGGAGCTCAATTCCGTGAATCTCTTTGCTCGTTCCGCCTCACTGCTGCTCTCGCTGGCTTCCGCAATCGTCCAAGCGCAGATCGCCGCCGCCCAGCCCACGACGGCAGCTCAGGCTCCCACACGGGACACCAGCTACATCGACGCCCAGGGTACGGCGCACGTCACCCGGATTGTCCCCGTTCCGAAGACCATAAGCGCGGAGGCGCAGCGCTCGCTGAGCCGGCAAGAACCCGACCAGGGTCCGCCGCAGTCTCTGGCCGAGCGCCGCCAAGGCACGGATGCCTACACGGCCCACGCGCGTGTCGAATGGAGCCGCCTCTGTCCTAATCATCTGGTTGAAGATAAGATCGCCGACGTTCCGGTCCGCATTGTCACCCCGGAAGGGCTGCCCGAGGCCAACCGTGACAAAGTGCTCCTCGACCTGCACGGCGGCGGCTTCAACTCGGATTCCGGCTCCTATACGGAGTCGATTCCCATCGCCGCCTACAGCAAGATCAAGGTGGTGGCCGCGCTGTACCGGCTGGCCCCGGAGCATCCGTTTCCCGCAGCCGTCGACGATTCGGTTGCCGTCTACAAGGAGTTGCTGAAGACCTACAAGCCCGGCCACATCGTGATTTATGGCACCTCGGCCGGGGCCATTCTGACCGCTGAGGTGGCCGCCCGCCTGAAGCAACTTGGCTTACAGCTTCCCGCCGCTCTCGGCATCTTCAGCGGCCTGGGAGACTTCTCCCGCAGCGGCGACTCGCAGGCGCTGTATGGCTTGCGCGGCTTCTCGGGGCATCTGGATCCGCCCGAGCCGGAACCCCATGACCCGGAGTACGTAGCCGCCACCGACCCGCGTGATCCCGTGCTCTCGCCGATCTTCTCCGACCTGCGGGGGATGCCGCCGACGCTGTTTGTGACCAGCGGCCGCGATCTGCTGCTCTCCGGCACCGTCAACCTGCACCGCGCCTACTTCAACGCGGGCGTCGATGCGCGGCTGGTGGTCTTCGATGCACTGCCCCACGCCTTCTGGTGCGACCCCACGCTTCCGGAGGCCATCGAGGCCAATCACATGATGGCGGACTTCTTCGTCCAGCAATTAAGAAAGTAGGCTGCTCACCGCGTGCTCATTCCCGGAGGACTGCCTCGCGAGATCACACCCGGGTGGTCGGATGCGCGAAAAGTGCCAAAAGCGCGGAAAGCCCATAATGCCTATGCCTGTGGTAACGCGGTAACGGCCAACGCGCTGAAAGCGGGTGATATAGGCGCTACCGTGTTACCGCACCGATGAACTGTTTCGGGCGACAGCTTCATTTTGTATCCTGGGCGCGGACCGAGTGCGGGCTCCCTACCGAGATTGCCCGAGGGGGTCGCCGAGACGCGCTAATTGCTAGGTTGAGTACGTAGCATCAGCGAACGTTTTGGCTATGGACGCACACGAAGCGCGATGACTGACAAAGGGGACGTTCTGGCGTAGAATCATAATCAGAGGCTGGGTTCGACAGGCCAGCGCAAAGCGCACCCTTCGAAAGGCACCTCCACCACAAATTTTCATTTGGAAGGTGAGGAACGCAGGATGCGGCGGCCCAAACGCTTCAAATCCAGTTCTGGCCAATCGACAAGTTCGTCTTCTACGCCCGCAATCCCAAAAAGAACGACGCTGCGGTGGACCGGATGGGCAGCATCAGGGGATTTGGCTTTAAAGTTCCCGTGTTGGCCCGCAGCGACGGAACCGTCGTGGACGGTCACCTTCGCTTGAAGGCCGCACGCAAGCTGGAATCGTGGCCCGGCGGCGACCTAACCGGAATCCCCGTAATCCTGTGCGACGAATGGTCGGAGGCGCAGGTTAGAGCGTTCAGGTTGCTCGTAAATCGGTCCGCGACCTGGGCAGATTTTGACGAGGAACTCCTCGCCCTGGAGCTTCAGGAGTTGAACGAAGCCGATTTTGACCTCAGTCTGACCGGCTTCGATCCCGGCGAGATTGACGGACTGCTGGCGATTCCGGACGAGGAGAGAGCCAACACGGCGCCGCCGGTTCCCGAGAATCGAGCCGTTCCTGGGATCGGGTACCTGCCTCGCCGCTGCGGAGCTGACCGAGCGGATCTGCTGCGGCCTCGAGCTGGACCCGAAGTACGTGGACGTTGTGCTGCAGAGATGGCAACCGCTCTCGGGAAAGAAGGCAACGCTTGACGGCGACGGACGCACCTTCGACGAGATCGGCGAGGAGCGCCGGAAGGTGGCCGCGTGAATCGACTGCTGCCGCCAGGAGATTGCGGCCATCGAAGCCCAGCTTCGGGCCGGGCATCCAGATTTACATGGGCTGTGCCTGGCCCTGGCAGATTGGTCGGCGGAGTTGAAGCTGCTGCGGGGTTTGTCCACCGTCGCGCCACGTTTGGCCCACGTTGGCTCCGGCGGCGCCGGCTGGGCGTGTGTGGGCCAACGCTGCGGCGGGGGCGGCGGGGCGGGCAGGAATCGGGGCCAGGAGCAGAAAAGCCCGCCGCGGCCGGAGCCGGGCGGGCCAGGAGGAGGGAATTCGCTTGAGGCTACGCGTTGATCCGATAAGTGCGTTCGCCGCCCTCCGGCTTGAAGGACTCGACTGCGTACCCGGCCTTCTTCATGGCACCAGCCATAAATCCGCGTACGGTATGCGCTGCCAGCCCATCTTCTCCATGATCTCAGCCAGCGTCGCTCCGTTCTTGCGCTGAAGCATCGCGACCACCTGGGCGGTCTTGCTGCCCTCGCGGGGTCCCGACTCCGCCTTCGCCGGTTTCGCGGCATTTTTGCCTTTGGGCGCGTTCTTAGCCGGGGTGGCCTTCTTGGTCGCCTTGCCCTTGGCGGGCGCGCCCTTGGCCGCCTGGGCGCCAGCTTTGCGCTTCTTGTCGGCCTTCGGCTTTGCGGGCTCAGCCTCGGGTTTGGCGGGATCGCCCAAGCTCTGGACGCGTTCCCAAATGCGATTGGCGGCGGCCTTGGCGCTCTTGAATCCCTGTACCGGCTCAACGCCCGGCAGGCTGTTCCAAATCGCTACCAGGCGCTCGGCGGGCCAAGCGGCGGCGAGTTGGGCCAGTTCCTTCTGGCCGGTGAAGGATTCGAACGGGGTGGCAGTTGCGGCGGCGGCTTCCTCTGCGGAGCCAAACGCCGTGATGTTGTTTTGTTCGTCAATCGTAAACGTCGTCACAATCGTGCTCCTTGGTCCCACCTCTGCGCGGTCATGAACATGGATCACTCCGAAGTGGTTGAAAAACAGGGCGATTCTGGAAAAACATCGACGTTGGCGAAAAACCGGCGACGTCCGGTGGCGGCGCGCGCAGATGCACCCAGGTGCACCCAGGTGCACCCAAAATGAAGAAAGGAAACGGGAGCAAATTCGGGCGAAAGAAGGAAGCGGCCATCGCGGCCTTGCTCTCCCGGAAGAGCCAAGCGGAGGCCGCTCGCGTCGCGGGTGTTGACCCCAGTACACTCAGCGCTGGATGCGGTTGCCGGAGTTCCAAGCCGAGTATTTGCAGGTCCGCAGGAAGCCATGAGTCAGGCCAACGCTCGCATCCAGCAGAACTCCGGCGCCCTGGCCTCCCTGGGCTTTAGGCTGGTAGCGGACCCCGACGCCGGCCTCCGTCAAGGCGCACCTCATTCTGGGTCTCCTGGACCGCAGCAACAAGGCATTGGAACTGGAAGATGTGCTCGTACGCGTCGCGGCACTGGAGCACGCCGCGAATATGGCCAAGTCCTCCGGTTCGTGCCCGCGCCTGGCAGCGGAAAGCGCGAAACTACTGATTCCGATCTTTGTATTCCCAAGGGCCTCAGTGCGAAGGAAACAGAGAGGTATCTGCGGGAGAATGCATCGAAGATCTGTGGTTGCCGGAGGCAGGCTCACGCCAGCCGGGATAGCAATAATCCGCAGGAATGGCGCCTCAAACGGCATCCAGCGCAAATCGGGGGACCGCTACCGATATTGATACATAACGCTCGCCGGTATACATGTCACCGGGCTGTTCGGGCGCTGCCAAGACGTTGGCAAGCGCCTACTGTATTCAATATGGGAATTTTCCGACCATTTCGCGTGGGGCCTCGTAACGGCCAATCCATATGCCGTGCAAGCCCTGGAAAAAGCCACCCGCCGCCGCTGTGATCCTCATCGAATCGCGCGTCACAACAAGCGTTTGCTGACGCTTGGAACAACCTACATCCCTTACCTGAAACCAGATACTGAATATGTCGTACGAGACGAGGATTGACGCATCAATACCGCGTTCTTCATTGATCACGCGGAGTGGCCATACATGCTGAAAGATGTAATAAAGACCGATATCCCATGGACGCTAGGGGACATTCCCGAAGGCTGGGAATGGTTTGCGTTCACCTTCAAGTGTCGGACTACCTGGAACCTCACTGCGGGCGTGCTTGCTCGGCCAGGTGGGTGCCGATATGAATGACATTGTCGGCGATCACGCCAAGTCCGACCCAGCGTTGGATGCCCTCCGGTCCGTTATAGAGCGATCGCCGCAACCCGTGTCGGCGTTTGAGAACACTGATGCGGCCTTCACAGCCTGTGCGCCACTTCTGAAGTTCCTCCCCGTGTCTTGCTCTTCTTGCAGCGTTTGCCTAACTCTTGTTGGATGAGGAGTAGCAGGCTGTCGTATTCCAGCGCTGCAGCGGCGTGTCGCATCCAGGGTTCCCAAAGATCCTCCACCGCCTCGGCGATGAAGCCATCGGCGAAGCTCCGCTGCAGGCGGCGATCACGGTTCGCGCTCCTGTTGTTTGGACTCCTCGCGGTCCAAACGCAGGAGGAACTGATTCAACTCGCTAATGGCCTCCAGAGTCTGCTTGTTGCCATCGGAAAAGCCATTACGACATCGGATAAACTGATATGGACTTCGATTCCGGTAAGATGATCCGCGCTTTCACCCTCGCAGTTTGTCTCGTCCCTCTTTCCAGCTATGCGACTGCGCAGACGGCTGACGATGGCCGGCGGCAATATCAGGTGCGTTGCGCGGGCTGCCATGGTGACGACGGCTCAGGCGGCGGCCATGGACCTAACATAGTGGGTGTGCGCCGTCCTCGCGCCAAGACGAAGGCGGCTGTGCTCGGGTTGATCCTCAAAGGCATTCCCGATGGAGGAATGCCGGCCTTCCAAATTTCCGAGGCTGAGGCCGGCGCCATCGCGAGTTACGTGATGGCGTTAAAGGCTCCAGCGGCGGGCGCCGCCCCCGCCGGCGGTGCCGTGGGCGATACCGCGGCAGGCGGGCAGTTCTTCAACGGCAAAGGGAACTGCGCCAGTTGTCACATGGTTCGGGGCCGCGGTGGCGTGCTGGGCCCGGACCTTTCGAATATCGGGAGCGACCGCAGCCCGCGCGAGATCGAACTGGCGCTGCGCGATCCCGGAGCGACGCCGCCAGGGGGTCGCAGCGGGCGCGGGGAGCGAGGCGGAGCGCCAGTTTATCGCGCCGTAACCGTGAAGCTCCGCGATGGCCAGACCATTCGCGGCATCGCCAAGAACGAAAGCAACTTCGATTTCGAACTGCTGGGCACGGACGGAAAGCTACACCTGCTGTCGAAGGACCAAGTCGCGGAAATCGTGCGCGAAGAATCCCTCATGCCGAAAGTCGCGGCCACGCCGGAAGAGATCCGAGACCTGGTCGCGTATCTGAGCCGGCTCACTCTCGGATCGAATTCTAAAATGACGGTGCCTGACGCGGAAGTGGGGCCGGGAATTCCCTTTGCGGACGTGGCGCATCCCAAACCCGGCACATGGCCCACGTACGACGGCAACGAGAGTGGCAATCGCTTCAGTCCTCTCAGCCAGATCGACACCGGTAACGTCGAACGCCTCGCTCCAAAGTGGATGTTCACGCTGCCAGGAGCGCCGCGCGCGCTGGAGGTGACGCCGGTGGTGGTGGACGGCGTAATGTTCGTCACGTCGGTGAATGAAGCCTACGCGCTCGATGCACGCAACGGGCGCGAAATCTGGCATTACGGCCGCCCGCGCTCGCAGGGTCTGGCCGGGGATGCGGCCAGCGGCATCAATCGCGGCGTGGCGGTGCTCGGCGACCGCGTGTTCATGGTCACGGACAACGCGCACCTGCTGGCGCTCCATCGTCTTACCGGCCAACTTCTCTGGGACGCGGAGATGGCCGATTCCCGCCAGAACTATGGCTCGACCAGCGCGCCCCTGGTGGTCAACGACCTGGTGGTCGCTGGCGTTTCCGGAGGAGATGAAGGCATCCGCGGCTTCCTGGACGCGTATCAGGCTGCCACCGGCGAGCACGTCTGGCGTTTCTGGACGATTCCGGCTCCGGGCGAGCCGGGGTCCGAAACATGGAGCGGTCGTGCGCTCGAACACGGGTGCGGCTCAACCTGGTTCACCGGTACGTATGACCCCGAGACGAAGCTGCTCTACTGGCCGACGGGCAATCCGTGTCCCGATTACAACGGCGACGAGCGTAAAGGCGACAATCTCTATACTGCATCCGTGGTCGCACTGGCGCCCGACACGGGAAAGTTGAAATGGTATTACCAGTTCACGCCGCATGACTTGCATGATTGGGATGCCACGGAAACGCCCATGCTGGTGGACGCGCAGTTCCACGGCCAGCCACGGAAGCTCCTGTTGCAAGGGAACCGTAACGGCTTCTTCTATGTACTCGACCGCGTTACCGGCAAAGTCCTATTGGCTGAACCCTTCGTCAAGAAACTCACCTGGGCCAGCGGCATCGGTCCCGACGGCAGGCCCAAGCTGTTGCCTGGCAATGAGCCGACCGTGGAGGGTCAACTGGTCTGTCCAGCCGTGGCGGGAGCGGCGAACTGGCCGTCGAGCGCGTACAACCCCGCGACTGGGCTCTTCTACATGTTCGCGGAGGAATCCTGCAACGTGTACTCGAAGAACGACGAGTGGTGGGAGGCCGGCAAGTCGTTCTACGGCGGCGGCACGCGCCGTGCACCCGGCGGCACCGGGGGCGGGAAGCTTCTGAAAGCGATCGACATTCAGACGGGCAAGGCTGTCTGGGAAATCCCCGACCTGGGGGGCGGGATCCTGGGAAGCGGCCTTATGGCAACACGCGGCGGGCTCATATTCTATGGCGACGGCTACGGGGCCCTGGTCGCGGCCGACGCCAGGAACGGGAAAGTGCTCTGGCATTTCAATACCGGAGCGAACTGGAAGGCTGGCCCGATGACATACGTGGTGGATCGGGCCCAGTATATTGGCGTAGCGGCGGGGTCTACGATCATGGCTTTCAGTCTGCGGTAACCTCCCGCATAAGATGAGCTGAGCCAGTTCGTGCCCGGCGGTTTGACGGCGACGCACGATTGCCAAGCCCGGCGAGAACCTTGGCTCCAACGGAGGCGGTTGGCTGCATAATTGTCAGTGGCTGGAGACCAAATCAAATGAGCTACGAAGTCGCGAACCGCAAAGAGCGCTCGGGCCAGTTCGTTAGGAGCCTGAACGTAAGAGCATTCCTGTTGCTCGGTCTGGCCGCTGCGCTTTTCGGCCAGTCCGCTTCGTTTCACGAAGACAAGCTGCACGGCCGGCGGGCGTTCGTCTTGGAGAACGGCCGCATGCGCCTGAGCACGCTACCCGGGGGAGGATTCATCGGGGAGGTCTGCTTCCTTTCGGATGACCCGAAGAAGAGCGTCAACCCCATGCGCGTGCCGCACTATCAGACCATCGATCCGTTTACCTACGATGTCGCCAAAGACGGCGATCTTTACGGCACGGGAATCCAGCGGCGGCTGATGAGCGGCTACATGGGGCATTTCCTGTGTTTCCCCCAGTTCGCGGCAAGCTCCCAGGCGGAGTTTCGCCAGGACTACGGCCAGCACGGAGAGGCGCTCGCGGTGGAATGGAAGATCGAGAAGGTCGATAGCCGGAACGAAGGGGTGACGCTCCGGTATGCGGCCGACCTGACGAAAACCAACTACCGTGTGGAGCGCTCCATCACGCTACCGGCTGACGAGACGGTGGCATACGTGGAGGAGTCGGTTGAGAACCTGGAGCCGTACGACCGCCCCATGCAGTGGACCCAGCATATTACCTTCGGGCCGCCGTTCCTGGAACTGGGCAAGACGTTTGCGGATGGGTCGGTGGCCATGGTGGTGAGCAACGAACCAGAGCATACCTGGCCGCGGATGAAGGATGCCGAATGGCGGGCGGCGGTGCGTGCGTTTTCCGGCCGCAGCAGTACGTGGCTGATGGACGCGTCCAAATCCAAAGTCTGGGTGACGATGTATCACGCCGAGTATCCGGTCCTGATTGGGTACATCTTCGAGAGCAAGCCGAACCAATGGGTGTTCGACTGGCAGGAGAACCAGCACGCGACGGAGAAGCCCTGGGACGGCAAGGTGGTCGCACGCGCGATCTGCATCGGCGACTCAGTGGTCGGCGGGCTGCGAAACGCGGTGAAGACGGGAAGCATGTTCGGCGTTCCGACGTACAGTTGGATTGAAGCGCGCGAGCGCCGCACCCAGAAGTACGTTATCTTTCTCGCGGAAATCCCGCTGGGATTCAAGGGCGTGGCGGCGCTCGGGACGGACAACGGAAAGATCGTCATCGAGGAACGGGAGACGGGGAAGAAGATGGCCATCAAGAGCGGGCGCACGTGGTAAAGCTGGGTGCGGTGAGCCCAAGCTCAGCCAGATCGTCGAGTATAAGGGCATATGGCGGATCTGCTCGGCCTGCCATCCGCGCTGGTGCCCACAGGACGCTGGCGGGGAACGCCAGCGCGCTACGGTCGCCTGTTTGCGTGGAGCCCGTTACAGGCGGCGCTGGAAGGCCGCTGCGGTCGCGTTCGGGAAGTTCGGTTTGGCACGCGCGGCGCCCGCGGGAAGGCCGACGAGGTCGCGCTCCGGCGTTTCGTCCGTTACGTGCGCGCTGGGCTCCTTCCGCGGGCTCGACGGCGATGGCCGCTACTTTCTTACAAACTTGTCGACGCGCCAGTTGCGGAAGTCCGCCGCATAGATTGCCCCCGCGCTGTCCACGGCGATGTAATGTGGAACATCAATCTTGCCGGGAATCTTGCCGAACGAACCCAACACACCTAAAATCTTGCCGTCCAGATCCACCTTGATGATGCGTGAATTATCGCCGTCGCACATGTAAAGAACATCTTCGCTCTTCACGTAGTAAAGCCCCTGCGGCACACCCAGATCCGTCCACTTGCCCAGAAATTTGCCCTGCTGGTCGAATATCTGCACGCGCTTGTTGACGCGGTCGGTCACATACAAGCGTCCCGTGCTGTCAATGGCAACATCGTGCACCAGATTAAATTCGCCGTCGCCGGACCCCTTTGTGCCCCACTGGCCCAAGTATTCGCCATCTTTGCTGTAGTGAACCACGCGCGAATTCCCGTAGCCATCGGCGACGAAGAAATCACCATTCGCCCCGAAGTTGAGAGTCGCAGGGCGATTGAACGAGTACTTCGCATTGTTATCGGCAGCGGGCGCGCCCGTGCCGAGATTCATGAGCAGCCGGCCCTCCGGCGTCCACTTCATGACGCGGTGAGCCTCCAGGTCAACCGTCCAAATATTTCCATCTGGGCCTACGCGCAAGCCATGTGGCTTCTTTCCAAGAAATTCTGGCCATGCGCGTAGAAACTTGCCGGACGTGTCGAATTGCATCACCGGATGTGGCCCATCGCTGAAAACCCATACGTTGTCGTTCGTGTCAACGTCCACAGCCGCGACTTCACCAAAGTTCCATCCCGCCGGAAGTTGAGGCCAACCTTCCACGGCGCGATAAGGCAAGATCGGGCCCGTTTGAATTTGAGCGCACAAGAACGTGCATGTGGCTAATAAGATACCGAGGCGTCTCATGTTGCCGATCCTAGCATTATCGCGAGACCGGCGAGTGTTCATTTGGCGGGGATCGAGGCGCGACCCCGCCGTATTCCGCCATCCCCGGAGTTTATCGGGCGAACACACGCTGAAAGCCGTCGCCTGAAGGCGAGGGGCCATGCCATGAACGGGGCATTTCGGATAAGTGCGCGCCATCGCGGGAAGGCTGCGGTGCGCCGCGCTCGTCAGCGGCCTCCACTTCGGTTCAACGGCGAACGGTCAACTCGCCACGCCCGCGAACTCCGGTGTTCGTGGGTCCGTACGTGCCGCGAATACGCACGGCATCGTGCGGCGCCGCGGAAGGCGAGCGCGGTAGCGCGCGGGCACTGCGTCCGCGAAGTGCGCCTGCCAGCGTGCGCTTGAACGTGGCGCCACCGCCGGGGTAACCGCGGCGAGGATCGTCGAGCAACGGCGCGCCAACCAGCTTCCGACGCTGGCTCGACTGCGACACCGGGCGCGTCGCCGACGGCGGATACGGCGAAGGCCGTTGCGCTCCGGCGGCCGGCTCCACTCGTAGCCTGGAGAGACGCCAGGCGATATGTGGGGCGGGGGCGACCGGCGCCGGGGCGACGCTTTCTCGTCGGGTTGATCGTGGTTTCGTCCATGTATCTTCCTTTCCGGAGGCGAGAGCGCCATGGCTGGTTGGGGCACACTTATCTCGGGAGTTTTCCACAGAAAAACGAAGGACAAAAAGGGACATGGCGGTGGCGCCGCGGGTGAACTCGTGGTGTTGGACGCAGCCGGTCGCACCGCATCCTGCCCGCACCCCGCAGCGGCGCGCCGACCTTAGGGACCGCCCAACAATAAAGTAGCAGCCATTAGGCCAAGGAGTTGGCGTACCGCACCAGCTATTCCCACCGCGGTTCCTTCTACACGCTCGATGAAATTGCCGATTTCGATGAGCGGGGCTTATGGTCGTTCGACTCGGTTTGGTTTTCTCGTCACGGCACCC
>Ga0182016_10001614_pt1 | contig 27456 bp, 19 predicted proteins | sample 712S2MmetaG_FD_120491 | JGI IMG/M metagenome (GOLD analysis project Ga0182016, IMG submission 120491) | Permafrost microbial communities from Stordalen Mire, Sweden - 712S2M metaG | ecosystem: Environmental > Terrestrial > Soil > Wetlands > Permafrost | place: Sweden: Stordalen | collected...
AGGCACCGAGATGGTGATGCCTGGGGACAATGTGAGCCTGCAGGTGGAACTGATCACTCCGGTGGCCATGGACAAGGGGTTGCGCTTCGCGATTCGCGAAGGCGGCCGCACGGTAGGCGCCGGTACGGTTACCGAGATCATTAAGTAGGAGAAGTTTGTATGCCTCGCGACATCATCACGTTTCAGTGTACGGAGTGCAAGAATCGCAATTACTCCAGTACCAAGAATAAGAAAACGACCACCGAGCGTCTGGAAATGAAGAAATTCTGCCGGCACTGCCGGAAGCACCAGCCGCACAAGGAGATCAAGTAGCAGCCCTGGGTTTGCAGCCGAGGTGGGTTTGCAGCCGAGGGGGGAGTTTGCAGTAGAATGAAGCTAGCCTCCGAAGTGTGGGGGTGCGACCCAGGGGCGTAGGTTTAACGGCAGACCAGCGGTCTCCAAAACCGCGAGTGGGGGTTCGAATCCCTCCGCCCCTGCCAACCTTCCCCTCGACAATTGGGTGCAGGCGAGAAAGAAAGAAATATGACCGACGTCAAAGTTTGGGTGCAAAATACCAGGGATTATGTGGGCGAGCTCAAAGGCGAAATGCGCCGCGTGACTTGGCCTAGCCGCAAACAGGTGGAAGGCACCACGGTTGTGGTGATCATTTCGGTCTTCCTGTTCGCCGGGTATTTTGCCATCATCGACAAAATATTGGCGGCCGGTGTAAACAAGCTTTTCAGCTATTTTGCGAAATAGGCGGGTTATGGCAGACGAAGAGAACGTGTCCTTCGACGAGCATCCGGACACACCCGAAGAATCCGCTGAGCACACGGAGGCCCCGCCGATCGAGCCCGTAGAACCGGCCGTTGCCGAAGAAGAAACGCCGGCCGCCGCCTACGAGGCGTCTCCCAAGAAGTGGTACATCATCCACACCTATTCGGGGTTCGAAAACAAGGTGGCGGAGTCGCTGAAAACGCGCTCGGAAGCCTTCGGGTTTGCGGATAAGATCGGGCAGGTCCTGATCCCCACCGAAGAAGTGGTCGAGCTGCGCAACGGCAAGAAGGTCACCAGCAAGCGCCTGGTTTATCCGGGATATGTGCTGGTGGAAATGGAAATGAACGACGCGCTCTGGCATGAAGTGAAAAACACGCCGCGCGTCACCGGATTCGTGGGCGGCGGGACGGTTCCCGTGCCTCTGAGTGTCGATGAAGTGAATTCGATTTTGTATCGCCAGGCTTCTTCCGCCGAGCGGCCGCGTCCCAAGATGACGTTCGAGAAGAACGATTCGGTGCGCATCGTCGACGGCCCCTTCGCCAACTTCTCGGGCAAGGTGGACGAAGTCAATCCGGAGCGTGGAACGCTGCGCGTGATGGTCACGATTTTCGGCCGCGCCACGCCGGTGGAATTGGAATTCCTACAGGTAGAAAAGGTTTAGTTTCGTATGGCAAAGAAAATTACCGCGAATGTGAAGTTGCAGATCCCAGCAGGCAAAGCCACGCCGGCGCCCCCGGTGGGCACCGCGTTGGGCCCGCAGGGCGTCAACATCATGGATTTCTGCAAGGCGTTCAACGCCAAGACCTCCGGCAAAGACCAGGAAGGGCTGATCATCCCCGTGGTGATCACGATTTTCTCCGATCGCTCTTTCACCTTCATCACCAAGACTCCGCCGGTGCCGGTGCTCATCAAGCGCGCCGTGAACCTGGCGAAGGGCTCTCCCGAGCCGCACAAGACCAAGGTCGGTAAGATCAGTCAGGCGCAGATCGAGGAGATCGCCAAAATCAAGATGCCCGATTTGAACTGCTTCGATATCGAAGCGGCCAAGCGTTCGGTGGCCGGCACCGCGCGCAGTATGGGCGTCGACGTAGTCGACGTGTTGTAAAATAGAAGTTACTCCCCGACGTGCGGATGTGGCGGAATTGGCAGACGCGCATGGTTCAGGTCCATGTACTCGAAAGGGTGTGAAGGTTCAAGTCCTTTCATCCGCACCAAACTTAGAGAGAATGGCTATGGGCACCACTTCAGCTCTGGTTTCATTGGACGAATACCTGAACACCAGCTACGAGCCCGACAGGGAATTCGTTGACGGTGCGCTGTTGGAGCGGAATGTGGGAACACCACGGCACGGGCTGTTGCAGATTATTGTCGGATCGTACTTTCGGCAATACCGAAAATCTCATGGGATCAGGACATTCGGGGATACGCGCCTCAGGATTGCTGCTCGCCGCCACCGCATTCCCGATGTAATGGTCGTGGAGGAGCCCTTTCAGGAAGATCGAGTCATCACCGACGTTCCCGCCATTACCGTCGAGATCAAATCCCCCGATGACACCTTCGACCAGATCATCGAAAAATGCTTCGAGTACGAAGCCCTCGGCGTTCGCAACATCCTGGTGATGGACCCCGACAACCGCCGCGCCTGGCTCTTCGAGCAAAGCACTCTGCGCGCTCTTCCCGGCGCCTCCATCGACCTGCACCTTCGCCAATCGACCATCGATTTCCCCTTCGCCGAGATGTTCGCTGAATTATACGAAGGATAGCAAACCACATCGGCGAGTCCGGCTGATAGAATACCTCACAGTCGAATGCGAGTCACCATTGCCCTGTCGCTTGTGTGCGTCTCCGCGCTTGTAGCTGCGGACTGGAAAATCGCCGACAACCCGCTCACTACCAATTGGACATCCCAAGTCAACCCCGCCCACGCCCTGCCCGAATACCCGCGCCCGCAAATGGTGCGCAAAGCCTGGACGAATCTCAACGGCCTCTGGGAATATGCCATCCGCCCGCAGGGGACCCAGGTGAAGGAATGGGACGGCCATATTCTCGTGCCGTTTCCGCTGGAGTCCGCGCTCTCCGGCGTGAAAAAGTCGCTCTCTCCGGAACAGCTACTGTGGTACCGGCGCACTTTCACAGTTCCGAATCTCAAAGGGAAGCACCTGCTGCTGCACTTCGGCGCAGTGGACTGGCGCACCGACGTGTGGGTCAACGGCAAGTCCATGGGCCGGCACGAAGGCGGTTACGACCCCTTCACTTTCGACATCACCGCGGCGTTAAAGGGCAAGGGAGAAGAGGAGATCGTCGTCGCCGTTTGGGATCCCACCGACAGTGGACCGCAGCCCCGCGGGAAGCAGGTACTGAATCCCAACAGCATCTGGTACACCGCCGTCTCCGGCATCTGGCAAACCGTCTGGCTGGAGCCCGTTCCCGAGCATTACATCTCCGAGCTCACCATGACTCCGGACATAGACGGCAACCGGCTCCGTCTCACGGCGCATGCCACTTCTGCCGGCGAGTTTGACGTGAGAATCGCGCTGGCCGGCAAGACCGTTGGCCAGGGTACGGGCCAGCTGAACCAGCCTTTAGACGTGCTAGTCAGCGACGTCGAGCCGTGGTCGCCCGATTCGCCCACGCTCTACGACGTAGAGGTCAACCTTTCCGAGGGCGACACCGTGGCCGGCTATTTCGGCATGCGCAAGGTGGAGATCCGCAAGGATCTGGCCGGCTTCAACCGTATCTTTCTGAATGGCAGCCCGACCTTCTCCATCGGTCCGCTCGATCAGGGCTGGTGGCCCGACGGTCTCTACACGGCGCCCACCGATGCGGCCCTCCGCTCCGATATCGACACGCTCAAGCGCATGGGTTTTAACATGTGCCGCAAGCACGTGAAGGTCGAACCGGCGCGGTATTACTATTGGTGCGACAAGCTGGGGTTCATGGTGTGGCAGGACATGCCCAGCGCCATGCCGAAGGACCACTCCGCGGTGAAGCGGGACGGCGGAGAGGACCTGCCGTTCACTAAGGACGAAGACGCCGATTACCGCCGCGAGCTGGAAGCCGAGATCCGCAATTTGCGCAACGCGCCCAGCATTGTCGCCTGGGTGCCTTTCAACGAAGGGTGGGGCCAGCACGATACCAACGCCATCCTGCAGTGGGTGAAATCGTTGGACCCTTCGCGCCTGGTGGATGGTCCCAGCGGATGGGAAGATCGCGGCTATGGCGACATGAAAGATATGCACGAGTATCCCGGTCCCGCCATGTACCCGGTGGTGGAGAATCGCGCGTCCGTCCTCGGCGAATTCGGCGGATTGGGCCTGCCGATCGACGACCACCTCTGGTGGAACAAGCGCAACTGGGGTTACCGGACCTTCGCGGACCGCACCGCGCTCCAGGCCGGTTACGAAGATCTGATGCAGAAGCTGGAACCGCTGGTCCAGCACGGGCTGGCCGCCGCGATCTACACGCAGACCACCGACGTCGAGGGCGAAGTCAATGGCCTGATGACATACGACCGCAAAGTGATCAAGTACGACGTCGATAAGTTAGCGCAATGGCACAAGCGAATCATCGCCGTCGGCAAGCGGTAGTCTCGGACAAGCTGAAGCATGTCCCACAAGAACGCCACTTGGTGTTCAGATGTGGGGCATGCTTCAGCTTGCCAAGGCGAATGAAACTCGCCCTTCCACGACCTCAGAGTTCGGAGTCTCGACCTAATTATCTGTGGGCCTCTGCTCGACGTGATCGATTACCAGCACCCGCACCGGCCGCTTCTGCAACTCCAGCTTCAGCCCGAGCTCTTTGGGAAGCGCGTCGAGCAATGAGAGCGCGCCGTTGGGGTCCGACGCTTGGGCCGCCGCGCCGTCTCCGCCCCGCCGTCCGCCGCTCTGCAGTTGGCCCGCGGTGCTGAAACTGAGAGTAAAATCGAACGTGCCTTCCAGCCCCGTCGCGTCCAGCACGGGCGCATGGATGTAGCCCGGCGCCAATCCCATCAGCATCTCCGCGAACTTCGCCATGCTCATGTTCTGGCAGGTAATCAGCCTTCCCAAAACGGGGTTGGTATCCCTGGGATCTTTCCCGCCGGCGCCCGGACCTTCCTCGCATTTCGTGCGGCCATTGGGATCCGCCGCCTTCATCTTGGGCTTGGCAGCCGTTAGCGTGTACGCGGAAATGGGCCGCTCCTCCATATGAGTGGCCAGCTTAAAACGTTCCGCCAATAGCGATTTGACCATCGTCATGACGGCGTCGAAGTCGATGTCCGGTCCCCGCGGTCCGCCCTCGGTGAGCGCCGCCGAGGGCGCCTTTGCAACGACATCGAAGCGGTCCTCATCGAACCATTTGGGAGCGCCTACAATCATTTCCTGGGAAATGCCCCAGGCTTGTTGCATCAGCATTTGCAAAGTGACGCCCTGCAAATTCACCCGGCCGCCCGGTTGTATCTGGAACCGCGCTCCCATGAAATCCGATGGTGTGGGCTTAACATCGGCCACTTCGAATTCGGTTGGCACGGCGCTGCCCGGCAGGATCGTCTCGATGTCGGGTGCGTTGTCGGAGGGTTTTTGATTGACGCTGTCCACCACGATCACCGGCAGCGGGGCGGTCACCTGCTCGAGTTTGAGTCCCAGTTGTTTTTCGAGCGCGTCGAAGACCGAAATATTGTCGGCGGCATTCGCTCCCGGAATGCCCCGAAATGTGAATTTGAAGCTGAAGTCCCAGGAGCCTTTGAGGCCGGTCTTGTCCAGGATCGGCTGGTTGTGGACGAAGTTCTGCACCACGCTGTCGCGCACATCTTCGGCGAAGGCTTCCATCGTCACATCGCGGCAGTCGTAGACCACCGTCGGCACCGGCCGCGGTGCATCGGAACCTTCCGCCTGCGGTCCGTTCTGAAATCCCTGAAAATCCTGCTTGCAGCCCTTATCCCCCGAGCCGTCGGACGGTTTGAGTTGCGGATGCTTGGTGGCTGTCAGCGCATACGCCGGCATGGGTTGGACCTCGTGACGGATCGCGAGCTTGAACCGGTCGGTCAGCAGCGCTTGCAGCATCAGCTTCCGGCTCTCCGCGGTCGACCCCGTGGGCAGCTTGCCGACCACGTCATAACGGTCCATTTCGAGCCAGGCCGGACCGCCCATGACCTTGTCCCCATCCACACCGTACGCCTTGCCGATCAGATCTACCATAGTCGCGGTGCGAATCTCGTACCGGCCGCCATGGACCGAGGGGCCCTTCATGAAAACGTTAAAATTGGTTGGATTGACGTGGGTGGCGCGGACATCGGCGGCTTCAAAAGCAGCCGGCTGACCGTATGCCGCGCTGAGTAAAAGGATGCACAGTCCCAGTTGGCGCGTCATCGTCGAAGCTCCTTGAGAGTTAGACCCGGGTGCGGCGCGAAGGTTAGTTGTCCGTCGGCTTTTGTTCGATGCGATCGATCACCAGCGCCGGCTTGGGCCGCTTCTGACTTTCCAGCTTCAGGCCGAGCTGTTTCGCCAGGGCGTCGGAAAGCGAGAGCCCGCCGCTGGGGTCGGACGCCACGTCGGCGCCCCCGGGACTTCCCGGAGGGCCGTCGCCATCGCGGCGTTCGCCACCCTTGAAAAGCTGGCCGGCGCCGCTGAAGTTAAAGGTGAAGTCAAAATTGCCTTCGAGTCCGGTGGCGTCTATCACGTCGTTGCGAATATACCCGGGCGCAATACCGGGGAGGAGGGTGACGAATTGCGCCATGCTCATGTTGTGGCAGGTGACCAGTCTTCCCAGCACGGGATTCGATTTGCGGGGGTCCCTGCCGTCGGCTGCCGGGCCTTCCGTCCATTTGGTGCGGCCCTTGGGATCGGCCGGCTGGAGTTTCGGCTTCACGGCCGTCAATACCCAGGTGGCGGTCGGCCGATCTTCCATGTGGACCTGCATCTTGAAACGCTCCACCAAAAGGTTGCGAATCATCGGGCGCAGCACATCGATATTGATGGAGATACCTCGTCTGATATTGCTGGCCGGCATCAGGTCGCCCAGCGCCACACCTTCGGGAGCCTTGGCGATAAGGTCGAAGCGGTCCGAGTTGAGCCACTTGGGCGCGCCCACGATTTCGTCGTCGGGAGTTTTGTCCCAGGCAAGCCAGATTGCGTTCTGGAGGGTGATGCCCTGAACGATTACCCTGCCGTTCTTGATTTCGGGTTGTCCGGGCCTCGCTCCAGCCGGACTCGGCTTGATTTCCGCGACGTCGAACTCGGCCGGCTCGGGCGGAAAACTCTTCACCGCATCGGGTGAATTCTCGGTTGGCTTTTCATTTGCGCGGTCAACCGTGATGACCGGCATTGGCGCCGTGCCGAGCTCCGCTTTCAATCCGAGCTGCTTGTCGAGAGCCTCCAGCAGCGGCATATTTTCGCCGGTGACAGGGAAGCCGGGAGGAATCTGCGGTGTAAATCGAAAGGTGAAATCGAAAGCGCCTTCCAGGCCGGTCTGGTCCACCAGCGGCTTGTTGTCGAAAGTTTGGTCCGCCGTGGGAGCGTTTCCCAGCGTTTCCGCGAACGACGCCATGGTGGCTCCGTGGCAGGTATACACGAAGACGGGTAGCGGCATGGGTTGTCGAGCTTCGCCGGGCGCCTGAGGCGGCGGAGGTTGCCCGATGTTCTCCATTTTCATACTACACGGGGAGTTGCCGCCGCTCGCTTCCTGCAGTTTGGTATTCTTCCCTGCAGTCAGCCGGTATGCCGGCATGGGCTTGCTGTCTTGGTGGAGCCTGACCGCAAATCGGTCAGCCAAGAGCGATTGCAGCATGAGCTTGCGCGATGCCGCGTTCGAGCCGTTAGGCGCGATGGCCCTGACATCGAAACGGTCGAACTCCAGCCAACTCGGCCCGCCATAGACTCGGTCGGGATCCACACCGTAGGCTGTGTGGATGAGATCCACCATGGTGGCGTAGCGGATCTCGTAGCGGTTGTCGCCGAAGAAGGGCCCTTTCATCGCCGGTATGGAACTGTGCGGGCTTGGGCGTATGTCGGCGATGGTGAATTGCGGCGCGGCTGCCGATTGGGCGAAAGCTACGCCGGTTAGGAGGAGCAAAATGGCAAATGCCCGCTTCATGGGAGACTCCTTGTAAGTCGACCGCTTGCTCACGCGCGCGGCTCGGTAACACACGTCGAATCGGTAACACACGTCGAATTGGCACACACGTCGAATTGGCCACACACGTCTTACCGAGCCGCGACCGTTAGGGAGCGGTCACTAGTTCACCAGCATTACGTGATCCTTCCAGAAGGCCGCCTTCTGGTTGGTGGGATCGACCACCGTTACCTGGCAATCGTATTTCCCCGGGGGTAGCTTGCTTAGCGCCAGGCTGAAGCGCATGGAGACCGCCTTAGACTTCGGGTCCATGCCGTCCGAGACGCCCAGCGGCGGGGTCTCGAAGGCCTTGGCCTGGTTGCGGTAGAAGGTCACAAAAGCCACAAGCGGCCGCTGCGTATCGGCGCCCTTTTCGTATGCCTGCAGGAAAACGTACAAATCCTTGTTCCTGCTGAATACGTTGTTGATGCTGGGCATCAGCTTGATGCCATCCTGAACCAACGGATTCACGGTCGGGCCCTTGTCCTGATTCTTAGACGTGTAGAGCGCCTCGGTCTTCATGTTGATGCGCTGGCTTCCCAGCACCACAGAACTGATCGCCACCTTGGTCTGTTCCTTATCCAGGTTGGGAATCAGGAAGTTCTTGATGTAGGTTCCGATGCGGCCTGTCTCATCGTCGCGCGCCAGCACCTTGATGATGTACTTGCCCGGCAACAGCACCAGGTTGGTGTCCCACTCGAGCGGCATCTTCTGGAGCTGCGCAGCCGTCTCGCCGGAGAGTTTCTGGTCTACGTGATCGCGAATATTACCCACCGTCGAACCGTATTCGTCCTTCACTTCCCCCACCAGATCGATAGTCGTCCGCTCCGCGCCGCCTTTGCGCGCCAGCGCCAGTTCGCTCCCTGGAATCTTCATGGCGATTCCCGTAAAGTATTCGGCCGAGTTCAACTTGAAGAAGTTGACTTGCAGCGACAGGTCGATTTCCGTCATGGGATCGCCGGACATCAGCGCGTCTTGCAACTGCCGGTCCTTATCGGAAGCGTTGAACTTCTCCCACATCTTATTGGCGAAGTAAACCTGGCGATAATCCAGCTTGGCGGTGGTATCTTCTTTCAGCGAGATCTTGATGCGGCGCATTTTGCCGTCGAGCTTGCCGTTAGTAGTGTTATAGCCAATCAGGTAGTAGTTGGAAACCGACGCTTCGGCTTGCTCGATCCCCATGGACAGATCGTTATTATCGAGCAGCGCTTTGCCCCCGGTGTCGGCGGCGAGGCCGTACATGGTGTCCTGCGAGGCCTGAAATCTTGTCGTCTGGGCCAGTGAGCCCGCACCGCTCATCATGGCGGCGCCGCCGGGCGATCCCTGGGTGGCGTTCCCCATGGGCGCCAGCGCTACCAGGCCGCGCGCATCCACGGGGAAAAACGCGACATTGGCGCGCACGGCGGCATTGGTGGTGGCCTGGTACTGCGCCTGATTGTCGACGCCGTTCAGTTGCAGTCCGCTGGAGAAGTAGATCAGCACCTTCTTTTCATTGAGCGTGCCCAGCATCTTCACTGCGTTTTGCAGGGCGGCCAGCTGGCGGTTGGTATTGAACAGGTTGAATTCGCTATCGTCCTCGCCGAAGGCCGACCCGCTGTCGGAAGCGTCCGCATCGGTATTGACGTCATCGAGGCCCTCATCGGCGATGGCCATTTTGTTGACAGCCATCAACAGGTCGTCGCGTTTGTCGGTGAAGTCCACGAGCACGCGCGTCGCTTCGCCGTCGTACTTGACGAGGGCCATCAGGTCGGCCGCCTTCATTTGTTTGGTGATGAACTTGTTGGCGGCGTCGAAGGCGCGGAACTGATCGGTCGGAGGCATGCCCGTGAGATCGAAGTACAGCACCAGCAGCCGGCGATTGCGATACTTCAAATCGCCGGGCGTCTCGGGCGCAATCTCGGTGCGCGTGATGGACTCGACGGTCTTGGGCTTCTCTTTTTCGGCGGTGATTGGCGCCGCTTTGGGTGCGTCGAGTGTCGGCAGGACGTTGTCTTCCATCTTCTGGAAGTCGCAGAACGTGATGGTTTGCGGCACGTTGTCTTCGGTCACTACGAAGTCTTTGGCCGTCAGCCCCTCGATGGGTTTACCGCTCTTGTCTTTGACCGATACGGCCTCCATGACGGTGTTGACGTTCATGGTGAACGAGTACGCCTTGCCCGGAGTAGGTTGCGCCGCCTGCTGTGGATTCGCCTGTTGCGGTTTCGCCTGCTGCGGTTTCTGTTGAGGCAGCAAGGTATTTGCCGCCAGCATCGTGAGAAGCAGAGCAAAGGGAATGGTTCGCATAGTTAGAACGTCCATCGGAAGGTGGCTGTGATCTGGCGCATTCCGCCCGGAGGCAGGAACTGGCCGAACTTACCGTAACTCACTGTGCCGGCGGAATCGACTATGGGGTCGATGAGGCTGTTGACACTCGAATAGACGGGGTGATTCAGAATATTAGTCGCCGCGAATGTCACCGTGTATTTGTCCTGGAACGAGCGCGCCATGGAGCCGCCCATGGAGAATTGGTTCGGCCCGTAAAGCGAGTTCCGCCCCACGTCGCCGAATTGGCCGGCGGGAGGCGCGGCGAAGGCCGCCGGATTGAGGAACAGGCCGCCCGGACCGCCGTAGACGTTGCCGCCGACGTACTCGGGGCGGACAACCGAGGCGCCGCTGCCTTCGAGCGGCTGATAGTAGATAGGTGTGAAAGGAAGACCGCTGCCCACGCTGATGTTGGATTGAAAAGTCCAGCCCTTCAAGATGACACCCCGCCAGCCGCTCAGCAGCGCCCCGCCGTGCATTCCCACGCCCGTACTGTACTGAAACGAGAGGGCCAGCAGATGGCGTTGATCGCTGTTCGAAGGCCCGCGTTCGCCCGCCAGATTGAGCCAGTTCTGCGCCGGGGCGCCCAGATTAAGCGAGCTGCCGCCCTGGCCGCCATAGCCGATGAGCGCGCCCGAATCGTCAATCGCTTTCGCGTAGGTATAGTTGAGGGTGGTGGAGAGCCCGGCGTGGAAACGGCGGCGTAACTGGAGATTGCCGGAGTTCCGGTTGGAGTTACCGTTGGAGGCGAGATACGTGTAACACGGCGCGCACGGGGTGATGGCAGTATCGCCCGGGGCCGCGGTATTCGGCTGAAACTCCTGCAGGCTGCGCGTCCCCTTGACGCCCGCATACGACGCTGTCAGCAAAATAGAAGATGTGAGATTCTGCTGCACAGAGAAATTGTATTGGTGCGTATATCCCACCTTGATATTGGGGTCGACGCCAAAGACATCGGCCGCGCCCACGGCAGGGGTACTGAACGCATTCGCCATCGTCAAGGAACTGCCGGGGTTGGTCATGCTCAGGCTCTTCGCGAATGGGCCCTGAGCGTCCATCTGGGCAGCGATGCCCTGGTAAAACGAGGTGTTGTAGTAAATGCCGTAGCCGGCGCGGACTACCATGGAAGAGCCGAAAATCGGCCGCCACGCCACCGAAACCCGCGGCGATATTTCATGCCTGTCCGGCCGGAGCAGGGAACTCCCGTAATGCATTCCCGTCAGCGGACCTATCGGGGATTGCGCCGTCACCGGCTCGGCCGCGGCGTAGCCGGGGGCGATGTCGAGGTTGGCCAGCCGGCCGTATTTCTCGGTAAACGGCGAGCTGTATTCCCAACGCACGCCCCACTGCAACGTCAGCGAAGAATTCACATTCCAGTTATCGTTGACGTACGCATCGAAGAGGTTGGAGTGCAGGTACTTATCGGGGTTGCCGTTGGACAGGTTGATGACGTCCGGAATGCCCAGCAGGAAATCGGCGAAATCGAACCCGCTCACGCAGTTCGCCGTACCCGCTGCCGTCGCGCAGTTGGCCGCGCCGCCAGTGGGGGCGGTTGTGCCTGCCGGACAATTTGCCGGATTGAGGTAGCAGCCCTCCGTGGCAGCGCCGTTGAAACTTAAGGAGCCGCGGCCGTTGGCTTGACCGACCACGCTGAGATCCTGCACCTTAAAATCGCCGCCGAACTGGAAATTGTGGGGGCGGTGGATGTATGTCACGATCGCGCCCACGGCGGGCGTCTGATTGCGGATGAAGTTCTCGCTCGCGTCGCCAAGGCCGAAGAAATTGGTGAAGCCGAGGCCGGGCGGACCCCAGTTGGAAGGAGTCTGATCGTTGCCCTCGATTCCGGCATCCCCGGAAACGTTCGTCTTGTTGGCGAAAAACGGGGTGGTGCGCACGGAGTAGCGCGTGTAATCCAGAAAGAACCTGCCGTAAAATGTGCGCGTGAAGTTGCGCGTGTAAGCCAGGTTCGCGTGGTATCCCGCGATCTTGGTGACATCTTGCCACGAAATGACATTGTCGTTGGTGTTGCTGTTGAGCTGCATTCCAAACTGGCCTTGCAGGCTGCTCTTGGTGTTGATCGGTTTGTTGACGCGCGCGGAGAATTGGTCTTGCACCGAACGGGTGATGACCGGCTCCTCGAAGTTATACCCCAGGGGCGTAGCCGAAGTGAATTGTGGCAGCGGATAGTAATTCAGAAAGTATTTCGCCTGCGCGCTGATCTCGTTGGCTGGGAGGATGCTGTTCGGCACCGGCTGTTTCGAGGTTGGATCTATTATGTTGGCCACACCTTGGAAATCTCCATCCCGTTCCGCTGCGGTCGGCATGGTGTAGGGCGTGTTGGTGGCATTGCGGCTTCGCGTGGTCTGGTACTGCACGAAGAAGTTGCCCTGCCAACGGAACAGGTGGGGAATCCAAAGCGGTCCAAAGAGTTGACCGCCGGCGGTGAATTGAGTGAAGGGCGACCGCGGTGTGTCCTGTCCGGTGACGGAATAACTGCGGGCATCCCAGACATCGCTGCCGAACTGGCGAAAATCGATGCCGCCGCTGAATTGCGATCGCGGCCCTTTACGGCCGTTGCCGATGGCGCGGCGTTCGATGCCGTTGCTGGTGCTGCCGTTCACTACGAACGCATCGGATGAACTCTGCGCCTCCGCGACGCTCGACGGGGCGGACGAAGCGGCCCCCGTGGGAGCGGCATCGCCGCCGCCCGAGGCGTTCACGTCCGCGCGCTGAAAGCCGGCCTGCGGAGTTGCTGGCGCGGCGCCCTTTTTGCGTTTTCCTTTAGGCGCCTGTGACGCCGCGGCTGCCGCTGCCGCTGCCGCGAGCGAAGGCGTGGCGGGCGTCGCGGCCGCCGGTGTGGCTGCGCCGGTCGGTGTTGACGTTACCGGGGGCGCCGCGCTTGCAGCCGGCGCCGCCTGCAGGGAACTCTTGAGCTCGTCCATCGACAACATCTTCAAATCCCACTGCGCGCCCGGCAGCCCGGGAGCCACGCCGATGTCCTTGCTTTGAGGGGCAAACGCCAGCATGTCCACCTGGACTTTCCAGGTGCCGTCTTCCAGGTCGGGAAAACTGTACGCGCCGGTCTCGTCGGTGACGGTGACTTGTTTCTTGTCATCCTTGGTGGCTGTTACCGTTGCCCCGGGGACCGGTATGTTGCCGAATTTGACAATGCCATGATGCTCCGACGCCGCCAGGCTGAGGGCTGCCAGAAATGCCACGGCGCAGAACCGCAATTGGCGAGAAATCGCCTTCCATTTCATCGGTAGTCTCGCTCCTTCACCGTAATCCAATAGATTTCCCTTGCTGGACTCACTTGGTAGACTAAGTTGGCGCGCACTTGGGGCCAACGGTTACTTAATTCTCCGTCGGGACTTTCTCGGCACGATCAATTACCAGGATATCCGCGGGGTTCTTCTTGGCCTCTAACTTCAGACCGTAATTGCTTTGTAGCGCTTGCACCAGGGTTTGTTCGGGGTCGCTCGAGCCGTCGGGTCCCGATTGACCGGCTCCGGGCGCGGGCCCCCCGCCCAACGTGTTCGCCATCGCCATGGCGGGCGCGAATTTCCCACCCGCTTTCTCGTTTTCGTCCGGCGTCCAGGATAAGTCGAGCGCATAAGTGCCCTTGAGCTCCGTAAGATCGATTACCGGACGGTCGGTCAGGTTCGAGAGCATATCGCAGAGTCGTGCGATGGTGGTATTGCCGGTGATCCTCCTGCCGGCCGGACTCATCATCATGCGCATACCTCCTCCACGGGGCATGCCGGCGCCGACAGGACCAGGCGGTGGAGGCGGAGGCGCTCCCGGCGACAGTGGAGGCGCTGCAATCGGCGCATCGGGATCGACTTCCTTCAGCTTCGTTCCGCTCTTGGCCACCGACATGGTGTAAACTGCCAGCGGCTTCGATTCGTGGTGCAGCGTCAGCTTGAATCGTTCCGCCAAGAGGCGCTGCATCATCAGTCCGACTTGTTCCTTATCCGCGCCCTTGGGAATGGTGGCGATCACGTCGTAGCGTTCCCCTTCGAGCCACGCCGGCCCTTCCACCTGGAATTCCTTCACGCCGTAGGCGCGCGCGACTAATGATTTCAGGTTGACGCCGGTATAGGTGACGCGCCCGGGATCGGTCGAATCGGGACCGCCGCCCATGCGGACCATGATGACCCCATTCGGCAGTGCCGCCGATACCTTCACCGACGCCGCCTCGAAGGCCGGACCGGTCGCATCCGTCTGGCCGATCGCCAAGCCAGCCACGGCCGTCAACAGACCAAAAAGTGTCAAACCTCGAATCATCAGTTCTCCACCGGAGCCTTTTCGGCATGGTCAACCGTCAGGATTTCCGCCGGGGCCTTGCGGGCGTCCAACTTCAAACCCACGCCGTCCAGCGCCTGAGCCAGGGTGAGCGACGCTTCCGCGCCCCTGTGGGCGCCTTCCGGTCCCGGTCCGCCCGGACCCGCGGGGCCTCCCGGCCCGGCACCCATTCTCGCGCCGTCCATGCTGTCGGGCAGCCAAGTAATATCTACGTCATAATTTTGGGCAAGTTCCGTCCGATCGATCACCGGACGCGACAGTTGCCGGGTGAGCCAATCGGCCAGTTGCCCCATGGTCATCTGACCCGTCAATTTCATGCCTTCAGGCGACATCATCATGCGGACTCCCGGCCCTCGTCCCATGCCCCCCGGTCCTCCCGGCGGTGCGCCCGCCGGCGGACCGGCCGACATTTCCACTTCCTTCAGTTTCAAGCCGCCCTTTCCCACCACCAGCGCGAACTGGGGAATTGGCTTCGTTTCGCGATGAAACTGAAACTTGAAACGCTCCGCCAATAGCGTCTGCATCATTTGCGATGCCTGCTCCTTGGTGGTCCCCGGCGGCATGGTAGCCACCAGATCGTAGCCGGCGCCATCGATCCAATCCGGTCCTTCCACCTGGTACTCTTTCAGGTTGTATGCCATCTGTACCAATGACTTGAGGGTGATGTTGGTATAGGTAAATCTGCCGGGGTCGGACGATCCGGGGCCGCCGGACATCCGCCGCATAATGCGCTCTTGAGTGCCTGGCGAGGCAGTCGCTTTCAACGACGCGGCCTCGAAAGACAACGGCGCGTTTTGCGCAAATAATGGGAAAGTCGCGAAAACGAGCATACTGCTTCCCACTAGGGTTCGTGTCATGTGTAGATCTCCTTTCGGCACAGTGGGGTCGCCCGTTCACACTTTTGAAATGTTGTCCGAAATCGGGTACAAGACCGCCTCTTTGTTTGACGATGTTGTCCCCGAAAGGATTGTAGCTTCCCGAAGTTTGGCCCGGTTGTTCTATTCTATTGAAAATAGACACAGTTATGCCACCTTCGCCCTCTGTTTTCCAGCGCCGCGGCATCCCGGAACCTAAAAGCGGCCTGAAAGTTTCTTAGATATAGACGCCGATTCGCCTGCAAACTTGCAGACAAAATCGCACAAATCTACGAATTTTTTAGTTTCTAAGGGCATGCCATATTGCCCGCCCATCGTCCCGAAGTTCCCAAGACTCAGTTTTCTACCGGAATCTTCTCGGCGCGGTCGACGATCAGCACTTCGGCCGGAACCTTTTTCTGGTCGATCTTGATGCCCAATTGATCGTTCATCACCTGGATCATCATGCCGATAGCCTCCATCTCGTCGGCCGGCCGCTGCATGGCGAACATGGATCCGTCAATGGTGAAGTCCCACGCCCCTTTCAGACCGGTTTGGTCCACCACTACGCCGTTCAAAGGGGAGGAAGCCATTTCCGCCAGCTCGGCCAGGGTGACGTGGGTAAACAGGATATTGAGACCCTTGCCGGTCGGCTTCATCTCGATTGGCCCTTCACCTTCCGATGGCTTCATCTTGTGCCCGGTCTTGGCCACGGTGACCACATAGGCCTGCATTTCTTTAGTGTCGCGATGAAAGGCCAGCTTGAACCGGTCGGCCAGCAGGGTTTGCATCATCTGCCGCAACTGCTCGTTGGTCGCCGGCGCAGGAGTCTTGGCAACGATATCGTAGCGGATCGAGTCGAGCCAGCCCGATCCAATCACCTGGATGGTTTGCACGTGGTACGCCCATTGAATGAGCGCCTTGAGGGAAGCGTTCAGCATGGTGACGCCGCCTGGCGACCAAGTCACCACGGGTTGCACGCGCATGCGCATGCCCTCGGCTGACGGCGGGCTCGCTTTCACGGAAGCTACATCAAAAGTGGGCACCGGCTGGCCAAGTGCGCTCGAGATCAGCAGTAAGTTTGCCGCTAACACTGTCCGCATGTTGTAAAAGACGGCGGCACGCGAGTGTTATTGCAGGGGGAGTTTGAACGCTGCTTTGGGCCCAGGCAAGACACTATGGGCCACGGATGGACACGGATTCACACGGATAAGAAGAGATTTGGCCTTATCTGTGTGAATCCGTGGCCATAATTCTTTTTGCGAGGGCGGGCTCAGTCCCATTCCCGACAACTTCCAATTCTCTGAGAAACGCCGTTGCGGCCTGCCACATAGGAATTTGCGCCTCCGGATTCTGATCCCGTTCGTTTTAGCGGGCGCGTTCTCGGCCCTGGCCCAGCAAGGCACCGCCGACGCCATCATTGTCAAGATCCCCAGCGCCAGTATTCCCTCTACGGTGACTTTATCCACCTCGGGCGGTAGCGCTCTTCCCGGCCAGCAAGTTACCATTCCTATCGCGCTTTCGCTCAACGGAACCGCGCCGGCATCGTTTCAACTCGATCTCAGCTTCGACCCAACACTACTGACCTTCGTCTCGGCCACCGGCCTCTCGGCGACCGTGGAGTCCACGGGCGATGTGCGCCTCTCCACCGCCTCGCCGAATCCGAACGGTATCGCGGCCGGCCTGGTGGCGGAAGTGACGTTCACGCTGGCAGCCTCGTTCGGCGCCAGCCCTACGGCTGTGAATCTGGTGCGCTGCATGTCCGCCGATCCGGCCGGCAATCCCTTGTCGACCGGCTGCCTGGCGGGGACCGTCGGCCCGCTCACGTGCGCCACTGTGGCGGACGTTCAGTCGATCGTCAATCAAGCTCTCGGTGTCGCGCCGCCCGCGAACGATATGAATCAGGACGGCGTGGTGAACGTGATCGATGTGCAGATGGCGATCGCTTCGGCAATGAACGGCGCGTGTGTGCATTAACCGCTCCCTCACGGTCGCGGCTCGGTAAGACGTTCGTTTCCGAGCCGCGCGCGTGAGCAAGCGGTTGTGAGGCCCACCCTACTTCGCCTTACACTCTTCGCACTGGCAGATTTCGCGGAAATGATCGTAGGAATAGATTCCCGAGCTGTGGCCGTCGCTCCAATTGATGCGGATGGCGTAATTGCCCACGGGTTCCACCGCCAGCATTTTCAGTGCCGGCTGGAACATCTGGAACGGGCCGCTCGACTGCGCCTGCGGCTCGCGCGGAGGCGTTCCATGGGCGCCGGTGCACTGCGCGCACGGGCATTTATCGCGCAAATACGTAAGGCCGTATTCGCTGTGATGCCCGTCTTTCCAGTCGATCTTGATGCCTTTGGACTTGGAAATGGCGATGTGTTCAGGGTCGGTTGCGAGAGACATTTTTAATTAAACTGGCGTTCCACGTCGCGCACGCCGGAGATCCGCCGCATGGCCGCCACCAGCTTCTCGAGCTGCTTCTTGTCGCGCACTTCGACGGTCATTTCGACGATGCCGCCGTCGTGATCGATCTCCGTCTTGGCTTCCAGGCTGCGAATATTGGCGTTCTCATCGGCGAGCACGGAGGTGAGCTGCATGAGCATGCCCGGCCGATCGTCGGTGTGCACCACGATGCGCACCGGGAACGCGTCTTCCGCCGTGCGCGCCCATTCCACTTCGATCTTGCGCTCCACGTCGTACATCAGATTCTGCACATTCGGGCACGCCTTGGAATGCACGGCGACGCCTTTGCCGCGCGTCACGTATCCCACGATGGCTTCCCCGCGGATGGGATTGCAGCACTTGGCGCGGTATACCAGCAGATCGTCCATGCCGCGGACTTTGATGACGGCGTCGCCGTCGCGCGGGCGACCCGGCATGGGGGGCGACGCCGGCGATGCGGGGTAATTCAGTTCGGCTTGCGGCTTCTCCTCGGGCTCATCCTTCACTTCGCCCGGCGCTACTTTGCTGAGGATCTGGCGCGCTGAAAATCGCCCGTACCCGAGCGCCGCGTACAGGTCTTCCATCTTGCTGTACCCGTATTCGGAAGCCACCTCTTCGAAAGCCGAGCGGGCGATTTTGCCGATCTGCACGCCCAGCCGCCGCGATTCCTTTTCCAGATACTTCTGGCCGATTTCGATGGCTTTCAGCCGCTCGCTGGCGTTGATGACGTGCTTGATTTTGTTGCGCGCGCGCGATGTTTTGACGAAGGCCAGCCAGTCTTTGCTGGGCTCATGGCCCGCCTGCGTCATGATCTCCACGATGTCGCCGTTGCGCAGCGAGGAGCGCAGCGGCACGATGCGCCCGTTCACTTTCGCGCCGATGCAGGTGTGGCCCACGTCGGAGTGGATGGCGTAGGCGAAGTCGATGGGAGTGGCGTCGCGCGGCAGCACCAGCACCTTGCCGCGGGGCGTGAAGGTGTAGACCTCTTCGGGGTAGAGATCCACCTTCAGGGTGGACATGAACTCGCCGGGATCCTGCACGTCGCGCTGCCATTCCACCAGATGGCGCAGCCAGGCGATGCGCTGGTCGTCGGCCGCCGGCCCTTTGCGTCCTTCTTTATACTTCCAGTGCGCCGCGATGCCCTCTTCGGCGATGCGGTGCATCTCTTCGGTACGGATCTGCACCTCGAACGTCTGCCCGTGCGGTCCCACCACCGAAGTGTGCAGCGACTGGTACAGATTGGGCCGCGGAATGGCGATGAAATCCTTGATGCGGCCGGGGATGGGCCGCCATTTATTGTGGATCACGCCCAGCGCCGCGTAGCAGTTCTTCACCGAATCGGTGACGATGCGCAGCGCCATCAGGTCGTAGACCTGGTCGACGGTGATTTTCTGGCGGCGCAGTTTCTGGAAGACCGAGTAGGGCCGCTTCAGCCGTCCGTCGATGCGCGCCGGAATGTTTTCGTGCCGGAGCTCGGTGTCCACTTCCTGGCGGATTTCCACCAGTATCTCTTCGTTGGAGTGGCGCCGCGATTCGATGGAGCGCAGGATTTCCTGATACGCGTCGGATTCGAGGTGTTGGAACGCCAGGTCCTCGAGTTCGCCGCGAATTTTGCCCATTCCCAGGCGATGCGCGATGGGCGCGTAGATTTCGATGGTCTCGCGCGCAATCCGCTCGCGCCGCTCCGGGCTCAGATAACCCAGCGTGCGCATATTGTGCATGCGGTCGGCCAGCTTCACCAGGATGACGCGGATGTCTTCCACCATGGCCAGCAGCATTTTGCGGAAGCTCTCCGCCTGCCGCTCTTCGGCCGAGTAGAAATCGAGTTTGCTCAGCTTGGTGACACCGTCGACGCAGCGCGCCACTTCTTCGCCGAACTCCTTGCGCACCTGCTCGACTGTGACGCTGGTATCTTCCACCACGTCGTGGAGCAGGCCGGTCTCCATGGCGACGATGTCCATGCGCATGTCGGCGAGGATGTGCGCCACCATGAGCGGATGCATCATGTACGGCTCGCCGGAGCTGCGACTTTGTCCCTGGTGGTACTTGAGGGCGAAGCGGAAGGCCTTCTCGAGAGGCGTCAAGTCGTCTTTGGGACGGTACTCGCGGATCTTAGCCACCAGCTCGGCATAAAGCTGTTCCACCGGATCGAGAGGCGGCGGTTGGGGTACAACTCCAGGGAGGCTGACGGACTCGGAAGCCACTGTACTCTCGATTGTAGCAGGGGCGGGGAAATCGCGTGGCACAGACTCTCGGGCACGCTGCCTCGGTAGCCTCGTCGAGGGGCGACCGGAGCGAGCGCTTCACAAAACAAGAAACCCCGCTGCCCTGAAGGAGCAGCGGGGGCTGGTTGGTTAGAATTACCCTCAGACTCAGAAGGCGAGCCGGAGAGACAATTGAAGCGTCCGGGGATCGCGATAGCCGTTGGAAGCCGGCTGCCCGAACTGGCCGTCGCTGGCGGAAAGTCCGCTGCCCGGGTTGTCGCCGGTGAAACTGGTATTGATAGCCCAGAGTTCCGGATGGTTGAACAGATTGAACACTTCGAAACGGAACGTCAACTTCACCCGTTCCGGAGTGATGGCGAAGCTCTTCATGAGGGCAACGTCTGTATTGGTGATGCCCGGCAAGCGAAGAGAGTTGCGGCCGAGGCTACCCCACGTGCCGTCCGCCGGACGGGAGAAGGCCGCCTGATTGAGTATCAGGGAGCCGCCGTTTGTGGAGTAGGGATCGCCCGACAAATTGACGTACTGGCCGCCGTTGTTGCCGATGTTCTCGCCAAACAGGTTTCCATTGGCATTAACGGTGAACGGCATCCCCGACTGGTAGCGGAAAATACCGCTCAGTTCCCACCCGTTGAAGACCTGCTTGGTGAACGCGTTGGCGAACGAGCCGGTCACCTTCGGCAGCGTATAGACCACGTCAAGGGAGACCACGTTCGGCTGGTCGTAACCGGCATTGGCGTAGCTGCACTTAATGCAGAAGGGGTTGTTAATGGCATCGGAGTCGTTGTCCCCTGTGTCTAGCACGTGAGACCAGGTGTAGTCGAAGTTCACGGCCAGATTGTTGGCGAAACGCCGGTTGATGCGGAGCATCAGGGCGTCATAATTGGCGAAGGCATTGGTTTCGATCGCGGTAAGGTTGCCCCAGCCGGCGTATGGGAGAAGCGCGCTAGTCCAGCCATTGACCGATGCCGACAGGTTGTTGTTTTGGAAATACCCTGCCGGAAGGGCATTGACAGCCCGCTGATCCATCAGGTGGATGGAATGGCTGCCGGAGTACGAGAGGTCCAGAGCGAACTTGGCCGGCAACTGGTGCTGAATACCCGCGTACCAGGAGTAAATACTCGGCATGGTGTTGTTGGTGGGCCAGATTGTCATACCGGGCGGTTGGATAGGCGAAGTAGCCGTCCCCACGCCGTTGGTACTGAAGTTAGCGACGTTTTGGTTGTATACCGTTCCCGAATAGAGATTGGGGAACTGGCCGCCCGCGCCGAAGCTGAAGTTGTTCTGGCGGAGTCGTTCGTTGAACATGGCGCCGCCGGCGCGCAGAGACGTCTTGCCATCGCCAAACGGGTCGTACGCGAAGCCCAGGCGGGGCTCGGGGAACGACTTGGCCGGAGAGAATCCGCGATCCGTGCCGGCGCAGGGATCGCAGATCATCCCCAGATTTTGGAGAGCCGTTACGGGATTGGCTTCGATGAAGCCGGGTTGGTATCCATTTACGACGCCCGCGGTGGTGTTGATGACGGGGGCATTGGACTTGTTGTACTTGCTGAGATCCACGCTGTAAAGCGTCCAGTTACCTTCGCCACCGACTGTGCCGCCGCGAACGACGGTGTAAGTGGGAGCCATGTGGACGAAGCGTAAACCGTAGTCAATGGTTAGACGCTTGCTGACTTTCCAGTTATCCTGGACGTAAGCATCGAATTCCCAGAAGCGGAACCAGGGGAATACGGCGCCGCTGAGGTTGGTATAACTCGAGAAGTTGCCCAACATCAGGTTGGCAATACCCTGGTTGGTGTCATTGGCCATGGTGGAGTTGCCGTTGAAGTTGATGTTGCCTTCCATGCCCCAGCTTCCGGTCTGCGCCTTGTCGTCGCGATTGTAAAAGACGCCGAACTTGAAGTTGTGGCTGCCCTTTACCCACGAAAGGTTTTCGGTAACGCCGTAGTCTTTGCCCCAGTTGTGCCAGCCGGGGTCGCCGAGAGAGAATCCCAGAGCTCCAGCGCTCAGATCGGGAACGGAGTTGGTAATGTTGGTCGCCGGGAAGATCTGACCAAAAGTAGCACCGATGGTGCTGCGATCGAGCGGATTCGTGCCGACAACCGACAGCGACTGCGACTGGTGGTTGTAAGACAGAATCGTCTCCGACGCCACGGTGGGAGTAAATGTAGTCACCAGGTTCCACGACCAGGAACTGCCCGGCTTGGGCCGCGCTTGCTCCTGAATCGGAAAGGGCTCGTTGCCCCAGATTCCATTTGCGACGGATTCCTTCTGATAATCGTTCACCCAGCGGAAGAAGCTGTTCATTTTGCTGCTGATGTTGTAATCGATGCGCAGCATGTCCTGATTCTTCGTCAGGTCGTCGAAATCCGTCCAGTAATCGCGCACATAACCCGGGTTTCCAGGGGTGGCGCCCAGGTTTGCGTAATTGGGGATTCCAGTATAGATTTTCAGGTAAGCTGCGCCTAACGGTTGCCACATCGATTGCGGAACCGTGTTGTTGGGGAAGGGAATTCCGCCAGTGACATTGCCCGAACCATCGCGTGTGATCGTGCCCGGTTCAAAAACCGTGCCGTTCTTGAAATTCGGAGCATACGTCATGTTGGTCGAGAGCAGCCACTGCGAGAAATTCCCCTGCTCCAGGATTTGAGCGTCGGGAATATCGGCGTAGCCATTGGTAGGCTGGTTGCGGCGCGTCATCTCCCGGTTGTAGAAGAAGAACACGCGCTTGTCCGACTTGGTCGAGAGTTTCGGGATCGGCACCCAGCCGCTTAAATTGCCGCCGAACTGGTTGTAGCGCAGTGTCGGCTGCAGCCCATTGCACTGCACGCACTTGGCGTCGAAATCGTTGTTGCGGAGATATTCGTACGCCGTGCCGTGGAACGCCGAACCGCCCGACTTGGTTTGCACCGCGATTACCATGCCGGAATTGCGGCCGTATTCGGCGTTGAAGCCGCTCTGCAGCACGCGGAACTCGGCAATCGTGTCGATGCTGGCTTGGGTGTACTGAGACTGGTTGTCGCCGACGTCGATATTCGGAGATCCATCGAGGTACATGTTGTTCTCCGATCCGCGTCCACCGAGAGAGTGGAACTGCGACACGTCGTTGAAGTCAACGGCAAAATCGCTTTGCGCGGCGCTGGTCATGCCCGGAACCATGGTCATTATCGAGGTGAAGTTCCGGCCATTAATGGGCATGTCGGAGATCTCCATCTTATCGACAATGTAGGACTTGTCCATGGTATTGGTGGTGACTACCGGTGTGGCATCTGCCTCCACGGACACAACGTCCGTAAGGTTGCCCACCGTCAGTTTGACCGTACCCACGTCCAACTTGACGTTGACGTCCAAGGTGACCGTGAGTTCGGACTTCTTGAAGCCTGTCTTTTCAACTGTAATAGTGTATCGGCCGGGTTCCAGATCGATTGCTTGGAACCGGCCCGATTGATCGGTAGTGACTTGCCGCGCGGGCCCGCCCTTGACCGCGTCCTGGATTCGGACCGGGGCGTCGGGGACGACGCCGCCAGTGGCATCTACGACGGTACCGCTTATGTACTGGGTTTGCGCCATCGCGGGTTGCGCGCACAGCATCACCAAAAACGCTGCCGCCAGCCCGATCAGCACACTACCCCTGCTTCTTAGATTCATAAAACCTCTCAATCCTGGAGAGTATGATTTGTCACAAAACACGAGAGCAGACGCTCCCGCCGCCTTAGCGCGGTGAGACAATCGCGCTGTCCTGAAGCAATTCATTCCTGGTGCCAAACGGGATGGACATCCCCAGCAAAACCCGCCCGGCTCCGCGCGCAGGTCAATTCCGTAGATTTTTAAAAGATTTTCACCTCCTTAACTATGATTTCGCGAGACCAATATCTGGACACCAGGAGCGCGTACAGAGTATTGCTCTGGAAGGGCAATGTTACAAGGGGTTACACCGTGTATCACCCGTGAAGGGCAATGGTTCCCAGGTGAGGGGGCTCGCGAAAGCTTTAATGAAAAGCAGGTTTTGACTGGCGGCCGCCTTCGTTAGCGGACGCCGGAAAGGTGACCGTCCAGCGGTGGCCACTTTAAACGCGGCCGGCCTGCAGATCATGGACTTGGGCGGGCGCGCGGCGGGCTTCCTCTTCCCGCCCGCAGGCCTCGAGGCCAAAATCGATCGGTTGAAACGGCGAAGTGGATGGGGGTGGCGCGTTCTGGCGGAAAGCGGTCGCCCCCACTCCAATGAGCGCGACGGCGGCGATCCATGTCGCGCGGCTATGAAGAGAATTCTGCCCCATTTGAACCGTGACCGATCTGTCATCCGGAATCTGACCTATTCGCGCCAGCGCCTGGAAAAGGAAAGACCGGCTCTTGCGATATAGGCCCAAGGGGTCGGCTCACTCAACGGGATACACCGTGTTTCACGGTGAATTTCACGCGCCCGGGGCTGTGACTTTCCGGTTGCATTCAGCAGAGCGAAAGATCACAATTGCAGTAGAGGTGGAAGAGTTGGGAGATGTGGGTATAAGAGGCGTGGCGTCTTTCCATTCCCCCGATCCTGTTCCGGACCTGGGTGTTCCGAACCCTGAAGAGGTTCAGAACCAGCTTCGTGCGATTCTGGCCAGCCCGGCCTTTCACGGCAGCAAACGATGCCAGCATTTCCTCGAATACGTCTGCGAAAAGTCGCTGGCCGGAGAAGCGGGCGCGCTAAAAGAACGCACGCTGGCCACCGATGTTTTCGGCAGGCCGCCACACTCCGAGATGGGGGAGGACACTATCGTGCGGGTGGGTGCCCGCGAAGTCCGCAAGCGGCTGGCACAATTCTACGTGTCTCCGGAAGGGATGGCTTCGAAGGTCAGGCTTGAGCTGCCGGCGGGCTCGTACGCTCCGGAATTCCACTATACCATCGCGCCGGCCGAAAAAGTCGAGAAGGATGCTGCGCCGCCGGCACTGGTCGTAGCCAAGCGGCCGAACCGGCGCTATACCGTGCTGCGCGTCGTTGGCGCCGTTGGGGTCCTGATCCTGGCTGCGGCACTGGCGCTGTGGACCACCGGCGTTGTCCACAAGACGACCGTTTTGACCAGATTCTGGAAGCCCGTCCTCGATTCGAATGAACCGCTGCTGGTCGGCGTGGCCCACCCTTTGGTCTATCAACCGTCGATCCGAGCGCTGAAACTTAGCGAGAGGAATCTCCCGCCGCTGGAAATACCCATGCAGCGGCCCTTGCAAGTGAACCCCAAAGAGCTGGATGGGTCCGATCTGATTCCGGTGCCCGATCAGTATGTCGCGTTCGGCGACATGGCGGCGGCGAATCAGATCACCGCTATGCTGGCGCGGCGCTCGAAAGGCGTGCGTCTCCGCTTCGCGAACACGATTTCCTTCGCCGACCTGCGGCAGACTCCAGTGCTCTTGGTTGGCGCAGTGACCAACCACTGGACCATGGAGTTGCAACAGAGCTGGCGGTTTCAGTTCAGGTTCCAGCCGGGCTACAGTGCTGTCCTTGTGGACACCGGCGGTAAGGCGAATCCCGGAGCGGAGCGACACTGGTCCGTTATAGCCACCGACGACGACTCTACCAGTGACGACTACGTGCTGATTTGTCGGCTGAAGACAGCCTCCACTGGGGGGTTCATGGTGGTGGTGGCTGGCGTAAAGTGGTTCGGCACGGAAGCAGCGGGGCGAGTGGTCACCGACGCGGACCAGCTTGCCGCAATAGTGCGCGATCTACCGGCTGACTGGGAGAAGAAGAATCTCCAGGTGGTTTTGCACGTGCGAGTCATCGGGAACACGCCGGCGCAACCCGAAGTGGCCGCCTGGCACGTCTGGTGAAAACGGAACCGAAGATTCAATCGATTTGCTTGTTCCCTCGCGGCTTGCGAAGCCGAAAAAACCGTCGCAATTGAGGAAACGGAGATTTTCGGGGACGCGAATCGTAGACCAAAATACGTGATTTACTGCGTGGTGACTTCTTCCCTGTGTGGTCCACCAGACCGTCTGAACGGAAGCGATTTAGAGATGTTCCGCTCTGTGTATGGTATTCACACGATGTCGATGTTTGGAATCAATGGAATCGCTGGCTAACAAACGTGCCAACCAGCATTTCTGCACGCAGAAATCCGCAGCCCACTTAGCGGGCGCCGACGACATGCCCATCGAGGTTAGCGGCCTCTGCCGCAGCGGCCCTCAAATCGCGAATCCGGGCGAGTGCGGCGTGTGCTTCCGCCTCCCGGCCACAGGCTTCCAGGGCTTTTCCAAGCTGATAATAAACCGATATCTCATCTGCCGGATTCAGTGCCGCGGCCCTTTGCAATAGCACCACGGCCGCCGCCGGTTTCTGCAGCCGGAGTTCGGCCTTCCCCTGGTAGAAATAGGACGCCCAGAAGTCCGGTCGCGCCGCTTTCGCCCGCTCCAGGTAGGGAATACCCTCCGCGAACCGGCCCCCCTGCACCAGCAGAGCTCCCAGGAAGTAATTCGCCTCTCCGGGAGAGTCCTTCTGGGCCAATTGCAGTTCCCGGATGGCATCGTCGGTCCGGCGGAGGCAGATATAGAGTTTGCTCATTTCCAGGTGCACCCCGGGAAACTCGGGATCGAGCCGCAGCACTTCGCGGAAACTTTCTTCCGCCTGGGGAAACATGGTGGCTTCGTAGTTGGCCCTGCCGATCAGGAACTGCGCCTTCACCGGGCCGGCGGCCTCGAGCATCTGCTGGAAAATCGTCTTTGCCTTCTCCTCGTCGTGGTTCTTCAGATAGGCGAAGCCCAGCAGAAAGAGAATTCCGTCATCCTGAGGCGCCGCCGCATGCAGGGCTTCGAGATCGCGAATCGCCGGCTCCAGTTGACCGAGGTAAGCGCGGCAAACCGCCAGCAACTGGCGCGCCTGCTGGTTGCCCGGCTCGATCTCTACAACTTTGGCGAAAAGCGGGAGCGCCTTGGCGTGGTCCTCCTGCCTGAGATAGACGAGCCCGAGATTTAACAGAATTGCCTTGTCGTCGGGGCTCGCCTGGAGCGCCCGCCGGTACATGGCAATCGCCTGGTCGGCACGGCTGGTGCGAGAGTAAATGACTCCCAGATTGCTGAGCGCGGCGACGTTGCGCGGCTCCTGGCGGAGCACCGCCTGAAATCCGCGCTCCGCGGCCTGGGAATCTCCGGCAGCCAGCGCCCGCACCGCGCCCTCGAATATCTCTTTCGCCGATTCCGCGGCGCAGAGACTGAAGGCGCACAGGCACAGCCACGCGGCGAACTTCATACTGCCCCGATTTTACCGTGAATCGGATCTGATTGGACAGGTTAATGCATCGTGAGGAATTAGGCTGAACTCAACTTCGCCAAAAAGCAAATTTAGCCACAGATGAACACAGCGCGGCACAGCCGCAACCAAAAGAATTTCACCACAGAGACACGGAGCCTTCTGAGCTGTTGTGTCAAGAGTTTTTCTCCGAAAGTTTGCTGAAGCCGGCAACGTTCTTCCACTCAAGGCTGGTGACAGATGCGAGACCAGGCCCAAGAAGGGCGCCACGACG
>Ga0182016_10001615_pt1 | contig 27446 bp, 22 predicted proteins | sample 712S2MmetaG_FD_120491 | JGI IMG/M metagenome (GOLD analysis project Ga0182016, IMG submission 120491) | Permafrost microbial communities from Stordalen Mire, Sweden - 712S2M metaG | ecosystem: Environmental > Terrestrial > Soil > Wetlands > Permafrost | place: Sweden: Stordalen | collected...
ACGCCTCGATCTGCCCGGCTCGCTCTACACTTTGCTGCAAGTGCTCTCGGTAACTCTGTTCGAGAAAATGCCCATTTCACAGGCACTTCAGCTGAAGGACTACACAAATCCACAGCTAACTCAATCCAACCAACTGATTCTGTTTGAGTTTTAACCGGACAGTAGTGAACAGGCTCTAGTGCCCCCAGATATAAAGATTGTTGTTCCAAAACGCTGGATTGTCCCACAGTCCATCGGTCGCCTGGAACTGCTGAACAACTTGATTCGCCGACGTATCCAGCTTACCCATGTTGTCGGTGTTGACGACAAACAGAGTCCCGGCCTTGCTTCCGCCCGCGATATAGCTGGTGCCTGGAATAGCGAACGCGCCTGTGGATCCCAAATCCTCGTCATCCCCGTTCCAGGAGTTGTACTCATTGGGTTTGAAGTAATCCGCAACTGTCAAAGTGCTACCGCTCGGAACTAACTTCAAGAAACTCTGTCCATAATCCTCTGAGGCATTATTCGTGCTCCGGGTGCTGTTCGCTGTGACCACGTACAGATTGTTGGATGAATCGGCGACAAGGCCCTGGCCTCCCATCCAAATTGCACCTTGTCCACTGTTGGGGGTCACATTGAATACCGTGACCTGTTGCAAGGTGCTCGCGTCATATCCCAATAGCCATCCGTGGTATGGGGTGATGTCTTCGTTTGAGGACATCGCCAGGTAGACGACTCCATTCACCAACGAGAGGGCTGGCCGCTGGTTCCCCAGCGCCGCGGAGAACGGAACGATTCCTCCGCTGCTCGCCATCCCGGTGCCGCCGATGGAGGCCGCAATATTCGCAGGGCCGCCGAACTTCTCTGCGCCGGTGCCAATGTCGAGTGCGTGCAGCGAGAACGCCTGCACGTCATTTGCATAGGTTTTGGCGACAACGTAAATGGTTCCACTGGAAGGGTCAATCACCGGCGTGCTGATGATGCCGACCTCAACCAGGATATTGAATGTCTTGATGACAGTGCTTGGAACAGGTGTTCCAAGAGAAACGTGCCAGTATGGTTCTCCGGTATCCGCATCGAACGCATAAACGCTATCATGCGCGGTCGCAATGTAAACAACATTGTGCGTTCCGCCGGAGATCGTCACGCCCGGATCGTATAACGGCTGTGCGTAGACAAAGCCGTCGACGGGCAACGAAAACAGCTTGCCGAAAGTACTCTCCGTGACGTTGCTGGTAGTAAGGATCGACTCGTTGGGGTTCGCGCCGGATCGGCTCACGTCGTTGTGCTGTGTGAGAACGCTAGCCGATTGGCTCATAACTGGTTGCGGGAACGACATCATCGGAAAGATGAATGTCAACAAGGCAGCTTGACGCGCCTGTGAAATGATTCGAAGCATGGGGAGTGCTCCTCTCTCGATTGTCCGGGAGTGTACGTCCCCTTTTGCGTCGCTGGCAAGTAGACATCTTGCGACGCCGGCAAGCAGAAATCGTAAATATTTCTGCACACACGATTTGCAGCATCCTTTTCCGCTCAGCGCACAGGAAATCGCAGTGCTCAATCCCGGGTAAAAATCGCCAATATTCGATTCCATATCCCCGATCAGCATTCCTATCTGGGATTGTGATCGCCGGCTCTACACCAGAAGTTCATCGCGGGAATCTGTTGCTGTGTCAGGGAATCTTTCCCCGGCACTCGCCTCGGCAACATCTTGTCTCAGATTGCGGTTCTTGAAATCCAGAAGAGCAAATCGGATGAACTCCGCCATTTTGCTCTTGAATATTGTGCTATCGAATTGCAGCGAATGTTTACGAATGGCTTGCGGGCTGAACTCATGCTCCCTTGACTCAAAGTCGTGAATTGCCTCAACCACCTTGGAAGTCGATTGTTCGGTGAAGAATACTCCGGTCTGGCTCTCCACGGCAGATTGGCCAGGCAAAACGCCTCGCACTGTCTCCAGTACACCTCCAGAGGCGTAGGCAATTACCGGCCGCCCAAAACTCTGCGCTTCGACGGGAACGATTCCGAAATCTTCTTCTCCTGGGAGAAGGAGCGCCCTGCAACCCGCGAAATTCAATCGCAATTCACTATCGCTGACCTTGCCAAGGAACTCCACCGTCGGTCCAGCTATTTTCTTGAGAAGCTTGTATTGAGGGCCGTCGCCGATAACCCTCAACCGCCTGCCAAGTTCCGTGCATGCGCTGACCGCCAGGTCCACGCGTTTGTAGTCCACCAAGCGCCCAGCCGCCAAGTAATAATCGCCTGGAACAGTACTGGTATTTCCGGCGGCCGTCTCAACCGGCGGGTAGATGACCCTGCTCTCACGGCCGTAGTACTTGCGAATCCGCGAAGCAACGAAATTTGAATTTGCCGCGAAGTAATCCACGCGTCCCGCCGATGCATAGTCCCAAAGCCGCATATAATGCGCAGCTACGGAAAAAACCGCTCCCACCAATGGGTTCATGCCCCGTCTATATTGAGGGTACATCTCCCAAATGTAGCGCATGGGAGAGTGGCAATAGCAGATGTGGCAGGTCTTCGGAGAAGTTATCACCCCCTTGGCCGGACCCGATTCGGAGCTAATTACTAGATCGTATCCGCTGAGATCGAACTGCTCGAGGGCGATTGCTTGCAAGAAGAGAAAATGGCGGTGGAATTTTCTGGCTCCAGGGACTCGCTGCAAAAAAGAAGTCTGCAATTTTCTATTCCGCAGAATGGGCGCGAGCGTTTCCGGGTTGGCGACCAGCGCAAACAGATCTGCCTGTGGAAACAGCTCGGCCAAAGCCTCGACCACCCGTTCGCCACCGGCTCGCCCCACAAACCAGTAGTGAACAATGGCGACGCGAAGGCTTGACAGCTCCGCATCTGCTGAAGTGGGAATCTCCATCATCCGGCAACCTTCCATAAGGGTCTATCATAGCAAGTGCAATTACAAATGGGGCAGGGATCCGCAAGCTATATTGGCTCGATCCAGACAAGTCCTGCGGCACAACTGAATTGCGCGGTAGGAACCAGGCCTATTTCGAAGGAGCGCTGGATTCTTGGCCGGGCGATGGAATGCTATGGTATCCAAGGTGGTAGTGAAAAGAGAGAGTGGCACGCATAAGCGGATTTGGGCACCAGACGCTGGTAACAATATCGGCGAGGGTGGTGAGGGGGGGGAGAAGCCACGGATTTCTCACCATGAAACTTTGAAAGCGACGTCGGAGCGGTGAAGTTCTACGTGGCAGCGCAGAATCCGGCCAAAGTTCGTGAAATAATCGGCATGACGAGCCGACATCGAACCTTCTCCTGCACGTCTGCCGGAAGTTGGTGGGGTGAAGATGATGTGTGAGTGCGCCGGGGATAAAGATGACTTCAAGATCGCGCTGCCGCTCAAGACGATATCCGAGTTCAATATCCTCCATTCCATATCTGGTGAAGGATTCATTGAACGGGTTCTCCCGCAGGAGCGCCGTTTTCAGAGAAATGTTGCCTGTGTAGAAGTGCTTCCAGTCGGGACGGACACCGCGCAGCAGGTCATTATAGGAAGACTCGATTCCGCTTTCTTCGAGCCAGCGCATGAGTTTCGTAACCGTCTGTCCGGATTCGCTCCAGCGCGTTAGTCCCAGACCGGCCATTTGTATTTCGGGCCTCTGCCGATGCAGTTCCAGGTGCTTGAAGACGAGATCAGGTGAGGCCAAAATATCGTCCCCGATCATCAGGCATATCGGTGCTTGAAGCACAGATATGGCAGTATTGCGGGCGCGAGCCTGTCTACCGTTATTCTGACGAATACAGCGCATATGCAGCGGGGTTAGACGCTGATATTCCTCCAGCACCTGGGGTGTGGAATCCGTCGAGCCATCATCGACTACAATCACTTCGAACTCCGTTGTCGTCTGCCGTTCCAGATGGTGAAGACAGGAGAGAAGCACCTTGGACCGATTGTATGTCGGGATAATGACGCCGATCGGATACTGCGATGCCGGCGACGGATAGTTTTTCACAGGCATAGGTCGATGCATCCTCCGCTGATTATACAAATTAGACGGCGCTAGTCGCAACCCGCTTGATTGGCAGTCGCAACTTACCCCGCTGTACTGGATTCTTGCTCCCCATCAAGATGACCAGTTTGTCTTCGACTCAGCCTTGCGATAGGCGCTGTTCAGCTTGATAGATTTAAAATCAAGAAATGTTGAAAAGCCGAGACGAACTCGATGAGGCTAACAATGAACCCACGCCAGCCCCGTCTGCATCCGCATCGAGACCTATTTTCGCTCGCGGACGCCGAGCCATCGGGATTGTTTCCGTTTTCTTTTTGGGCCAGGGGGCGTTGCAGGGGCTCCAGATTCTTATCGGTTTGTTTTTGGTTCGCAAATTGTCGGTTGAAGCCTACGCGCAATTTGGCTTAGCTTACGGATTTCAGATCGCCATGGGCAGCCTCATGGACTTCGGGTTCACCAGCACAATTATTCCATTGGTTGGAGAGCACCGCGACAATCGCCAGCTTGTCGGCCGATACGTGCGCGCCGCAAAGTATCTGAGAGATCGGACTTTCGGGATTCTTGCTCCATTTACAGCAATAGCCTTTCTGGTGATCATGCACCGGCATCACTGGAGTTGGGGAGTGCAGGTCATCCTTGTGCTCTCGGTGCTGCTAACACTTTACTCAAGCGGCCGGGTCTCTTACTTCTCTGCGCCCCTGTTTCTCTTTGGACGGTTGCGGGAGTTCTATATCCCACAAACTATGACTGCTTTGGGGCGCCTGATTGAGTATGTCGTCTGTGACCTCGCGGGCGTGTTAAATGCCTGGACTGCGGCGGCGCTCTTTGCGCTTACTGTGACCATGAACGGGATATTCCTAAAGAAGAAAGCTAGTCAACATATGGAGTGGCCAAAAGTCGATGATCCATCGACAAATAGGGAAGTACTTCGATACATTCTCCCTGCCACACCGGCAATCATTCTAAGCGCATTCCAGGCCCAGATTTCACTGTTCCTGATCAGCATATTCGGACAAACAACTAATATTGCCGAGGTCGCAGCACTCGGAAAAATCGGCCAACTTTTCGCTGTACTTATGACTTTTAATGTAGTGGTAGTCGAACCCTACATTGCACGGCTGAGCCGGGCGCGGCTCCTCTCGACCTATTTAGGTTTCATCGCTGTGACAGCTATACTTTCCATACCTGCAGTGCTGTTCGCATTTGCTGCTCCGGCGCCGTTCCTCTGGCTGCTTGGCGGTAACTACAAGGGGTTGGGCAGTTCGGTAGGCTGGGTGGTGTTCGCCGCCTGCATTAACCATCTTGCGGGACTGATGTGGATCATGAATCGTTCCAGAAAATGGCTCTTCTGGAGTGGAACAATCCTTGAGGTCGTTCTTTTGCTCACTGTTCAGATTTTGTTTATTGCTTTTGTGGGAGTTCATACAACTCAGCAGGCTGTGTTATTCACCTTTGCTTCGAGCTTTTGCTATGTTGTAGCTCATGGATATGTTGGGATTTACGGATTTCTGAGAGGCCCCCGCGCCATCCAGTCCACTGATCCCTGCGCGTCGGAGGAAAGATGACCGGACAATCTGTGTGTGCAGTGATTGTTACCTATAATCCAAGCCCAACAATCCTCGAAAATGTTGAAGCTATTGAAGCACAGGTAGGGCATGTAGTTGTGATTGATAATGGCTCGTCGGGCGAAGCGAATTGTTTTTTTTTGGCGATAGCGGCGCGGCCAAGCTGCTCGGTGATTCGCAATAATCTGAATCTGGGCATTGCAGTGGCTCTTAACCTTGGCGTGAAGCACGCGATCGGGGCAGGGTTTGATTGGGTTGTAACGTTGGATCAAGACAGCCGTGTCAGCGACGGGTTTATCGCAAAGATGCTGGGGGCCTACCAACAGGCTCCGCGTCCAGAAAGGATCGCAATCATTGCGCCGAGCTATGTGGATCGAGGGTCGGGCGTCCCCGGGCGGTTGATGCGCGCAGGAAGCAGGGGAATACTGACAACCATGACTTCAGGGAGTATGATGCCTGTGACTGCGATGAACGAGGTCGGGCCTTTCGATGAAAGCTTGTTCATGGATTACGTAGACATCGAGTTTTGCCTGCGGGCGAGGCGCAAAGGAATGCTCATTATTCAATCACCCGCAGTACTCTTTCATTCCCTTGGGCGGACAACGTACCATCGCCGGTTCGGTTTAGCCTTTGGGGCGACGAATCATTCCACTGCGCGACGCTACTACATCACACGCAATCGCTTGAGACTATTGATGCGCTACGCCGCGGACTGGCCGTGGACCTGGCGGGAGTGCAGGGCTATGCTTTTTGAAACCATCAAAATCATGTTGGCAGAAGACAACAAATGGGGGAAGTTTTACGCTATGGCAGCGGGTACGGCAGATGCTCTGGCGGGGAAAGTAGGCAAGCAGATTGAACTCTAGACCAAAGATTTCGGTTTGTCTCGCGGCCTATCAGGGAGAACGGTACATTGCGGAGCAACTGCGCTCGATCCTGCCACAGTTGTCGGTTGGCGACGAGGTAATCGTCGTAGACGATGGTTCCAGCGATGGCACATGCGGTGAAGTTTCGGCGCTCGGAGATCCTCGCATTGTTCTTATTCGGAATACCAATAACCAAGGCATCCTGCGCACCTTTGAGAATGCGCTTTCCCACGCTACAGGAGAAATCGTCTTTCTCAGCGACCAGGATGATCTTTGGTTGCCGAAAAAGGTCGGAACGACGCTGGATGCATTTTGTCACGATCCTGAATTGATATTGATAGCCAGCGACGCAACGCTTATTGATGAAAATGGTGATAGGATAGGCGACTCATATTATGTGACGCGTGGTAGATTTCGCGCCGGGCTATGGTCGAATCTGCTGATTTGCAGGTTCCTGGGATGTACGATGGCGTTTCGGTCGGCTCTTCTGCGAAAGGCGCTTCCTTTCCCACAAGCTACTCAAGTCCACCACGACATCTGGCTTGGATGTGTCAACGCTCTGTTTAAGGGAAAGACAAAATACATCTCTGAACCGCTGGTCGCATACCGGCGGCACTCGACAAACGTAACTGGGCGAGTACAATTCAGTATCTGTCGGAGATTGCAGATGAGATCGCAACTCATCGTTTCACTGATTTCCTTCTGCGCAAGGCTACGCTACGATAAAGCAGCGTGATTATTCCGTGTTTGTTCTTCGCAACTTCAATCCAGAGTGGCAAGCATGCCCATTCCGAGCGGCCTTACAAGAATCATCTCGTATCCCGTAAGCAGAACCGCGACTACAAGCAAAACGGCCGGATCCGATCCAAGAAGTATGTTTCCTCCGAACCAAAACAGCACACAGAATGCAAAGCATGGGTAGAGCACGATGCCGAGGGCTTTCCCCCTCCTTATCAAGTTCCAAACAACGCCGTAAAGCATGCCATAGCCTAGGACGAAGAGGCAAGAAAACCAGCCAAGCTCTGAAAAAATGTCGCCGAAGGCTCCTGGCCAGACAAGAGTGCCATCAAGGCCCGCGCGAGTGATGGCCCCGAATGGCGAATCGAACGCATCAATCGGACTAGGCAAGTTCATAACACTGTTAACGGGTATGAGCCGATTGAATGTTTTGTTAAAGGCCAAAAAGCCGCTTAGATAGATGCCTTTGCCGGCGAACGGAAAGCGTAGAGAGCCATTTACCATGGCTGCGAGGCGATTGTAGGAAGCGACTGTGTAGCCAAAGAGTTGGTAGATCTGGCCATTCAAGCTGTCAGTACCGCGCAAAAAAGAGAAGGAGAAGAACAGGAGGGAAATACAAGAAACAATCGCTATGCTTCCTTTAAAGATAAAGTTGAAACCGACTTGCCCTCTGAGAGTCTTGCGTGTCACATATAGTATCGCAATACCGCAAACAAGTAGCATCAATAAGCTTCTGCTCAGGGTAATAATGGACGAGGCGATTACCGCGATCACCGCAACAGACAAAGCGAACAGCAGCAAGCGTTTTCTCCAGCCACGCAGCCCGATATCTGGGTATCGCCAATATACCCACCAGATAATCCCTATGAGGGTGAGCGGAGGGAGAGTGACGTTCTGGTCAACTTGATATGCTACAGCGCTCTTCAAATCCTGGCCTTGCTGTGCAAACAGAAACAGTAAAATGGATGGGCTGGACCGGACCAGTTTCAGGTCCGAGACGATTGTGACCGCCAATCCAAGGATCAGAGGCATAAGCAAGAATGCAGTTGAGGAAGCTTTGGCTTTGAGGCTCAGGCGCCTCAAGCGAATTGGCGGCATAAGCCATCCCGCAAAGCAAGCTCCAGTAAGGAAAGCAACGACGCAAAGCGTGTAGAACAGGATGGTCGCCGGATCGAGAAACATCAAGTCCGGCTCATTTATGTACCGACAGTATACAGAGGGCGGAATCATACATGCGAACAGGAAAAACGCGTACGAGATCATAGCCAATCCATATGGAGAGACTATATTGTTCAGCACGCGGCTTTGTTCTCGTTCTTTCATCTGGCCTTCGACCCGATTTATCCGAACGGGCTACTGTTTCTTGTTGAAGTACAGGTTGCGCAGTGTCTGGAATTTGCTGCCCTTCACGGGGTCGGTTAGCGTCTCTCTCCAGCGCGCGGCAGCAAGAACCCATAGAACCGCGGTCACAAATGAGATGAGGGTCATTAGCACTACGATAAGGGAGCGATGAGGCGACGATTTCTTATCGGGAGGAACGGCCAGGTCGCTTACCTGAATGATCGCGCCCTCGCGCGCTTCATCGAGCTTGGCCATTTCAAATTGCTTGGCGATGAGTTCCGTGATGGTCTCGTAATACTTCACATCGCGCAGCTTGCGAATGTATTCAATACCGGCTTCGGGAATATTGCCTTTGGGAACCATGATGTCGGAACCGGGATTTGCGTCTGTGCCGGAGAGCTTGGCAAGCTGGGCCTTGAGCGCGATCAGCCGCTGTTCGGCTGTGACCACTTGAGGGTTCTTCTCGGTGGCGTAGGACGTCATACCCTGAAGCTCAACCTCTTGCGCCGCGATCTGGCCGCGCAGAATCGCGGCCGATTCGATCAGGGACTTCGCCTGGCTGTCGATCTGCAGGATGCCGGTGGATTGTTCGGTGTGCTTCATCGCCTCTTCGGCAGCTGCGAGATTCTCGTTTGCCTCCAGCAATTGCTGCTGGAAGAAAGTGCGCCGTTGCGACGCCTCGCTGATGGCGAGGCTGGCGGAGAGCTTGCGGAACTCATCGACATATCCGTTGGCGATATCCGCCGCCAGTTTCGGGTCGCGGTCTGTGACAGAGATTCGAATCAGTCCGTCCTTGACTCCGAAAACCACGGTAGAGTTTTTCTCGAATTCACGCCGCGCATCGGAAAGCTTCTTCTTATGATACTTTTGCATGAGCCCGAAGCGTTGAATCAGCGAGTCTTCAATGGCCCGGCCGCGAAAGAGCGAGACATACATATCTCCGGGATTTTTGATGCCGAGACTCCCACCAGCCAGGGAGGCGAAAGCGCCGCCTCCAATCTGGCTCAGCAGGGCGGAACTCGTGGAGGAATTCTGTCCAGGAGGCAAAACGACCGTTTCTGCGGTATAGCGGTTGGGAATCAACAAAACTGTAATTGCAGTCGCAACGGCTACACCGAGGGTGAACAGAAAGATGAACTTCCTGCGCTTCGAGAGGATGATGAGTATATCCAGCAGATGCACGTCTTGTGCCGATGAATCCAGCTCGCTTGCGGCCTGGTTCTCCGTGCTTCCGTTATCCAAAACCAACTTTTCTTCCCCCAATGCCCATTCTATCTTCATAGGATCGATCCCACTCGAATCGTTGCGCTGCTTCAGTTACAGAATTCAGCCGGTGAACCCCAGGCGTGAATCCGCACCGAAAGGAACCGCGCGGGTGACTTCGCTTAAAAACATCCGAAAGTGCAGATCGTTGCGCATGGATGCCAGGATTGGGTCTTGAAGGAATCCGATGCTCCAGAGCGATCCCTCCCGATAGGACCTCTCTAGCCATTTTATGGCTTCTTGTCTCTGGTTCAGGCCGGTTAGAACGAGTGCGATGGCGTACGGTTCGTGGTTCTTCTCGTGAGCTTTCGGGAACGTCATCGCGTTCAGAATCGCGATTGCCTTCTCGCGCCGGCCGGCCACGGCATAAGAATGTCCGAGCGCGCCATGGAGCACGTCATTCCGCGAAGAAGACGCGGCCAGCGTCTCCAGGCGCTCAATTTGAGCGTCGGGTTCCTCCAGTTGGATAGAAACAAGGGCCTCAACCGCATCGGTGAAGGGCTCACTCCGGCCGCTGGCGCGGTATTCCTCGATTTGGTGGAATGCGTTCGCATACTCTCCTGCCAGATATTCGCTCCAGCAATACCACCCAACCTCAATGGAACTCAATGGAGATGCCTGCGCCGCCTTCAGCAGAAGGCCGGAAGCCTCCTGGGGCAATCCTGCCGCGATTTGAAGCACAGCTCTTCCGACCGAGGCGAGCGGGGGAAGAGGTTGGCGCATGAAGATCTTATCGAAATCGCGGCGCGCGCCCTGCCAATCGCGCGCTACGATCATCTTGAGCCACGCCGCCGCGCACTTTGCCGCAGGCAGTTCGGAATCGATCTCCAGCGCCCATTGCAATGCGGACTGAGCGGCGATGGTTGCTTCCGGAGTGCGCACGAGGCCCCAAAAACCCTCAACAATCATGACCAGCGACAGACCCGCAAATGCCATTGCATTGGTAAGGTCCAGTTCGATAGCTTTGCGGAAAAGCAGAGCCATCTCCGTGATATTTCTGGTCGAGACAACAGGCCAAAATTTGAATGCCTGGGCTGCCAAACCAGCGGAACGGGAGTTGGCCGACTCGGGAATGTGGATGCAATCGATGTTCAGCACTTGGTGATGGGAATTCTTGCTTGCAAGAGGCGAGTCAGGCTGCATGGGATTGTCAATTTCAGCAAGCAGGCCCCTCAACCGCCGGCCGCGGTTCGCCATCCAGCTATCGAGATCCTTGCAATATGCGAAAACGGAACTCTTCTCTGCGCCAAGGCGGCAAATCGGCAGGCCATATTCGGCATGCCATCGCTGAACGGTACGGCGACTGCGGCCCATATGCCGGGCAATCGAATTCCAGCCGTCTAGCCTCTTCTCCAACGAGGCGCGTTCTGACGTTACTGAAGCCACGTTGCAAGCCTTCCAGGGTAATGTTGTTGCCCATGCGCAGCGGGAGGGGTTCCTGCCCCAGGAACAGCCGCATGTGATTCAATATACCATGCTGCGTATAAACCGTTTAGAATCTTTTCGTAAGAGGCGATATCCAAAAACTTCCATCTGTAGGGACTGTGTTTTACGCTGCTAATTCCTGTGAAGTATGCCCGCATTGTGGAATCTTCCCCGCACACTCCATTTAGCAATCTTTTCATTTCTAAGTGCTTCTTTATTCATGTGTTGTTGACGGCCTTCCGTCTGAATGCCGTGTAACAGTTTATTCATATCGAGTGTCGCATGTTGTCGCAATATGACACTACGGATCGGAGATTTTTCGACTTTTCATGCCACGGCTTGAGCTAGACTATTTCAAGTAACCATTTTGCAGCGCGTATTGGTGTGCATCGTTCGAAATTACAGGATTTCGGATCGATGGACATAGCAGCCCATTGTGTTTTCACTGTTTGCTTGCTTCATTTCATCGAACATATTCGTCTTTTATGCATGGAGGAATTCGTGCGAACTAACATGGGTCAAGCCGCCGTTGAGGATTCGGTAGAGCCTTTAGAAGGCGGTCTGGTTGAACTTGAATCGGGCTATTCTGTATTCTTCCCTCAACCTAACGTATCGCTTCTGCAATCCTGGCGTTATCGATACTTGAAGCGCGCGATCGACATGCTGTGTTCTCTAATTTTGATCCTCATATTTGCCGTTCCCGGACTGCTGATTGCGGCAGCTATCGTTCTGTCTTCACGAGGCTCCGTCTTTTATCGTGAAGAGCGGATCGGCCGCGGCGGAAAACCATTTAGAATATGGAAATTCCGCTCGATGTACCGGAATGCTCCGCGCCTGGGTCTCATCAGAGCCAGGCAATCCGGTGGGGTCGTGTTGGAGTGGAGAATGCGGAAGCAGGGCCGCGATCCTCGGATTACAGCCGTTGGAGGCTTTCTGCGCCGCTGGAGCATGGACGAGATTCCCCAGTTGTTGAACGTGTTTCACGGAGAGATGTCGCTCATCGGCCCGCGGCCCATCGTAGCGGCGGAAACACGTTTTTATGGCGACCTCTTGCCATACTATTTAGCCGCTACCCCAGGCCTTTCGGGAGCCTGGCAAGTCTCTGGACGGAGCGAAATCGGTTATAACGGCAGAGCAAGACTGGACGCTCGCTATGTCTCCGAATGGAGCATAAGAACCGACATCGGCATACTGCTTCGAACGGTCCCCGCGGTACTAGGCCGGATCGGCGCGTACTAAAGGTTTGGCTTGGACCCGTCGCCGGAAGATGCGGACTGCGCAGCGTTCGGGTTCAATAGGCATGGGAATGACTAGTGGCCAGTGGGGAACGTGCGCCTTCAAGACGCTCCCCAATGCGATGTGGGTCAGCTATTGAAGGCTGTTGCGCGCCGAGGGTGGAATCCTAGAGAATTGAAATCACCTATGGAAATAAGCCGTTTTGCAACTTTCGCGTTGCTTTTATTCGCTGCATCCCCCGCAATCCTTTCTCAAAGTTTAACAGGGAATGACGCTGAGCAATCGCAGCAGTATCCCTCTGTCAATTGTGCCGATACCTCATCTTCCGCCGAAGCTGGTTGCGCACAAGATTCACAACAGGGCATGCAGCAGACTCTGTCGCCGCAGAGCCTGCAACCACTCAACATCGAGGGGTCCAGAGTGAATCTTCCCAAGTCTCTTGGAACATCGGCGGCGGAAGACGCCACGATCGGCGGTCAGGCGAGGACAAAGGCCGCGATGCAGGCAGCGGCGCTGCCCCCCGACCAGCCCACCGAGTTTCAAAAATTCGTCGCCGCCACCACCGGCCAACTGCTGATCATCTATGGACAAGATCTATTTCGCAATGTTCCATCCACTTTTGCGCCCAGCGATCTTTCTCCGGTTCCATCCGATTACATAATTGGCCCGGACGATGAGCTGCGCATTCGAATATGGGGCCAGATCAACTTCAGCGGCAACGTACGCGTGGACCGGTCCGGCAATATCTACCTGCCCCAGATCGGCGCCGTAGGCGTGGCAGGATTGCAATTCTCCGCTCTGGATCGGCATTTGCGCGAGGCCGTCGGCGCAACCTATCGCAACTTCGACCTTTCCGTCGATATGGGCCGGATTCGATCGATCCAGGTCTATGTCACGGGGCGCGCGCGGCGTCCTGGAGTCTACACCGTCAGTTCGCTCAGTTCGCTGGTAGATGCACTTTTCGCAAGCGGCGGACCTACTCCGCATGGATCCCTGCGACACATTCTTGTGAACCGGAGCGGCAAAACCATTGACGATTTCGACTTGTACGCTCTGCTTATTCATGGAGACAAGTCCCATGACGTGCGCTTGCAGTCCGAGGATGTTCTTTATATTCCCCCAGCTGGCCCCCAGGCCGCGATTACCGGCAGCATCAACAATCCCGGCATTTATGAACTGCGCGACGGAGATACCATCCGGAATCTGATCGATGACGCGGGCAACGCCAGTGAAGTAGCCTCCAGCGCGCGAATCTCCCTCGAACGCCTGGAAGAGCCGCAGCACCGTCAGGCCATGGAGTTTGGCTTGGACGCAGCCGGCCTCGCTACGCCGGTTGCGGGCGGCGACATCTTGCGCATCTATTCCATTCTCCCTGCCTATCAGAAGACGGTAACCTTGCGCGGAAATGTGGCCAATCCTGGACGCTTCGGCTGGCGCACCGGCATGCACTTGAGCGATCTGATCCCCGACCAGGATTCCCTCATCAGCAGGGATTACTGGTGGAAGCGCAGCCATCTCGGTTTGCCGGCTCCGGAGTTTGAACCCACGATTTCCACCATCGGGCAAGCGCAGCGCCCCGCGGAATCAGACCAGCGGGGCCGCTTGACTACATCTGTGACGCAAGAGACTCTGCTGTCTGCTCTGACACCAACTGATCAGCCGGGCTCCGATATGCCCGGCAACGATTCTGGGAAGTCCGCTCAGATGGGAAATAGCGGAGCGCTCGGCGCTCAGCTTGCGCAGGAATCTGTTTCAGGCAGCGCAGGAAAACCGAAACTGAACACGATCCGTCTGGCGGCTCCTGAAATCAACTGGAATTACGCGGTAATCGAGCGCACCGATCCAGCGACATTGGAGTCGTCATTGATCCCATTCGACCTGGGCAAGCTGGTGCTCAACCACGACGCTGCTCAGGATCTGGCGGTGCAGCCCGGTGACACCATCACAGTTTTCTCGCAGGCCGATATCCGCGCGCCGATCGATTTGCAGGTCAAGTACGTCAAATTGGAGGGCGAATTCGCCCACCCCGGCTTCTATAGCGCGATGCCCGGCGAAACATTGCGCGATCTTGTGCGCAGGGCTGGAGGACTGACGAGCAAGGCCTATCTCTATGGCTCGGAGTTCACGCGAGAATCTACTCGATTGCTTCAGCAGCAGCGGCTGGACGAGTATGTCCGCACGATAGGTATGGAATCCGAGCGTGGTACCCAGGAACTGGCCATGTCGGCAACCTCCTCGGCGGCCAGCGCATCGGATGTGTCCGCATCGCGCTTGGCCGGGCAGGGATTGGTTGCCCGTCTCGCCCAGATTCGAGCTACTGGGCGCATCGTCTTGCGGTTTCAACCCAGTGGCTCTAACGCCGACGATGTGCCAGCGCTCGACCTTCAGGATGGCGACAAATTCGTTGTGCCGTATACGCCTTCGACTGTCAATGTGATTGGGGCTGTCTATGACCAGAACTCCTTCCTCTATCAGCCTGGGCAAACCGTGGGCAACTATTTGAAAATGGCAGGAGGGCCAAATCGCAATGCAGACGTGCGTCATTCCTTTGTCATTCACGCCGATGGCTCGGTGATCAGCAGCATTGCCGTCAAGGGGGCCGCGTTCTGGGGCAAAGGCTTCGGCCAGTTGCGCTTGCATCCAGGCGACACGATTATCGTTCCGGATAAGACTTTGCGTCCCACCGCGCTGCGCAACGTTCTCGATTGGTCTCAGATATTTTCGCAGCTCGCTTTAGGCGCCGCCGCAATCAATGTTCTTTAGCCAGAACGCTTCCGCGGCATGGAACTCGATCTATTCGTGGCCGGATCCATTCCCGGCGGCGGCTCGGAATCTGCTCCGTGTTGAAAGCGCATAGAGTGCAATGACCGGAACTTGTTCTTGAAGGACGCCGCGCTTTTCGTTTCCCGCTGTTTCATCGTCTCAAACTGATTCTAGGAGAGTGAGAGTGCGGAGTTACTATGCAACTGTGGTGCTTGCCGGAATCACCTGTGCCGGGCTAGGGCAATCTCCGCCGGCAAGCAATAACATCGTCCCTTCTGAGCCTCAGGTGCAGCAGAACGCCGAAGGCCGCGGATTCAGCTTTCATTCCCAGAACATTCGGCAAGATCGACTCAGGCCCTCGGCGCTTGAGTTCATGATGCGCGACCTGGAGCGTAATACAGATGCATCGGCGCAAGAGAGAGGGGGCGCCAACGCTGTCGGGGAAGAGACCATGGCGCGCTTCGAAAGCCAGTACGGCTTTGCGGACGGCGACCTCGCTTTTCGCGCAATGGAATTGCCTACAGTGTTGCCTTTCCCGATTGACGCAAATCCTGCGGGACCGCCGGGAGCCCTCCAAGAGAATTCAGAACGGGAGGAATCGTCTCGGACAAAATTCAAGGCTTCCAGTTACGTGCCGCTCGATAGCTGGATCTATTCGGCTTTCGACCGCTTGGCGGCGATGGGCTACGTCCCCACAGGTTCCGCAACCGTACGCCCTTGGACGCGACTCGAGTGCGCGCGCCTTCTGGCAGAGGCTCACGAAAACGCCGATTGGGACGATGAGGTTTCGCCACCGCTGCTTGCTGCCCTGGACCTGGAACTTGCCCATGAGACAGGCGTGATTGACGGCGCACGGAATATTGAGGCGCAGGTGGACAGCGTCTACGGGCGATCCACCACCATTGCCGGCGCGCCACTGCGCGATTCCTTCCATTTTGGACAGACGCTGGCGGATGACTTTGGACGGCCTTACGGGCATGGGGAGAACGGAATCACAGGAGCTTCCGTGCGAGCCGAAGCGGGAGCCCTGGCCGTCTATCTGCGAGGGGAATACCAATATGCCGCCGCGATGCCAGCCTACAGTCAAGCCGCACAGCAGGCCATCGCGAGTTTTGGCCCGAATGGTGACGCACTGCCCTTCGGCTGGAATATGAGGAATGGCGTAACCAGCAGAATTCGCATGCTTGAGGCCTATGCTGCGGTGAACTTCGCGAACTGGCAGATTTGCTTTGGGCAGCAGGGGCTATGGTGGGGTCCGGACAGAACGACCTCGTTGATTTTGTCCAACAACGCTGAAGCGATGCCCATGCTGCGCTTCGCCAGGGTAAGGCCCATGAAGATGCCGGGCATCCTGAACGCGGCCGGCCCAGTCTACTTCGACTTCTTCTTCGCTCGGGAGGGCGGAGTGCATTATGTGGGGCTCGGGCCCAGCTTTACACTATATGGCAGCGCTGCCAAACCTCTTAATCCCCCTCCATATATTTGGGGTGCAACTTTCTCGATCAAGCCTTCGCCGAATTTCGAGTTTGGATTTGGCCACACTGTGATCTTTGCCGGCTATGGCCGCCCCCTCAACTTCAAGACGTTTTTACAGACCTTTTCGGCTCTTGGGAACGGACAGGCTGTCGATCCGGGCAAGAGGGCGGAAGAGTTCAACCTTACCTACCATCTTCCCGGATTGAGAAGAACGGTCGAGGCTTATACCGAGATGTTTGCCTGGGACGATCCCATCGAGGGTAAGTTCTTTGCACGTTATGCCATGGACCCAGGGCTCTACATGCCGCGCTTGCCGGGAATCAAGAAAATGGATCTGCGCATGGAGGGGGTCTACACAAACTTGCCGAAGCTTGTCGGTCTGGCCTATTTCTACTCAAATGCGCACTACCCGCAGGGATACACGAATTACGGGCAGATCATGGGTGGTTGGATCGGCAGACAAGGGGTTGGCGGGCAGGTCTCCAGCAGCTATTGGCTCACCGGGCACACCAAGGCCACTGCGAGCTATCGCAGAATGACGGTAGACAAGTCATTCTTGCAAGGCGGAGACTTAAGCGATATTTCAGGAACCATGACTTGGATTCGTGGGTCGGGAGTCGAGTTTTCTGCCATGGGCCAGTTTGAGCGGTGGAAGTTTCCCTTGCTGCAATCTGGAGTACAGTCCAATTTCACCGCCTCATTCGAGATGCGGGTTCATCCTAATGCAAGAGTTGGATCGAAGTGAGAAGTCTGGCTGCGCTAACATTGTTTTAGACCCCGTGAACTCGGTTAGCGTCACAGTCCCGTCTCGTCTGCGGGCGCGCCCAACGCCGAAGTGGTGTTCGACGGCGCCTGCGCCGGGGCCGACGCAATTGTTCTGCGGGGTGTTTCCGAAGGGCAGCCTATAGCAGTTCTCATCGATAGCGGCGGTGCCGCTGTTTGTCTGGGTGCCTAACTGCGCGCTTGGCGCCCAGCCGGTCGGCGGTGGAGAAATGTACGCCTTTGCCGTCGCTGTCATACGTGCCTGTCAGCCGCCCGCCGTCGAATAAGTTGCCATGCACCCAATTGCCGCGATGCGGACATCGCGTTCCGGGGATACTTCACGGGATCGAATGTTTGGACCTTCAGAGTTTCAGTTTACGTTTCCGCTCAGGAGCCGTAATATGGAACCTGAGCTCTCAAGCGAAAGCTTGGGAGCGGGGACTTTTCGGACGTTCCCATGCCGATACCGCTGAGGACAGGTCTTCATCTCACCAGCCTCCGCGATGTAGAAGATCTAGACGTTGTATCGGCCGTGGTGTTTCGTGGAGTTCGCGGCGGTTCAAATATGCTGCAAGTTATTGTAATAAAATAGGTTGCGGGAGTAGTTCAGTGGCAGAACGTCAGCTTCCCAAGCTGAATGTCGCCGGTTCGATCCCGGTCTCCCGCTCCATAAAATCAACAACTTACGAAGAGGCCACTCAATCTCTGTTCCATTGCTGCTCTGTTCATTTTCGGTTCCACGATAACCTATTGAAAACAATTGGTTAATTTGTTACTTGGATTGCTGCGTTGAACGACAAAGACATGCTTTCAAATCGCTCAATAGGAATCATTCTATTATTGGCCTTCCGGGCCGAATGAATCAAAATTAGCAATCCTCCGGCTCTGCCGAGGATACTTACTGAAACCTCTGGCGGATGAGACCGAATCTGCGAGAGTAACTTCGGATCGACCGTATCGACAGCTTTGGTGTACTGGTTGATGAGCATGTGGATAGCCGCGACATCGGGCGCAGGGCCAGTGTCGGTCTGCGCGACGGCCAAGCGGAGATTAGACTGAGAATAGGTGCGAACGAAATGCGGGTCAGCTTGCGATGTTTCGAATCTAACTGACGACACCAGAGGTCCGAGGCTCCAAGCGACTAGGGCGTTTCGGGAAGCAATCCGGCCTGGCGGACTGAGGATCGACGGCTCTGGGTGTCGGGAGGTCGATGGATTGACCATGTTAAAGCTTCGGTCTTGCCGATTCATAGCAAGTGTTTGCCAGTTGGTAATCTCCGAACAGGCGGCAAACCGACCGGTGCCCAAATTCCCCCTCTGTATCTATTGCTTCACAAACTCCACGACTTTGGGCCCGATCTGACTGGAGCACTGCATGGGGGAAAGATGACCGCAGCCGGGGAACACTTCCAGCACTGATTGCGGTACCAACTGATGTATCTTCTCGCCCTGGTGGAGCGGCATGATGCGGTCCTCCGCGCCCCATACGATCAGAACCGGCATTTTCAACCCTGGCATCAGTTTGTTTGTGGAGTCCCGGCCCAGGAGCATCGATGCCACCGCACGGCGAATGACCCATCCGTTTCGATTGGTCAGACGCACAATATCCCGCGCCACAAACCCCGGAACCGCGGACGGATGGGGATAAAGCAGTGCGTTGAGCTGTGACACTTGGCCGGGAGTCTCGGGCGTAAACAGCCGTGTATCCCATACAGGCTTCTCATCGATGCCGGCACTGTCGAACAGCATCAGCCGTCGCACTCGCTCCGGATGGTCGGCGGCAACGAGCTGCACGATCCAGCCGCCCATCGATATGCCTCCCAGGTCAACCCGTTTCAGCCCCATCGCATCCAGGAAACTGACCACGACGGCGGATTCGTCCCGCACAGAATACGAGAAGTCCGCAGGTTTTTCACTGCGGCCGTAGCCGGGAAGGTCCGGCAGATAGACACGATAACCGGCCTTCACCAGATAATGCGAAAGGTCCAACCACTCTTCAGCGCGCCCGCCGAGTCCATGCACCAGCACTACAGGCGGCCCGTCGACCGGACCCAGAACGTCGTAGTGGACGCGCATGTTTTCAACCGTAACGAACCGGCTCTGCGCACCGGCCAGACACAGGCGTAGAGGAATAAAACCCTTGAAGTAGACAACACTGATTGGGCGCTCCCAGATTCCCAGCGCGGCCAAGAGCATCAAAGCCAGACACGCCAACCAGACGAGCTTCTTAGTTTTCATACTTTGCATTTACCTTTCCCGCTTTCGCGACGGCGATATCGACAGGTTCCAATTGGGCTTCGATAGCGCCTTGGTCAGCGCGCCATAGTCGATCTTCGCATTATGGCGTTTGTCCATAGGGATGGAATCAAGCAGCCGTATTTCATCCAAATGCGCCCAAGCCATTGAGCGCCGCAATGAATCGCTAACGTCCTCTCGATCCGCTTCAACCGCGAGCACCCGCAGGCCGGCTACCTGAAGGATTGCAGCGCGCCGCACCCCTTCCACTTGCATTGCAGCGCATTCTGCCGCGAATGGGTACAGATCGCCGTGCCGGTCGTGGATAGCTGCCGAGGCTCGCCCCATCAGCCACAGCCGTCCCTGCGAATCCAGCAATCCAAGGTCGCCGGTTCTGTGCCATCGCACCCCGTCCACATCGAACTTCGTTTCGAAATCGCCCGCGCCATTCAAATATCCGGGCAGAACATGTTTTCCGGATACGACGATCTCACCCACTGCTTCCGGCGGCAGACAGAGCGCATCGAATTGCAGTTCTGTCATGGGCTCTAAGTGCTTGCCCCACTGGTCTCGGACGATGCGTAACGCAATCGATGCGACTGGAATGCCTGCAAGCAATCCGGCTCCACGCTCCATGGCCAGCAGATCCTCCTCCGCAATCTGCGACAGATGCACATCCGCCATAGGCTCTGCTTCGGTGGATCCGTAAACCGCGGTAATCTCGGCATTCGGAAAGAGTTTGCGGGCCTGGCGGAGATCGCGCGGGAAGACCGGTGCTCCGCCCATAAACACGCGCTTCAATTGCGGAATGCGCTTGTTCGTGCGCGCGCACTCATCCGCCAGGCGACGGAAAAAGGCAGGAGAAGCGGCCGTAGATGCAACCGAATGGCGCTCGATCTGATTGAGGACGGGCCGCGCATCGATCTTCCCAGGCGTTCTCATGTCCGCATCTGGAAGCACGCTGGTCACGCCAGAGGCCAGATTCGAGAGCACAAAGATCGGCAGAGTCGTCAGGTCGTTGTCGCCTGGCCTGAGAGATAAACTGGATTGAAGAGCATCCTGTTGTGCAAGCAGAAATCCATGCGTGCGCAGCGCGGCTTTCGGTTGGCCGGTACTTCCGCTGGTAAATGTAATCAGCGCCGGCGCCGAGTCTTCAACATCTGCAATTGCCTGCACTAACTTCGCTTCTCCGTCAAGCGAAATGAAATGCGTTGCGGGAATTCGCGAAGTGCAGAACGATATTTCGATCCTCCGCATAGACGGCGTCCAGAGACGTAGTATCTGCGCTTTCCAACTGCCGAAGAATGCCCGCGGCGAGTAGATGCCCATGCAGCGATCGATGTACTTCCGGCCCGCTGAAGGATCCAGAAACATGCCCACTGCGCCAACCCGGAACAGAGCGATCAGAAAGACGTATAGTTCGATCGCCATCGGATGAAGGATCAGGACCCCGTCTCCTTGGCGAATGCCTTGGGATGTGATCTCGCCGGCCACGCGCGCGGTAATGGTTTCCAGGGCGCGAAAGCTGACCTCGCGGTCCTTGCCCTTCCTTCTGTCGATCAATGCAGCAGCTTCTCCCAGTTGCCGCGCGCGATCGCACAGCATGGCCGCAATATTCACGATGAAATCTCCCGGCTATAGAGCGTGTATCGGCGCATGGTTGTCGCATAGTGGCCGCTGATATTGCGTGACACATTGTTCTCGTGCATCAGCGCATGGATGCAGCGGCGAAAGCCGATTCGCAGCCCCTGTCGATGAGCGCGCGCCACCAGCACGCTGCCCAAACCGCGCAGGTCGGGATTCGGAAGGATGGCGACTGTCTTGATGAGAAATCTGTCGATAGGCTCGCCACGAGCGGCCTGTGCAAGATCGGGGATGGCGAAGAGATAGCCTGTTAATTCAGTTCCGCGCTCGGCGAGAAGCACAAGTTCTGGACGAACATAAGGCAGGACTTTCATATATTGCGCGCGAAATGCACTCTCGGGAATCTCTGTGTAGAGGAAGTTCTGAGTAAATGCGACGCGACTGACGTCGTAGATACGACCGAGCTGCTCTTCGAGATTCTCACCTTCCGCGGTACGAATCTCGATACCGCTCTTAGCGAGTCTGGCAGTGTGGCGCGCGATTCGCTCGTCTTCGAACGCGAGGTTCGTGTTAAGCGCCGAGAAATATTCGGCGAGCGGCTTGAAGCCCGCGCGCTCGAACTGGAGCGGCCACGCGGGCGGATTTGCCGGTTCCAGAAAGAAGGGCGGCTCCGCGCCCGGTTCCGTCGCAAAACGATAGTGCCGCCAGGTATTGCCATCCATTGGCCCAATCGCAATGGTGCAGCCATGCAGGCGCAGATTGTCGAGCGCCTCTTCAAGCAGCGCAGCCGCGGACGCGTCGTCCACGCTGGCATAGTGCCCGATCGCGCCAACCTTGTGCGCTGCAAACGGCGGAACCTTATTCCACCAGAGCGAGCAGCATGCCCGAGCCCCTCCGGATTCGCCCACCGCGCAAAGATGAAGATCCACCTCGTGATCGTCAATCTGACTTGCATCGAACGGTGGCAGGCCACCCGCTTCGACGAGCATTTCACGTTCCTTGGAAGAGTGCAGCTTAGCGATCTTCATTGCAATTTCTCCACACCCGCCATGACCGCGGTAAGGAACAGCACCAGTGCTCCCTGGCGGATCCATCGACTGGGCGTGACTGAGAATCCGCCCTCGGTGCGTGGTTCAACCAGGCAGAACGCGGTAAAGGCCAGGCCGCAGACCCCCAGCGCAATCGCCGCCTGCTCCAGTGAATGCAGAGATGTTCCCACTGTGAGAATGTATGGAACAAACATCAGCAGCCAGCATTGCACAACCAGCAGTGGCCCTGAACCCCAAGGAGTTTTGCCGGGACTGCGAAAGCAAATCAACGTCCATCCCAACATGGAAAGGTGCATCGCGTAACCTGCCGTGTAAGGGAAGAGAAGTTCCGGGTTGCTTTGAGCGCCGCCAAGAAATATCCACAGCAGTCCCGCCGAGGCAACGCTCGTAACCGCGTAGACATTGTGCTTTCCGATCTCGGTAGCCTTGCCCGGAAGAAACCATGAGTAGGTAGCAAACAGCATTGCCGGAGCCAGGAGCCAGCGCCATCCACCCAGCGCCCATGAAGCGTAAAGTACAAGAACGGACGCCAGCAACGCGCTTCCTTCCAGCGTGGTGCGGGAGCGGTAGAGCAGAACCAGGATGAGCAGAAGCACTGCCGCCACCAGACGAACGAGCAGCAACCCGATCGGCATATTCGAGTAAATGTGGAGCAACAGAAACACACCGAGAGGGATGAGTATATTGTCTAGGCCGCGCCACGCCACGGCCTCCAGCAGGGTCACGATGAGTGCGATGTCGATGGCGACAAGCAGAGTCTGCGGCCGCCCCATCTCAGTGAGCAATAACAATGGAACATGCACGGCCAGGAACGCTACGGTAAAGAATGCAACCGAACCCTCGAGGGTCTTTGCCCCACCCATGCCGTGATAGCCGTATCTCCCATATTGTGTCCCCAGCAGCGCTGCAACAGCATCGGCAAACGTGAGTACAAGAAGGGGAACTACGTAGAGCAGTTTGTCTCCGTGCGCAAGGCCAAAGAGAATTGCGACGGACACCGGGAAATAGAGATCTCCCCACGAATTTCGATCGACCGCGTCGAGCACTCCGGAGAACCGTTCATGCATGGGACGAAAAGCGCGGATGCCGGCAAGAAGCAGAACAGACAATCCGCAAACGAGATACACGGGCAGCGGAGACGAGAATATCCACGGAAAGCAGATTGCAAGCGCCCCAGTTGAAAGATGGGCCAGCTTGCGAACCCATTCGGGGCTTGAAGGCGTCAGCTTCTTATAGAGCTTCAACAGAAGAAGCATCGCTATGGCGGCGCCGAGAACAGCAGCAATCCAGAACAGATCGGAGGGCTTCATCGCACACGCTCCACAATGAACGCGCTATAAAAGAAAGCCTTGTCCTGAGCAAAAAGCGCTCCGCTGAGTTCGCGAAGCGGCTCCAGTACTTCGTCCATCGAATTCGGGCGGTTGCGCGGCGCAAGCATATTCCAATAAGCCAGCCGCGCTCCGGACCTGGAACTTGCAGCAATATTTCGCAGCAACTGCTCGTAGCTCTCCTGGGACATGTACTCAAATATATCGCTGAGGTTGAAGCAATCGAAGCCGCCGTCCTGGTTTAATGCGTCTTCAATGGAACTGCATCGCCATTCCAGCTTATCCAGGTTGCGGCGAATGCTCTCGAAGTTCTCTTCGCGTAGCGCGAAGGGAAGGACTCCATTGTGCGCGCCATTCAATATCCATTGCATATATGGATTTTCAGCCGGTTCCAATTCCGTGAGGGCAAACCGGGTGCGATCGAGAATACGCATGGCCACATTGCCTTCGACATATTGAAAGAATGCCGGAGAGCGGCCTAGCGCCCCCATGAGACGCCGCGAAAAGAACAGGCGGAAGAGGGCCTGCCAACGCCAGTTGTCCCACTCATTCTCGTAGAATGCGATTCGCTGCTCTTTCGGCTTTGCTTCAAGAAGTTTGGCGACGCACTTGCGGGTGTGGATGAGCGGCAGCACACGGGTACGGAAGATGCGAAAGTAATCTTCAAACTTGCCGATTGCGCCAATTCCCCGGTCAACCAATGTGCATCGCGCATCCCAGAAATCCAAGGCTTCGGGTGAAAGTCGCTGCCGGCACCGACTGTAGAGGCGAGCGCGGTCCTGACACCGAACGGAGCCAATGAGTTGGAGAAGTTCTCGATGCTCAAGGTCGCGATACGCTGCGACACGCAACTCCAGGCAGGCTAACTGTGCTGAACTCAAATCGACCGCCAAGACATAATCGGGGCTGCCAGCGAGTAGCGCGAGCGTGTTGTCTCCGGCACTTGCAATTGAGAGGCATCTCTTTCCCGGCGTCGGTTCAAGCGCCGCGAAAAGTATGTCGGCGTCTTCCCAGCATTGTGCGTACCGAATTGCCGAGAAGTCGGCGCGCCTTGACACCTCGCTAGGCATGGGCCTCCTCCGCGGAGATGCGCCGCACTGTGCCGCGCGCGCCGTCAAGCTCGACTTCATCCCCATCGCGCAGCCAGCCGGTGAGACCTGGGATGGATACAACGGCTGGTATACCAAGCTCGCGCGCAACTATTGCCGAGTGGGAGAGCAAACTTCCGCGCTCCACGAGCAGACCTTTGGCGGAAGGGAATAGCATGATCCAGCCGGGGTCGGTATGATCCGCAACCAGGATCGAGCCGGCAAGCAATTGCGCATTGCGCGGATCGCGGACGACTCGAACGATGCCGCGAACCGTGCCGGGGCAGCATCCGATACCGTGGCGTTCGCCCCCATCTCCTTCTCTGCTCGCGCTTGTCGCCTTCGCCCGATAGCTTTGGGCATGGTAGACGGCGCCGGCCGTTTCAAACCGTGCAGGGGGAGAAGCAGACTCGCGGTACCGCTGAAACTCCGCTTTGCGCAGCGCCACAAGGGGCTTCAAATCCGCGGTGACGCCGTTGCCGGCCACGTAGCTGCGAATCTCCTCCACCTGAAGATAGAAGATATCGTCCGCTGTCTCCAGGACTCCCATCGCGTGGAGTCTTTTGCCTGCCTCGCGAAATATACGGCGCACGCGTCCAAAAAGTCTGGTTCGTTCAAAGCGAAGATTCTCCCGTTGTCTGACCGTGACACTCGCGTTGCGCAGCACCCACATGAGCAACCAGACCCGCAATGGCGACCCACGCAGGCTGGCCCGCATCTGCTTCACCGCGTCGGCCCCAACATCTGGATGCGCCGAGGTTCTGGTTGCGGAGATCGGCGCGCGCGCCAATTCACCTACGCTGCGCAGCAGCACCAACGGATTTTCGTGCAGCGTCTCGCTCTCCAGCTTCAACTCTTCCAGGCAGCGGTCACCGAATTTTGCCAGGTACTCTTCATATTTTCTCCGAAACTCTGAATGGGTCCGCACCGCGCGCAGCATCTCTTCCAGAGGTGCATTGCAGAGCCGCTCTTTCAACTCTGTATCCATTGCGGCAATGGAAGCCATCTCGCTCACGCGTGCTGCCGGCTCTGCGCTGATCATGCCGCCCTGGCCCCGAATCGCATCGTTGGCCAGCATTCCGCTTGTGTCTCCACACCATTTCTGTGTGAGCTTGCGCAGCGTGCCATGAAAGATCATGGCGAAGAAATCGTTGACAAGCGGCGCATCCCAATGCGTGAGCAACTTTGCTTCCAGAGCGGAGTAATGCGCCATGAGTTCATCGAGACGCATCTCCGTAAGAGGCGGATCGGGTTCCCGCAAGGCTTGGCGCAGGCGCGCGTAAAATCTCTTGACCTGGCCGTCCAGAGTCATCAGATTCCCAATCAAAGCCAGGATCATCCCCGCCAGACTGAAGATGTCTGCAAACTTCTGCCGCGCCGTCGCCTTGTCGAGTCCCGCTATAATCTCGTCGGGCAGACTCTCGCGAACCCCCATCATCTGTTCCATGAAGCGGCGGTTCACGGTGAAGCCCGGCAGTAAAGCCAATACCCGGTACCAGTTCAGCAAGTTGTAATAAATGCGTCCCTGAATCAGTCCCAACATGCAGCGAAAGGTCAGGTCATTCGCTTCTATCTTGCGTTGAGGAACGCGCAGAATCCGGCAAAACTGTCTGTACACGCCTTCATAAACCGAGCGCGCAAACGAAAACGTCAATGGTGATGTGACGCCGTTGTAGCTTTCAGTAATGTTGCTGTTGTCCCAGATGTTCAGAGCCCCATCGGGATCGGGAATGTTGCGTAAAGTGGTAATGGGCCGGGACTGAAGCAGATAAAGGCTACCATTCTCGATGGCCCACTCTATGTCCTGCGGTTGGCCGAATTCCACTGCCGCGCGCCGCGCCAGGGCAGCAACCGCTGCCGCTTGTGCATCTGTGAGCGCCGGCCGGTCCATTTCGTCTGCCTGCACCGATTGTGCGCTAACGCCTTCCTCCGCTTCGGCGTCGAAACCGTGCCGAAGCTGCTTGTGCGCAATGGTCTGCCGTTCGATTCGCCCGGTTCGATCGACCTCGTACACGTCGGCATCGGCTTCGCCACCGACAAGTGCTGTTCCGATGCCATTGACGGCTGAGACTACTGCTAGACCGCGGCGGCCACTGACGGGATCGGCGCTGAACGCCACGCCGGAGGCCGCGGCGTCGATCATTCGTTGCACCAGCACGGCGGGCGCGCACGCCGGCGCCGCCGGCATTCCCCGCAATCGGCGATACTCGAAGATGCGCTCGCTGAAACCCGAGCGCCACACATCCGCAACACGCAGCGCCACCGATTCCGCATCCACAAACAGGTAACTCGCAAGCTGTCCGGCAAAGGAACTCTCCGCTCCATCCTCGTCCACCGCCGACGAGCGCACGGCAAATCGGGCGCCGCTATGCGCCGCCAGTTGGCGCACCGCCGCGTCGATCTCTGCGCCGACATCGGCAGCGGCTGCAAGACCGGCCAATGCATCGCGCACTAACTCGATCTGCCCCGATGCAAGCGCCCGTTGCTGTTCGCCAGTTATGCTGTGCGCAAAGGCTGCGGGCGTTACGGCAAACCACTCCGGAATGGGCAGCTCAGCTGCATCGAGGCGCGCCAAGGCAAAGGCCTTTCCACCTAGATCCCGAATCGATCCACTTCGCGCCACGCAACTCACTGTCCCCTCCATGCGCGCAGTGCCAGCGGAATGATGCCGAGACTCAAGTAGAGAACCAGGCTCCAGACTCCAGCCATTGATTCAATGTACTTGCCCCCGCCAGTCTTTCGCTGATTGAGAAATATTCCCCC
>Ga0182016_10001616_pt1 | contig 27434 bp, 23 predicted proteins | sample 712S2MmetaG_FD_120491 | JGI IMG/M metagenome (GOLD analysis project Ga0182016, IMG submission 120491) | Permafrost microbial communities from Stordalen Mire, Sweden - 712S2M metaG | ecosystem: Environmental > Terrestrial > Soil > Wetlands > Permafrost | place: Sweden: Stordalen | collected...
GCCCCAGGGGTTCCAACCCAGGGGGGGCTCGGGGGGGGTTCTTTTCGGTTTTCTCCCTCCCCCCCCCGGGGGGGGGGGGGGGGGTATTCTCGCTCGTCATTCCTCCGCCCAACGTGACCGGAGTGCTGCACATCGGCCACATGCTGGAACACACCGAAATCGATGTCACCGTCCGCTGGCATCGCATGCTGGGCCACAACACGCTCTGGCTGCCCGGCACCGATCACGCCGGTATCGCCACCCAGATGGTGGTGGAGCGCAAACTGGCTGAAGAGGGCGTCAATCGTCTCGACCTGGGCCGCGAAGCCTTCGAGAAGCGCGTCTGGGAGTGGAAAGCGCAATACGGCGACACCATCAAGAGCCAGATGATCCGCCTGGGCGCGAGCTGCGATTGGAGCCGTGAGCGCTTCACCCTCGATCCCGGCCTGAGCCGCGCGGTGCGCGAAGTGTTCGTGCAACTGTACGAAAAAGGGCTGATCTATCGCGGCGAGTACATGGTCAACTGGTGCCCGCGCTGCCAGACCGCGCTCTCCGATCTGGAAGTGAGTCACACCGAAGCCGCCGGCCACCTGTGGCACCTGCGCTATCCGGTCAACGGATTGAAAGACCGGTACCTGGTAGTCGCCACCACGCGCCCGGAAACCATGCTGGGCGATACCGCCGTAGCCGTCAATCCCACCGATCCGCGCTACGCGGACCTGCACGGCCGCACCGTACAGTTGCCGCTGATGGATCGCGAGATCCCCATCATCGCCGACGAGCTGGCCGATCCCGAATTCGGCACCGGCGTGGTAAAGGTCACGCCCGCTCACGACCCCAACGATTTCGAAGCCGGCCGCCGTCACAACCTTCCCAAGATCCAGGTGATCGACGAGCACGCCGCCATGACCGCGGCCGCCGGCCCGTACGCCGGCCTGGACCGCTTCGAAGCCCGCAAACGCGTCCTGGCCGATCTGGAAAAACTGGGCGCGCTGGTCAAGATCGAAGAGTACAAGCTCAACCTGGGCAAGTGCGACCGCTGCAAGACCGTGGTCGAGCCGCTGGTTTCCACGCAATGGTTCGTCAAGACCAAACCGCTGGCGGAGAAAGCTATCCAAGCCGTCGAAAGCGGCCGCATCGCCTTCATCCCGGCCAATTGGTCGAAGACCTATTTCGAGTGGATGTACAACATCCGCGACTGGTGCATTTCGCGCCAGCTCTGGTGGGGGCACCGCATTCCCGCCTGGCACTGCGGGACGTGCAAACAGATTACCGTGGCGCGGGAAGCGCCGGCGGCCTGCGCGCATTGCGGCTCCGCGGAAATCCGGCAGGATACCGACGTGCTCGATACCTGGTTCAGCTCCGGGTTGTGGCCGTTCTCCACTCTCGGCTGGCCGGAACAGACCGAAGACCTGGCCGTCTACTACCCCACTTCGCTGCTCATCACCGGCTTCGACATCCTGTTCTTCTGGGTGGCGCGCATGGCCATGCTGGGCATCGAATTCATGGGCGACGTGCCGTTTCGCGAAGTCTACATCCACGGCCTGGTGCGCGACGCCGAACGCCAGAAAATGTCCAAGACTCGGGGCAATACCATCGATCCGCTGGTGGTGACGGAAAAATATGGCACCGACGCGGTGCGCATGGCGCTGCTGCAGGGCGCCGCGCCGGGCACCGATATCGTCCTGACCGAAGAGCGCATGGAAAGCTCGCGCGCCTTCGCCAATAAGATCTGGAACGCGGCCAGGTTCCTGTTCCTTCACATGGAGCGCTCCGGCGTGGAGCCCTGGGTCCCGGCCAGCCTGGAAGAGTTCCGGCCCGAAGCGGACCCGGTCACCCTGGCCGTTCCCATCGAGGACCGCTGGATCTTCAGCCGCCTGAACAGTTGCGCCGAACAAGCCAACCATGCCATCGAAACCTATCGCTACCACGAAGCCGCGCAGGTGCTGTGGCACTTCTTCTGGCACGAATTCTGCGACTGGTACCTGGAGCTGAAAAAGCAGCGCTTCGAAGAGAACAGCGGACTCACCCCCGCGTGGCGAAACACGCTGGCGGCGTTTGAAACCGCGCTGCGCCTGCTCCATCCCGCCATGCCGTTCCTCACCGAGGAGCTTTGGCAGCGGCTGGCCAAAGGCGCCGAACGGCCGGCTTCCATCGCCCTGGCCCCTTACCCGCAATACAGCCAGCAGGGCGCGGACCACCGGGCCGAACGGGAAATCGAAGTGTTGCAGGAGGTGGTGACGCTGGCGCGAACGTTGCGCACCGAGGCCAAGCTCGATCCCAAACTGCAGCTCTCCGGGACGCTCTATTCGCGCAACGCCGGCCTCGGGATCGCCGAGCGTCACACCGCGGCCATTCAGAAACTGGCCAATGTGGCGCTGGAATTCCGCGCCGGGGAGGCCCCCAAAGCGGCGGTCGCCAAGCGCTCCACCGCCGAATTCGACCTGGTGCTGAACGTTCCCCAATCGCAGCAGGAGGCGCTCCGAAAACGTCTCGACAAAGACAGGGCCCAGCTTCAGAAAAACGTCGCCAGCGGCACCAGGCAGTTGAACGATCCGGTATTTCTAGGCAAAGCCCCCGCTCACGTAGTCGAAACCATCCGGCAGAAACTGGCCGAATACGAAGCCCAGTTGCGAAAGATAGACGACGAGCTGGCCGGCCTATGAGCCTCGCCATCGTCCGCCTGGCTCTGGAAGAAGACATCGGCACTGGCGACGTCACCAGCCGCGCGTGCGTGCCCGCGTCGCGGCAGGCCAGCGGCCGCTTCCTGGCGCGCCAGAGTCTGATCGTTGCGGGTCTGGAGGTGCTGGAGGAGATTTACCCGGAAGGCCTGGAAATTCGCAAGCGGAACGGCGACCGCTGCGCCGATGGCGAAATCGTGGCGACAGTTTCCGGCAATGCGCGGGAATTGCTCGAGCGCGAACGCGTGGCTCTTAATTTTCTGCAGCGGCTGAGCGGGGTGGCAACTCTGGCCCGGCGCTACGCCGATGCCGTAGCCGGTACCCGGTGCCGCGTTCTCGATACGCGCAAGACCACCCCCGGCATGCGCATGCTGGAAAAAGCCGCGGCCCACGCCGGCGGCGTCACCAATCACCGCTTCGGGCTGTGGGACGCCGTCCTCATCAAGAACAACCACATCGCCGCCGCCGGGGGCGTTCGCCAGGCGATGGAAGGCGCGCGGGCGCGCGGCCTCGAAATCGAAATCGAAGTGCGCACCCGCGCCGAGCTGGCCGAGGCTCTGGCGTGCGGAGCGGGCCATCTGCTGCTGGACAATCTCACCCCCTCCGAAGCTAGCCGGTGGATTCGAGAGATCGCAGGCCGCGCCACGGTGGAACTTTCCGGCGGCATCACGCTCGATAACGTGCGCTCCTACGCGGAGACCGGCGCCGATTTCGTCTCCTGCGGCGCCATCACCCATTCCGCCCCGGCCGCAGACCTGAGCTTTCGGTTGGAACTGGCGTGAGGCGGGAATGCACTTCTTTGCAGGCTGTGTGGAGCAGCCTGCCTCTGTGGGGCAGACCATCGTTTTTTGTGGTCTGCCAGCAGGATGTTCTTTGCAGGGCAGACCACAAGAAACGATGGTCTGCCCCACTATGACCTCCTTCGACATCGACCTTCTCCGCCGCGCATTCCCCGATCGGCGCATCGACTACTACCCCTCCATCGCCTCCACCATGGCCGCGGCCGCTGGGTTGGATCTCCGCTCGATCGTGCTGGCCGATGAGCAGACCGCCGGCCAGGGCCGTCATGGACACGCCTGGCACTCGGAACCTTGCGCCGGCATCTACTGCTCCATGGTGCTGCCGCCCACCCCGCTGCTGACGCTCGCGCTGGGGCTGGCCACCGCCGAGGCAATCGCTTCCGCCGCCGGCATCGCCTGCGACCTGCGCTGGCCCAACGACGTCATGCTGGGCGGCCGAAAGCTGGCCGGCATCCTGGTGCAGTTGGTCGATGGGCGCGCCATTGCCGGCATCGGCATCAACGTCGCCCACCGCCGGTTTCCGCCGGAGCTCGAAACCGAAGCTACCTCCCTCGCCCTCGCCTGGAAGGGTTCCGCACCGCTCCCTTCGCGGGAGGAAATCCTGCTGGCCCTGGTCCGCGCGGTGGACGAATTCACCGGCGAAGACGCGCCCACCATCGTGCGGCTGTTTACGCACGCCTCCAGCTACGCTTCCGGCCGGCGCGTGGTGGTAAACTTGCCGGACGGGACCATCGCCGGCACTACCTGCGGTCTGGACGATGCGGGTTTTCTCCGGCTTCGGCGGGACGACGGAACGGTTACCTTGATCCTGGCGGGAGGGGTGCGTGCTTCTGGCACTTGACGCGGGCAACAGCAATATCACCATCGGCGCTTTCGAGGGCCAGCGGCTGCTGAGCCAGTGGCGGCTGCGCACGGTTCACGAGCAGACCGCCGACGAGTGGGGCATCCTGCTGCGCAACCTGTTCTCGCCGGCCGGCCTCGAAATCGGCGCCATCGACGGCATCATTATTGCGAGCGTGGTCCCGCCCATCGATTCCACCCTGGCCTTCATGACCGAACGGTATTTCGGTACCGCGGCGATGTTTGTCACGCCGCGCACCGATATCGGCCTGGCCATCCGCTACGACAACCCCAACGAAGTGGGCGCCGACCGGCTGTGCAACGGCGTGGCCGGGTTCTACAAATATGGCGGCCCGTGCATTGTGGTGGACATGGGCACCACCATCAATTTCGACGTGATTTCGCGCGACGGCGAATACCTGGGCGGAGCCATCGCCGTGGGCATCGGCATCGCCATCGAAGCCCTGTTCGCCCGCACCGCGCGGCTGCCGCTGGTCGATTTCGGCGCCCCCAAACAAGTGATCGGAACCAACACCGTCGCCAGCATGCAATCGGGTTTGTACTATGGTGCCATCGGCATGATCGACGGCATCGTGGAGCGCATCGTGGCGGAGTTGGGCGCCGATACCAAGGTCATCGCCACCGGCGGCCAGGCCCGCATGATCGTCAGCGGCTCGCGCTATCTGAAGATCGTCGACGACCACCTGACGCTCGAAGGCCTGCGCATGATCTGGGATCGCAACCAGGGCAAAAAAGCCGACGGGCAGTGAACTACGTTACGCAAGGGTGCGCAAGTCTCATGGCGGCGACGGCCCGTGCCATAATTGTCACGTATGGAGACGGCCTCGACATCCGTTGCCGAATATCTCTCTTCCGTCTATGATCCCGACATGGATTTTGTGGATGGGGAGCTTGAGGACCGCAATGTGGGCGAAAAAGACCATGCGAAGCTGCAATTCAAGTTAGCGAAACTGCTGGAAGCTTCCGGAAACTATTTCGTGGCCATCGAAACGCGAATTCAGGTGTCGTCTACGCGTTTTCGTATCCCCGACGTTTGTGTTTACGAGGAGGAGCCGGAAGAACAGATTTTCACCACGCCACCATTGCTGGTTGCGGAAATTCTCTCGCCGGAAGACCGCATGAGCCGGATGCAGCGAAAGATCGAGGACTACCGCGCGATGGGCTGTCCCGACATTTGGATCCTGGACCCCTGGCGCCGTAAGGCCTACCGGTTCGACGGCGCCTCCACGGTCGAAGTGCAAGACGAGCTTTCTACGCACGATTCCGGCATCCGCATTCTCCTTTCCGAACTTTTCTGAGTTTGAACTACTTCAACTATTTCACCGAAATCGAAGAGCACTTTCAGCGGGCGCGCGGCACCAGCCTGTTCTTGCTGTCGCCGCTCGATTGGGCGCTGGCGGAAAGCTGGAAGAACCAGGAGGTGCCTCTCGAAGCGGTGCTGCGCGGCATCGAGATCGCTTTCGAAAAATGGCGATCGCGCAAGGTCAAGACCCAACTGGTGAACTCGCTCGCCTTCTGCGCCCAGTCCGTGCTCACCGAGGCCCAGAAAATGGCCGGCGGCGATACCCGTCCGGAACGCGCCGCCGCCCCGGCATTTGCCACCGAAGAACTGCGCGCGTATCTTTCGGCCAACGCGCGCGCCCTGCCGCCCGGCTACGAGGAGATTGCCGCCTCACTCGACAGCCTGGCGAAAGATGTCGAACGGCTGGCCACCGACCTGGAAGCCCTGGAACAGCGCCTGACCGTGCTGGAAGAGAAAATGATCGCCCATGCGCGCGCCCGCCAATCCGAAGAACAGGCGCTGGCCTCGCGCCGGGAACTGGACCGCCAGTTGCGCCCCTATCGTTCGAAGATGACCGCGCCGCAGTTGGGGTTGCTCGAAAAGCAGTACCTGGAACGCAACCTGCTCGAACAGGCCGGCCTGCCTCGTCTGAGCTTGTTCTACATGCGGTAGAACGTGGGGTATACCATCGTTCTTTGTGGTGCCCTGCAATTGGTCATAGGCCACTACTACCACTCTTCGTTAGCGAGACACTATGAGAATGACCAATCCCTCGTTCGTATTGTTGCTGTGCGCCGCCGCTCTGCCGGCGTTCGGCCAAAAGGTCGCGGTTTCCTGGGACAACGTTCAAAGCGTTTCCAAAACTACAGCGACCTTGCAGGTGGTGGTGAACCCTCCCCTGCGGCCCGGGTCCGCCGTTCGCGACCGGGCCTATGCCGCCGTCCGCGGGCTGGGCGCCGACTACGTGCGATACGTACCCTGGCTGCCGTATCCCAGGCTGGGCGTGGCGGAATTGGAGCCGCCCGCCGGTGGCCGCACGTCGTGGGATTTTTCGTCGATCGACCCCATGACGGAGGATTTCCTGAATGCCACCGCCGGCCACTCCGCTATCCTGAATTTCAGCACGACGCCGCAGTGGATGTGGGTCACGCCGCAGCCCGTCGCGTATCCGGCCGACCCCGACCAGGCGATTTGGAATTACACCCAGGGCACGCGCTTGCGCGATCCATCCGGCAAAGAGTTGGGCGCCTACTATGCCCGGCTCGTGAGCTGGTATGTGAACGGCGGATTCACCGACGAGTATGGCAAGCGGCATGAATCCGGGCATCACTTTAAAATCCCGTATTGGGAAGTGCTGAACGAGGCCGACTTCGAACACAAAATGACCCCGGAGCAATATACGCTTTGTTACGACGCCATTGTTTCCGCGATCAAGGCCGTGGCGCCGCAAATGAAGTTTGTCGGGCTCGCGCTGGCGGGGCCTTCCGCTAACCCCCGCATGTTCGAATATTTCCTGAACCGGGCCAACCATAAACCCGGCATTCCCCTGGATATGATCTCGTATCACTTCTACGCCACGCCCGGCGCCGACCAGACTCCGGAGGTCCAGCAGTTTACATTTTTCGAGCAGGCCGACCATTTCCTGACTACCGTGAGGTTCGTCGAGGCAATCCGCAAGCGCCTCGCTCCCGCCACGCGAACCACCGTGAATGAAATCGGATCCATTTCAGCCGACGATGGCTTGCAGGACAAGCCCGGCCACGTCACGGCACCGATCCCGGATTCGTATTGGGCACTTTCCGGGGCCACCTACGCTTACGTCTTCGGGCAGCTTGCCACGCTCGGTATCGACGTCGCCGGCGAATCCCAACTCGTGGGTTACCCCACCCAGTTTCCCAGCGTTTCCATGGTGGACTGGAACACCGGCGAGCCCAATCCCCGCTTTCGCGTGCTCGAATTGTTGAAGAATAATTTCGGTCCCGGCGACAAGATCGTAGGCACCTCCTCCGGTACGTCCGCCGTCTACGCGCTCGGCTTTATCGGGCGTAGCGGCGGGGAGCACAAGCTCCTGCTGGTGAACAAGCGGGATCGCAGCGTCGAATTGACTCTGCCTCAGCGCGCCAAGAAAGTGGAGTTTGTCGACCAGACCACGAAAAGCAATCCGCCCGCCTCGCGGGAGTTGTCGGAAGACAAGTACACGCTGGGCGGCTTGGGCGTCGCGGTTGTCACCCTGCAATAGGCGTGATGCTACCATCAGTAGCTCATGGCGGCGAAACGCGCTCTGATTACCGGTATCACCGGGCAGGACGGATCTTACCTCTCGGAGCTGCTTCTCGACAAAGGTTACGAAGTACACGGCATCGTGCGCCGCGTGGCGCTCGAGGATCCGGAGAACCGCCTCCGCCGGCTCGCCGGCATTCGCGACCGCATCCAGTTCCACGCGGCCTCGCTCGAAAGCTACGCCAGCCTGCACCAGGTGGTCGACAAAGTGCGTCCCGACGAATGCTATCACCTGGCCGCCCAGAGTTTCGTCAGTTATTCGTTCGACGACGAATTCTCCACCCTGCAGACCAATATCAACGGCACCCATTACCTGCTATCCACCCTCAAGAACCTGGCTCCCCAATGCCATTTTTACTTTTCCGGATCGAGCGAGATGTTCGGCAAGGCCGAGCACGTTCCGCAGAATGAGCGTACTCCGTTTCACCCCCGCTCCACTTACGGAATCAGCAAGGTGGCGGGCTTCGAGCTGACGCGGAATTATCGCGAAGCGTATGGCATGCACGCTTCGAGCGGCATCATGTTCAACCACGAATCCCCGCGGCGCGGCTACGAATTCGTCACCCGCAAGATTACCTCCGGCGCGGCGCGAATCGCGGCTGGCAAAGCCGATAAGCTCGCCTTGGGCAACCTGGACGCCAAGCGCGACTGGGGCCACGCCAAGGAGTATGTTCGGGCCATGTGGCAAATGTTGCAGCAGCCCGAACCCGACGATTATGTCGTCGCCACCGGCGAAACCCATTCCGTCCGCGAGTTCGTCGAGCTGGCTTTCCGCCTCGCCGGTCTGGATTACCGGAAATATGTGACCACCGATCCGCAGTTGTACCGCCCGGCGGAAGTGAACATTCTGCAAGGCGACGCTTCCAAAGCGCTACGCGTCTTCGGATGGAAATTTCAGACCGGGTTTGAAGGAATTGTGCGCGAGATGGTGGCCAACGATTGCCGCGCGCTGGGCGTCGAAATCGGCGACCGGCCTGATCTGCTGCCGTGAGCGCACGATCCTTCGGCGGGGCAGTCGGTTCCGCCTGGCAGCCGATTCTTACGTTACCGAACTTTCGAAGCGCTGTACTAACATAGCCTCCGTGGACCCAATCCTTCGTCACCTCCAGCGCCAGCGGGAATCTTTCATCGCTCTACTGGCCGCGCTCGTGGAAGTGGAGTCGCCGTCGGGCGATGCCGCCGCGGTCGGCCGTTTCGTGGAACTCGTCTCCGATACGCTGGCCCCGCTGGGCCGCGTTCGCAAGCACGCCGGCGGCATGTTCGGCCCGCACCTGACCTGTGAAATGCGTCTGCCCGGGCGCCGCAAAAACGGGCAGGTGCTGGTGCTGGGGCACAGCGATACGGTCTGGCCGCTGGGCACGCTGCGGAGCATGCCGTTTCGCCGCGCCCGCGGCCGTCTGTGGGGGCCGGGCGTGCTCGATATGAAAGCCGGCATCGCGTCGTTTGTCTTTGCCGTCCGCGCGCTCGCGGAGCTGGATATTCCGGTGCCTTCGCGCGTCCTGCTGCAGCTCAATTCGGACGAAGAGGTGGGCAGCCCAAGCTCTCGCGCCCTCACCGAATCGAACGCCCGCTTGAGCCGCGCCGTGCTGGTTCTGGAGCCCGGCACCGGCCTCGCCGGCAAGCTCAAGACCGCGCGCAAAGGCGTGGGCGTGTTCACCGTCGCGGTGCATGGCAAGGCCGCGCACGCGGGCGTCGATTTTTCGGCCGGCGCCAGCGCCATATTGGAACTGGCGCGCCAGCTCGAGCGTATCGCCGGCTTCACCAATCTGGCGCGCGGCATCACGGTGAATCCCGGTGTGATTGCCGGCGGAACGCGCTCCAACGTAATTGCCGAATCCGCCCATGCCGAAGTCGACGTGCGCGTGCCGCGCCTGGGCGATGCCGCTTCCCTCGAGCGCAAGTTCCACCGTCTCGCCGCTTTCGACAAGCGCTGCCGCATCCAGGTGAGCGGCGGCTTGAACCGTCCCCCCATGGAGCGCACGCCGGGCACCGTGCGCCTGTTTCGGCTGGCGCAAAAGCTGGGGTCCGAAATGGGAGTGACGGTGGAGGAGTCGCACACCGGCGGCGGCTCCGACGGCAACTTCACCGCGGCGATGGGGGTCCCGACCTTGGACGGTCTGGGAGCGGCCGGCGAGGGTGCGCACGCCGCCAACGAGAGCATCCTGATGAACCGCATCGCCGACCGCACCGCCCTGCTGGCCAAGCTCCTGGCTGGCGTTTGAGTTGCCGGCGCCGGCCCGGCAGTATTTCTGAACCCCGTAAATGAGGGTATTGGCAACCACGATAAAGTGGTGCTAAACTCCGTTTAGGAGTTGCTTATGGTTAAGAAAATTGTCCTGATCTTTGCCGTCCTGGCGATCGCAGTGTCGGTCGCGGGAACTCTGCCCACCGGGCATTCCAATTACAAGATCACCCTGTTCCGGCCCGCCGTGCTCAATGGCACCGAATTCAAAGCGGGCGACTGCGTCCTCAGCCTCGACATGGTGGATTCCAAAGCCACCCTCACGCAAGGCAAGGTGTCGGTCGTTGTACCGGCCAAAATCGAAAGCGCGGACCAGAAATTCGATATCACCGCGGTGCGGTTGACACGCGATGGAGACAAACAGAACATCAGCGAAATCGAAGTCGGCGGCACCAAGACCAAAGTTACGCTGAATCCGTAAAAGTAGCGAATCGCCATGCTCTCCATGGCGGATGAAGATTGCCTCAGGGGCTTGTGCTCGGGGGCCGGGAAAATCCGGTCCCCGGGCCGACCTATCTCATTTTCCCAAGAAACCCGCGATCAGCCACAGATTCCGCAGTTGCCGGTATCCCAAGCCTTCCAGCATGGCCGCGGCAAATAGCTTCACCAGTTCGCTCGGATCCGACGCTTCATACTGAGCCAGTTCCCGCAGCACCACGGCCGCCATCGATACCAGCGCTCCCGTCCCCAACGTGGCCATAAGCACCAGCCTGATCGCCGTGCCGCTGGCGTGACCCGTGAACACCGCCGCCGCCAACACCAGATAGGCGCCGGTTTCGATCACCGGCAGCAGCAGCCTCCAGCCCACCAAACCAGGCAGAACCCATCCCATTCCACCCAACCCTTCCATGCGCACCGCGTGCGCCAGCGCGTGCTGATCGCGGCTGACCGTGCGATGCAATTCCGCTACGCTCCGCGGCGAGCGGCAGTAGCCGACCGGATCCGGCACCAGCGCCACGTGCGCCGGTTTGCCGGCGGCCGGCCGACGCTTCCGCACCGCCAGGACTGTATCGAGCGAACCGTCGCGAAAGCCGCCGGCTTCCTCGATCGCATCCTTGCGCACCAGCAACGCGCTGCCTGGAAACGGCCCCAGCCGGTCCCATCCGGCGGCCGCGGCCGCGCGTCCCAGCCAGATCCGGATCTCTTCCAACCCCCAAAAGCGGGCCGGCCAGGATTCGCCGAGCGGGCCCGGACCGCCTCCGCAAACCGCCACCGTGCCGGCCGGATCCTCCAGCATGGGCCGGATGAGGGTGAGCAGCGCATCCTGCGGGAACTCGCTGGCCGGGTCGAACAGCGCCAGCAGGGGCGACTGGGCCGCATTCGCCGCCGCGTTCCAGGCCTCCGACGGCCTCCCGCCTTCGGTTTCCACCACCACCATCCGCACCGGATCGAGCGATTGATAGACGGCGCGAACCTTGGCGGACGCGAGCGTTCCTCCCACGCGCGAGGAGCGCCGCAGGCGAAATTCGCTGGACCACGTCTCCCTCTCCGCCTCGTCCGGGTTCTCCAGCACCAGCACCGTTTCCGAGCGGCCGAAATCCAGGCACAGCAGCCGGCGCACAAAAGCCCGCGCGGCCGGCGACGCGTCGCGGCAGACCGCCAGTACCGACACCGCCGGCACCAGCGGGGATTTCAGCAGCACGTTGCCGCTCTCGTCCGGATTGCGCCGCCGCAACCGCCGCAACACCATACAGCCCTTGAGGAGGATCCCAAAAGCCGCCACCCCGGCCAGTGTCAGCACCAATGCAGCCGCGGTCAGGACGGTGGCTGCCCAGTCCGCGGGCGGGTTCATCCGAGCCTCGCTCCGTGTGCGAACCGTTCCAGGGCTTCGGCGGCCGCCGCGGCCGTGGCTTCGTTTTCGCTGGACGCCAGATCGCTCAACGCGCTCAGTCCCATGGGAGGCAACTCGGCCAGGGCCGCCGCCGCCGCGCGCAGTTGCCCGGCGTTCCCCAGCCTCATGCCGCGAGCCAGCAGCGGAATGGCATTGGCCAGTTTCATGCGCGCCGCGGCGTGGGCGGCGGCACAGAACACTTCCGGCTGGGCGGCGTCGCGGAGGGAATCGAGGATGGCCGCTTCATGATCCGCCGACGGCGGAAGCAGCGGCGCCAGACCCAATGCGCTCGCCCGGATGCGCGCGTCCCGGTGCTCCAGCAAACGGTGCAGGTCTTCGAAGGGCAGGGCCCGCTCCCAGGCAACCAGCAACTGCAGCGCCACCAGCGTCCGCTCCGGGTCTTTTCCGTTCAGCTCCCGGGGAATCGCGCCCTCGCAGAGCGCGAGCGCCCGGCGGCGCAACTCTTCGGTGAGGCGGATCCGCGAGAGCAGGTTGTTCTCCATCGCCATGGCGAAGACCCGTTCGAATTGTTCCGGAACCTCCGAATGCAGCACGGCGCGCGCCGCGGCCACCCGCACCTCCCGGTCGGCGTCGTCCAAGGCCAGCAGGGGAATCTCGCCGCTCAGCCGCCGGCACGGCTCGAACGAAGTCACAAACGCCAGGCCCTTGAACGCTCTGCGCCGCTCCATCGGTTCGCGCGAACGCGTGTCGTGAACCCAGCCCTGCACCAGCCCCAGGCCGATCGCGGCCTCGCACAACCGGTCGCGGGCGGCGCCGGCCACCTTCCCTTCGAATTCCGTCAGCACCCGGCCGGCGGCGGCGTGGTCCGGCCCCACCAGCTTACGAATCTGCTCCACGTTGTCGCTGCCCGCGATGCTCTCGATCAGCAACTGGCGAATCCGCGGCTCGATCTCCGCCTCGCGCCGTTTCCGCGTCCGGGATTTCGCGGCCCGGGCCAGCGACACACCGAACATCCCCGCCACCCATAGCGCGTAGAAGCCCAGCAGGGCGGAGACGATGCGCAGAGCGGCGGTCATCGCGAAGCGAGTCGTTTCAGACGGGCAACCAGTTCCATCGGGCTGAACGGCTTGACCACGTAGTCGTCGGCTCCCAACGAAAAACCGCGAATGACGTCGCTTTCCTGCTGCCGCGCCGTCAGCAGCATCACGCGCACGGGTAGCGATTCCTTGCGCAACGCCGCCAGCACTTCGTAGCCGTCCATCCCCGGCATGCTTACGTCCAAAACCGCGATATCGGGCTTGAGGCGGCGGATGGTTTCGAGCGCCGTCGTGCCGTCCGGCACGGTCTCGATATCGAAACCGAAGTTCTTTAGCGTGGTGCTCACCAGTGCCCGCACCGTGGGGTCGTCGTCGGCGATGACCACCCGCGCCCGCGCGCCTGTCCCCAGGGGAGATAACGGAATGGGCCGTGCGCCCCCGGCCGGCTTTTCGATCTGCGCCAGGCTCAACCGTACCAGCGCTTCCTCCGGCTGCCAGGCGTCCATCAGAAATTCCCGCGCCAGCGCTTGCACCTTCGGGTCCAACGCCAACAGGTGATCCCGGCTCCCCACCAGCACCACCGGCATCCGCTTCCATACCGGCGCGCTCGCCTCCAGCCATGCGTCCGTATTCACTTCCGGCGCCACGAAGACTACTGCCAGGTCGGCCGATAGCGCCTCCTCGCCGGTGGGATTCGAACCCGCTTCGAAAAACGTCACCGTTCCATGGGCGCGCTCCAAAGCGATGCCCAGACGCTCCTCCTCGGCGGCGGGCAAACCCACGGCCGTGATCCGCTTCCCGGTAAACGCCTGCGAAACGTACTCCGGAATCGGCATATCGCGCGCCTCGCGCGGGCTGGAAAAAGCCAGTGCCAAGGCGGTAAGCGATTCCCGCAACTGGGCGTTGTCCAGCGGCCGGTCCAGCAGAATCGCTTCCGCTTCCCGCGCCAGCCGGCTGATGGCCGTGTAGCCCAGCAGGCCCCCGGTTCCCACCCACTGGTGAACCAGTTTGGCCGCGTCGTTGGCGCTGAAATGACCGTCCAGGTCCAGCAGCAGTTGGCGCGATTTCTCCCGGCCCTCGGCCAGAAAAACGCGCCGCAGCGCCTGCAGGTCCGCTTCGGGAATGGCCGCCACTTCACCCGCCGGCGGCGCCGCCGCGGCTTCGTTGCGCCGGGCCAGGTGCTCCCGCAACCGGCTGCCCAGCGTGCGCGTATCGATGGGCTTGGTGATGTAACCGTCGCAACCGGCGTCGATGGCCTTCTGCTCGTCGCCTTTCATGGCGAAAGCCGTCAGCGCCACCACCACCAGGTCTTTCAGGTTCGGATCTTTGCGGATGCGCCGCGTCAACTCCAGGCCGTCCATCCCTGGAAGTTGGATATCGGTCAGCACCAGGTAGGGATGAAAACTTTTCAGTAGCTCCAGCGCCTCTTCCGCCGTAGTGGCGGTCATCACCTTGTATCCCTCGTTGACAAGCAGTATACGGGTGAGTTTCAGGTTTACCGGAGTATCGTCGACAACCAATATCGGCTCGCCAGCCATGTTGAGTTTATTCTAGCTTAGGCCGTGCCCGCTGGATACAATTACTAAGCGGCTGTAGTTATCCCTGTCGAACGATAATGTAATGGGAATATTGCAGAAAACACGCTCCCTTTGCCCGGCGTGCTGCGCACGGCGACGGTTCCACCCTGGGCCTCCACGATGTGCCGCGTCAACGCCAGGCCCAGCCCGGTGCCTTGCCCCGCTTTCTTACTGTTGGGGATCTGCTGAAACTCCTGGAACAGGCGAGCCACTTCCTCGGCCGGAATGCCGATCCCGGTGTCTTCCACCTCCAGCCGAAAGGCGTCGTTGCCTTCCATCCCCACCCGCACCGTGACTACGCCCCCAGCCGGAGTGAACTTGACCGCGTTGGAAAGGTAGTTGTATAAAACCTGTTTGAATCGCGCCGGATCGAGAAATGCCGTCAGCCCCGGAATTACGTCCAGCACCAACTGCTGCCCGCCTTTTTCCGACAGCGGCCGGATCACGTCGCGCACTTCCTCCACCAGCAGAGTGATCTTCGAAATCTCCGGCCGGAATTCCATCTTGCCCGCCTCCACCTTGGCCAGATCCAGAATGTCGTTGATGAGCTGCAACAGGTGGCGCGCGCTCACCAGAATGTCGCTCAGACACTCCTTGTGATCTTCGGAAACTTCTCCCACCCTGCCGTCGTAAAGAATTTCGGCAAAGCCGATGATGGCGTTCAGCGGCGTGCGCAGTTCGTGAGAGACGCCGGCCAGGAACCGTCCCTTGGCGGCCACCGCGTTGCGCGCCGCTTCCAGAGCGTGGCCCAACTGCTCATTGCGATTGCGCAATTCCAGGGCGTATTGCTCCACTTTGCGCGCCGCCATGGCGGCGATGTTCCGCTCGGTGACGTCGGTCAGCGAGCGCAGCACCGCGGTTACATGCCCGTTATCGTCGCGGATGAACGTCTCCCGGATTTCCACCCCGATGCGGCTGCCGTCCTCCAGCAACAGGTCGCAGTTGAAGTTGCCGCCTTCTTCTCCGCGCGCGATCCGTTCGAGCATGGCGGCGCGGAAACTCTCCTGTTGATCGGGAGCCACGAAATCCCACGCGCGATAGCCCAGCAATTGGTCGGGAGCCGTCTTGAGCAGGTTGCTCACGGCCTGATTGAAACGCCGCACTACCCCCTCGCGATCGGTTTCCTCGTAAGGAATCGGAGCCTGATCGAAGAAATTGCGGTACCGGCTTTCGCTGTCGCGCATCTCTTTTTCGCGGCTGCGCAGCAGGTGCGAAGCTTCCTCCAGGCGCCGCGCCAGGTCGGCGATTTCGTCGGTTCCGCGAGGCAGTCCCTCCAGCGGCAAGCCGTGCGCCAGCCGCCGCGCGTTCTCCTCCAGAGCGCGCATCCGCCGCAACACGCGCCCGGCCAGCAGCAGGTGGATGAAGAGCGCCCCCATCGGTCCGCCTACGCCGCACACCACCACGATCCGGAACTGGCGCCGGCGCGTCTCGTCGCGCGCGGCTCTGGCGGCGGCCGATATCCGCTCCTGGGCGTCGGCCAGCCTCGCCAGCCGGGCCTCGACGTCGCCTACCACCCGAATCTGGTTGCCCGACCCGGCTCCCGCCACGCGCTGCGCGAATAGAGACAGTGCCTGCGACGTCAGCCGGCGAATCCCGGCGGCGTCGGCGTCGTTCTCCCCCAGAAGCGCCCTCAGATCCGCCATCGCCCGGCCCGCTTCCCCGCGCGCCGCCGCATACGCCGCGCGATACGTCTCCTGGTGGGTCGCCGCGTAGGCATCGGCCGCGTTCTCTCCGTCCGCCAGCGCGCCGCGCAGCCGCAATACAGCCACCCGGACGTCGTAGGAGTGGCTCACCAGCGCTTCGGTATACCGCCCGTTCTCATCCGCCCAGTACACCGAAAACAACGCCACGAACAGCGCCGCGATCGGAAACGTGAGTACGGCGACACCCTGCGCCCGCAGGGAAACCCGAGTCCAGCGGGCCAGGCCGTCGTGCGGATCGCGTTTTTCTGCCGGCTTGGCCATTAATTGACCATTGTAAGATACCGCACACCAAACTCGCCCAGCCTTTCTCCGCTGGCTGTGCTATCTGTAGACAGTAATGGATCGCATCGGGCGATACAAAATCGTCAGGGAGTTGGGCCGCGGCGCTATGGGCGTGGTCTACCATGCCATCGATCCCAACATCGGCCGCCCGGTGGCCATCAAAACCATCCAACTGACCGGTGCGCGGACGCCGGACGAGCAGGCCCGCCTGCGCGAGCGCCTGTTCCGCGAAGCCCGCTCGGCCGGCATCCTTTCGCACCCCGGCATCGTCACCGTCTACGACGTGGAACAGCAGGGCGACCTGGCCTACATCGCCATGGAATTCGTGGACGGCCCCACGCTCGATCAATTGCTGAGCGCTCCGGAACCTCTCCCGCCCGCGCGCATGTTCGCCATCCTCGGCCAGACCGCCGCGGCCCTCGATTACGCCCACCAGAAAGGCATCGTCCATCGCGACATCAAGCCCGCCAATATCATGATTGCCGCCGATGGCACCGCCAAAATCAGCGATTTCGGCATCGCCAAGGTCACCGCCTCCGAGCAGTTCACCATGACCGGCTCGATCGTCGGCACGCCCCATTACATGTCGCCCGAGCAGGTGCAGGGTCTCAGCCTGGACGGCCGCTCCGACCAGTTCTCGCTGGCGGTGATGGCCTTTGAGATCCTGACCGGCGAAAAGCCCTACACCGGCGAGCATCTGACTACGGTGGTCTACAAGATCGTGGCCGAAGAGCCGGAGTCGCCCCACCGCTTGAACCCGTCCCTCAACGGCGCCATCGAGAGCGTCATGAAGAAAGGGCTGGCCAAAAAGCCCGAGGGCCGCTATCGCACCTGCCAGGAATTTGTCGAGGCGCTGGAGAAGGCCTGCGCCGGCGTCAAGAATTTCAAAACCATGCCCCGCGGCGGCAGCCTGAACGAGCCCACCATGGGGGACGCCGCCGCCCCGGCCGCGCCCGGCGCGATTCCACCTCTGCCGCCGCCCCGCCGTCCGCGGCGCGGCGAAACCACCGTCACCCGCGACCGCGAGCCGCCGCGCAAATCTAGGTTTCTGCCGTTTCTGGCGGCCGTTTTGCTGGCAGCCGCGCTGTTGGCTCTCATTGGCTGGCAGGCGTCGCCATGGCATGGGCGTCCGAGTGTTCCCGAGTCCGACAACGCCGGCAGCCCCGGCCCCGCGGGGCCAGCCCAGTCGCCTCAGCCGGCCAACCCCTCCGCGCAGAAGCCCAGCCCCATGCCTGCCTCGGCCGCGCCCTCGGCTCCGGCCGCGCCCGCTGCATCCGCGGCAACCCAGCCGACGGCCTCCGACGCTTCCGCCCCGCCCCCGTCGCCGTCCACCGCCGCCAGCACCGAGCCGGTACCTAAACCCGCCAGCGAACCTGGTGACACGGCCGCGGCCGCCAAACCCGCGCCCGCCGCGACCCATCCCGCCCACCCGGCTCCGGCCTCCGCTTCGTCGCGCACTCCACCAGGGCCCCAACCGGTCACCGTGATCAGCAGCCCCGCCGGCGCCACCGCAACCCTCGATGGGCGCTCCGAGACGGCCTGCAAGACTCCCTGCGAACTCGACGCCCCGCCCGGCCAGCATTCCATCTACATCTCCATGCCCGGCTACCAGATCGAACGCCGCGAAACCACCGTCGGCAATAGCCCGCTCGAACTGGAAGCCGTCATCCTGCACGCCTACGCCGGAACCCTGATGCTAAGCAGCGCCCCGCCCGGCGCCACCATCCGCATCAACGGAAAAGATATCGGAAGGCGCACCCCCGCCCAGCTTTCGCTCGCGCCCGGCACCTACAAAGTCACGGTGGAAAAAGACGGCGCCGCCAAAACCACCGACGTCGACATCCGCAACGACGAAACCAAGTTGCTGCGGGTTCTGCTGGGTCAGTAAGGACGCACGTGGCGCGGACCTCCGGTCTGCCGCGTCGGCTTTCCAGCCGACGTTCTTTGCTTCGGTAGCGCCGGCGATCTTGTCGCCGGTGCTTTTGGCAGAGAGCGTCTTCAACCGACCGGTCGAACGGGAAGGAACTGGGAATCTGACTCGATGCGTAACCCGGCACCTGGGGGTGCTTAACCGATCTCGGATTTCACGATTTAGACGCGGAAACCGCTTCCTTGCGGTCGCGGCTCGGTTACGGGCGTAGCTTGTTTTCAATCACTTACCGAGCCGCGACCGTCAGGGAGCGGTCGCCGGGGACGAATTTTCCCGGATGTGAAACTCGCACAAAAGCGCGGCAAGGACATGGCGCTTTCTCGGCCCTACACGTACTTCCCGTCCACCATTCGCCGCACCCCCGTAGTCCCTTCCCGCAACTCTTCCGGCAACAGCCCCTCCGGCGTATCTTGGTAACAAACCGGCCGCGCGAAGCGCTCGATGGCGCGGCCGCCGACCGACGTAGTCCGCCCGTCCGACGTCGCTGGATACGGCCCTCCATGCACCATGGCTTGGCAGACTTCCACTCCGGTGGGGTATCCATTAAAAACAATGCGCCCCACCCGCGTTTCGAGCGCGGCGACCAGGCCGGCGGCTTCGCCTTCGTCGCCGGCCGCCATCTGAATCGTGGCCGTCAGGTTGCCTTCCATGGTGTGCGCGATGGCCAGGGCTTCTTCAAACTTGCCGTAGCGCACCAGCACGGAGGACGGTCCGAAAACTTCTTCGCCTAAATCCGGCTCCGCCAGGAACGCTTCGACGGTAGCTTCGAACAGGGAAGGGGCCGAGCCTTTGCCGCACGCCAGCGTCCGCAAGCGCGGGTCGGCGCTACGCGCGGCGACCTTGCCCGCATAGTTTTCGAAAATGCCGGCATTCAGCATGGGAGCTTCCGGCGTGGCGGCCAGTTTTCCCGCTAGCGCCGCCACCACTCGGTCCCCCGCGGCGCCGGCGGGCGCGGCAATCACACCCGGATTGGTGCAGAATTGGCCCACCCCGGCGGTGATGGAAGCGTGCAATCCGGCCGCCAGCGCGTCGCTGCGCTCCCCCAGCGCATGGGACAAAATGAATACCGGGTTGACGCTGCTCATTTCGGCATAGAACGGAACCGGCTCGGGCCGCGCCTGGGCTATGGCGGCCAGCGCCAGTCCGCCCTTGCGCGACCCGGTAAACGCCGCGGCCTGGATCGACGGATGCGCCACCAGCGCCTGGCCGATTTCGCGTCCCACCGTAAACAGCAAGGAAAAAACACCCTCCGGCATGCCTGTTTTCAGAGCCGCCGCCACGATTGCACCGCCGCACATCTCCGCCGTTCCGGGATGCGAGAAATGCGCATTCACGACCACCGGATTGCCGGCCGCCAGGGCCGAAGCCGTGTCGCCGCCGGCCACCGAAAACGCCAGTGGAAAATTGGAGGCGCAGAACACCGCCACCGGTCCCAGCGGCCGCAGCATCGAGCGCACGTCCGGCTTGGGCAGCGGCTTGCGGCCAGCGTCGCCGCTATCGATCCGCGCGTCCACCCATGAGCCCTCTTCCACGATAGCGGCGAAAAAGCGAAGCTGGCCCGTGGTGCGCGCCAGTTCGCCCCTCAGGCGCGCCTCCGGCAGCGCCGATTCGGTCACCACGCGTTCTATCAGCGCATCCCCCAGGGCCTCCAGTTCGGTGGCCATGGCGCGCAGAAACTCCGCGCGCCGCCTGCGGGGCAGTGCGCGATAAGCCGGCAAAGCGCTGGCGGCCAGATTCGCCGCCCGATCCATTATCTCCGCCGTGGCGCCGCCGTAGGCCGGCTCCAAACGCTCTCCGGTGCCCGCGTTGTACCCGTGTAGCGTCCCTTCGCCGCCCGCGGCGCGGCTCCATCCAACCAGCGATCTTCCTTGCAGCATATTCAATCCGCAATTCTTACACACTTTTCCCTATACCACCCGGTGGCCGAAACGGCGTCCGGAGCCGTACAATGGACTATACCGGAGACGCGATTTAACGGCATGGCAAATCCTATCGGCAACGTGTTTCAATCGCTCCGCGCGAGGCTGGATAAGTTTCTGTCGGGCGGCGCCAGAGACGATCCCTTCTATCTCTCCAACCGTACCATCGGGCAGAAAATGAAAAGCTGGCTGTTGATCGCCATCCCGTGCCTGGTGGTGATTGGCCTGGTAGTTTTCGCCCTCTCCCGGCGCAGCGCTGCCAAGGACGTCCGCACGGACCTGACGCCGGCGCAGCTTGCCGCCAAAATGCTGCCGGATTACAGCAAAACCGTGCACCTGGAGGCGAGCGATGGCGTGAACGTGGACGAAGTGCAGGTGCAGCACTCGGATCCTCCCAAGCTGATCGGCGTGGCGCGGAACAATACCGGACACGTGGTGAATTCCGCCGACGTTCTGTGCGAGCTGTTGAACCGTCGCGGCTCGCGTTTGGGGGCCGCAACCGGCCACGTAGGCCAAATCCCGCCGCACATGACCGCCAGGTTCGAAATCGTGATCGCGCAGGATACCGCCACGAGCGCCATCGTAAGGGAAATCCGCGTACATTGAACCATTCGTGGAGCGGACTCTTAGTCTGCCACGCCGGGACTTATCCCGGCGCTTGTCTCGCTTGACCCACCATGCTTCCCCCCCCGAATGCCGCATTCCGCGCGCCGGTTGCGAGACAGTCCTGAACCTAAGTACACCGCCTTCATAGGTTCGCCAACGTATTTCCGGGCAACGGCTCCCGCACGGTCGCGAAAACTCGGAAACCGCGACCGTCAGAACCCGTGAAAAATCAAAACTTCGAGCCACGGATGAACACCGATGAACGCCGATAAAGCCTTTGTTTTCCTTATCCGCGTTCATCTGTGTTCATCTGTGGCTATATTTCTTCACGCTTTCTCAGGGAGCGGTTAAACGCAAATACTTTAGCGAACTTCGAAGCGGTGCTATGGCAGCACCGGTTGAAAAAAATCCGCCGGCTCGAAGCTTTCGATCCGCCACTTCTTTCCTATCCTGGCTACGCGGAAGGTGATGCGGTCGTTCTTGCGGACTTTCACGACGCCGCTCCCATTGCCGTTCGTTTCGACCAGATCCATGGCCCAATCGATACCCACCGTGCGCACGCGGTCGTCGCCTTCGTTGGTTACCAGGTCCAGTGACGGCTGCAACTCGCCGCTAGCCATGGCGCCGCGGACGGCCTGTTCCAGGTGCGCCTTGGCGGCGAAAGCGGGATCGAAGAAGCTGAGAAATTGGGGCACATAGTCGCGGCCATTATTTAGCGCGCTGGCGACCTCGTGGAACATGTCCCACAAGGCGCCCATATCCGGCGGCGGCGCGAAAAAATCGGCCGGTTCGAAGGAGGCGATAACCCATCGTCCGCCGCGGTCCGCCAGGCGGCAACGAACCTTGGCGGCGCGATGCGTGAGGCCCGGAATCCCGCCGCGCTGGGTGATATCGAGCGCCCAATCCAGCTCCAGCAGCCGCTCGGCGCCTTCCCCGGACATCCGGTCGAACCCGATCCGGGACTCCGCCTGGGCTTGCGCAATCAGGGCCCCGGCGCCGCGCTGGAGCGCCTTGAGTCCGGGCATGGCCGGGTCGAAGGCTTCCCGAAAGGCCGCCGCGTCGCCGGTCGAAAGGGTTTTGGCCACCCCCAAAACGAAATCGGCGGGCGGCGCGCCAGCGCCCAGAAGCGGCCAGGCGGCGAGTACGGTCACACCCAAAGCCTTGCGCATCTTCACGTCCTGTAGCTGGCGTTAATTCGAATATAGCCTTCGGTGAAGTCGCACGTCCAGAAGCGCGCCTTGCCCCTGCCCTTGCCGCGAAACTTCACCCGGATCTCGCATTCGGGCGCGTTCAGCTTGCCTGTCAGTTCCTTCTCCGAAAACGGCGCGGCCAATCCCCGCTCGCACACCGCCACTCCTTGCAGATAGATATCGGTCTTGGACGGTTGGAACGGTACGCCGGCATTGCCCGCCGCGCAAATGATCCGGCCCCAGTTGGGATCCGAGCCGGCCACGGCGGTTTTCACCAATGGAGAATTGGCGATGGCGCGGGCAATCCGCACAGCCGCGTCGTCCGATGCCGCGCCGTCGATTTCAATGGTGATCAGCTTCGTCGCGCCTTCGCCGTCGCGCGCGATGGCCTTCGCCAGTTCCTCCATCACGGCCGCGGCGGCTTCTTCCACCTTGCGCAGTTCCGCGCCCTCCGGCTTGATGCCGGAAGCGCCGTTGGCCAGCAGCAATAACGTGTCGTTGGTCGAGGTGTCGCCATCCACCGACAGGCGATTGTAGCTGCGCTCCACCCCGCGCTTCAAAATGGCTCGCAAGGGCGCCGCCGAAATGCGGGCGTCGGTCATGACGAAACCGAGCGTGGTGGCCATTTGCGGATGGATCATGCCGGAGCCCTTGGTCATGCCCGCCACGTGTACAGGTCCGCGCCGCAGCTTCACCTGGGTGGAGGCGGTCTTCGGCCGGAGATCCGTGGTCAGGATCGCGCGGGAAACGTCGTCGAACCGGGCGGGCGAAAGACCTTCCACCAGCCGGGGCAGGGCACTGGTGATCTTCGCCGGATCCAGTTCCACGCCGATCACCCCGGTGGAAGCCACCAGCACCTCGGTCGCGGGCATCCGAAGATGGCGAGCCGCTTGTTTGGCGGTCTCGAGCGCCACCGCGTCGCCGGTCCGCGTGGCGCAGTTGGCGTTGCCGGCATTGATCAGGATGGCGCTGGCGGCGCCGTGGCTGCGCTCGAGCGACCGCCGCGACAGCCGTACCGGCGCGGCTTGGACGCGATTCTGGGTGAACACGCCCGCGGCCGACGCGGCCATGCCGGTCACGATCAGCGCCAGGTCGTCCTTTTCCACGTTACGGATGCCGGCGTAGGTGGCGGAATATGCAAATCCGAGCGGTAGGTTGTTCAAACCGGTATCTCTCCCAAGGGTTCATTCTCGGCCGGACGATGGCCGTTGGCGAAATCGGCCGCCGGCATGCGCTTGCGGCCTTCCTGCTGCACTTCGAGAAGTTCCAGGCCGCCATCCCCGGTGCGCACTGCCAGCGGGCGCACCGAGGCCAGCGTGCCGGTCGCGCCGGTATCGGCCGCCAGCCGGATCGGCCGGCTGCGCCAAATATGCAGCGCGTGGCCGCGCCAGGCGGTCGAAGCGCCCGGCCACGGCTGCAGGCCGCGCACCCGGTTGTCAATCGCGATGGCTGGCTGCCGCCAGTCGATACGCCCGTCATCTTTGGTCAGTAGCGGCGCGTAGCTCGCCTGGGCGCTGTCCTGCTCTTGCGGCGTAATCGTGCCCGCTTCCGTCCCGGCCAGCGCTTCGATCAGCAGGCCCGCTCCCATCGTCGATAGGCGGCCGCCCAGTTCCACGGCGTTCTCTTCCACGCCGATTTCGGTCTCCGCCTTCAACAGCACATCGCCCGTATCCAGGCCCGCGTCGATCCGCATGATGGTGACCCCGGTGCGCGTCTCGCCGTTCGCGATGGCCCACTGGATGGGCGCCGCGCCGCGATATTTGGGCAGCAGCGAAGCGTGAACATTGAGAATCCCCAACGGCGCCAGGTCGATAATCGATTGGGGAATGATCTGGCCGTAGCCTACCACCACCATGGCCCGCGGCGCCAATGCCGCTAGATACTGCTGCGCCTCCGGACGCCGAATGCGTTCGGGCTGGTATACGGGCAATCCGAGCCGGAGCGCGGCTTCTTTTACCGGCGGAAACCCGGCTTGCTGGCCCCGCCCGCGTGGCCGGTCCGGCTGCGTCACCACGGCCGCCACCTCGTGACCGGCGGCCGCCAACCGGTTCAGCGTGGGAACCGCGAATGCGGGCGTGCCTAGAAATACGACCCGCACCGCCGCGCCTATCCCCACTCCCCGGCGCGCTGCATCTTCTTGATCTTGCGCTTCATCAGATCGCGCTTCAGGGGACTGATATGGGTGATGTAGAGCCGGCCGTAGAGGTGGTCGATTTCGTGAACCAGGGCGCGCGCCAGCAGGTCTTCGCCCGTGATTTCGATTTCCACTCCCTTCACGTTCTGCGCGCTGGCGGTAACCCGCTTTCCGCGGCGAACCTGCTCGCGAAAGCCGGGTATACTCAGGCAACCCTCCTCGCCCACCTGCTTGCCCTCGATTTTGAGGATCTTCGGGTTCACCAGCACGAGCTTGTCTTCGGGCCGTTCGCCGTTGGAGATATCGATCACAGAGATTTTCTTGCCGATGCCGATTTGCGGCGCCGCCAGCCCTACGCCTTTGGCCGCGTACATGGATTCGAACATGTCCGCCACCAGCTTTTCCAGTTCCTCCGTATCGAAATCCGTGATGATCCCGGCTTCGCGCTCCAGCACCGGGTCGCCAAATTTTACAATGGGGTAGACCATAGCGATCAGAAGTTCTTCACCTGTTCGAGATAACCATCATAGTTGCGCCGCGTCTCGGCCAGCGAGTCGCCGCCGAATTTTTCCAGTAGCGCCTGGGCCAGCACCAGCGCGACCATGGCTTCGCCGATCACGCCCGCGGCGGGCACCACTGCCACGTCCGAGCGCTCATAAGCCGCCAGCGCCGGCTCGCGCGTGGCCAGGTCCACCGATTCCAGCGGCCGCCTCAAAGTGGAAATGGGCTTGAGCATGCCTCGCACCAGGATATCCTGGCCGTTGCTGATGCCGCCTTCGAGTCCGCCGGCCCGGTTGGCGCCGCGCGTGAAGCGCCGGCCCTCGATGTCGTACCGGATCGTGTCCTGCACCTCGGAACCGAAGCTGGCCGCGCCCTCCGCGGCAAACCCCACTTCCACGCCTTTCACCGCCTGTATCGAAACGATGGCCTGCGCCAGCCGTCCATCCAGGCGCGCATCCCAGGTCGTGTGCGACCCCAGGCCAACCGGCACGCCGTGCGCCACCACTTCGAAAACGCCGCCCACCGTGTCGCCGGTTCGATAAGCCTGGTCCACCACTTCCTTCATGCGGCCTTCGGTTTCCCCGTCCACGCAGCCCAGCAGCACGTCGTCCTTCTTACTAAGCGCAACCAGTTCGTCCCAATCCGCGCGCCGTTCCAGCCGCACCCCGCCGACGGCGATCACGTGGCTCAGCACTTCCATGCCGAACTCGGCCAGCAGCGCCTTGGCGACGGCGCCCACAGCCACGCGCGCGGTGGTTTCCCGTGCGCTGGCCCGCTCCAGAATATAGCGCGCGTCGTGGAAATCGTACTTGATGGCGCCGGCCAGATCCGCATGTCCCGGCCGCGGCCGGGTGACGGCCTTCCAGTGGGCCTCCGAACCGGCGAAATCCTCCACCGGCAGCGACTCCGTCCAATTGGCCCAATCCCGATTGCGAATCATGATGGCGACCGGAGAACCGATCGTCCGCGAGTGCCGCACCCCGGCCACGATTTCAGCCCGGTCGGTTTCGATCTTCATCCGCCCGCCGCGGCCGAACCCCTGCTGCCGCCGCCACAACTCGCGGTTGACCGTTTCCGAATGTACGGGTACGCCGGCCGGAAGCCCCGTGAGGGTCGCTACCAGGCATTCCCCATGGGACTCTCCGGCGGTCTCGAATCGCAACATTCTATTAGAAAATCGTGACGAAGCTTTCATGGTAGCAGAGGGTGGGGCAGGCGGTTCCGCCTGCCAGCCAATTCCCTCACGGCATCTCAGGGAGCGGTTTCCGGGAACGGATTTCCCCAAATCGATTAAGCACCCGTTAAACACCCCAGACGACGCATCCGCCTGAATAATCGCTATGCTATGGAAAGGGGGTGCCAATGGTCAGAATTACCGGGCGACACATTCAACGCAATATGCGGGCCGTCGCCCATGCGATAGCGCAGCAAGAGCTTGAAGGTCTGAAGGTGCCCGAATCCACCATCGCCGACCTAAACCGCGTCGCGCGGGGCGAGATCGGCACCGACGAAGTGATCCGGAACATTTACCGCCGGTCAAAGAATGTCCCGATACTCGTCCGATGATCATTACCTTGACCCGGCCTCGGGTGTCCTGAAGAATCGTCCTGGTATTACGGACGACTTGCTACAAGCCTCGATAGATTCGTTCAAAGGTAACATCACGAAACTCACGGCACTCATTCGTGACAACCTGAGCACTCTTGAAGGCGACGCTCCCGTCCTCTAGCCGCTCAAGAAGTGTCTGTGGCCGAGGGAGACGAACGGCGCAAACACCACGACCCCACTCCCTCGAAGCGGCCCTCGCCTAGAGGCTGCCCCACCTTCGTCACCGTGATCTCCGTTGCACCCGTGCCACCCCCTCGGTCACAAACTTTTCAAAATATTTCTTACCCCTTCCGTCCCAGCCCCTTACCGCCATTCCACGGCTTCCCCACCCCCCGTTTTTTCCCGCTCGCCCGCTATCGTGTAATCGCAAGCGATCTTTATGTATATTCTGAATCCCCCACAACTCCACGTCATCGACGCCCTGTCCAATGGCGCCTCCTTGACCGACGCCGCCGCCCAAGCCGGCATCCACCGCAATACCATCGCTAACTGGCAACGCAATTCCCCCGATTTCCGCGACGCATTAGCCGTCACCCGCCACGACCGTGCCCTCCTCTACCGCGACCGCGCCGTCGAACTGGCCGATCTCGCCTTCGAAGCCCTCCGCGCAGTCCTCACCGACCCCAAATCCTCCCCTTCCACCCGCCTCCGCGCCGCCCTCTACATCATCGATAAAGTCTCCACCCCGCCCAAGTTCGAAGAAGAAGAACCCGCCAACCTGGACGACATGTTGGCCGCCATGGAGGAAGCCGCCCACGCGCAGTCCCCCGAATCGCCCGCCGATGCACAAAATTGCACAACCGTGCCCAACGAACCCGTCTCCCAGATGCACAATTTTGCACAAAAGCCCGAAACCTACCGCCGTCCCGAACCCAAAATCGGCCGCAACGACCCCTGCCCCTGTGGTAGCGGCAAAAAGTACAAAATTTGCTGCCTCGGCAAGTCCTCCGCAGCCGCCGCCTGACGAACCCTTTCGTGGAGCGGACTCTCAGTCTGCCACGCCGGGACTCATCCCGGCGCTTGTCTCGCA
>Ga0182016_10001619_pt1 | contig 27376 bp, 24 predicted proteins | sample 712S2MmetaG_FD_120491 | JGI IMG/M metagenome (GOLD analysis project Ga0182016, IMG submission 120491) | Permafrost microbial communities from Stordalen Mire, Sweden - 712S2M metaG | ecosystem: Environmental > Terrestrial > Soil > Wetlands > Permafrost | place: Sweden: Stordalen | collected...
CTGCGTGCCGCGGGCATGGAGGCCGACGCTCCGCCGGGAGCCTATTACATCCTGGCTAGCGCAACGCGCCTGCCCGGCAAGAACGCTGCTGAGAAGGCGCGCCATCTGCTCCGCACAACCGGCGTGGCAGCCGTCGCGGGGGCAGCCTTCTTCCGCAAAGGCCGCGGAGAAAACCTGCTCCGCTTCTGCTTCGCCAAGCAAGACGCGGAATTGGATGAGGCTTGCGAGCGTTTGCGGAGAATTTGAAGGGCAGATACGCTCATCGTGATCACAGATCTTCACCGTTTCACAGAGTTTGTGAAGCGGTCGAATGGGTCGCTGCAAGTTGTTTTTTATAAGTGATTTAGGAAAGGGTTTCACCGTTTCACTGTTTCACAGGGTCTGTGAAGCAGTTCTAAATTGTGATTTTAAGTTTAATTTATTCAATAAGTTATAAAAGTCTTCACCGTTTCACAGCCCAAAAATCACTTTTTTTAGGGGGTCATCCCTGTCGTTTTGCATAGGGACAGCTCACGCGTTCCGACCCGAATTTCGGGTTCGCTGCCAGGAGTTTGCCGACGGCCGGCGAGATGAGTGGCAGGTGTTCGAGCAGAAACCCGATCATCCTGGACAGGGACATATTGCGTTGGGCTGCATAGACGCGTGCCTCGTAGTACGAGCGTTCGGGAATGGCGACGGTAATGTTCTTCGTTTTTGTCATGGATTTCCTGGTTTGATGACTGGATGTTGAGGCTGGCTTCGTTCTGCCGGATTGGCCCCTACTTAAGATTGTGCGCCTGTGGATGGTAATTATCTGCAAAGTGAGATCGGGTGGGATTTTGCGCTTTTAAGCGAGAGGCCATCGATGACAGACTCCGAATGGGAAACTTGAAGAATATAGAAACATGGTGGAGAGTCTGTTCGTTTTCCCAAAGCAGACGGCAGCGTCTCAATTTGAACTCGGGGACAACCAAGGTTAGCTATAACGGCGCCTCTGGGGAGCTTTTACGCCCACTAATTCTCTGAAGGCCGCTCGACGTGATCGACGATGAGGAAGCTCAGCGGAGCGTGGGAGCGTTTGAGTTCCAGGCCTAGGTGGGCCTTGAGGGCGTCGAAGATGTTGCCGATGTTGTCGGCGACGGCACCTTCTCCGCTCGGGTCGTGCATCCAGGTCAGGGTGAAGTCGTAAAGCCCGGAGAGGCCGGTCTGATCGACGACGGGGCGCGGCATAGCTGCGAGGCCGGTCATGGTCGGGATTGAGGTAGCAAAGAGGGAGAGGGGAATGGCGCGGCCACCGTAGTGTTGGCCGGGGGCGGAGGATGGAACGTGCGCAATGACGCCGCAGACGGGCGGAAGATCGCCCACAGCTGAAGCGGGGTGGTGTGCTGGAGCTGACGACGGGTCGGTCACGGGAGCGGCGCAGACATCAGATGGGGGATGCGGCTGAAGATTGGGGCCGGTGACTCCCGGCTTGGCAAGGACAAGAGCGAAGACGGGAGCGTCGGCAGAGATGTAGTGGATCACCAGATGGAAGCGGTCGGCGAGCAGAGCCTGCATCATGAGGCGCATCTGGTCAATGGACGTATCGGCAGGAGCGCGCGCTGAGATGTCGAGGAACTCAGCCGGAGAGTCGAAAGAGCCGGTGACCCAGAAGGGCGCGCCGGATTTGGGTACGCCGGAGTAGAAGTTGAAGCGGAGAGCCAGCTCCTGCGTGCCGGAGAGCTTATATGCGAAGGAGATGTAGCGCCACAAAGCCTGATGGGTGACGATGAGAAGGCCGCCTGCAGCGCTCCGCGCATCATCGGGGCTGATGCTGCCATACACGTTGCCGGAATCGAGGGGAATGTTGGAGTGTTGGGGGGCGCCCGGCTTGCTGGGCCGGACGGAGGCGACGTCGAAAGCAAGCGTGGACGGGCTCGGAGTCGTCTGGGCGAAAGCCGAGACCGCGGCAAAAATCAAGAGAGGAAGCTTGAATGCGAATGAGGGCATGCAGCTATGTAGTCTACTACTTCTAATAGTGGACTACATAGCTGCATGCACAGCAATTCAGGAATATCAGCGGCTGAAAAAGCCTGCGAACGGCTGCGCAATGTCTACCGCAGCGCCGCGCCGATCACCAGGTTCAATCCGATCATCAGCACGGCGAACCCGGGAATGATGAGCAGCGCCTTTTTCAGGCGCAGCGGGTCGCCGCCGGCAATTGCGCCGATAATGCGTGAGCTGACGGCAAGCCCAATCCATCCGCAGGTAATCACAAATCCGATGGCCGTGCCCGTCATGCGCGGAAATGCCGTGCCGGTAATGGCCAGCGTGGTGGGAAAGACCGGCGCCATGGACACTCCGGCGATGAAAACGAGAGCCGCCGCAGCGACCGGCTTGACGGTTCGCAGCATCAGCAGCGTGGTGACCGCCATGGCGATGGAAGCAACCAGCAGCACCGTGTTCGCAGGCACGCTGATGAGGATGGGCGAGACGCCGACGCGGCCCACCAGCAGTCCGAGCGCGAAGCCGAGAGACAGAATGTTGAGCGCGCGCTGCTCTGCAATTCCCTGCGCGATAAGGTGCCGCGCCAGCCAGTTCCAGATGCCCACTTCGCAGCTGACGTAGAGAAACAGGAACGCTCCCAGCAGGAACAGCAGCGGCCGGCCGAGCACCGGACCAGCGTCTGCCAGCACGAATCCGGCAGCTTGCGCGGGCGCGGGCACATGGGTGGCGAACTGCACGGCGAGCGCCACCACGGTGAGCATGGCCACCGTGTAGCAGAGGCGCAGCCAGTTGCGCTTGAACAGATTGGCGGCAATAAACGGCGTAGCCAGTCCGCCGAGGCCGAAGAAGAGATTGACCAGGTTGAGCGCGGTGGCCCGATGGTCGGGACTGACGGCGGAGACCAGCGAGTTGGCGCCGGTGACCACGATGCCCCCGCCTACGCCGAGAAGAAACAGCAGAAACACGATGCTGCGGAATCCCCCGGAACGCGGCAGCGCCAGGAGAGCGATGACGATGAGCGCCAATCCCAGAATCAGCCCAACCTTGTCGCCTTGCGAATCAAGCAGTGGGCCCACCCCGACCGACGCGATGATGAGACCGAGGGCCTGCGAAAACGCGATGGTGCCATTTTGCGCCGGGGTCAGATGAAAACGGTCAGACAGTTCCGGCAGGATGGTGCCGAGCATGGCGGCAATCATTCCGTAGACGAAGATGGCGAGGATGGCTGCGAAAATCAACATGCGCGGTGAATCCTTTCAGGAACGGGTTGAAGCGCCGTACGGGAGGACGCGGGACTTTTTCGGTTTGGGCGCGTCCGAATTGTAACGGTTGGCGGGGTGGATGGGCCAACCGGGACCAAAGACTTCCACGATAGATTGATAGAGACCGCTTGAGGCGGAGCGGGCCGATGAGCGATTTGGGTAACGACTTAAAACATGCGCTGCAGATGTTTACGAAGAGCCCGGGGTTTACGCTGGCGGCGGTGTCGGCGCTGGCGCTGGGGATTGGGGCCAACACCGCGATCTTTTCTGTGGTGAACGCCGTGCTGCTGAAGCCGCTCGAGTATCCCGAAGCGGACCGGATTGTGTCGGTGGTGTGGAAGACGCCCCAGGGAAACTCGGAAGTAGCTTCGATCACGAAGTTTCATGAGTATGAGAAGCAGACGAGCATCTTCAAGGACGTGGCGGCGTACGACTTTGGCGGGCCGGGGTTCAACATCACGGGCGGCCGACCGGAGCAGGTGCATGGCATCCATGTTTCGGAGGCGTATTTCCGTGTGTTCGGCGCGCCGGTCATGCTGGGACGCACATTTACCAAGCAGGAGGATGCACCGAACGGCGGCAAAGTGGTGGTGCTGAGCTACGGGTTGTGGCAGCGGAAGTTTGGCGGCAATCCAAATGTGGTTGGAAGCTCGCTTTCGCTGGGCAATGAGCCGTACACAATTGTGGGCGTGCTGGGGAAGAACTTCTTCACAGATCCGCAGGTGGATATCTGGCTGCCGTTTCAGTTTTCGCCGGTGAGCACGAACCAGGGACACTTTTTTCTGACGGCGGCGATGCTGAAGCCGGGCGTAACCATGGCGCAGGCCAATGCCCAGATGAAGCTTGCCTGGGCCGAGTTTCACCGCACGTATCCGGAGTCGAATCCTGAGCAGAACTTTGCTGTGCAACCGCTGCGCGACACGATTGTGGGCGATGTGCGTCAACTGCTGCTGGTGCTTCTGGGCGCGGTGGGGATGGTACTGCTGATTGCGTGCGCGAATGTGGCCAATCTGCTGCTGGTACGGGCTACGGGACGAAAGCGGGAGTTTGCGATTCGTGCGGCGCTGGGGGCAAGCCGGGCGCGGATTGTGCGGCAGTTGCTCACCGAGAGCGTGCTGCTGGCCACGGCAGGCGGAGTGGCAGGGCTGGCGCTGGGGTTTGCAGGAGTGCGAGGTCTTTTGGCTGCGAGTCCGCCGGAACTGCCACGTATTGGAGAGAAGGGCGCGGCGGTGGGAGTGGACTGGCGCGTGCTGATCTTTACGCTGGGCGTGTCGATGCTGACAGGCATCGTGTTCGGCCTGTTCCCGGCGCTGAGCGCCTCGCGGGCGGATTTGAATTCGTCTCTGAAGGAAAGCAGCAACCGGTCGGGCACCGGGTTCCGGCAGAGCAAGGCGCGGTCGCTGCTGGTGGTGAGCGAAGTTTCACTGGCGCTGGTGCTGCTGGTGGGCTCGGCGCTGTTGATCAGGACGTTTGTGGCGCTGCGCGGCGTTGATCCGGGGTTCAACCCGCACAACGTGCTGACGATGGAGATGTCGTTGACGGGCGACCGCTTCCAGAAGACGGCGGGGGTAGCTCAGTTGGGACGCGACGGGCTGGAGAGATTAAAGGCAATTCCCGGCGTCGAGGATGCGACCTTTACCTGCTGCCTTCCGCTCGCGGGGCAGTTCGGATTGCCTTTCACCATTGTGGGCAGACCCGTGCAAAACCAGAAGGACACGCCGGACGCGGGATGGATGAGCACCACGCAGGGGTATTACAACACGTTCAAGATTCCTATTCTGCGCGGACGGGATTTCACCGATCAGGACACGGTAAGCTCGACTCCGGTGGCGCTGATCAACCAGGCGCTCGTGAAGAAGTACTGGCCGAATCAGAATCCGGTGGGCCAGCAGATTGTGATCGGCCATGGAGTGGGCCCGGAGTTTGAGGAACCGGCGCGCGTGATTATTGGCGTGGTGGGCAATACCCACGAAGGCGGGCTCGCGAGCGATCCGGGCCGGATGATGATTGTTCCGCAGTCGCAGGTCACCGATGGCCTGACGGCGCTGAACGCGCGCATACTGCCGATGGTCTGGGCGATTCGTACGCGGGGTGATCCACGGCAGGCGATTGCGGCGATGACAGAGCAGTTGCGGCTGGCCAGCGGCGGATTCGCCGTGACACGGGTGCGCACCATGGACGAGATGGTGTCGACTTCGACGGCGCGACAGAGCTTCAACATGCTGCTCCTGACAATCTTTGGCGGGATTGCGCTGGTGCTGGCGGCGATTGGAATTTACGGACTGATGGCCTACTCCGTCGCGCAGCGCACGCAGGAGATGGGCATTCGCATGGCGCTGGGAGCAGATCGCGCGGCAATTCGAAAACTCGTTGTCTGGCACGGGATGAAGCTGGCGGTCGTCGGCGTAGTGCTTGGCGTCGCAGCGGCATTTGGGCTGACGCGGCTGATGGCGAGTCTGCTGTTTGGAGTGAAGACGTGGGACCCGGCGGTGTTTGTGACGGTGCCTGTAATTCTCACGGCCGTGGCTCTGCTGGCCGTGTGGCTGCCTGCGACACGGGCCTCTCGGCTTGACCCGATGCAGGCGCTGCGGGTGGAGTAGGTCCGGCTTCGCTCCAGTCCAGTAGACTGAGATGGCGATGATTACGGTGCGAAGATCTGCAGGTTTCGTGAGCCTGCTGGCAAGCGGTTTGGTGCTGAGTGGCTGCGGTATGCCAGGCGCGCCCCTGCCGCCATCGCTTCATCTGCCTGACCCGGTAACCGACCTTACCGCCATCCGCACCGGCGACCAGGTTCAACTCAACTGGACCATGTCGAAAAAAGATACAGACAAGCTTCTGCTTGCGGGCAGTGTGCCGGTGCGCGTCTGCCGCAAGGAAGACGGCGCGACTGTCTGCGCCCAGGCCGGCGAACTCAATCTGCCTGCCGGCGGCGAGGGCGTCTTCACTGAGACGCTGCCGCAGCAGTTCGCGGCCGGCTCCCCGCGCGGACTTACCTATTTTGTTGAACTCAGGAATCGCAACGGCCGCTCGGCAGGCCCGTCAAATGGCGCAATGGTAATCGCCGGCCAGGCGCCGGGTTCAGTTGACGGATTCGCTGCGGACGTACGCAAGGACGGCGTGGTGCTTCGCTGGTCCGCCGGGATGCCCGAGACAGCCGTCCGCCTCCACCGACGGTTACTGCGCGCGGCTCCGGCTGCAAAAACCAAACCGAGCCCGCTCGCAACCGCGCCCGAGCCCATTGAGCAGAACCTGCTGGTGGAAGCCAACCCGCAAAACGCCGGCAGGGCGCTTGACCAGTCGATCCATTTCGGCCAGTCGTATGAGTATGAGGCGCAGCGCGTCACGCGCGTCAAAGTGGACGGAGCGGTCATGGAACTGGACGGCGCGTTCTCGCAGTCGGTGCGCGTGGATGCTGTCGATGTGTTTCCTCCGGCCGCGCCGGCAGGACTGGCGGCCGTGGCCTTAACCAGTGAAAACGGGGGCCCTCCCTCAATCGACTTAAATTGGCAGCCCGATACAGAGGCCGACCTCGCAGGCTACATCATCTATCGGCGCGAGGGAACGGGCGACTGGCAGCGCATTTCTCCTGCGCAGCCGTTCGTTGAGCCCGCCTTTCACGACGCGCAGGTCGAGGCTGGGCACACCTACACGTATGCGGTTTCAGCCGTTGATCAGAGTGGTCATGAGAGCCTTCGCTCCGCCCACGCGGATGAAACGGTTCCCAACCCCTGACCGGAATATCTGAGCAAGGAGGTTTTTTCGCCATGAAATATTGCCGATTCCTGCTGAACAACCAGACCCACTACGGAACGGTCGCGGAGCGTAACGGCGAATTTTGGATCACAGGCCCGGCGCCGGCCCCCGTGGAAGACCTTGCCTTCCGCCTGGCGCTGGCCCAGGCCTCCGCAGAGAGCTTTGACTTTGAGCCCATGCCCTTGAGCGCGGCTCATCTGCTGCCGCCGGTTACGCCCTCGAAGATTATTTGCGTTGGCCGCAATTATCGCGACCACGTGAAGGAGCTCGGCAACGACATGCCCGTCGAGCCGCTCATCTTTTACAAACCGCCGTCGTGCCTGCTGGCGCCGGGCGGCACGGTGCTTCTGCCTGCACTCTCGTCCCGCGTGGACTTTGAGGGCGAGTTGGGCCTCGTCATCGGCGAGCGCGTCCACAAGCTGAACTCGGATGCAGACTTGCGCGGCGTGATCCGTGGCTACACGCTGGCCGACGACGTGAGCGCGCGCGATCTGCAAAAGAAGGATGGGCAGTGGACCCGCGCCAAAGGTTTTGACACGTTTCTCCCGCTAGGCCCCCTCGTAAGTGACGAGATCAATCCCATGGCTGGCGTAACCCTCGAGACGCGCATCAACGGCGAGCTGCGCCAGACCGGTTCGACCCTCGATTTCATCTTTTCCATTCCCGCGGTGCTGAGTTATATTTCCGCCGCCATCACCCTCGAACCCGGCGACCTGATCCTTACCGGAACTCCGTCCGGCGTAGGCCCGCTCGCCCCCGGCGACCAGGTTGAGGTTCACATTGCCGGGCTCGGGGTCCTCACTCATGCAGTGGCTGCTGACTCGTTTTGATGCGAAATCCGCCGCGCGGTGAAACTGCGTTCACATTGCCGCATCTAAAGAAGCGGTACACTATTGCCGTGGATCGCATGGACGGGAATCCCCTTCCCAGGAGGAACAATGCCCAAGAATCTGCTTGAACAATTGCGCCAATACACTGTTGTGGTTGCCGACACCGGCGACATTGAAGCGATGGAGAAGTTTCGTCCGCAGGACGCCACCACCAACCCCTCGCTGATTACCGCCGCGGCGCAGATGCCGCAATATCAGCCCATTGTGGATGGCGTGCTGAAGGACGCGCGCAACGAGTTGGGCGAAGGCGCGGACGAGCAGAAAGTCGCGAATCTTGCTTTCCAGCGGCTGGCCATCGCCTTCGGCAAAAAGATCCTGGCCATCGTTCCCGGGCGCGTTTCCACTGAGGTGGACGCGCGGCTCTCCTACGACACCGATGCCACCATCAAGCAGGCGCACAGCATCATCGCACTGTATGACGCGGCAGGCATCGGCCGTGAGCGCATCCTGGTCAAGATCGCGTCCACCTGGGAGGGCATCCAGGCCGCCCAGGTTCTCGAGCGCGAAGGCATCCACTGTAACCTGACCTTGCTCTTCGGTCTTCACCAGGCCATTGCCGCAGCCGATGCGGGCGTTACCCTCATTTCGCCTTTCGTCGGCCGCATCCTCGACTGGTACAAGAAAGACACCGGCAAGGATTACAAGGGCGCCGACGATCCCGGCGTGCAGTCCGTCACGCGCGTCTACAACTACTTCAAGAAGTTTGGTTACAAGACAGTCGTCATGGGCGCCAGCTTCCGCAACATCGGCGAAATCACCGAGCTCGCCGGCTGCGACCTGCTCACCATCTCGCCGCAACTACTTGCCGAGCTTGAATCGACGCAAGCAGACCTGCCACGCAAGCTCGATCCCGCCGCCGCGCAGAAACTGACGATCGAAAAGATCCCGATGGACAAGGCCACCTTCGACAAAATGCACGCCGCAGATCGCATGGCCACTGACAAGCTGAAGGAAGGCATAGAAGGCTTCTCAGCCGCGCTCGTCAAACTTGAAACGCTGCTTGCCGCGCGGCTTGCCGCGCTCGAATCGCGGACGCCCGCAGCAGTCTAACCCCTCCTGAGCCTTCAACAAAAAGGGTAGCCCACAGTGGCTACCCTTTTTCCTATGGGCTATGCACGAGTTTGCACTTTGCAATCGAGCCCGCAAACTGCTAACTAACTTCATTCTCCCCACTTGGCAATCACGACTTTTCAGGTACACTCCGTGTTACAGCAAAGTGAACGGGCACTTCCCAGCCTCTTCCCCATGTTTGCGCAATAAGCGGCTGCGGGTGCCACCAAACCACAGCGGTTGTTCGCCAACAATCCAGGGGAGGCGTGTATGCAGGCTCAGGCTCATCCACTTGAACCCTTCTTCCAGCAGGCGGTTCGCAACAGCTACGAGGGCAAACTGGGACTGAACGATCCCGACGTCACCGCGTACGTGGCGCACCTACTGTGCGAGTTCTCTGAGTCAGACAAGCTTTACAAGGTGCGGGATCAAGTGGGCAGGCCCATTGAAGAGCTCACTGAGATGATGGAAGCTGCCGACCCCGTGCACGGTTCTGCGCCGTCCTTCGATGCCGAGCGCGCCCTGCGCAAGCACATCGGCGACTATGCCTTGTTTGTCGCGGGAATGTACCCGGAAGCGATGGGCTCAAAGCGCAGGATGCGCCGCCACCAGCCGAGCCTCGGTGAGTTGATTCGCGCCGGCAAGGAGAGCTACTACATCGTCAGCCAGTTCAACCTGTTTGAGTACGAGCAGGAAGCCCCCCTCTTTGCGCGGCTCTCCGATGGCTTTGAACGCTGCATCCTGGGCCTTACGCTCGTGCGCGAAGAGATCGGGCCGCGCAAGCCGCTGCAACTGCCGCCCTCGGTGAATTAGCGCGATTGCGCCCCGTGCTTTCCGTCGGAAGGACCAAAAGCACGGGCGCGCAGATTTGCTGTTCCTGATCTCCGCGTCTACTTCGACCAGACGCCTAGGATGTTCCCCAATCCGTCAGAGAAGTGGAAGCGTCGTCCGCCGGGAAACTCAAAGGTGGGAACGACGATGCTGCCGCCGGCGGCGACGATTGCGGCCTCGGTGGCTTTGAGGTCGGCGGAGTAAAAGACAATCAGGGGCGCGTAGTTCGGCTGGGTCTGCCCCGCTTCACCGCGCTTGAAGCCCACTGCGAGACCTGCAATTTCTGCACTCGAGTCAATGTAATCTGGTCCCCAGTCCTGAAAGCTCCATCCGAAAACCGACGTGTAGAACTTCTTTGCCTGTTCAATGTCGGTGGTTGAAAGCTCAACGTAATTGATTTTGTGGTGTTGTGCTGGATTGCTCATGGCTCTTCTCCTATGCGTTGTTGCTGCGTGGAGTGGAGGGAGAGGCGGCGCGGATCTCAAGGCGCAGGCACACCCTTCCCAGGTGTGCTTCTGATTGCGCCCCCATCCACATTCCCTCAGAAGCAGGAGAAAGCAGGTAGAGTCCGCTGATTGGCTGCAAGACGCGGACTCGCGAGGTACGAAAATAAAATAACAGAGTTCAAGGCGCAAGGAAAGGTGAAAAACCCCAGTTACTCCGGAAGTGTGAGGCTGGCATTCAATCTCGATTCGCATTCGGGGTCGTGCGAGGGAAGATAGACAAGTGGACGCTGACGCGCGAGCTCGCGGATGTCCCCCAGAGTCTTTCGCGAAACCTGCTCATCCGGGCTGACGCCATCTACCTTTCCGGCAAGAAGCAAGTCCTGCGTATAACTCGTGTCTCCGGCAAGCAATATCGAGGGAGAGCCTTGCACCAGCACAGAGACATGGCCGGGCGTATGGCCTGGCGTCGGAATGACGAGGATCTCCCCGCTACCCGTAACATCCGCGCTCCGCGGAAAGGGGCCGACAGGGCCGTCCTTGAATTGGAGCGCGCTGGGCTGCCACCATTTCGGCCAGCGGTGCGGAAGATAGCCGTTCAGGCGGCCCATGATTCCCTGCGCGCGCTTCAGCTCGGAGTCATTGACCCATGTTCGGCTGCCCACAACATGTCTCAGGCCGCCCGCGTGATCCGTGTGCAGATGTGTCAGGATCACATCGCTAACATCCCGTGCTTGAATACCTGCCGCACGCAACTGCGGCCCCAACTCGTCCTCCGGTGCAACCTTGAAGCGAACGGCGCGACGGTAAAACGGATGCCAACCGGGATGATAGCCCAGCTCATGCACGCGCGAGGTCTCACCGGTATCCACCAGCACAACGCGGCCTCGATGTTCGATTGCCCATGCGTAGATGGGCAACCAGTCCGTCCATTCACTATCGATAAGCATGTTGACGGTACGGGCTATCCCATGGCCCTTTGAAGAAGCCTGGGCCTGGCGCACCTGGACGAATCCTGTTCGAATTACATGAATCTTTGCCATAAACACTCCTCGAGAAACATCGATCAACTTCTGGTAAGCATGCGCTAACTCACTGATGAAAAAAGTTAGGCATTCACGGCGCGGAGAAGGACGCTGTGCAATTGGGCCGTGATGCAGGTTTCGTCCTTCTGGAAGTCGCCAAAAGACCAAACCCGCGCGAATTGCTGCAATGCGCCTATCCAGACGACGGTGAGAATTTCGATGTCGACCTCGGCTGTTACCGCACCCTCACGGCGCCCGTCCTCGAGCATTTTGCGGATTGCAGCGAGGATGGAATGTTTGCGGATTGCCGGATTGACGCTTGGCCAAAAATGACGAAGGTTTTCCTGAGCGAACAAAACTGCGGCTCGGTCCTGGTGGAGTGCGTGGACGAAGGCGGCAATGACTGCACGCTGCTTGTTCTCAAACGATTTATGGGCGGCCAATGCCTGCGAAGCCGTTTGAAACAAAGACAAGTAACAGCATTCAAAAAGATAGAGCGCCAAAGCCTCTTTGCTATCGAAGTGTTTAAAGAGCGCGGGGTTGGTGTAGCCTGCGTCCGCCGCAATGTCCCGAACCGTCGTTTCACAAAGTCCTCGGCTCACAAACAACTTGAGTGCCGAGATCAGGATTTGTTTCTTCGCGGGAGCGTCACCCGCTGAGATATAAGGTGGGGTAAACATGGGAACCTCTGCTTAAGAGAGGTTAGCAAATGCTCACCACGAAGTCAAGGAAAACCGAAACTGCGGGAATCGCGTTAGCGCCCAAGCTGGATCGCGAATCCGCCCATGATCGTCCGGCCCGGCATGTTCACGCCCGTAATCTCCTGGTAGCCGGTGTTCGACAGGTTGGTCAGACGCAGATAAGGGCGAATCTTCCCCGAGTCGTGCGTGAACTCAGAGTTCCACACCGGGTACACCGTCTGCTGGTAGCGCTCCGCAAGTTGCACTGCGTTCGTCATCGCAAAGGCGTGCCCCAGCGCAACACTCCACGCAGCGTGAATGTTCTCGACCGGGTAATTGAACACGTACTCCGACTGCAGTCCATGGAGAGCGTTCTGCGCACCATGCAATGCGGTCCACGATACCCGCACCGATTGCGCTTTCGACGGAATCCAAGTGAACGTCGATTCAACGCCAACAAATTCGAGGCCGCTCAGGTTGGTTGCCTGCCAGCGCACACTGGGGTTGGCGCGCACGTAGTCGATGGCGTCGTGCTGGCGCGAGTAGAATCCCGTCACCGAAAGCGATATGCGGTTCGATGGAATCCAGTCCGCGCCGAAATCTCCCGACCACGCCGACTCCGGCTTCAGGTTGGGATTGCCGATGGTCGTCGGGTCGGAGTAGTAGAGGTCCGTGTACGTTGGAATTCTAAAACCGTAACCGCTGCTGGCGCGCAGCTTCAGCTCGTCATTCAACCGCAAACTGCCGGAGAGTTGCGGAGCAAACGCCGCCTGCGCGCCGCCTGAGAAAATCTCTTCGCGCGCTCCAACAGAAAGATTCCATCGCTTCTTCGCAGGTCGCAAATCCAGATCGATGTAACCAGCGCCGCGATTGCGCGCATGAATCCCCAGCGCGTACGAAGTCACCCCGCCTGAAAAGTTGAAGCTGTTAATGCCATCGCCGTCTTCCTCAAGCCCCAACAGCAGCAGCGAAGGCGCGCCGAGTGGAACGGTGCGCAGCAGCGACGCCTGCCACGATCCGTCGATGTGGTTGTTCTCGTAGACTCCGGGATCCGTCCGCAGCAAAACAAAATCGTCCGTGTGCCGCCTGTATCCGAACGCAGCGACGGTGCGGCTGCCAAGCTCCTGCCGCACCGCGGCGAACCAGCCCTTGGTGCGTTCCCATGAATTGTACGGGCCATAAAACTGGTTCGCGCCGAAGGAGCGGTCGCTTGAGGCAAACAGCAGATCGGTGATGCCGAGCTTCGAGCCCGCCCAACTCTCCAGCGATGCGTCTTCGTTGCGGTAGTCGCGATCGGTCATGAATCCAGCCGAGAAGTTGCGGCTGCCGGTCAACCGTCCGCTCCATCGTCCGCGGGTTGCGCCGGCAACGAGCGACTCTTCGTTCGACCCAAAGTTCCCTGCGGCGGCGCGCGCAGCAAACGATGCGTGATCCGGCGCGGCAGTCAGAAAATCCACAGCTCCGCTCAGCGCATCCACGCCGTGCAGCGTCGAACCAGCGCCTTCCAGCACCTGGATATTGTTCATGGCCTCAAGCGGAACGGGAAGATCGAGATTATGATGCGAGGCCTGCGCATCGTTGATGCGGAAACCATTCAACATCACCAGCGCCTGCTCAAAGCTTCCGCCGCGCAGCACAATATCCGATTGCGCACCGCCGGCTCCGCGCTGCTCAAGAAAAACCGACGAGTCCTGGCGAATGAAATCGAGCGGCGTTTCAGCAGCCAGCTTATTGCCTTCGAGCGGCAGCACCACAACCGAGCGCGGCGACTCCGCCATCGGCACTGGCGCGGCCGAACCAAGCACCACCATCGTCTCAGTGCGCGCGGGAATCGCGTTCGCTTGCTGCGCTGATTTTGTTTGTCCAGTGCTGCTTTGTGCGCAAGACGTCCGCAGGCAGACGGCCACCAGCAGGCTGCCGGTAATGTTGACTAGGTTTTTGCGAAGCCTCAGACGCATAGGGAAGACAGAGCCAACTACCAACGGAGTTGCGGAAGTACTCGGGACTTAAAGGATGTAACGCGAGAGATCCTGGTCTTTCACGATGGAGGCAACCATCTGTTTTACATACAAATCGGTAATCAGGAAGACCTTCTCAGGGCCTGATGCGGTCATCCGTTCCTGGTAGGGCAGCGGCGTGGTTGACTCGTTCCTGATGGCCTCTGAAAGCGTGGCGGCGGCTTCCTCATTCGGTGCGCGGCGGGCTACGTCGGGCGCGAGGAAGCTCACATCTTCGAGCACGCGCTCCATGATGGTATGCAGCCGACGCGCGCCAATGTTTTCAGTCTGCTCGTTCACCTTGAAGGCAAACTCCGCCATCTCGCGCAGAGCCTCGGGCGCAAACTCCAGGCGCACGCCCTCGGTCTCAAGCAGCGCGGAATATTGCTTGGTGAGCGAGGCCTTGGGCTCGGTGAGAATGCGCAGGAAGTCGTCCACCGTAAGCGATTGCAGCTCCACGCGAATGGGAAAACGCCCCTGAAGTTCGGGAATCAGGTCGCTGGGCTTCGACACGTGGAACGCACCCGCCGCAATAAACAGGATGTGGTCGGTGCGCACCATCCCGTAACGCGTGTTCACCGTGGTTCCCTCTACGATGGGAAGAATGTCGCGCTGCACGCCTTCGCGCGAAACCTCCGGGCCGTGGTTCCCTTCGCGGCCGGCGATCTTGTCGATCTCATCCAGGAAGATAATGCCGTTCGACTCGACGCGCTCGACGGCGATGCGGTTCACCGCGTCCATGTCGATCAGGCGGCCTTCTTCTTCCTGCACCAAGTAGTCAAACGCGTCGCCCACTTTCATCTTGCGCTTCTTTGAGCCGCCTCCAAAGATATTCGGCAGCATGTCCTTGAGGTTCATCTCCATGTCTTCAAGGTTCTGGTTCGAGATGATGCCGAACTGCGGCGTTCCACGCTCCCTGACATCGAGTTCCACCTGGCGATCGTCCATCTTGCCCTCGCGGAACTGCTGGCGCATTTTTTCGCGCGAACGCTGATAGCTTTCAGTGCCGGGCAGCGAGAGCTGTCCTTCCTGCGCCGGTGGAGCAGGCGGCGGAGGCGGCAACAGCACATCGAGCAGCCGCTCCTCGGCGTTGATCTCGGCGCGGTCTTCCACTTCTTCAAGGCGCTCTTCCCGCACCATGTCGATGGCAATCTCCACAAGGTCGCGGATCATCGACTCGACGTCGCGGCCCACGTAGCCCACCTCGGTAAACTTTGAGGCTTCCACCTTGAGAAATGGCGAATTGGTCAGCTTGGCCAGCCGCCGCGCAATCTCGGTCTTGCCCACGCCTGTCGGCCCGATCATGATGATGTTCTTCGGCATAATGTCGTCGGCGATATCGGGCGGCAGCTTCTGGCGGCGCTGGCGGTTGCGCAGAGCGATCGCCACGGCACGCTTGGCGGCTCGCTGGCCGACGACGTGCTTGTCGAGCTCGGTGACAATCTCGCGCGGCGTCAGCTCGTCAAGCGAGAGATCCTGTTCTTCGGCGGATGCGGGTAGATAAATGGCCATGGATACGATGATGCTCCGGAAGACTCTCCGCTAGCTCTTCAACTCCTCAATGGTGATGTGGTCGTTGGTGTAGATGCAGATTTCGCCGGCGATCTTCATGGCTTTCTCCGCAATCTCGCGTGCGCCCAGATCCGTGTTCTCCATCAGCGCGCGGGCCGCGGCCGTGGCATAGCTTCCGCCGGAGCCGATGGCAGCCAGCGCTTCGTCCGGATCGATCACGTCACCCGAGCCGGAGATCAGAAATGTTTGTCCCAGATCGGCCACCAGCAGCAGCGCCTCAAGATTGCGCAACATCTTGTCGGTGCGCCAGTCCTTGGCCAGCTCCACTGCAGCGCGGTTCAGGTTGCCCGCATACTGCTCCAGCTTTGACTCGAAGCGCGAAAAAAGCGAGAAGGCGTCGGCCGTTGAGCCGGCGAAGCCCGCAAGAATCTTATCCTGGTATAAGCGGCGAATCTTTTTGGCTGAGTGCTTCAGCACGTGGTCGCCCAGCGTAACCTGGCCGTCGGCCGCCATCACCACCTGGCCGTTGCGACGCACGCAAATCACGGTCGTCGAGCGTATACGCGAGCCCGATTTGGAGCGAATCCGCCCCCGCGTTGCCGAACTCGGTGCTGCCTTTGTGCCTGCATCCAAAACCAAGTAAGATCCTCCGAAAATCGGCGCCCTGCGAGCTCAAATCACCGCACGGCGCAACCTAAAGTATAGGTCATCAGCCCGGATACTCTCAGAACGCTGAGGCGTGGCTTGCCGGCCCGTTTATCGCCCGCAAAATTGGTATCGGGGCCAGATTCCGCGCTTTTGTAGGATTTTCAGGCCCTTCCCGTCACACACTTCGCGTCCCATTTTGACGCATGCCTCACCGACGCCGCGCGCCCGTCCCATTGCCGCGCATGCGCGCCGCCGCCCTTGAGCTATCCTTTTGACAGGCACCCCTGGGGTGGGTTCCGCCTCAAATGGTCCTCTTTGCTGCAACTGAATGGGAGTTGGGAGGTGGCCTCGGCACAATCGCCGGGCTTGCCGTGCTTGGCCTCTGGCTGGTGACGCGCAAACGGCCCTCGCCCGAGGAACTGGAGCGCGCACGGCGCAAATTCCTCGTTCAATCCGGGCGCATCGTCGACGGCATGCTGCTCGACGTTTGCGACGTTGACGGCGAAGGCGATCGCAAGCTTACCATGCTGCTTTTCAACTACCGCATCGGCGGCGTCGACTACGAGTGCTCGCAGGACATTACCGACATGGGCGCGATCCTTGACCCTGCCCATGTGCGCGCAGGGTTTCCATGCTCAGTGCGCTACCAGCCCGGAAATCCGCAAAACAGCATCGTGGTGGCCGAAGAGTGGTCCGGACTGCGCGCCGGCCTTCCCGTGCCGCACATCTACGACGATCCCGAGCCGAACGACATGAGCCACCTGCGCCCCGGACGAGGCTGAACGCCCTCATTGGCGGTCCAAACCCTACCCCGGTTACACTAGAGCCTATGCATGTCCACGCGGCGCCCGCCGGACCGGGTGCGAAACGGACAACCCTGGTTCTGCAAGTTTCGCTGGTGGCCACGCTTGCGTATGTCCTGGTCACCTTCATAGCCGGACTGCGCGCCCACTCGCTGGCCCTCCTCTCTGAGTCCGGCCACAACGCGTCTGACTTTCTCGCCCTCCTGCTCAGCTTTGCCGCGGTCTACTTCCAGTCCCGCCCGGCAGACGATTCCCGAACCTTCGGCTACCAGAGAGCCGGCGTCCTGGCTGCCTTCATCAACGCAGCCACGCTGATTCTCATCTCGCTCTGGATCGGCGTTGAGGCCATTCACCGGCTCTCGAATCCCGTCACCGTACAGCCGCGCATGATGATGATCGTTGCCGCCGCCGGCGTGCTCATGAATGGCATCATCGCCGCACTGCTCTGGGGAGTGGCCCGCGACGTAAACCTGCGCTCGGCCTTTATTCACATGGCCGGCGACACGCTTTCCACGGCCGCCGTCATCGCCGGAGGCGCCGGGATTCTGCTCACCGGCCAGAACTGGATTGATCCCGTCCTCTCGCTCATCATTGCCGCGCTCATCCTCTGGTCCAGCATCGGCATCGTCCGCGAAACGCTCAACATTCTTCTGGAGGGCACGCCGCACGGCATTTCGCTCGGCGACATCCGTAAAGGCATGGAAGACGTCAACGGCGTGATCGACGTGCACGACCTGCATGTCTGGAGCCTCGGCTCGCAGTCGCGCGCCCTGGCCTGCCACGTGAAGATCGACGACATTCCACCGTCCGCCAGCGCCTGCATCCTTTCCGATCTCAATCATGTGTTGCGCGATCATTTTCACATCAGCCACTCGACCATCCAGTTTGAGCACATTGGCTGCGGCGAGCTGGTGCGCTGCGTCGTCCCGCCCGAGCAGATGGCCGGCACCCACGAGCATCATCACCACGGACACGCGCATTAAAACTTTCGGAGGTTCCCGATTGTCCCAAGTTCGTCTTCGGCGTCTCCTCGCTCACCTCGTTCTGCCGGCGCTGCTCGTGCTCCTCGCTGCTGCAGCGGTTCCCTTCACGCGCGCCGCGCAATCATCTGACACGCAGGCCGCCACCGCCGCGCAGCTTGAGGCTCTCTCCGGTGAGTACGCAAGCGCCGCCTTCCCTGATATCCCGCTCAGTTTCTACGTCAAGGACGGCAAGCTCACGGTCGAGTCCGAGAGCCGGGTTCCCGCGCAGCTCGACAGCATCTCGCCGCTCGAATTTCAATTCCCCCATTCCAAAACCACGATCCGCTTCCTGCTTGACGTCCAGGGCCACGGTGAGTCGGCGATTGAATCCACCAGTCCCGACGAGGTCCTCCATCGCAGCGGACCCGCGGTTCAGCACGTCTTCCACGACTATCAACGCTTCGACTTCATGATTCCCGCGCGCGACGGCGTCAAGCTGCACGCGGTCATCCTCAAGCCGGCTGACATTGCTGCGCCGCTGCCTTTCCTCATCCAGCGCACCCCGTACGGCTGCGACGGAGCCACCCGCGAGTCGTTCTTTGGCGGCCGCCCCGAGCTGGCGCGCGAAGGCTACATCTACGCCTGCGCCGACATTCGCGGGCGCTACAAGAGCGAAGGCAAATTCATCATGAGCCGGCCCCTCGCCGACCACCACGATCCCAAAGCCGTGGATGAAAGCACGGACACCTGGGACACCGTTGACTGGCTGCTCAAAAACGTCTCCGGCAACAATGGCCGCGCAGGTTTTGTAGGGACAAGCTATCCCGGCTTCCTCGCCATGATGGCCGGCATCGACCCGCACCCGGCAGTCAGGGCCATCTCCCCGCAGGCGCCCATGATCGACGTCTGGATGGGCGACGACTTCTTTCACAACGGCGCCTTCCGACAGAGCTATGGCTACGACTACGTGCTCGCCATGGAGGCCAGCAAGCAGGACACCGACGTAAGCTATGGCCACGATGCGCAAGGCAATCCTATCGACGGGTACGACTTCTTCCTCCAGCGCGGTTCCTTTCTTGAGGACGTAAAGCGGTCGCACTCGCCCGTGCTGCCCACCTGGAAGCTCTTCCTCGATCATCCGGCATACGACAAATACTGGAGCTCGCGCGGCGTTGAACACTCGCTCACCGCAGTCACCGTGCCGACGCTGACCGTGGGCGGCTATTACGACCAGGAAGACATGTTCGGTCCGCAGATCGAATATGCAACTCTCGAACCGCATGACAAGAATCACGAGAACTTTCTGGTGCTCGGACCGTGGAGGCATGGGTACTGGAGCAGCTCTTCGCGCAGTCTGGGCAATCTCGATTACGGTGAGCCCATTGGCAAGGAGTTCCGTTCGCAAATCGAGGCGAAGTTCTTCGCGCACTATCTCAAAGACGCGCCCGGGACCAACCCATCAGGCTTCGACCTTGAAGACACGGCCAGCTTTCAAACCGGATCGAACACCTGGCAGCGTTACAGCAAATTTCCTCCGAGCCTGTCGAAGACAGCCAGTCTTTACCTCAAGGGCAGCGGGGTTCTCGGTTGGAGCCCCGCCACCGCCGAGGCAAAAACCAGCTACGTCAGCGACTCTTCGCATCCAATTCCGTATCGCGGTCGGCCCATCCAGGCCACCTATTCGAACGGCTCGCAGTGGTTCAACTGGTTCACTGAAGATCAGCGTTTCGTCACCGGCCGCAGCGACCTGGCCGTGTGGAAGTTGCCCGTCCGCACCGCCGATCTCACCCTCACCGGCGAAGTCGTCGCCGACATCTTCGCCGCAACCACCGGCACTGACAACGACCTGGTCGTCAAGCTCATTGACCAGTACCCTGACGATGATCCCGACCAAAAGATGCGCGGCTACCAGCTCATGACGAACGAAGAAATCTTCCGCGGCCGCTATCTTTCCAGCTTTGAGAAACCGGCGCCCATTGAGGCAGGAGCCGTGCGCGAATACAAGTTCTCGCTGCACGACGTGGACCACGTCTTCAAAGCCGGCCACACCGTGATGGTTGAGATTCAGAGCACATGGTTCCCGCTCTACGATCGCAATCCGCAAACCTTTGTGCCCAACATCATGAAAGCCAAACCTGCTGACTTCAAACCCGCCACCATCACCGTCTACTCCGGCCCCGGCCACGCGTCCAGCCTGCTCGTGCCGGTTGTGAACGGGGATGGCCACATTGAGCGCTTTTGAAGTATCCGTGCTTTAGTTCTTCTACAGTTTGTTCACAACGGAACGATAATTACAGTATGAGAATCACATTCTCTGCGGACGAGCAACTTATCCGGCGCGCGCGTGAACGCGCCAGGGCAATGGGGACGACTCTGAACCAGCTACTCCGAGAATTCATCGAGAGGCTTGCTGCAGGGGACCCGAACCCACACACCCTCCCTGCCAAATACCGGCTCTCGCAGCGCCAATCGCCGCCGGACCCTGCGGCACGGCCATAGAATGATCGGGTTGCGCCGTTCCAACTCGTTTCGCGCTAAAATAAGAGACGAGATGATGCTCCACCAGCCCATTCCGGCCCTCCTCTAGCGGCACCCGCCGCCCATGCCTGTTCTCTGCCCAATTCACCCATCCAAAATCTTCCCGCCCGGAGGGAGCGTCCTATGATCGATCGTCTGGAACAAATGGAGCAGCGCTACAACGACATGCAGGCGCAGTTCTCGCTGCCCGAGGTCCTCAACGACCACGAAAAATATCAGAAGACCGCCAAGGCCATGCGCGAGATAGAAGCGCCGGTCGAGCGGTACCGCGAGCTCAAGCAGGTGCGGCAGGGGCTCGCCGACGCGCGCGCCATGCTCGCCGAGAGCGACCCCGACCTGCGCGCCATGGCCGCCGAGGAAATCGCCACGCTCACGCCCCGCGAAGCCGAGCTTGAAGAAGAACTCAAGGTCATGCTGCTGCCCAAGGATCCCAACGACGAGAGAAATGTGATTCTCGAAATTCGTGCGGGCACGGGCGGCGATGAGGCATCGCTGTTCGCCGCCGAAATCTTCCGCATGTACACGCGCTTTGCCGAGCAGCACAAGTGGAAGATCGAACTGCTCTCGCTTTCCGAGTCCGGCGTAGGCGGCTACAAGGAAGTGATCGCGATCATCGAAGGCGAGCGCGTCTATTCGCAAATGAAGTGGGAGAGCGGCGTGCATCGCGTGCAGCGCGTTCCCGCCACTGAGACGCAGGGCCGCGTGCACACCTCGGCCGTCACCGTGGCCGTGCTGCCTGAGGCTGAAGACGTTGACATCAAGATCGAGGCGAAAGATATTCGCATTGATACTTTCTGTTCATCGGGTCCCGGCGGCCAGTCCGTCAACACCACCTACTCGGCCGTGCGCATTACGCACATCCCAACTAACACAGTGGTCAGTTGCCAGGACGAGAAATCCCAGATCAAGAATCGCGAAAAGGGAATGCGCGTTCTGCGTTCGCGCCTGTACGAGCAGGAAATGGACCGGCAGAATGCCGAGCTCGCCAAGGAACGCAAGCAGCAGGTCGGCACTGGCGACCGCAGCGAGAAGATCCGCACCTACAACTTCCCGCAGAATCGCCTCACCGATCACCGCATAGGCCTTACGCTGCACCAGCTCGACCTCATCATGGAAGGCCGTCTGCAGTCGATTGTCGATGCGCTGATTGCGCACTACCAGGCCGAACAACTGAAGGCTGACAGCCAGGTCGCGTGACCCTCAAAAGCTGGATCGCCAACGGCGAGAAGCGCCTGCGCGGCGGGCCGCATCCCGAGCGTGCGCGTCTCGATGCGGAATCGCTCCTGCTCCATCTCATCCAGTGCGACCGCGCCTTCCTCGTCGCCCACTCCGATGAAATGCTCAACGCCGAGGGAGCGGTGCGTTACTACGCGCTGATTGAGCGGCGCCTCGCCGGCGAGCCCATCCAGTACATCACCGGCCAAACCGAGTTCTACGGCCTGCCGTTTCGCGTTGACAGCAGCGTGCTCATTCCCCGGCCTGAGACCGAGCACCTTGTTGAGAAGGCCCTTTCGCTCGCAGGAAGTTTTCCCCATCCGCATATCGTGGACGTCGGCACAGGCTCGGGTGCGTTAGCCGTTGCGCTTGCCCACAAGCTACCCTTCGCGAGCATCACGGCTATCGACCTTTCCGCGCAGGCCCTGGTGGTTGCGCGAGCGAACGCGGAGCAGAACGCCGTCACCAATCGAATCCGTTTTCTTCAGGGCGATCTGCTCGCACCTGTCGCGGGCGAGACCTTCCACATCGTCGTCTCCAACCCACCCTATGTGGCCGAAAGCGACCGCGCTTCTCTTGCCGTAGAGGTCCGCGACCACGAACCGGAACTTGCTCTGTTCGCCGGTACCGACGGACTCGCCGCCTACCGCGATCTCATTCCCCAGGCCCACGCTGTCCTTGTCCCGGGCGGCTTCATTGCTCTTGAAATAGGCTGCGGCCAGCACTCCGCCATCAGCACACTTCTCGCCGAGGCAGGTTTTACCCAGATCGATTTCACTTCTGACCTGCAGGGTATTCAGCGCGTCGTCACCGCCCGCCGCTGATCCGAACCGCCGCGCGCCTCCGCCCCAATCGAATATTCTTATTACAATAAAAGTTCTGGAAGGAATCCCGTTATGCCCTCATCGAAAGGTTACGGAACCGCGAACGCGCAATCTCCGCTCGCGCCCATCAGCTTCACCCGCCGCGAGCCCGGCCCCACCGAGATTCTCATCGAAATCCTTTACACCGGCGTCTGCCACAGCGACCTGCACATGGCGCGCAACGAGTGGGGACAGTCCATCTACCCGCTCGTGCCCGGTCACGAAATCCTCGGCCGTGTTGCTGCCGCCGGCAGCAAGGTAACCAAATTCAAGGTGGGCGACATTGCTGCCGTTGGCGTCATCGTTGATTCCTGCCGCAAATGCGCTCCTTGCAACCACGGCGAAGAGCACTTCTGCAAAGAGGGCGCGACCCTCACCTACGCCGCCAAAGATCGCGTCGACGGATCCATCACCATGGGCGGCTACTCCAACAACTATGTTGTCGACGAGCGCTTCGCCCACACGGTTCCTTCCAACCTCGACCCGGCCGGCGTGGCCCCGCTGCTCTGCGCGGGCATCACCACCTACTCGCCGCTGCGCCACTGGAAGGTCGGCCCCGGCATGAAAGTCGGCATCGTAGGGCTCGGCGGCCTTGGCCACATGGCGCTCAAGTTCGCCTATTCCTTCGGCGCGCACGCCGTGCAGATCACCACCTCGCTCCGCAAGAAGGAAGACGCCTTGCGCCTGGGCGCCGACGAAGTCATCCTCTCCACCGACGAGGCGCAGATGAAGGCGCATGCCGATTCGTTCGACTTCATCCTCGACGCAGTCTCCGCTCCGCATGCGCTTGAGCCTTACCTCGCGCTGCTCAAGCAGGATGCAACCATGACGCTCGTGGGCCTGCCGGAGAAGCCGCCCTCCGTCGATGTCTTCTCGTTGATCTCGAAACGCGTCTCCATCGCCGGATCCATGATCGGCGGCATGATTGAGACGCAGGAAATGCTCGACTACTGCGGCAAGCACAACATCACGGCTGACGTCGAAGTCATTCCCATCCAGAAAGTCAACGAAGCTTTCGAGCGCATGTTAAAGCAGGATGTGAAGTATCGCTTCGTCATCGACATGAGCACGCTTGCGTAGTTGCTGAGCACGAAAAAGGCCCCGTTTGCCATCAGCAAGCGGGGCCTCTGCTATTTCGAACGCGATCGCTAGACCGATCCACCAGAGCTTGTGAGCCCCGTCTTAGTCAGGTCCCGGTAAAACCCAAGGTCTTTGCCCAACAAACTTTTCGTAATATAAGCAACCTGCCCATAGTGTTGTGCGAAGTGTTCCACCACCTGGTAAACAGCATCGAGCCCGCGCACCTTGTAGCCCTGGATCTCGTAGGGAGCCAGCAGTTCCTCGGTTGTCAGCCGGTCGAGCACCTTCGCCGCCTTGTCCAGCGTGGCGCCCAGCCGTTGCAGCAGCTCAGCCGCAGTCAAACCTCTGTCGGCCGCAAATTCGGCTGGCCTGTCGCGCCTGTCCTCGTTCCGGTCAAACGAATCCACCAGCCACTGCGTGATATTCCCGTTCAAATGCAGCAGCAGATTGCCGATGGTGTTTGACGCCTCATTCGGCCGCCACCACACCTGTTCCACCGTGAGCGGCTCCACGCAAGCCTTCATGCGCGGCCATTGCCGGTTCATCAGCCTGTCGCGCGAGAATGCGAGAAAGATCCCTGCGAGTTCGGAATTGGTTTCCGTCATGCGTGTCTCCTACGGCTCGATCGCCGACTCTCCGAATGGCTTTTCATCGCGTTCCTTCTGCCGGCCCGCGCTCTTGAACTCTTAAACCAGCTCGTAGCCGGCGAACCAGTAACCTATTTCAAAGGCTGCTGTCTCTTCAGCGTCCGAGCCGTGGATGGCGTTCTCCCCGATCGACTTTGCAAACTGCTTGCGGATGGTGCCCGGCTCGGCGTTTGCTGGATTCGTTGCGCCCATCAGCTTGCGCAAGTCGGCAATGGCGTTGTCCTTCTCAAGAACCATTAGCACCAGCGGACCCGAGGACATGAACTCGCAAAGCCCGTCGAAGAACGGCTTGCCGGCGTGCACGGCGTAAAATCCCTCCGCCTGCTTCTTTGAGATCGACTGCTTTTTGAGCGAAACAATCTTGAAGCCGCCCTTGTCGATGGCCGCGAGAATGGCGCCGATGTAGCCGTCGCGAACGGCGTCCGGCTTGATGATGCTGAAGGTGCGTTGTGCCACTGGTTTTGCTCCTGAAAAATGAATTTCTCTTCTTCTAATTGTAATTGCCGGCCGCATCAAGCGGGCTTCGACGGATGGTAGTGGAGCGTTCTGAAGATGCAGTCGTTCGGACGCGCTCTCGCAGTCTCCACCTGTTCTGCCAATTCGTCTGGACCGCCGTAAAACACCACTACCCGCCGTTACAGCGGGCAGTGGTGAGAGTAGCCAGGAGCAAGAGGCTAAGAGCTAGCAGCTGCCTTTCACGCCTTCCCAATCACATGCGCCAGCGTCGCCCCAATCTCCGCCGGCGAAACCACTACATGAATCCCCGCCGCGGTCATAGCCTTCATCTTGTCGGCCGCTGTGCCCTGGCCGCCGGAGATGATCGCGCCCGCGTGCCCCATGCGCCGTCCCGGAGGCGCTGTCTGCCCGGCAATAAAACCAACCACCGGCTTCTTCACGTATTGCTTCACAAACTCCGCAGCCGCTTCCTCCGCTGATCCGCCGATCTCGCCGATCATGATGATCGCTTCAGTTTCCGGATCGTCGTTCAACAACCGCAACGCATCAATGTGCGTGGTGCCGATGATCGGATCACCGCCAATACCGATCGCCGTTGACTGCCCGATGCCCCGCTGTGTCAACTGGTGCACGGCCTCGTAGGTCAGCGTGCCGGAGCGCGATACGATGCCGATCGAACCCTCTTTGTGAATGCGCCCAGGCATGATGCCAATCTTCGCCTTGCCCGGCGAAATCACGCCCGGGCAATTTGGACCAATCAACCGTGAAGGCGAGTTCTTCAGCTTCGCCCACACCTTCACCATATCCAGCGTCGGAATGCCCTCGGTAATGCAGACGATCAGGGCAATGCCCGCGTCCTCCGCTTCAAGAATTGCGTCAGCGGCAAACGGCGGCGGCACAAAAATCATGGTCGCGTTGGCCCCTGTCTCCTTCACCGCGTCGGCCACCGTGTTGAACACCGGCCAGCCTTCGTGGATGGTGCCGCCCTTGCCCGGCGTTACGCCGCCCACAACCTTGGTGCCATACTCCGCGCAGCCCTTGGCGTGGAACGTGCCTTCCTTGCCCGTGATTCCCTGAACAATCAATCGTGTGTCATTGCCAACCAGAACAGACATCTTATGCCCCCGCCTTTGCCGCTGCCTTAACCACTAGTTCCGCAGCTTCCTTCATCGTTTCGCCCACCAGGAAGTTCAGCCCACTCTCGGCAAGAATCTTGCGTCCTTCTTCCACGTTCGTGCCTTCGAGGCGCAGCACAATCGGCACCTGCACATTCAGCTTCCGGGCCGCGGCCACCACGCCCGTCGCCAGACGGTCCACGCGCAGAATGCCGCCGAAGATGTTGATCAAGATCGCCTTCACGTTCGCGTCTGACAGCAGAATTTCAAATGCGTGCTCAATCTGCTCCTGCGTCGCGCCGCCGCCCACATCCAGAAAGTTCGCCGGGCTTCCGCCTGCGTACTGGATAATGTCCATCGTCGCCATCGCCAGGCCCGCACCGTTCACCATGCAGGCAATCGAGCCGTCCAGCTTGATGTAGTTCAGCGCGTACTTGCTCGCTTCCACTTCAAGCGGGTCTTCTTCGGCCACGTCACGCAGCGCCTTGATGTCCGCGTGGCGGAACAGCGCGTTATCGTCGAACGTGATCTTTGCGTCCAGCGCGTAGAGCTTGTCGTCCTTGGTGGTGATGAACGGATTGATCTCCACCAGCGACGCATCCGCTTCGACATACGCCTCGTACAGTTTCTGGAAGAACGTCACCGCCGCATTGATCTGCGTATTCTTGAGGCCCAACGCAAACGCCAGCTTGCGCGCCTGCCACGGCCAAAAGCCTGTCGCCGGGTCGATGGTCTCCTTGAAGATCGCTTCTGGCGTCTTGGCGGCCACTTCCTCAATGTCCATGCCGCCCGCCTTTGAAGCCATAAATACCAGCCTACCTGTGGCGCGGTCCAGCACGATGCCCAGGTAAAGCTCGCGATCGATGTCGGCCGTTTCTTCGAGCAGCAGCCGTTGCACCTTCTGGCCTGCCGGGCCGGTCTGATGCGTCACCAGTTGCATGCCCAGAATGTTTTTAACATGCATCTCGGCGTCTTCGCGCGTGCGAGCCACCTTCACGCCGCCGCCCTTGCCGCGGCCTCCAGCGTGAATCTGCGCCTTCACCACCACGCCCGTCGCGCCCTCCGCAAACAGTTTGCGGGCTACCGCCGAGGCTTCTTCCGGCGTGTTCGCCACTTCGCCCCTCGGCACGGCAACGCCGTACTTCGCGAGGATTTCCTTTGCCTGGTACTCATGAATTTTCATGTTGGTTTTCTTGCCGCCCCAGTCCGCTTTTGGCCAGTCCGCTGTTCTCTGTGGGATTCGGGTGCAAGTCCGGTTTGGTCCGGACCGGCGAAACCGTGCCAGCGGTATTCAAATCTTATCTTGCGGCCCTTTCGAGCGGCAAACTCGCCGCTTTTCGGCGCCCTACCGTTACCATTGAGAGATATGGGTGTCTTGAAGGAATTGCTGAAACCACTGGCTGAGGATGGCGTCGCGCTCACCCGCGAGCAGGCAGCCCAAGTGCTCGAGGAGATTCTTGCCGGCAATGCGCCGGAGCCGGAGATCGCGGCCATGATGGCCGTGATGGCGACGCGCGGCGAGCAGGCGCCGGAGCTGGCAGGCTTTGTGGACGTCCTGCGTGCCCACGTCACGCCCGTTCCGCTCACCGACGAGGAGCGCGCCTCGCTGGTCGACGTGGTCGGCACCGGTGGCGGAGGCCC
>Ga0182016_10001620_pt1 | contig 27361 bp, 27 predicted proteins | sample 712S2MmetaG_FD_120491 | JGI IMG/M metagenome (GOLD analysis project Ga0182016, IMG submission 120491) | Permafrost microbial communities from Stordalen Mire, Sweden - 712S2M metaG | ecosystem: Environmental > Terrestrial > Soil > Wetlands > Permafrost | place: Sweden: Stordalen | collected...
GATGGCCTCAACTTCAGGCAAGAAGAAGTCTTTGCGAACTATACGGCCGTAGCCGGTGGGGTCATCGGGAACGGCGGTAAGAATCGTCATGGCCGCCTTGTGGGCCTGGTGGAATTGCCAAAGTTGCTCGATGGTCTCAGGCCGGATGAGGGGCACGTCGCCTGAAAGCACAAGGAGGTTCTCGTATCCGGAGATGGCAGTGGCCGCGCACTGGATGGCGTGGCCGGTGCCAAGCTGTTCGGCTTGTTCGACGAAACTGACGCCGGTGGCAGCTACCGCGGCTTTGACCTGTTCCGCCTGATGGCCGACGACGATGTAGATGTCGGCTGGCGCAACGGTGTGGCTGGCGGCGGCGATTACGTGGGCCAGCAGCGGCTTGCCGCCGATCTGATGAAGCACCTTGGGCCGGCGCGACTTGAGCCGGGTTCCTTTGCCTGCCGCCATGATGACTACCGCCAGCTTTGCGTCCATGCCCGCTCCTTGTCCCTCGACAATGTTCCTTTCCATTGTAGTTTCCCGGTCGGGGGCGAAGAAGGGGGTAATTCTCGGCAACGAAGATGCGAGGATCTGTTGGCCTTTCGACCTGACGGAGAAACTCACCTCCGAATCGGACGGCCAAAGCCTGTGCTCACCCGTCCTCCGCCGGGAGAGCTTTTACTCCTTAGCAGGAAGTTATCGATCACAAGCTGACGTTGGGTGGGTTCGCGTTGGCTGACCCGATGCGGCACAGCTGATCCAAAGTTTCCGCGAAGAGTTCATAGAGCAACTTCAACCGCTCGACATCCTTGATGACGCCCACAACCTGAAAATAAAGCTCGTCTACACCTTCGGGGAAGCTGGAACGGAAGAAACCCTCATCGTCTTTGACGGCAAAGTAGATCTCCGGCTGCCGGCCGATCAGCTCCCGGATTTTAGAGCTTCCAAGCAGTTCCCGCAGTTTCGACTCCTGGTTGCTCTTGAGAATGAAATCCCGGTCGAAGGCTTCGTCCCCTATCTCCATGTCTTGCATGCCAAACCGCTTACCAATATCGCTGAAGATTCCTTTCCGGTAAACAGTAAAGCGGAAGCTCTCTGGATCCACAAATGGCGCCCTCATGCGGGTGTAAGTGGTAGAGGTTTTGCCGTTCGATACCGTGTAGGTATCCAGAGTGATGGTCCATGCGCCGTGCGTTGCCTGGACCTTATCTCCCTTCCAGAAACCTCCTTCAACGTACTGCGCGCCAATCTCGGCGCAAAGCTGTCTCCAGATCTCTTCAGTGCTCGGGCCAAACAACTTCTGCAAAAAAGTCACGCGATTCTCCTTATTCCATGCCGGGTCTCCCAGGTTTCGATTTTGAGACCTGGGAGAACCATCAATTTCAGATGGTCATACTTGATCTACACACCATGCTGTCATCGTAATCTCTCCGCACCTTTTCCGGAGCCCCGCTCATCGCGAAAAGCTGCGATGACGCGGGGCGCAGTCCTGATATTGGGTCGACCCGCGGATAATCCGACAGGAACACGAACAACGCGGTTTGTTTTGTGAGCATCCGAACTCATCAGGAGTTTTCAATGAAAAAGCTGCACACTGTTTTAGCGCTTGCGATCCTCTCCACTAGCCTTATGGGCGGCGTCGCCCTCGCCCAGGACCATCACGACAACCACTCATACGTCGAGCACAAGGAATGGAAGAGAGGCGCGCCCATCAAGCACGAAGACTGGGATCGCGGCGACAAAGTCGATTACCGCGAGCATCACCTCGCCGCCCCGCCACGAGGTTACGAATGGCGCATGGTGGACGGCAATTACGTTCTCGCCAACAGCTCGTCCTTCCAGATTCGCACCGTCGTCCGCATCCCGTAACGCGCCCGTCGCATCCCATTGAGCCGCCGGTTCGGATTGATCCGGCGGCCCGCGAATATCCGGATCGTAGAGGTTGGTGCTATCCCAGGTCCGAAGATCCGGACCTGGGGCACCCACAATCATTTCTCATGGGATCTGCGCCCCCCAACGGTGGCTGAGGTTCCCAAAAAGGCGGTACTTGTGAAAGGCTCGAGCGGTGAGTGTTTTCAAATTAGCTGCCATCCTGTTTATCGCCTTGTTCTATGCCCTGTTTCTTGGCAAGAGCATTCTGCTCTATTGGAAAGATGGGATCAACCCATTTGTCCTGGGAAAGGATAAGGGCAAGGTCAATGCCATGATCGAGAGATTGTTCCCGGCAGGACTGGTCTATTGGACCATTGAGGTCTTTGGCGTGTGCTTGGGTTTTCCGGCGCTCTTATGGCCCAAAGCGGCTTTTTCCGTAATCACAGACAATGCTGCCCTGAAGGCCACGGGCATGATCGTTCTTGTCTTGGGCTTTGCCTTGTTCCTATCCGCCTTGATCTCTTTTGGACGATCGTGGAGGGTTGGCATCGATAAGAACGCACCTGGGGAATTCGTAACGCGAGGGGTCTTTCAGTTCACCAGAAATCCTGTCTTCGTTTTCATCGACCTGCTTTTTATAGGGATATGGATGGTTCTTGGAAATCTCTTCTTCCTGCTGGCGGCATTGATCGCGGTCGCCGTAATGGACTATCAGATACGGCAGGAAGAGGAGTATCTTTTCAGCCTCTATGGCGAAAGCTATAGGACGTATAAAGCCAAAGTGAATCGATACTTTGGCAGGCGTCTATGATCGCCGTACGCTTTTGAGATTCTTCGCTTCCCCGGTCTCTCCGCCGCGGCGGACGGACCTGGGGCACCCGGCTTTGTCGTTTGGCTCACGGCCGCGCAGCAATAAAGTTTGTGGTTGAGAAGAACTCATCCAACTCACGGTAGCGCGTCATCGCATCCAGTCCGATAGGTGTGATTCGGTAGAGGGCGAATCCGTTCTCGTGGAAGAAGTACCAGAAGTCCTGAAAGAACGTGCGCGTATCTATATTGCAGCCGCCGAACTCGAATTGCAGCACCGACGTATTGGCAATGGCTTCTCCTGCCCCATGGAGTGCCGCGAGCTCGAAGCCTTCGATGTCGATCTTAACAATGTCCAGATGGCGGCGGTTCAACGTGTTGATCCAATAGTCCTCAAAGCGAATAGTGTTAACCTGTTCCCTGTTCTCGAACGGGATTCCGATATGGTCTAGCCTGCGATGAGCAAGGCTGCTAAGCCCCGATCCTGGGTCAGGCCCGTGCAGGGTGGCGCTGCCGCTCTCGCTCGATACAGCGCAGGGCTGGATGTGAATGAGCGGGTCGCCCCCAAATCTGGCCTTGAGTTTATGTACATTCACCGTAGCTGGCTCAAAGGCATGGATTTCAAGGCTTGGATTGCGCCTGCGCAGTTCTGCGGTGTAGTCGCCCACATTGGCGCCGATGTCGATGGCAAGCGCTGGTCGGCGTCTGAGCAGCTTGTGCGTCAGCGCGTTCTCCTGCTCGATGGAGGCGGTGCCGTAGCCTTTGCCCTGCGCGTAGGCGGACAGGCGCTCAGTCCACCATGCGGTTTTGAGGAGGAGGCGGGTAAACTGGCTCACTTGGATCTCTCCTTGTCCCACTCCCAGCGCCCGATCAGGTCGCCGGAATTGCTTATTATCTGTGCATCCACACCGGGTTCCCCAGGTCTCGATCTTGAAACCTGGGAGACGTTGCCGGGCGCCCCACATCTCGATTCTGAGATATGGGGCACATTGTCCTCAATCAGGCTTGCTTCTACTGTTTCTGCTCCGCTGCTGTTGGTTGCTTGGGCATGGGGATCGTGATGTCGATGGGTTGCGGCGGGCCTAGCTTCAGTTCTTCCAGGCCGGGCTTGATTTCCGGGCCGTTGCCGACTACCAGCAAGGCTAGTTTTTCGGGATGAATGTACTTCTTTGACACCATGGCCAGATCGCTCAGAGTTACTTTTTCAAGAGCAGCCTTGTAAGTCTCAAGATAGTCTGCCGGATAGCCATAGAACTCGAGCTTGACGCGCTCGGCGAGCACCTTGTCTTTGGTGTCGTAGCGGAAGAGGAACGAGTTGAGGATGTTATCTTTGGCGCGGTCGAGCTCGACCTGTGTGAATGGCCTGGCGTTGAGCCCTTCGATCTCGGCGAGAGCGGCCTTGGTGGCATCCACGGTGGACGCGCTCTTGGTGAGCACAACCACGCGGAAGGTGGCCGGATGGTCATAGGCGAAGCTCATGCCGCCGCCCACAGCATAGGCCAGGCCTAACTCGGTGCGCACTTTTTGGAAGAGACGGCTGGCAAAGCCGCCGCCCAGAATTTCGTTCATCACTGCAATGGCGGGAACGTCGGGGTTGTGGCGATCCGTGCCAAGGCCCACGATTTCAACATTGGACTGGTTTACGTCTTCTTTATCGATAAAGGAGATGCCAGGGGTGGGGCCGGCAAAGAGATCGTGGCGGGGCGGGGCGGGTTTCACGGGCGGCAGGGGCTCAAAGGCCGCGCGCAGCTTGGCCTCCATGGCGGCGGGATCGAAGTCACCGCTGATGGCGACGATGAGCTTGCCGCCAAGAGTCCGGTCGTGCCAGGCCTTCAGATCGTCCAGCGTGACCGCACCGATGGTGGCCAGTTCGGGCTGGCGGGTGTAGGGACTGTTGGCCCCGTAGACCAGCTTGGCCGCCTGGCGTTTGGCGATCTCCTCTTCATCGTCGTTGCGGCGGACGATGCCGGTGGCTGCCTGCTGCTGGGCGAGTTGCAGTTTTTCGGAATTGAATTTGGGATGAAGAAGCAGGTCAAGCGCGAGGGCGAAGACCTGGTCCGCGTCGCCTTTGAGCGAATCCCAGGAGAGCGCGGTGGAGTCTTCGTCGCCCGCAGTCTCGATGTGGGCGGCCTTGGCCTCGAGCAGATCGTCGAGGGCGTCGCCATCGATTTTGGCTGTGCCGCTGGTGCGCCACGCCTCGCCATAGAGCTCCACGAGGCCTGTCTTGGCCGGGTCTTCGTCGCGCGAGCCGCCGGGAATGAGCACCGATCCGGAGACGAAGGGCAGCTCATGATCTTCCTGTAGGAAGAGGACAATGCCATTCGCGAGCTCGATGCGCTTGGGCTGCTGGGGCTTGAAGTCGTGGAGTTTCGGGACGGGGATTTTCTCCCAGGGCTTGTTCTGTTGGGCGTGGAGGGCGGTGGGCGCAATCAGTGCGGCGCATACGGCGAAAGCAGGAGCGATTTTAGAAAACTTCTTCATGGCCGGGCTCTTCATTGCGCGCCTCCGTCTTTCTTTGCTGTGGCCGCTGGCGGCGCGGTTTCGATCCAGGCCTCGGTGCGGTTGCTTTCGACAAAGACCTGATTGGCTACGCGGCGAATGTCGGCTTTGGTCACCTTGTCAACGCGGTCAAGCTGCTTGAAGAGTTCGCGCCAGTCGCCGTAGCGGGTCTGGTACTCGGCCAGGGAGTTGGCCAATCCCTGGTTGTTGGCTAGTCCGCGCAGCAGGTCGGCGCGGGTGCGGGTCTTATACATGGCCAGCTCGGTGTCGGTCACGTCGGCTGCTTTCAGCTTGTCGATTTCCTTGTGAATCGGATCTCGCATATCCGCCGAGGTATGGCCCGGCAGGGGAACGGCGTAGAAGACGAACAGCCCTGGATACTTGTCGCCGGGATAGGGACTCACGCCGCCGGCTTCGGCGGCAATCTGCTGGTCGCGGACGAGGCTGCGGTACATGCGGGAGACGCGCCCGTTGGATAGGATGTCGCTGATCGCGTCGTAAACCGCACTGTCGGGGTCGCGGTAATCCGGCCGGTGATAGCCCTCGATATAGATGGGTTGGGTAGCTTCGCGGATCGCGACTGTCTTTTCGGCAAACTGCTTGGGCTCGATGGTGGTCATCTCCTCCGGCTTGGGCCCGGCAGGAACGCGGCTGAAATATTTCTCCAGCATGGGCAGCGCCTCGGATGCCTTGACGTCGCCGACCACGGACACCACGATGTTGGAGCCGACATAATATTTCTTGTGGAACTCCATGGCCTCGGTGGCGTTGATCTGGCTGACCTCGCTGGGCCAGCCGATGCCGCTGCGGCCGTAGTTGTGGGCCACGTAGGCGGTGGCCAGGAACTGCTCGAAGAGGCGGCCCTCGGGATTGGAGTCGGTGCGCATGCGCCGCTCTTCGTTGACCACGTCGCGCTCTTTGTAAAACTCGCGGGGCACGGTGTCGGCCAGGCGGCTGCTCTCAAGCCAGGCCCATAGCTCCAGCCGGTTCTCAGGCATCGACCAGAAAAACATTGTTTCGTCGAGGCCAGTTTCGGCGTTCAGGCCCTCCGCGCCATTGCGCTCGGCCACGTCGGTGAACTGGTTGGGGATGACGAATTTGTGGGCCTCGGCCTGGGCCTCGAGGAAGGCCTTCTTCAGCTCGGCCAGCTTTTGGGGATCTCGGCCCACGGCCTTCAAATACTCGGCCTCATACGCGTCGTTGGCGGCTTCCACCTTGGCGAGCGCCACCTTTTCGGCCGCGTAGTCCTTGGTGCCGATCTCGCTGGTTCCCTTGAAGGCGAGATGCTCGAACATGTGCGCCAGGCCGCTCTCGCCCGAGGGGTCGTTCACGTCTCCAGCGTCAACAAAGGTGGAATAGCTGAAGACCGGCGCTTCCGGACGCTCGCAAATAATGAGGGTCAGGCCGTTGGGCAGCACCTTGGTGGTGATCCGCTGCTCGAAGCTTTTCAAATCCTGGGCTTGCGCGCTGGTTACGGCCATCGACCCGGCCAGCAGCGCCAAAGCCCCCTTCCAAAAAAGGGAAGAAATTCTGCTTTGCATCCAATCTCCTTGTTCGAGAGGCGCCAATCGACAACCCCCGCACTCATCCAAGCTAGTTCCCCTGGCCGGAGGGGGTCAAACCTGTACTTCAAATTGCCGGACTTGACGGCACAATGTGTATAGTGTATTAGTTCTATAGACACTTCGATGAACCTGCGCATCAACTTCGCTTCCGGCGTACCCATCTATCAGCAACTGATGGAGCAGATCAAGCACGCCGTGGATACGGGAGCAATCCGGGGCGGCGAGCAGTTGCCGACGATCCGGAAGATCGCCGAGGAGCTGGCCATGAATCCCAACACTGTGGCCAGAGCCTATCGCGAACTGGAGCATGAGGGGTTCATCGAGGTACGGCATGGGTCGGGAGCCTATGTAGCGGAGCGGGGCGCGTCTTCGGCGAAGGCTGCCGGGATACGCAAAGCGGGGGAAGTGCTGCGGCCGGCGATGGAGCGCGGACTGGCTCTCGGTTTATCCGAAGAGGAACTTCGCCGCGTTTTTGAAGATGAACTTTCGCGGTCGCAGGAGATCGCGGCTGCGGAGCGGAGGCGCAATTGAACGAGATGATCATTGCCGCTGACGGCCTTTCAAAGAGTTACGATGGCAAGCCAGCTTTGAGGAGCCTCCATCTGGAGGTTCCGCGCGACTCGATTTGCGGCTTTCTGGGCCGCAATGGCGCCGGCAAGACAACCACTCTGAAACTTCTGCTGGGCATGCTGCGGCGGGATGCGGGAAGCATCCAGATGTTTGGCGAGCCCGTCGACTCGGAAGCCTCCTCCATTGCGGCGCGACAGCGGGTGGGCTTCGTCAGCGAGGACAAAGATCTCTACACCTTCATGAACGTGGATCAGACCATCCGGTTTACGCGCGCGTTCTTTCCCGCGTGGCGGCGCGATCTGGAGGAAAAGTATCTCGATCTCTTCCAGTTGCCGCGCAAGAAGGCCGTGCCGAAGCTGTCAAAGGGCATGCGTACGCAGCTCATGCTGCTGCTGGCAATGGCGCGCGGGGCCGAGTTGCTGATCATGGACGAGCCCACCAGCGGGCTGGACCCGGCGATGACGGAAGACGTGTTGCAGATTCTTGCGGATTTGGCTGCCAGCGACGGGACGACAATCTTCTTTTCATCGCATCAGTTGGCGGAAGTGGAGCAAATCTGTGATCGCGTGTGCATCATCGACCAGGGTCAGGCGGTGATCGCTGGAGAGCTGGACGATCTGAAGGCGGACTACCGGCGGGTTTTATTGGTCTTCGAAGGGACACCGCCGCATGAGCTGGCCAGCCTGCCGGGGATCGATCATCTCAGCCAGCGCGGCCGGACGGCATCGCTGCTGACCCATGGGGATGTGGGTGCGCTTGTGGATCGCGCGCGCGAACTCGGGCCGAGTTCGGTGGAAGTGCGGTCCGTAACGCTGAAAGAACTGTTTCTGGATCACGTGAGGGGGGAGTAATGCTCTGGTACAAGGCTTGGCTTGAAACGCGCTGGCGCTTCGTTTTTATGGTTGGATCGATCCTTTTGATTTGGCTCACGCCGCTTTGGCTGCCTTCATTCGGTTTCCGGCTGCCGCAGGGAGTTCCTGCGTCGAAGATATGGATGGGAGTTCATCTGGGCTCAGTCCTTCTATACATCATTGCGGCTAATTTTCTGGCGGGCTCCGGCGTGAACAGTCAGACCACCTATGCCGCGGCCTCGGGATTTCACGGCTCCATGTTCTTTACGCTTTCGCTGCCGGTTTCGCGGCGGCGGCTGCTGCTGGTGCGCGCGGGGCTGGGCGCTCTTTTAACGAGTGCTCTGGTTGCTGTTCTGGCGGGGTACACGCTGTTGCAGCGGCCGGGCGGTGCAAGCAGCTTTGAAGTCGTGGAGTATGTTGCGCGCTCGATAGTCTGCACGATGGCCGTCTATGCCTTGTCGGTGCTTATGGCCTGCGTACTCGACGAGATGTGGCAATTCTATGCCACCAGTTTCTTCTGGATGGCATTCTATTTAGCTCAGTCCAGATTGGCGGTGATCGCATGGATCAGCCCTCTGCGCGGCATGAGCCTGTTCTCGTATCCGGCCAACGCGCCTATGCCGTGGGCTCCCATTGTGGCGTCGCTGGCGTTTGCAGGAATTTGTCTGTGCGCATCGGTGCTGGTGTTGCAGCGCAAGGAATACTGATTGCATTCGCTGCTGCCGCGGGCGCTGGGGGCATGGGCTGCGGTGCCGGCGCGACCCTCGCAATATCGTGGAGCCTTCACTCGATTCTTGGTACCATGGAGGCTCCATGGTGCAAAGCCCGAGAAATCGCCGCCGTCTCAACTCGCTCTGGCGGGCTGTGATCGAGATTGGGTTTATCGTCTTTCTGTTTTATTCCAATTTGCTGATGGGAGAGTTCACCGCGTCCAATGGAGCGGGGAAGAGCATGGCGTTTGCTCTTCGCGACATTTTTACCGGGACGAATTTTGCGATTGCGCTGATCTCGGCACTGATTGGGTATGTGGTGTTTGAGTATCTACGCAAGAAGCTGTAGGTCTCTGACGGCATGATTTCTTGCGTCGGGTTCGTGCTTCCCCAGGGCCCAAAAGCGGAACCTGGGGCACCCTTTTTTTGCCTGCTCATTCAAGCACAGTCCTTGACCCCGGCCCCTGCACCGCCGTATGCTGCGATGGTTTCCGCGTGGTGGATGAATTCATCTCTGAAGCCGCGCAGGGAGAGTACGCATGAATCCTGATCGACTCAGGCTTCGCATGATTCAATTCGCATTCATCTTGGCCGCTTTATTAGGCATCTGGGTCGTCAGCCTCATCCCGCACCATAAAGCCACAGGCGCGTTCGCTATCGGTCGGGTTCTCTTGGTCTTGTATGCTGTTTATTGCTGCTTTGGAGGATTCTTGAGACAACGATTGATTGATCGTCTCAAGGCTCGGAACCCGCGACTTAATCGGGCTCATAACCCCGTTTCAAGATGGACGGTTACACACCTCATTAGGCTAGTCAATGCGGAATACGTGTGTTTTTCTGTGCTTGCTTTGTATGTGATTGGCGGCTCTGATTGGCTTGTCGACGTCTTGTTTGTGATCGGTATGCTTCTGTTACTAACTTGGCAGCCAGGAGAAGTTCCCGCCGCGACCGAATCGCAAAGGTCGATGCGCTGACTAAACTGAGGGAGGGAGGGTTCCGATGAGCACGACTTCCCCGAATGCCGCACCGCTTCTGGTCCGCCGCGCCGCGGTGCTGGGCGCGGGAACGATGGGCTCGCGCATTGCGGCGCACCTGGCCAACGCGGGAATCCCGGCGCTGCTGCTGGATATGGTTCCGGCGGGCGAGGGCAAGCGAAACAGGCTGGCGCTGGCGGCGGTCGATGCTTTGACTAAGGCCAAGCCAGCCGCCTTGTATGAGCCCTCGCTGGCCGAGCTGATTACCCCCGGCAACTTTGAGGATGACCTGCCGAAACTGGCCCAGTGCGATTGGGTGGTGGAGGCCGTGGCCGAGAATCTGGCGATCAAGACGGACCTGCTGGCGCGGGTTGTGCCCCATCTTGCGCCTCATGCCGTGCTGACCACCAATACTTCCGGCTTGCCGGTTGCGCAGATCGCCGCGGGGCTCGCGACCCACAAGCAGCGTTTCTTCGGGACGCACTTTTTCAATCCGCCGCGGTATATGAGGCTGGTGGAGGTGATTCCCACGGACGAGAGCGACCCCGGCGTGGTGGCTGCCTTTTCCGCTTTTGCCGACCGCGCGCTGGGCAAGCAGGTGGTGTTTGCCGGCGATACACCCAACTTCATTGCCAACCGCATTGGAGTCGCCGTGATGTTTACGGCGGCAACGCTGATGCAGCAGCAGGGGCTGAGCATTGAAGAGGTGGACGCGCTGACGGGGCAGGCTATTGGCTGGCCGCGCACCGGCACCTTCCGGCTGGCGGATATGGTGGGTATCGACATTCTGGCGCACGTGGCCGCGAATTTCACTGAGGGCGTGACGCAGGGCGGGTTTCTTTCCGTTTTGCAGGAGATGATGAAGCGCGGCTGGCTGGGCGACAAGGCCGGCCAGGGCTTTTATAAGAAGACGTGCGGAGCCGACGGGAAGGATCTGCGGCAAGTGTTGGATCTCGCGACCTTCGAGTACAGGCCAGCCGCCAAACCGGCGGTGCCCGCGCTGGAGATGGCGAAAAACGCTGCGACGGTTCCTGAGCGATTACGGCTGCTGCTGGCGAACGATCCTGCCAAAGACAAGGCTGCTGCGTTCTTATGGCCGTTTCTGGCGTCGCTGTGGAACTTTGCCGCGGATCGCATTGGTGAGGTGGCCGGGGATGCGGCTTCGATCGACTACGCCATGCGCGCAGGATTCAACTGGGAGCTGGGGCCGTTTGAAATGCTGGATTCGGCCGGGGTGGCTGCGACCGCTGCACGCATGAGAGCGCTGGGGTTGCCGGTGAGCCTGCGCATTGAGGCGCTGCTGGCGGCGGGGCTGACGGCCTGGTATGCGGGCGATGGCCGGGAGTGTTTTCAGCCGGTGCGGGGCAAGCTGGAGCCGGTTGCCGCCGTTCCAGGTCACGCGCGGGTTGCGGATTTCCGGCGGGCGGGCCGTCAGGCAGACGCACGTTCAAAGGGCGTGGTTCGGGGCAACCCCGGCGCTTCGCTGGTCGATCTGGGCGACGGCATTGGCTGCATCGAGCTGCACTCGTTGAAGAATGCCATCGGCGGCGACGTGCTGGCGCTGATTTCCGCGGTGCTCAATCCCTCGTCCGATGCGGTGCGCGACTTTGCTGGATTTGTGATTACAGGCGACCGCGAGAACTTCAGCGTGGGCGCCAACCTGATGCAACTGCTGCTGATTGCGCAGGAAGGGGAGTGGGAAGAACTGGCCGCTGTCATTCACGGCTTCCAGCAGATGACGGCGGCCATCAAGTTTTGCCCGCGCCCGGTGGTGGCTGCGCCGTTTGGGCTTACGCTGGGCGGGGGCGCGGAGATTTGCTTGCACGCTACGCGCCGTCAGCCCCATGCGGAGACGTACATCGGCTTGGTTGAGGCCGGGGTGGGGCTGATTCCGGCGGGAGGCGGGACCAAGGAGATGCTGCTGCGGGCTGTGGACTCTGCCGTTGTGCTTGCGGCGCCGGACCCGCGTGATCCGCCTTCGCGCTTTGCCCAGTCGGCGGAGATGGCTACGGCGCTGAAGCGGACGTTTGAGACTATCGCACTGGCCAAGGTTTCTACCTCTGCCGCCGAGGCGCGGACGCTTGGCTTGCTGTCTGCGGCGGACCGGATCACCATGAACCGCGAACGGCTGCTGCTGGATGCCAAGGCGCAGGTAGCGGCGCTGGCCGAAGCCGGCTACGCCGCTCCGCAGCCGCGCACGCAGATTCCCGCGCCGGGAGCCTCGGCGCTGGCCACGCTGGAGATGGGCGCCTTTCTCATGGGCGAGGCCGGCTACGCCACGGAGCATGATCGGAAGGTGGCCCGCTGGGCTGCTTACATCCTGGCCGGCGGGCGGGTGACAGCGGGCACGCTGGCAGCGAGCAGTATCTGCTTGACTTGGAGCGCGAGGCGTTTCTTTCGCTGGCGGGGGAGAGGAAGACGCAGGAGCGGATTGCGTATACGCTGAAGACGGGAAAGCCGCTGCGGAATTGACATACGTACGTACGTAGAGTATTTTGGGTGTGGAGGGTGAAAGAACAATGTACATTGACCCCAGAACGGTAATTTCACCGAAGAGCAAAGTTGACAAAGACTCCCTCGATGTCATTTTCGATACCGGGCCAGTTGATTACAGTTGGTCGGTGGCTCGGCTTCGCTACGCCGACAAACTCCGGATTGGGATTCGCTGGAACGGGGACGAAAAGGAGAGCAAGATGGGGGTGCCAACAGCGACCGCTCATCCGGTCTGGTTTATCTTGCCTGATGAGATCGCAGACGCTGTACAAGCCCGAGTCGAGGAACTGAGACAGAGAGACGAAGCGTCGCTGCTGGACGATTACCGCCTAATGGCTGCGGATCAGGAACGCGAAGCCGAAGCTCGGGAGTGGATTGAAGGATTGATCGGCGATGCGTATTGAGAGAGGCGAGGTCTATTGGGTCGATTTCGATCCCAGCGTAGGCGGAGAGACGAAGAAGACCCGCCCGGCCATTATCATATCGAACAATGCGGCCAACGTAGTCTTGAATCGGGTACAGGTTATTCCAATCACATCGAAGACCGGTCGAGTTTATCGCGCCGAAGCGATTATTCGGCTCAGAGGAGAAGAGCGCAAGGCAATGGGAGATCAACTGACGACGGTCAGCAAGGAGAGACTCGGCGGCAAGCTTGGGACAATTACCTCCGAGGAGATGGCGCGAGTCGAGGCTGCAATTGCAATTCAACTCGCGCTGACTTTGAAGTAGGTGGTATGGAAAGTTGGCGTGTTGCCGCGATAGCCGGTCTGACAGGTGCAAGCCTGGTGGCACATTCGGCATATGGGCAGGAGGGTTCGGCACCGGCTCAGCTTACCGAATCGGGCCAGATAGTCGTTGCCGGCGTCGCGACTCCGTATCTCATTCGCCATCTGCCGGTCAGCTCGTTTCCTGAGCTGCCTGCGGCGATTCAAGAACTGCTCAACCGGCGCGGCTGCCTGATTCCGCAAACCTATGAGGCGCACCGGCCGGAGAATGTGGTTCATGCCAGCCTAGAGCGGGCTGGCTCCTCCGACTGGGCGGTATTGTGTTCGACTGACGGGACGGTCTCGCTGCTGGTCTTCTTCACCGCGCATCCGGAGCAGCCGATGGTGCTGGCTTCGAGGCCGGAAACCGAGCGGCTGCAAGCGCACGATGCGACCGGGATTCTTGGCTTTGCTTGGGGGATCGATCCCGCATCGCCGGAACAGGTCCACGTAGCCCAGGCTGGCCTGGAACACAGACCGGCATTATTGGATCACGATGCCCTGGCCGATTCGCTCGTTGATCGCCACACGGTCTACCATTTTTATGCGAAGCGCGCCTGGACTCTGGTAGCGATGCCGGAATAAGCGATGGCATCGTGAAGTGCAACAAGCTTGCGAACTAGTTTTCGATTTTAGCCTCAGAGGGAATGCAGAGGATTGAAAAGGCATCCCTCAGGGGCTAAAGCCCAAGTTGATTTTGCGGCATTTGCGGCACAACTGAAGTTGTGCCCTTTCAAAACAGGACTGAGCCACTGAATTTCAAGGAGCAAGCCCCATGCCAGAAGCCGTCCTCGTCAGCGCCGTTCGCACGCCCGTTGGCCGCGCACCTAAAGGCGCTCTCTCCACCACTCGTCCGGACGATTTGGCCGCGCTCGCCTTGGGCAGGGCTTTGGATCGGGTGCCCGAGTTGGATAGAGCCGAAATCGACGACGTGATCCTGGGTTGCGCCCAGCCGGAAGGCGAGCAGGGGTGGAACATTGCCCGCATGGCGGCCCTGCGCGCCCAGCTGCCGGTTGAGATTCCGGGAGTCACGGTTAACCGGCTTTGCTCCTCGGGCCTCGAAGCCATCGCGCTGGCCGATCTGCGCATCCGCGTCGGCGGCGACCGCGTGGTGGTGGCGGGCGGGGCAGAGTCGATGAGCATGCTGCCCATGGGCGGCCTCAAGCCCAGCCCCAATCCCTGGCTGGCTGAGCATTATCCCGCGGCGCTGCTGACCATGGGACTGACGGCTGAGCGGGTCGCCCGCCACTACGGCATTTCGCGCGAAGATCAGGACGCTTTTTCGTTGGCTAGCCACCAGAAAGCTCTGGCCGCGCAGGCTGCTGGGCGGTTCAACGAAGAACTGATTCCGGTGACGGTGACGACGGCTGTTCCAGGGGTGAGGGCGGGTAAACCAGTGGTTACGGAGACAGTTTTTTCCGCCGACGAAGGCCCCCGCGCGGATACGTCAGCCGAGGCACTCGCCAAGCTCAAGCCTGCCTTTCACGCGCAGGGAACGGTGACAGCGGGCAACGCCTCGCAGACCTCCGATGGCGCGGCGGCGGTAGTTCTGATGGAAGCGGGCCGGGCGCGGGAACTGGGCATTCGCCCGCTCGCGCGCCTGGTGGCCTATGCCGCTACTGGCTGCCTGCCGGAAGAGATGGGCGTCGGGCCCATCACGGCGATTCCCAAGGCGCTCAGCAGGGCTGGGCTGACGCTGGACAAGATTGGCCTGATCGAATTCAATGAGGCTTTTGCCGCGCAGGCGCTGGCGGTGATTCGCGTGCTGGGCCTGGATATGGACCGGATCAACGTCAACGGGGGCGCCATCGCGCTGGGGCATCCGCTGGGCTGCACGGGAGCAAAGCTCACTGCTACGCTGCTCAGCGAGATGCGGCGGCGGCAGATCCGGTACGGGATGGTGACGATGTGCGTTGGCGGAGGGATGGGCGCGGCTGGGATCTTTGAGCTGTTGTAATGGCGAGGGAAAAAGCGACCTGACGCTTTTAGCGAGTTAGCCCCCGCTGCGCGGGGTTAGCAAGTTGGCAAGTTAGCGAACGGCGGCGATGGAAACAGTGTCGTTCCACAGCGAGCCGGCAACGGCGGTGGACAACTCAAAAGCAGAACGGCCAAGGTTGCCCCTGGCCGTTCCTTTGGAGATTAGTTTGCTTTCGCTGCGCCGCGCTAAGCCTTGGCGGTGGCCAGGGCCTTGAGGCGCGCGTTGAGGCGGCTCTTGTAGCGGGAGACGGTATTGTGGTGGAGAACGCCCTTCTGCACGCTCTTGTCGAGGGTGGAGACGGTCTCGCGATACTGGGTTTGGGCGGCTGCCACATCGCCCTTGACGAGAGCCTCGCGCAGAGCCCGCAGGCTGGTGCGCACACGGCTGCGGTTGGCGCGGTTCACTTCGGTACGCGTTACGGTCTGGCGGGCGCGCTTGAGCGCCGATACATGATTTGCCATTGATCTTCCTTATCTCAGGGTGGTCTGCGGGCCAGAATGCAAACTCGCCGCATCCCTCGCAATTTCTTAGTCTACGGGAAACGGAGCGGCTGGTCAATGACGATGACTTGAATTGGCGAACCGGCCAGAGAAGATTTCAGGCACGCGGCGGCAACAAGGCTGCGGTTTTCGCGTAGGCGCGATGCGCGGCAATCCCCGATAGCGCAAACAGCATGGGGAAGCACTCGAGCGTATAGCGGGTTTCGGGCGCCTCGACGATGGTCAGCATGAAGCTGCGCAACGCGATATAGGCCAGCATCCACGGCCAGTAGCGGGGACGCATGCAGAGCCCCGCCAACGCCAGCAGCAAGTAGAGAGCGTTCAGCCCCGCGTAAGCCCAGCAGATGCGCGTTTGCGCAGGGTGATCCGCATAGTTCCACCAGTCCAGGTCATCGTAGAGGTTCTCGATCCTGGGGCGCAGCCACATGTCCGCCACACGTCCCAGGGGCAGCCAGAGATAATAGCGCAGGGGATGAGCCGCGATGCGCTCAGCTGCCAACTGCGCAAAGCGCGCATCGATCGCCGGTGTGAGCGTCTGCCCGCTGTTGTTGTAGTCGTTTGCAAGCGCGGCGGTCTGGGCATATTGCGCGGGCGAATCGAAGGTGCGGCTGGGAAGCTTGCTCAGGTCCAGCGGCCCGTCGGGAACATTCCAATAAATGTCGAAGGTGGAGACAAAATCCAAGCACCAGGTCTTGACCCAGCGCTGCCAGCCGGGAATGTCAGGCTGGCCGGGGTCGTTGGCGTAGCGCGGCGCCAGCGGCTCAAAGACGTGGAAGGCCTGCCAGTTTCTCCAGGTCCATGCGGCAAACGGGATGGCGGCCAGTAAGACGCACACGGCCGCAATCCGCGTCAGCTTGGCGCGGGCGATGGTTGTTCGCCGCAGGCCGCGGAGCAGCGCAGGCGTCAGAGCTGCGCCCACGAGCGCGCCATCCGGGCGCAGCAGCGCCGCGAAAGTCACAGCGAAGGTGAAGCAGAGCGCGCTTGGCCAAGTTGGCCTGGCGTGGAAGCGCGCCACGGCCCACAGAGCCAGGGCGACGGCGAACAAGGTTGGAGTCTCTGGCATTGCGGCCACTGAATAGGAGGCCGTGAACGGGCAAAGCGCCGCCAGCCAGAGCGTGGCCAGCGCAGCTCCAGGCGAGGCGATGCGCCGCACAAAATCGGCCAGCAGCAGGCAGCCGGCCAACTCGAGAGCAATTTGCACCCAAGCGGCGGAAGCGTAGTTTTCCATGCCGAAAACTCTGAAGCAAGCGACCAGAAACAGGGGGTAGCCGGGCAGGCGGATGAGGGTTGGAGCCATGACGCCGCCAGCCGCGGCGAGCGCGTAACGGCCATGCAAAATCAGGTTCTTCGCTATTTCTCCATAGATCAGCGGATCGCCATCGACATTGAAAAAACGCTTCAGCATCCACAGGCGCAAGGCGAGGCCCGAGGCAAGAGCCAGCGCGATGGGCAGCAGGCCACGCGCGCCGGCAAAACGCCGGCCTTGCGCCGCTAATTGACTATGGGGGGCAGCTTCCATACGATTCGTACTGTATAGCGTAGACCGTTTCCCCGGTTTTCGCCCCTGTGGAGACGAGACCAGCACCGCCGATGCCAGATAAACAGATATTCTTCGATCCCCAACGCAAGCGATGGAAGCGGCTGCGGCGCATTCTGGATATTACGGCCGTGGTTTCCACGCTGGTTCTGGCAGGTTTCATCTTCAACGTGCTGCGCAACCAGCACTTGCCCGAGCTGCTGCTGCCCGCACCCAAACACAATTACAGGGCTCTGCCCGAACGGCCGCTGGTACTGCGCGGCGTCAAGAACCAGCGGCCGGCGCGGCGGAAGACCGAGCGCAAGCCATCTGAAATTCCCCTGAACTCGGGCGAGGGGCTGCGCGCGGCCTACTACGTTGCATACGATCCAGCCAGCTATTCTTCCTTCAAGGAGCATGTGCATCAGATCGACATTCTGTTTCCCGAATGGCTGCACGTGGATGCACCACAGACAACGCTGCTGGCCGTCAACAGCGACAGCCACCGCGAGTATCCGATCATCGATGGCGCCACGGTTCACGATCCCGACGAGATGGATCGGATCAAGCGCGTCATCCAGGCGGCCAAGGAAGACACTGAGATCTTCCCTCACCTGAATAACTTCAACCCCGGCACCCAGAGCTGGGAATCCGATTTTGGAGACGTACTCAAGGATCCGGCCAAGCGCGCCGCGCTGCGCCAGCAAATTGTTCGTTTTTTCACCGCATATCCGGTCTATCGCGGCCTGTCGCTGGACCTTGAAAGCCTGCCCGACGATGCCACTCCTGGCTACATGAGCTTTATTGCGGAGCTTAACGCGGACCTGCACGCGCTTAAGCTGCGGCTTTACGTCAATACCCCGGTCGCCACTTCCGACGAGGATCTGAAGCAGATTGCCGCGAACGCAGACGGCATCATCCTGATGAGCTACGACCAGCACCAGACCACCAGCGATCCTGGTCCCATCGCCCCGCAGGAGTGGTTCGTCGCCAACCTGACCCGCGTCCTCAAGAGCGTGCCCAAGGAAAAGCTCATTTGCGCCGTGGGAAGCTACGGCTATGACTGGACCCTATCGATTCCCAACCCCAAGAAGCGCAGGCATTCCAAACCAACCGTGATGAATACGGAAGATCTGCATGTCTCCGAAGTGTGGCAGCGGGCCTCGGACGCGGATGCCGACCTGAATATCGACTACGACACACTCAATCCTCACTTCGAGTACATCGACGAAGATAACAACCAACGTCATGTGGTGTGGTTCCTCGATGGCGTAACGATGCTCAACGAGTTGCGCGCCGCCCGCCAGCTCGGTTTGCAGACTTTCGCGCTGTGGCGGCTGGGAGAAGAAGACAGTTCCCTGTGGAGCATTTGGGACAAGCCCAGCAGCCCCGAGTCGCTGCAGGCGCTGGCGTCCGTCCAGCCCGGCCACGATGTGGATACCGAAGGCGATGGAGACATCCTGCGCGTCACGGGCCTGCCGCAGCATGGCAGACGCAGTGTCACTGTCGATACCGACGAGACCGACCCGCGCAGGAAGCTCATCATCGACGAGCACATGGACGTCTATCCGCGCACGTATACCATCCAGCAGTACGGCTACCACGCCAATCAAGTCGCGCTCTCCTTCGACGACGGCCCCGATCCCAAGTGGACGCCGAAGATCCTCGATATTCTGAAGCAGAAAAACGTCAAGGGCACCTTCATGCTGATAGGCGCGGAGGCCGCGGAGAATGTTGGGGTGATGCAGCGTGTCTACCGCGAAGGGCATGAGATCGGCAACCACACCTACACGCATCCGGACATCAGCGAAATCTCGCCGCGCCAACTGGATCTCGAGGTCAAGCTCACCGAGCGTCTGTTTGCCAGCAAACTGGGAATCCAGCCACTCTACTTCCGACCTCCCTACGACATCGACGAGGAGCCCGACACTGACGATCAGGCGCTTCCCGTGGTTCAGATCCAGAATGACGGATACACCATCATCGGCAACAAGATCGACACCGACGATTGGAACGAGCATCCGAGGAAGAACCCGGACGAAATCACCCAATCGGTTCTCAATCAGTTGGAAACGATGAAGACGAAGCCGCAGTTTCGCGGCTCTATCATCCTGCTCCACGACGGCGGGGGCGACCGCTCGACCACCGTTGCCGCCCTGCCAGTCCTCATCGATGCCCTTCGCGCCCGCGGCTACGATATCGTCCAGGTCTCAGCTCTCATGGGCAAGACCACCGCAGAGGTCATGCCCCAGCTCACATTGTGGCAATATCTCCGCGCCGTACCGGACTCAATCGCCTTCTCCGGCGCGGCCTTGATCGTTAAATTCATCGTTTACATCTTCTTTCTTGGCGACATCCTGATGAGCGCCCGCCTGGTTATCGTGGGCATCTTCGCCATTGTCGACCGTTTGCGCAAGCCCCGGCGTAACCCCTCGCCCGGCTACAACCCACGCGTCGCCGTCCTCATCCCCGCCTACAACGAAGAGACGGTGATCGTTCGCACCATTCGATCGGTGCTGAACTCCGACTACAAAAACCTGCACATCATCGTCATCGACGACGGCTCGCTGGACCGCACCGCGGAAGTGGCCCGCGAAGCCTATGCATCCGAGATCGCCGCCGGCCGCGTGCAAGTCTTATCCAAGCCGAATGGCGGCAAAGCGGCAGCCCTCAATTACGCTCTTGATCGGCTGACCGAGGAAGTCTACGTGGGCATCGACGCGGATACTGTCATCGCCGCCGACGCCATTTCAAAGCTCATCCCGCACTTCGAGGATCCGCGCATTGGCGCAATCGCCGGCAACGCCAAGGTGGGCAATCGCGTGAACCTGTGGACGCGCTGGCAGGCTCTCGAATACATCACCAGCCAGAACTTCGAGCGCCGCGCCCTCGATCTGTTCCATGTCGTCACGGTGGTTCCGGGCGCCATCGGCGCTTGGCGCACGGCCCCGGTCAAAGCCGCGGGCGGCTATCCCCTCAACACCGTCGCCGAGGATGCGGACCTTACCATGAATCTTCTGGAACGGGGGCTTCACGTCAACTACGAGGACCGGGCGCTTGCCTATACCGAAGCGCCCATCGACGCCAAGGGCCTCATGCGCCAGCGTTTCCGCTGGTCCTTTGGCACGCTGCAAGCCATCTGGAAGCATCGCGCGGCCTTCGTCCGCAACAAGGCCATGGGCCTGTTCGCATTGCCCAATATTCTCATCTTCCAGATGTTCCTGCCTTTGGTTTCGCCGTTCATCGATCTGATGTTCGTGGCGGGCATCGTTAACTACTTCATCGATCGCCACTACCATCCCGTCGCAGCTTCCGCCGCCAGCCTCCAGAAGCTCCTGGCCTATTTCGTAACATTTCTGCTCATCGATTTCGTTACGTCATCCATCGCCTTCTCGCTGGAGCGCCGCCACCCGGCCAACAAGGGCTCGGGATGGCTGCTCTTTCACATCTGGCTGCAGCGCTTCGCCTATCGCCAGGTTTTTTCGATCGTGCTCTTTAAAACCCTCAAGCGGGCTATCGACGGAAAGCCCTTCAACTGGGACAAGATCGAGCGCACCGCCAAGATGAGCAAGGCCACTGAGGCGCTGACGGAAACGACGTAACGGGAATCAGGTGTGGCAGGGCTTTATCGCCGGTAAATTTCCATCCAATGGCCTTTAGGAAAACGACGATGTCAAGGAAAGTTCTTCTTTTTGCCCCATGCGCATTCAATCTGGCAGAAACAACCAGGATGGTTGAGATTGCCAAAGGAATCATGCGCCACCCCAAAGCCAGCCAGATTTTCGATCTTCATTTCATCTCCGATGGAGGCGACTTTGAGGGCATGATCGAGAAACACGGCCTTCCACTGACGCGAATGGAACCGCGTCTGACGGCAGAGAAGATCGATCTCATCGCCAAAGTGGATCGCGGGGAGAAATTCGCTCCAGTCTTCACCGATGCTGAGATGATCCAGCGAGTTGAAAGCGAGGTTGCGGTCCTCAAACTGCTCAACCCTGTTGCTGTCGTCACCGGCTCTTACTTGACGATGCCGGTTTCATGCCGCGTTCTTGGGACACCGCTTGTCTGGGTGATCCAATCGACATGGCTGCCGGAGTTCTTTTGTCATGGCGCGGGCATGACGGATGGCATCAAACTCGTTCCGCTGAAAGTTCTGGCCGACTGGATAGTGCTTCGCCTCATTAACTTCTGGATCAGGTACGGATTCCTGAATCCAATCAACAGGGCGGCGAAACATTTTTGCGTTCCCGGCTATAACTCGATCTTCGAGTTCTGGCGAGGCGACATTACACTCGTGGCCGAGCCTCCCGAATTTACCGGAGTCAGGCTCCCGCCCGGTCACTTTTTCATCGGCCCACTCATACCGCGCGACGAATTCCCGCTGCCGCCGGAACTCGCCGGCATTCCGAGGGACAAGCCCGTTATCTACTTTGCGATGGGCAGCTCCGGCGCGCCCGGAATTGTCGCCAAAATCATCGAGAGCTTCGCGGACAAGCCTTATTACGTGATTGCTCCAGTGAAGTTTCTACTAGCCCATATTCACGGAACGCGCATTCCCGAGAACGTCCTTGTTACGGATTGGATCCCAGCACTCCAAGTCAACCAAATGGCCGACCTAGCCGTCATTCACGGAGGGATCGGTACAGTCATGACTGCGTGTTTGGCCGGCAAACCTGTCGTTGGCGTAGGCATGCAGATGGAGCAGGTCGCCAATCTGGCCTCGCTCGAACGGCTGGGATTCGCGATCCGGGTTTCGAAATCGCGCAATCCATCCGCCAGGCTTCAGCATGCAATTGTCAAGCTGATGTACGATGACAATGCAAAATCAAAGGCTGCGGCATTCGCCGAGGTTATTGCAAAGTGGGACGGGCCAACGCTCGCGGCAGAGAAGCTGCTTGAGCGCTATGGCGGTGTGGAATGAGTGCGACAATTCTCGCATTTAAGACCTGGATAGCCACCAGAGACTGTCAGCCTTGCAAGCAGCATGAGCAATCGTAGCAAAGGAGCGCACCGCCGATGCACAAGCCGCGCGTGCTGTTCGTGGGCCGGACCACGCTCGACGTTCTCTACCGGCTGGACCGGATGCCGGAGGAGGACACCAAGGTCTATGCACGCGAGATTCAGGCAGCGCCCGGCGGACCCGCGCTGAACGCCGCCATCACGCACGCGCTTCTCGGCGGCAATGCCATGCTGGTGAGCGCAGTCGGCAACGGGCACTGGGCCGCGCTGGTGCGCAGCCAGCTTCGCCGCCATAGTGTTCGGCTGCTCGACCTGGCCGCCGACGCGGCGTATGAAACACCGCTCTGCGCAGTGCTTGCCAATGCCGCCAACGCCACGCGCACCATCGTGAATCCGCCCATCTCGCAGATGGCCCTGCGGCATCTGGGAGCTTCGTGGGCCGCGGAGATGCCATCCTCCTGGGGCGCAATTCCGCCGGTGGTCCTCAGCGACGGCTTCTTTCTTGAGGAGACCATGGGCTTGCTGTCGGCTTGTAAAGACGCGGGTGCGGCGGTGTGTTTGGACGGCGGCAGTTGGAAGCCCGGAACCGAAGCACTTGCGCCTCTGCTCACCGCGGCCATCTGTGGCGAGCGATTTGCAATTCCCGGCCGCTCCGGCGCAAAGGGCAATGCGGATGCGGCGATCGAGTGGTTTGCCGCAAGGGGCGTTCCCTATGTGGGTGTCACGCGCGGCGCTCAATCTATCCTCGCGTACGACCATGGCCGGCGCTTCGAGATTGAAGTGGCCAAGATCGACGCCGTTGACACGCTGGGCGCAGGCGACGTGCTGCATGGAGCGTTTTGTTACCACTTCGCGCTCAAGGCGGAGTTTGAGCCTGCGCTACGCAAGGCCGCTGAAATTGCTACGCTTTCATGCCAATGTTCCGGCGTGCAGGCGTGGGCCAAGGCACACGATGCAACCTGAAGGTAGACTCGGCCATCTGACTTTCGAGGAGGACGGCATGTCAACAGCGACTGCTAACAAACACAGGGCAAGCAAGACATCCGATCGCAAATATTCACCGGCTGCGTCAGAAAGCGTTGAGACGGAGATGAAGGCAATGAAGGAAGGGAAGCTCACGAGCGGCCGTAGCGGCAAACGAGTGACCAATCCCAAGCAGGCGATTGCCATCGGACTGTCGAAGGCAAGGAAAGCGGGCAAAAAAGTTCCGCCTCCAAAATCGTAGGCGCCTTCCCGCAGAGGCTATCTCCTTATGGTGCGCAGCGACGCCGGCCTCAGTTGCTCCTCGATCTCAAACCTTTGTTGCCTGCTCCAGCACCGCCACCGCCATTAGGTTCAACGGCGTTGGAATTCCGTGCTTCTCACCGAGCCGCACAATCACTCCATTGCGCGCGTCGATCTCCATCGGCCTTCCCGCCCTCTTATCGGCCAGCAATGAGTTGACAGAGTCTTTCGGCTGGGCCCTATAGCCGTCCAGCACTTGCTGCCCAACGTTATCGTCCAGATGCGCGCCCTCCGCCCGCCCAACGGCAGCGCACTCGGCAACCATCTCCAACGCCACCTGCCCCAATGCCTCATCCTGGAGCACACCGGCCGGCTTCAGGGTCAGGGCATTCAGCGCGCCCGGCGCATTGAAGCATAATTTACGCCAGACCGCTGTTTTGAAGTCCCCTGTTAGCTCGATCTCCGCCTTGCTGCCGTTGAAGAGCTCGGCAAACTCGCGGCCCAGCGGTCCCTCTTGCACCTTCATCCGAACCACGCCGCGCTGCACTACGATCCCGTCAGCCTGCCGCTCAACCGGGCAATCGATGACTACCGGCGCAATCCGCTCAGCGGACACATACGGCGCAAACCGTTCCCGATGTTCGACGCCGTTTTGCACCACGGCCACTGCCGCTCCATCCGCCGCCAGCACACGCAGCCAGGCTCCGGCGCCTGCTGCGTCATAGGTCTTGGTCGCCACCAGCACCCAGTCCACTGCTTCCGCTTGCGCCACGTCAGTCAGATTACGGGCATTCACCCGCACCACGCCCTCCGGCGTCTTCACAGTCAGTGCATCCAGCGGCCGCCGCGTGCACAGCGTAATCTCATGCCGCCCGGCCGTCTCCAGCAGCGCGGCCAACACACCGCCAATCGCACCAACTCCCACCACAGCTACTCGCGCCATTTCCGTTCCTCCTTGGGGATACATTTCCAAAATACATGCTTTGTCGGCCCTTCTCGATCCAGAAGTTCGCGGGCCGCACAATTACCGCAGGGGAAGAACGAACATGCGAATGTCTTTAGGAGAAGGAACGAGGACTCTCTTCTCTTGCAAACTGTTTACGCGGGGGGCCGCGCGATGGAGATCATAGGCGGCGATTCCGTTCTCGAATCCGCATACCTCGGTGGGGCGGGATAGGCGATCCGCTTACGCCACGGCGATCGGCGTGGCTTGTTCCTCGGCCTCAAGCCTGCTGCCAACCTCGGCGGCGGCCTGCGCAAGCACGCGATGGTGAATGGTAAACAGAGCCAATTCGAGACGGTCGCTGACTCCGGTCTTGTCGTAGATGGAACGCAGGTAATTCTTGATCACCTGCTCGGTGGTCTTGAGGCGGCTGGCGATCTCGCGGTTTTTGCAGCCCTGAACGATGAGGGCCACGATGCGCATCTCCTTTGGCGTGAGGCGGTCGCGAACGCGGGTGCCAACCATATCCTCTTCGGGTGCGTCAGGCATCATGAGTTGAGGAGGCAGCCAGGTATCGCCGGCGGAAACGCGGCGCACGCACTCGACCAAGGCAGATCCACTGACGCTGCGAAAAACCACTCCGCGAAAGCCCTGTTGCAAATATGCACCCGCGGTATCGGAATTTTCGGCTATCACGATGCCGCGGCTGCCAGCGTTCTCAAGCAGATGGCGCAGCCGGATCAGGTCTGGCCGCAGCGAAGCGGCAAAGAGCACGATTGCACCAGGGAAGGTCGTGATGGCGTGGTGCATGCGGTCCAAATCCGTGCATTGAGCGATGATGCGCAGATCTTCGTCCATGGCCAGGACCTTAGCCGTACCTGCGCGAAAAATCGCCTGTGAATCGGCCAGGATGATCTTGTTCATAATGCGCGCCTCATCTGAGTCCTATCTCCGATTGGACAGTTTGCACCCGGCCAACCCTCATCCCCGCCAGTCCCGGAGGCGGCTGCCCAAAGTTCAGAATCTGTCTCCGCCTCTTGCCGCACTATCGGCAGAACCGAACAAACTCTTGGAACTGTCTGCATTTGCAACACTGCGAATTGGCCAGAAAATCTTTGCAATCGGCCCAAATCGACGATCGTCTCGCTCAGGCACTTTTTCCTACCAATGAGATTACCTTTTTCGATCACAACCGGCTACCAATTTCTTTGTAGATGCCGGGGGGCCGGGTATCAATCGCGATAACCCTTCCGGGCAAAGCGATTTTTCCATCGGCAAATCTCATTTTGATTTCCAACCGTTAAGACGGTGAAGTTGGTCCGAGCCCTGCCGATGGAAGAAATTGAGAGGCTTGGATGAGCGATCGCACGGAACTTCTCGAAGCTACGCTGAACAGTCTTCCGGAAGGTATTGCGCTGCTTGGCGAGGAGGGGTGTATCGCGTTCTGGAATCAGGCAGCTGAGGCAATCACCGGCCACTCCGGCTTCGATCTGGTTGGGCGTCCCGTGCCGGAGCCGCTGAAGGCGCTGTTGGAACGACACGCTCCGGCGAGGGATACAGAGCCCGATTCGGAATCGGAATCGAGGCGCGGATTCCCGGTTCACGCGCGGCACAAGCTGGGCCACGAATTCCCGGCGATGGCGCGCATTTTTGCGCTACGCGACGGGCTTGGCGGGCGCATCGGCGCCGTGGTTGTTTTTCATCCCGCGGAGAGCCTGGATGCGCTGCCACGTGGAGAAACCGGTGAAGGCGAGAGTGTCGAGGTTTGCCAGGCGGATCTGAAGGAACGCCTGGAAACCGAGTTTGAGGATTTCGCGCGCGGCGGACAAACCTTTGGCGTGCTTTGGATTACCGTGGATCAAGCGCACGACCTGCGCAAGACGCACGGGGCCAATGCCTGCGGGACGATGATCGAAAAAGTTCAGCAAGCGATGGTAAAGGGATTGCGGCCAACCGAGAAGCTTGGGCGATGGGGCGACGACGAATTTCTGGTGGTCTCGCACGAGCGCACCCCGGAGATGCTGGCTTCTCATGCGCAAACGCTGGCCGGATTGGCCAGGACGGCGGACTTTCGCTGGTGGGGAGACCGCGTTTTGCTCACTGTGAGCATAGGCGCTGCCCAGGCGGATGAGTTCGGAACGCTGGCGGATTTGCTGGGCAGGGCAAAGGCCTCGATGCTATCGAGTTTTCATGCGGGTGGAAACCAGATCACATCCGCGCCGAGGGGGCAGTCATGTTTGCCATCGTAGGGATTGTCGTGGTCTTCGGAGCGGTCATCGGCGGCTTTCTGATGGAGAAGGGCCACATGGCGGTTCTCATGCAGCCGGCTGAACTGCTCATTATTGCGGGCGCATCCGCGGGCACGCTCCTGGTGGCCAATCCGCTGCACATCATCAAAGGAGTGATTGCGGGCTTGCTGGGCGTGCTGAAAGGCTCTGCTTTCGGCAAAGCGCGTTATCTGAGCACGCTCAAGATGATGTATCAATTTTTGAACAAAGTGCGCAAAGACGGGCTGCTGAGCGTCGAGATGGACGTGGAGAAGCCCAACGAAAGCTCGATATTCAAAAGCTACCCCGAGTTCCTCAAAGACCATCATGCCAGGGACTTTGTATGCGACACGCTGCGGACGGCCATTACCGGCGGCGTTGATCCCTTCGACATGGACCAGATGATGGAACTGGATATGGAAGTGCATCACCACGCCACCATGCAGCCGGTGAACGCATTGACCACGGTAGCGGACGCACTGCCGGGACTGGGCATTGTGGCCGCGGTACTGGGGGTGGTCATCACCATGGGTTCACTGGGCGGTCCGCCGGAGCAGATCGGCGAGAAAGTGGCCGCCGCGCTGGTGGGTACGTTCCTGGGCATCTTGCTTTGCTATGGCGTTACCGGCCCTCTCAGCGCGAACATGAGCAAGACCGCCGACGAGCACAACGAATATCTGCACGTGCTTCGCGTTCTGATTCTTTCCTTCCTGAAAGGCTCGGCGCCCATGATCGCCATCGAGATGGGACGGCGCGCCGTGCCCGCGCATGTGAGGCCCAGCTTCGACGAGATGGAAAAGAACTGCAAGGGCGGCGCGGCGGGCATTGAAGCCGTTGCGGCCTAGCCCCTCTTTTGGAGATTGAGCGGATCATGGCGAGCAAGAGTCAACCAA
>Ga0182016_10001624_pt1 | contig 27336 bp, 26 predicted proteins | sample 712S2MmetaG_FD_120491 | JGI IMG/M metagenome (GOLD analysis project Ga0182016, IMG submission 120491) | Permafrost microbial communities from Stordalen Mire, Sweden - 712S2M metaG | ecosystem: Environmental > Terrestrial > Soil > Wetlands > Permafrost | place: Sweden: Stordalen | collected...
AGCCTCTGCGTCGCGCGTCTTTATGCCGCGCGACGCATCAAAATCGCCAACCAAAACCTCCGCCCTCGACGAACGCGGCTTGAACCGCCACAATGGCGCGGCGGATCGCGCCGATTCGGGGCGCGCGGTTCGAAAGGCGAAACAGCGGCCAGATGAACGACGACGAATTGCATCGGCCCCTCGGGCAAAACGCGCGCAAGGCGGCCGAAATGGCCAAGACGTCCAATTCTTGGCGGACGTGGATGGTTCTTGGCGGGGTTCTGGGGGTGGTTGGCGCCGGGGCGCTGGCCCTGGCGGCGCGCGATCCGCTCGGCTGGAGTCTTGGCGGTCGTCCCTACGCCGTGGCGCGGATCGAACCCTATAAGCCGCCGCCACCGGAGCCGCCGCGACAAGCGCAAAGCGCCGCTACCGCGCAACAGCCGGCCGAGACCGAGGCGGCGCCGCCGAGCGGCCGCGATCATGTGCTCACGTTGAACGACCTCGATCAGCAATCGGGCGTCAAGGTCACGCGCAACGGCTCCAGCGGGCCGGGGCCGATCATCATCCAGATCGAGCCCGAGTCCAGCGTGCGGCTGCCGCCGGCGCCCGACCGCCGGGTGGCGGAAAAATCGCGCTTCGGCCTGCTGCCGCGCATTGGCTCCGCCGGCGAGCGGCCGATGGACGTCTATTCGCGGCCTTTCGTGACGACGGCCGCGCTCAGGGCCAACGCGCCGAAAATCGCGCTGGTGGTTGGCGGCGTCGGGCTCAATCCGGCGACGACCGAGGCCGCCATAAGCGAATTGCCGGAGGCCGTGACGCTGGCCTTCGCGCCCTATGGCGACAATATCGCCGCGGCCGCCGCGCGGGCGCGGGCGCGCGGCCACGAAACCCTGCTGCAAGCGCCGATGGAGCCCTTCGACTATCCGGAAAATAATCCGGGCCCGCACACCTTGCGCGTCGACGCCGGCGATCTCGACGATCTGCACTGGCTGATGGGGCGGTTCGCGGGCTATGCTGGCGTCATGAACTTCATGGGCGGGCGTTTCACCTCCGACGAGAAGGCGTTGTCGCCGGTGCTCGCCGATATAGCCCGGCGCGGCCTGTTCTTCCTCGACGACGGCGCCGCGCCACAGTCGCTCGTGGGCTCGGTCGCGGCGCGTCTATCGCTTCCGGCCGCGCGGGTCGATGTGATCCTCGACGCCCGCGGGACGCCGCAATCGCTCGACGCCGCGCTGGCGCAATTGGAGGCGGAAGCGCGAAAAAGTGGTTCGGCGATCGGCTTCGCCAATGCGCAGGGACCGACGATAGCGCGCCTGGCGCATTTCGCCCGCGAGGTGGAGCGCCGCGGCGTCGCCATCGCGCCAGTTTCGGCGACGCTCGCGCCCGGCGGCGCGACGGCCGCGGCGATCGGAGCAGGCAAATGACCGAGCCGAAATACCGCCCGTGCGTCGGCGTCATGCTGTTGAACGGCGCGGGGCTGGCTTTCGTCGGCCGCCGCCGGCCCAAGGGGCCGCATGATTTCACCAACGGACGCTTCGAATGGCAGATGCCGCAAGGCGGCGTCGACGAGGGCGAGGCGCCGGTGGACGCCGCACTGCGCGAGCTTTACGAGGAAACCAATGTGCACAGCGTCGAGGTGCTGGCCGAGATCGAGCCTTGGCTGAGCTACGACCTACCGCCTGAGAACGCCAAGCGGTGGAAGGGCAAATATATCGGCCAGACGCAAAAATGGTTCGCGCTGCGTTTCACGGGCGAGAACTGTGAAATCGACATCGCCCGTCCCGCCGGCGGCGCCCATGCACCGGAATTCGACGAATGGCGCTGGGAACGCCCATCTTTGCTGCCGGAGTTGATCGTCCCGTTCAAGCGGGATGTCTATGAGCGCGTCGTGCGCGAATTCGCGCATTTGACCGCCAAAAATGCGTGAGCATGCGCTAAAATGCGCGCGCTTCGCCGCGGTGAATGGCCTCGGCCAGCGGCGTGAAGCCGCCGCCCTCGGCGTGCAGGACCAGCGGCGCGCAAAGTTTCAGCGGCGCCTTGGAGCCCTTGACGCCCCGCAGCAGAATTCGCGTCGCCGCCTCTCCGTCGCGCGGGGCGATCGGCAAAATCTCAATTCCGCCAATGCGTTGGACAAGCGCGGCGAGGCATGTCGCCAGCGCGTCGGCGCGGTGAATCATGGCGAAAACCCCGCCCGGGGCCAAAACCGCGAGGCAGGCGCGCGTCCAGTCCTCGAGCGGCGCGTCGGCGACATGGGCCGACGCTTTTCTCGGATCGGGCGTCACGCGCACGCTGCCGCGTTGAAAAAACGGGGGATTCGTCAACACAACCCGCGCCGCCTCGGGCGCCAGTCCGGCGGCGCGGCGCGATTCGGCGTCGAAAAGATCAGTTTCAAAAACCCGCGCTCTCGCGTCGAGGCCGTTGAGCGCGATGTTTTCGCGCGCCAGCTCGCAGGACAGAAAGTCAAATTCAATCAATCCGATATATGCTTCCGGCGCCAGCAGCGCCGCGCCGAGGCCAGCGGCCCCGACGCCCGCTCCCACGTCCAGCAGCAGCCCATTCACCTCGCGCGGCGTCGCCGCGACCAGCAACGCGGCGTCCGTGCCGGCGCGGTGGCCGCCCTCGTCCTGCGCCAGAAGCAGGCGCCCACCCAAAAATCCGCTGATCCGTTTCGCCATCATCCTGAAAACTCACATGCTTGCCGTCACGGCGCAAGCATGAGAGCGATCGCGATATGCGCCGACTTGCCGCCCGCGGCGCAAAGCCTTAAGTTCGCCCGACTAAAGTCGCAGGTCATTTGAAGGCTGCAGGGGGCTCCGTGGGTATCGTCATTCCGCTCGAAGACAGAGAAAAGAAAACCACAGCTGGCCTCGACAGTCTTCTGGAGCTCATCCGGCCCGACTTAGAGCGGACCAATCAGCTTATTCTTCAACGCACTGGTTCGGATGTGACCACCATTCCCGAGGTGGCCAATCATCTGATATCGGCGGGCGGCAAGCGATTGCGCCCGATGCTGGTGCTCGCGACCGCCGGGATGTGCGGCTACAAGGGCGATGGCCAGATCAAATTCGCCGCCGGCATCGAATTCATGCACACGGCGACTCTGCTCCACGACGATGTCGTCGATGAAAGCGACATGCGCCGGGGCAAGATCGCGGCGCGCATGCTTTGGGGCAATGAGACATGCGTGCTGGTCGGCGATTTTCTGCTCGGCCACGCCTTTAAAATGATGGTCGAGCCGGGCGTATTGCCCTGTCTCACCGTGGTGTCGAGCGCCGCCGCGATCATCGCCGAGGGCGAAATCCTCCAGCTCAACGCCGCGAAAGACACGCAAACCACCGAGGACGCCTATATGGCGGTCATCCGCCGCAAGACGGCGGAGCTTTTCGCCGCGGCGGCGGAAGTCGGCGTCATGCTGGCTGGCCGGTCCAAGGCGGATGAGGCCGCCGCGCGCAGCTACGGCATGAATCTCGGCATCGCCTTTCAGTTGATCGACGACGCTCTGGATTACGGCGGCTCGTCCGCCAAGCTCGGCAAAAATGTCGGCGACGATTTTCGCGAGGGCAAGATCACGCTTCCCGTCGTGCTCGCCTTCCGTCGCGGCAGCGAGAAAGAACGCGAATTCTGGCGCCGCACGCTGGAAAAGGGCGAAATCAACGACGGCGACGTCGAAGCCGCCTGCGGCCTGATGAAAAAGCACAAGGCGCTCGACGACACGATCGAGCGGGCCGCGCATTACGGCGCCATCGCGCGGGACGCGATGGAGATTTTCCCGTCCTCGCCTTGGAAAAGCGCTCTGCTGGAAGTTGTCGATTTCTGCATCGAGCGCGTTTACTGAGCGCCCGCGAATGGCCTGAGAAGGTTCATGACCGAGAATTTCGGAGCCCTGACCGTCTCGCTCGAGTGCGGCGGAAGCACCGGGGGCGCGCTCGCGGGCCTTACTTTCGTGGTCAAGGAAAACATCGATGTCGAAGGCCATGTGTCGCGCAATGGCGAACCGGCCTTCGCGGCGAGCCATGCGCCCGCGGGTCTAAACGCCCCCGCGGTCGATCGCCTGCTGGCCGCCGGCGCGCGGCTTGTCGGCAAGGCGCATATGGACGAGATGGCCTATAGCCTGCTCGGCGCCAATCATCATTATGGAACCCCGGTCAATCCGGCCGCGCCGGACCGTCATCCCGGCGGATCGTCGTCGGGCTCGGCCGTCGCTGTCGCGGCGGGACTGGCCGATTTCGCGCTCGGCACGGACACGGCGGGCTCCTGCCGCGCGCCGGCGTCTTTTTGCGGGATTTTTGGCTTTCGTCCTTCGCATGGCGCCGTGTCGAGCAATGGCGTCGTCCCGCTCGCGCCCTCGCTCGACACGATCGGCTGGTTCGCGCGCGACGCGGCGACGCTGAATAAAGTCGGTTCGGCGCTGCTGCCGGACGATCTCGACACGGCGCCGCTGTCTCGCCCGCTCGCGCTCTCGGAGGCTTTTGTTGCTTGTCCGCCGCGGGAGGCGGAGTTGTCGCGGCCCGTCCTCGACGCGCTGAACAGGGACTTTTCCCCGCGCGAGGTTGTCCTCGGCGAAGATTATTTGTCGCAAATGCAAAATCACTTTCGCGATCTTCAGGCGTTCGAGGCGCATCAAGCGCATGGCGCCTGGATCGAGGCCGTCCGTCCCGAGTTTGGCCCCGGCGTCGCCGAGCGTTTCGCCTATGCCGCGAGCGTGACCGCGGAGCAAAAGCGGGCGGCGGATGAATTTCGTGTCCGGGCGCGCGAAATCATCGAGGATTTGCTTGGCGCGGAGGGCTTTTTTGCTCTGCCGACGACGCCCTTTTTCGCGCCGCTGCTGGGCGAGAGCGAGCAGGAATTGGCGATGAAGCGCAATCAGATGGTGCGGCTGTTTCAGATCGCCAGTTTTTTTGGAATGCCGCAAGTCAGCCTGCCGCTCAAGACGCCGGCGGCGCCGCTTGGGCTGTCGTTGATCGGCCGGCGCTGGTCCGACCGGGGGCTGCTGGCGCTCGCCGAGCGGCTGGCGCCCCGCTTGCGGACGCCCTGACGCTCAGCCGAGCACGACGCAGGCCGCGATAAAATCCTCGCCGCGCAGCACGAAGCGCCGCCAGCCGCGCGTCAAGATCGTGGGAGCGGCCTCCTCGTCGAGAATGGAAAAATCCAGGCCGATGGCGATTTTCGTGGGATCGCGGGCGAAGCCGAGGCCCAGCGCCTTTAGATAGGCTTCCTTGGCGGTCCAGAGGCGCGGAAAGGCGTCGGCGCGCGCCTCGCCCGTCAGCGTCTCCAAAATATTCCGCTCATTTGGATGCAGCAGGCTCCATGGCGGTTCGATCGCCCGCGAGGGTTCGATGTCGACGCCGATGGGCGACTCGGCCATCGCGACGGCGCAAAAATCCGCGCGGCCCGAGACCGAGATTTTTAGGGAGGAACTGGGCGCCAGAACGCGCGGCGCGCCAGAGGGCCCATGGCCGATCTCGACGCTTTGCGGCGCGACGCCGAGCCGAGCGGCGACGATCCGTCGGCTCAAGGCGCGGCGGCGCAGAAAAGCGCCGCGCGCGGGATCGCGCGATGGGGCCTCCTGGAGGTCGCGTGGCGTTGGCGCGAGATGATCTTCGCGCAAGGAAAGCGCCACGACCGTCGCGCCGTCCCTGGCGGCGGCGGGAAGATCATCGCGCCAGGAGATCTCGTCGCGCCAAGAGATCACGGGCCGCTTCCCGTCGCGCGGCTCAAAAACGCCTTGATGCGAGCCGCGAGCCTATCGCGCACGTCGCGATAGGCGTCCAGCATCGTCTCGCGCGAGCCCCGCGTGGCGGTGGGGTCGGGCATTGGCCAGTAGATCACCTCGACCGCCATCGCGCGGGTGAATTCCAGCGCGCGGTGATGCGCCTCGGGCGAGAGCGTCACGATCACGTCGAAGTTGGAGTCTTCGAGATCCTCGAAAGTGCGCGGCTTGTGGCGCGTGATGTCGATGCCGATTTCGTCCATCGCGGCCATCGCGAATCCGTCGGGTTCGCCGCGCTTCAAACCGGCGGAGGCGAAATAGATTTCACGGCCGAAGTAATGGCGGGCGAGCGCCTCGGCCATAGGCGAGCGCACGGTGTTCAAGGTGCAGGCGAACAGAACGGACTGCGGGCGGACCCGGGGAGTTTCGACGGGCGCCGGCTGAACTTGCGCCGGCATTGTCAGCCCCTCCAGTGCAGAGCCGTCACCAGCGTGAAAATGCGGCGCGAAGTGTCGATGTCGATCTCGATCTTGCCCTTCAGCCGTTCGAGCAGCAGATGGGCGCCTTCGTTGTGCAGTCCGCGTCGGCCCATGTCGATCGCCTCGATGCGGCTCGGCGTCGCGTGCCGGATCGCGGCGTAATAGGTCTCGCAGATCATAAAATAGTCCTTGAGAATGCGTCTGAAGGGCGTCAGCGACAAAATATGCGTCACGACGCTCTTGCCCTCCTCGTCCGTCACGCCGAGAGCGAGCTTGGCGTCGTGCAGAGAGATGTTCAAAGCGTAGGGGCCGCCTTCGTGGCCGACGACGCCAAAGCTATTGTCTTCGATCAAGTCATAGATGGCGATGGCGCGCTCATGCTCCTGGTCGGCCGAGCCGCGCCCGATCGAGTTTTCGTCGAGCGTGACCCGCGCCAATCGCTTTCGCGCGTCCAGAACCACCTTTTAGGCTCCGAGCGAATTGAGGCGGATCGAGACGGATCGCGCATGCGCCTGCAGTCCCTCGGCGTCGCCCAGCGTCACGGCGGCGGCGCCGATGGCGCGCAGCGAGGCCGCGTCGCATTTCAGGATCGAGGTGCGCTTGACGAAATCAAGCACGCTGAGTCCCGACGAAAACCGCGCCGAACGGGCCGTGGGCAGCACATGATTGGAGCCGCCGACATAATCGCCGACCGCCTCCGGCGTATAGGCGCCGATGAAGATCGCCCCGGCGTTTTTCACCCGCCCGGCCAGATCCTCGGCGTCCTCGCTGATGATTTCGAGATGTTCGGCGGCGATGCGGTCGGCGAGCGGCAGCGCGTCGGCCAGCGTCTTCGTCACGATCACGGCGCCGTAATCGCGCCACGACGCGCCCGCGATCTTCTTGCGCGACAGAGTGGTCAAATGCCGCTCCACGGCGGCGACCACGGCGTCGGCGAGCCCAGCGTCGTCGGTGATGAGGATCGACTGCGCGGATTCGTCATGCTCGGCCTGAGCCAGGAGGTCGGCGGCGATCCAGTCGGGATTGGCGGTTTTGTCGGCGATGATGAGCACTTCCGAGGGGCCGGCGATCATGTCGATGCCGACCTGGCCGAACACGCGGCGCTTGGCGGCGGCCACCCAGGCGTTGCCGGGGCCGACGATCTTGGCGACGGGAGCGATGGTCTTGGTGCCATAGGCGAGGGCGGCCACGGCCTGCGCCCCGCCGACGCGGTAGATTTCGGTGATGCCGGAGCGCTTGGCGGCGGCCAGCACCAGGGGTTCGACATGGCCGTCGGGGGTCGGCACGACCATCACTATGCGCGGGACGCCGGCCACTTTCGCCGGCGCGACATTCATCAGCACCGACGAGGGATAGGCGGCCGTGCCGCCCGGGACATAGAGCCCGACCGACTCGATCGGCGTCCACCGCCAACCCAGCTCGACGCCGGCTTCGTCGGTGAAGCGCAGGTCGCTCGGGCGCTGGCGCTCGTGAAAGACGGTGATGCGCTCCAGCGCGAGATCGAGCGCGGCAAGCTGCTCGCGCGAGCATTTGGCCTCCGCCGCGGCGATCTCGGCGGCGGAGACGGCGATGCCGGTCTTGGCGAGATCGATCCGGTCGAACTGCCGCGAATAATCGATCAGGGCCTCATCGCCGCGCGCGATCACATCCTCGATGATCTTGCGGACGGTATGGTCCACGTCGGGCGAGGATTCGCGCTTCATCGACAGAAGCGCCGTGAAACGATCCCCGAAGTCGGCCGCCGACGCATCCAAACGCAAAGTCATGTCCATCTCCAGCTGGAAGTTCCAGCTGTCATGACCCCGCGCCGCCGTCTTCGTCAAGTTTATGCGTCGGACAGAATGAAACCGGCCAACGCGGACCAAGGTCGCAAAGCTGCGCCTCGATGCAGTCCACGTCCAGCAAAATCGTGGCGCCGCCCGCGAATACGAGGCGGATGCGGCCCTCCGGCGCCATCGCGCCCGGCTCGAAGACGAGCGCCAGCAGTTCCAGCACGCCGTCCGGCCGGTCGCGCGCGACGCCCGCGTAGCGCACGCCACGCACCGTCTCGAAATGCAGCCCCGAGAGGCAACGCTCCAGACGTCCTCCTGGCTGCGCGGTCCAGTCGAAACGCGAGGCGACCAGCGCGAAACGCTTCATTCGTGGAAGATACGCGAGATCGCCCACTCGCAACAGCGCATCCTGAACATGCGCCGAGACCAGAGCGAGATCCTCGGCGTCGAGCGCGAGTAAGCGCAAGGGCTGCGTCGGCGCGGGGGGCTTGGGCGAATCCATGCGTGATCTCCTTGGCCTCTGAATCTGGCGATTGCCGCGCCCCGGCGCAACCCTTGGTTTCGCGCTTGCGGATCGGCGCCGAAAGGACGCATGCTGTGAACGCGGCGTAGCGAGCGCGGGGAAGGCTATGCACAGTGATCCGAGATTTTGGGCGGTCGTCGTGGCGTTCTGGATCGGCTTTTTTCTGTCGGTCGTGAACATCGCCACGAAGATCGATCTGTTCATGCGGTTGTCGGGGTAGCCTTTCGTTTTTCTCTCGGCTCTTGCCCGCGGTCCCGGCTTGCTTCAATTTACGGCCTTGTCCCCCGAATCGAAGGCGCCGCTGATTTATGACCTCATGGACACAGGCGCAGGATCAGGCGCTCAAGGCCGTGGCGCGATGGCTGTCGGCGAAGGACGGTCCGCAATTGTTTCGCCTGTTCGGCTACGCTGGAACCGGCAAATCGACGCTGGCGCGCCACCTCGCGGAAAATGTCGAGGGCCTCGTGGTGTTCGCGGCCTTCACCGGCAAGGCGGCGCTGGTGATGCGCTCCAAGGGCTGCGTCGACGCGCGCACGATCCACAGCCTGATCTACCGCGCCACCGACACGGAAACCGAGGAGCCGAGCTTCGAGCTCAACGACGAAAGCGACGCGACGCGCGCGAAGCTGATCGTCATCGACGAATGTTCGATGGTCGACGAGGAGCTTGGCCGCGATCTTCTTTCATTCGGTCGCAAGGTGCTGGTGCTCGGCGATCCCGCGCAATTGCCGCCGGTCAAGGGCGGCGGCTTCTTCACCGAAGCCGAGCCGGACGTGATGTTGACCGAGGTGCACCGCCAGGCCGCGGACAATCCGATCATCCGCATGTCCATGACGATTCGCGAGGGTGGGCAGATCGCGCGCGGGATCTATGGCGAGAGCCAGGTGGTCGGACGGGACGGGCTGGAGCCTTCGCTCGTCACCGGAGCCGATCAGGTGCTGGTCGGCATGAACAAGACGCGTCGCGCCTATAATAAGCGATTGCGCGAATTGCGCGGCTTTTCCGGTGATCTCCCGCAATCGGGCGAAAAGCTGGTGTGCCTGCGCAACAATCGCAAGAAAGGACTGCTCAATGGCGCGCTGTTCACGGTCAAGAGCACGGGCGCGCTGCGGCGCGGCAAGGTGCGCATGCTCGTGATCCCCGAGGAAAGCGACGGCAAGATTCAACGCGTCGGCGTGATTCCCCAGTTTTTCGACGGCTCCGACGGCGAGATACCCTATGCGTTGCGAAAGGACTCGGACGAATTCGATTACGGCTACGCCCTCACCGTGCATAAGGCGCAAGGGTCGCAATGGGACGATGTGGTGCTGTTCGACGAATCCTTCGCCTTCCGCGAACATCGCGCGCGCTGGCTTTACACGGGCGTGACTCGCGCGGCGCGGCGGTTGACGCTGGTTACGTGAAGGCGTTTCGCCCGCTCTCGAAGGCCCTTAGCGCGACCAAGCGCTGATCGCGTCGTTGAAGACGCGCTCGCCGGAGGCGCCTTTTTCCAGATTGACCGTCGCGAGACGGCCGTCGGAGAGTTGCATCGGCAGATCGATCACGCCCGGAGTGCGCAGGAGAGCGAGATTGCGCGATTCGCTGTCGCCACGCATGAGTCCGATCAAGAAATTATTATCGGCGATCGGCATCTGCATGCCCAGCAGTTTCTCGCCTGATTGCGACTCCGGCCTGCGGATGCGCAGCACATCTATCGCCTTGACGCCCTTCGGCTCGGCGCCGGGGGCGAGGTTGAACGAGATGTTTATCGTGTGCGACATTGACAGGGCCGCGTCCAGGTTCTTCTGGATGACGAGCGTCGCCTTGGTCTTGGCGTCGGGGAAATCGATGTCGGCGCGAATCGCCGATTTCAAGGGCTCGCCTTCGTCGCCGCCAACATTTTCGAGCCGCCAGACGACCGTGCCGTTATAGGCGTGTTCGACCTTGTCGGGCGTTTGCCGCGCCGCGATGACCAGTTGCGCCTTTTGCGCGACGGGCACGGCCGGCCCGCCGCCGTCGCTCTGATCGTCGCCGCCGGCGCGCGCCGAATACTTGCCCCGTTCGACCGACTGGCCGGCGCCCTCTTCCGGCTTTAGCTTGGCGAGATCCTCGGGCCGTTCGCGAAAATGCAGCGCAGCCAAGGCGACGGCGCCGACCAGAACGACGAGAACCGCGACGATGCCGACAATGCGCCGCGTTCGGCTCGACGTTTCCGGCGGCGGCAGCGGGGCGGCGGGCCGCTGCTGTTCCCGAGACGGGGGAGCCGATTCGTTTCTGGGCTCCCGCTTGGGTTCGGGCGGCGCGGGGGGGACAGCGGCCGGCGCGCTCGCTGGCTTGGCTTCGCTCGCGGCTTCAGTCTCCAGCCTAGCGATCGCCTCGTCTAGCGCCCGGCCTTCGGTTTGGATGACCTGCTCGGCCACGGGAGGTTGGATTGCCCGCAGCTGATTGAACAAGGCCTTGCGGGCGAGTTCATAGACCGCCTGACGACTCTGAGCGGTCGAATCCGCGAGCGGGCCTATCTTGCGGGCAAGAAGCGAATAATAATCAGCCATGCCATGCAAACACCATTTTGCGCGCCCGTCGTCAACCTCGCACGCCGCCCGCGCTTCGGATTTCGCCTCGTCAGTCCTGAAATGGATTGTGCACGAGAATGGTGTCGTCGCGCTCGGGGCTGGTCGACAACAGCGCCACCGGCGCTTCTATCAACTCCTCGATCCGTCGAACATATTTGATCGCTTGCGCGGGGAGATCGACCCAGGATCTCGCGCCCCCGGTCGAGCCTTTCCAACCCTCGATCGACTCGTAGACCGGCTGGACGCACGCCTGAGCGGATTGCGACGCCGGAAGGCGGTCGACGCGGAAACCATCAAGAAGGTAATGCGTGCAGATCTTGATCTCGTCGAAGCCGTCGAGAATATCGAGCTTCGTCAGCGCGACGCCATTGATCCCCGATGTTTTGACCGCCTGCCTCGTCAATACGGCGTCGAACCAGCCGCAGCGGCGCCTCCGGCCGGTGTTGGTGCCGAACTCCCGCCCGCGATCGCCGATCAACTGGCCGATCGAATCATGCAATTCGCTGGGAAATGGCCCGCCGCCGACGCGGGTCGTATAGGCCTTGGCGATGCCGAGAACATAGCCGATCGCGCCGGGTCCAAGCCCCGAGCCGATCGCCGCGCTGGCCGCGACGGTGTTAGAGGAGGTGACATAAGGATAGGTGCCGTGATCGACATCGAGAAGCACCCCCTGCGCGCCTTCAAACAGGATGCGTTTGCCGGCGCGGCGTTCATTATCCAGCAGTTCCCAGACCACGTCCATGAAAGGAAGGACGCGCGGCGCGACGCTGAGCAACTCGTCTCGCAGGGTCGCCGGGGAAATTTCGGCGAGCCCAAGCCCGCGTCTCAGCGGGTTGTGATGGGCGAGCACGCGCGCGATCTTGTCGTCCAGCGTGTCGGGCTCGGCAAGATCCATCAGACGTATCGAGCGCCGCCCCACCTTGTCTTCATAGGCGGGGCCAATCCCGCGCTTGGTGGTGCCGATCTTGATCCCTTCGCCCGATGATTCCTCGCGGTGGGCGTCGAGTTCCCGATGCAGCGACAAAATTAAGGGCGCGTTTTCGGCGATCTTGAGATTGGCCGGCGAAATCGCGACGCCCTCCTGGCGCAGGCGGTCGATCTCGCCCACGAGAAAATGCGGGTCGACGACGACGCCATTGCCGATGATCGACAGTTTCCCCGGCCGGACGATGCCCGAGGGAAGCAGCGCCAGCTTATAGGTCTTGCCGTCGACGACAAGCGTGTGTCCGGCGTTGTGTCCGCCCTGAAACCGCACCACGACGTCAGCCTCGAGGGAGAGCCAATCGACGATCTTGCCCTTGCCCTCGTCGCCCCATTGGGCGCCGATCACCGCCACATTCGCCATGGCCTTTTTGTCTTTTCCGTTAGCGCGCCATCCGGTCCGGCGGCCGGACTGGCGCGAGGGATCCCGTTTCGCGCGGGCGGGAGACTGACCCCGCGGCGCGACGAAACCGAAGCCGTTCGCCAAAAAAAAGCCCCGGCGGTAACGCCAGGGCTCGTTACCACAATCTCTTAGCGCATGGCGTCCAAGCGGTAAAGACCGGCTTTCACGCTTTCGCGCGATGCTGGCTGACCCGTTCCGCGTCGCGATGGGTTTGAGACGCAATAATTAATGCCAGTATCACATGCTCGCTATATGCGGCGCGGCGACGTTTACGCTTGGCGTCATCTACCACGGCGGCGAGCTGGACAGAACATCGAAAGACAAAGCGCGATCACGCCCGGGTTGATCTTGGCTTCTTCAGATCGCTTATGCGCCGCGGCATTTGGCCACGGCCCGATTCGCTGGAATCCACCTTTGTTCGTGTTGTGTTGCTCCAACGTCCGTTCGCGGCGCAATGACGAAGCTCGCAAAGCGCAAGATCAGGCGTGGTTTGCCGCCTATTAATTGACATTTTTCAAATGTTGCTTGCGCCTCGGGATGGATTGTCGCATTATTAGTTAATAGGCTGTGGCCATTCCAGATGTCCTTCCGCTCGGCCTGTGTGTAAGAATCGCAAGGATATCCTGGAGAGATACGAAAATGGCAGTTCAGCGTTCGAGCGGCGAAATCATCAAGATGGTCGCCTGGCTTGTTGGTGCGGTCGCGGTGGTTTTCGGCCTGATTCACTTCGCCCCCATCATCTCGCACGGCGGCTGAACCGGCTTGGCGCGACCCTCCGCTAACTCGCGATAGGCGACGGAGCGGTAGTCGTGATGATGTTCGCGACTTTCATAGGCGTCGCCCAGCCGCGGTTTCCGAAGCGCCCAAGATTCCAACAACTCCATGCCGCTCGTCGAGCCGTCTGCGGGACCCTTTCGGGGCCGAGGGCGGCGTGACGGGCGGCATATCTATATTTTCCCGGGTTATCCCCGGTGATAAGGATGTCCCGAGGCGATGGTCATGGCGCGGTAAATTTGCTCCGCCGCTAAAATGCGGACGATCTGATGCGGCAGAGTCATGGCGCCAAAGCTAAACACCGCCCGCGCCCGCGCGCGAAGACGCGGATCGAGCCCCTCCGCCCCACCGATCACAAACCATAGGATTTTGCGTCCGGCGTCTCGCTCGCGCGCGATGAAACGGGCGAAATCCAAACTGCTGGCGGCCTGCCCGCGTTCATCGAAGGCCGCGACCGTCGCCTCCGGCGTCAACGCCGAAAGCAGCGCGTCGCCCTCCGAGGTGATTCGCGCCGCGATGTCTCGGACCGGACTTTCGTCGAGTTCACGCACATCGAGGCCGTCGAGGCCCAGATTGCGCATCGTTCCGATTCGTTTGGCGTAGCGCGCGAAAAGTTCCCGCTCGGGACCGGACTTCATCCGCCCTATGCACAAAATCCCCAAGCGCATCTGGCGCGCCTCTCAAGCCAGACGCATCTCGCGCGGACGGTCGCCGCCCCACATCTTTTCCAGATTGTAGAACTGGCGCACCTCGGGACGGAAAATGTGCACGATCACGTCGCCCGCGTCCACCAGCACCCAGTCGCATTGCGGCAGGCCTTCGACGCGCGGGGCGGAAACGCCCGCCGCCTTGCAGGCCTTGATAACGCGATCGGCGATGGCGCCGACATGCACCGTCGAGCGGCCCGTGGCGATGATCATCGTATCGGCGAGCGCAGTTTTGCCCGCTAGATCGATGGAAACGACTTCTTCAGCCTTGGCTTCGTCGAGGCTGGAAAGAATTTTGTCGGCGAGACGGTCGGCGCTCAAAACCCCTGCCGCCGAGTTAGAGGCGGGCGCCTGGCTATTTTGTGAAAATGCGCTTGTTGTCAGCGTCGCGGTCCTCGTTATCGCGGGTTTACCCGCAAGGACAACATGGAGCGATTTGCTTCGGATTGCAACCGCATCCGACTGGAAAGATCGTCCAGTTTTTTCGGCGCGCGAGACTTGGGGCGAGATTTTGCGAAAAAAAAGCCCGGCGATTTCGCCGGGTTTAGGCAGTTAGGGCCCATCGAGAGGTGGGAGGAACCTCCAAGCCGTAACGAACAAACCTTAGTTGATTCGGCGCGAAAAGACTTGCACTTAATTTTATGAGACTGCCCGCGCGACGCCCGAGACGCCAACCGCAAAGCCGCGTCGAAGCTGAAGTCCCGCCGCGCTCGCGAAATAGTCATAGAAATTCCAGCGACTTAAAACGCGAGGCGGAGCGTACGCGCGCCGGGTGACGAAAATGTCACAATGCACAACTTTTTGCGGCGGCGCCGCCGTGCAACGTCACGGTTAAGGCGTAAGCACGATTGATCCGACGGTTTGACGGGCTTCCAGCGCGGCGTGGACCTTGGCCGCCTCCTCCAGCGGGAAGCTCGCGGCGACGTCCAGGTTCAGATGTCCGCGTTTTATCGCGCGCTCCAAATCCTCGGTCATATCCTCGTAAACGCGCCGGTCCGCGATATGAGTGAAAAGCGAGGGACGCGTCGCGTAAAGCGAGCCCTTTTGCGCGAGAAGCGCGAGGTCGAAGGCCGGCACCGGCCCCGACGCCGAGCCAAAGCTCACGAACATGCCGAATGGAGCGAGACAATCCAGCGACGCGGGAAAGGTCGCGGCGCCGACCCCGTCATAGACGACGTCGCACAGGCGCCCCTTGGTGATCTCCCGGACGCGCTGGACGAAATCCTCCTCGCGGTAGAGAATCACATGCTTGGCGCCGGCGTGATGGGCGATTTCGGCCTTCTCCTGGCTTCCCACCGTGGCGGTCACTTTCGCGCCGAGGGCGCTCGCCCACTGGCAAAGGAGTTGACCGACGCCGCCAGCGCCAGCATGCACGAGCACGCGATGGCCTTTTTTCACGCGAAAAGTGCGGCGCAGGAGATATTGCGCGGTGAGGCCCTTCAGCATCATCACGGCGCCGGTAGCGTAGCTAAAGGATTTGGGCAGATGCACCAGCGACGCCGCCGAGATATTGCGCGCCTCGCTATAGCCGCCCAGCGCCCCGACATAGGCCACGCGGTCGCCCGGCTGAAACTCTTTGACGCCCTCGCCGACGGCGATCACCTCGCCGGCCCCTTCGTGGCCAGGCACGAAGGGAAACTCGGCCGGGTAAGCGCCGGTGCGCCGGTAAACATCGATGTAATTCACGCCAATGGCGTGGTGGCGCAGTTGAACTTCGCCCGGACCGGGGGCTGGCAAGTCGATGTCCTCGAGCTGAAGAACCTCCGGCCCGCCGGGCTGATGCGCGCGAATGACCTTAACCATCGATTTTCTCCCCGTTCCGCCGCCAAAACGCGAACATAGCCGAAAACCGTCGTCAAATGACGGCGGCGCGACAAATAAACGCGCTAATCAACCCGCGCTCGCGCCGAGGCCGCCGCGGCGCTATATAGCCTTCAGGATGGAGTGACAGAGCTATGACGCAAGATCACGCAGGCGCGGCGCAAGCCGGGCGCAAGACGCAAATTCTGGTGGCGGGGGCCGGCTCGACCGGGATCGCCGCGGCCCTTGCCTTCGCGCGCTCGGGATTGCGGGTGACGCTCGCCGGTCGTTTCCCGCCGCCGCTGCCGGGGCGAACCGTGGCGTTGTTCGAGTCCTCCGTGAGGTTTCTCGAGGCGCTCGGAGCACTGCCCCGCGTCAAGGAAAAAGCCTGTCCGATCGAAGCGATCCGCATGATTGACGACACCGGCCAGTTGCTGCCGACGCCCGACCTCACGCTGCGGGCGAGCGAGATCGACCTGCCGGCCTTGGGCGTGAACATCTCCAACGACGAACTGGTCGAGGCGCTGCTCGAAGTCGCGCGGGAGCGCGCGGCCTTCGAGATCGTCGACGCCGATATCGCCGATTATGTTTTCGACGGCGACGGAGCCGTGGCTCTGCTGGCCGACGGGCGCAAGATCGAGGCGGATTTCGTCGTCGCCGCCGACGGGCGGCAAAGCCGGGCGCGGGCGATCGCCGGGGTCGACACGCAGGAATGGACCTATCCACAAGTCGCGCTGACGATGCTGCTCTCGCATGAAGAGCCGCATGATAATATTTCGACCGAGTTTCACACGCGCTCCGGCCCCTTTACGCTGGTGCCGCTGCGAGGGCGGGAGGACGCGCCGCACCGCTCAAGCCTCGTTTGGCTGATGAGCGTCGCCGACGCGAGCCGCCGTCTCGCGAAACCGCGCGAGGAGCTTGAGTTCGAGTTGGAGGACCGCGCGCATGGACGTTTTGGCGCGATGAAGATCGAAGGCGGAATTGGACAGTTCCGAATGGGCGGGATGCGCGTCTCGCATCACGCCATCGGCCGCGTCGCTCTCGTGGGTGAAACCTGCCATGTTTTTCCGCCGATCGGCGCGCAGGGCCTGAACCTTAGCTTGCGCGACGTCGCGGATCTGGAGGATTGCCTCGCGAGCGTCGATCTGACCAATCCGCGCGAACTGGCGCCGGCGCTGGCGCGCTACGACCGCCACCGGCGCGCCGACATAGGCTTCCGCACGCTCGGCGTCGACATATTGAACCGCTCGCTGATCATTCCGCACCTGCCGGTCGATCTGATGCGCGGCGCGGGATTTTTGGCGATGACGGCGCTCGGACCGCTGCGCCGGGCGGTGATTCGCGAGGGGGTGCTGCCGCATTTCCTGCTCCCGAGGCTCATGCAGGGCAAGCCGCCGAGGGCCGAGCGCTCCCGGCGGCGTTCTGTTCGGGCGAGCTAAAAACGGAACGCCGCGCGAATGGGCGCCGGTTTCTTGTTCCCATTTGCTCGTCGCTCCTATATGAGATGCCGCATCGCAATATTTGGCGTCCATGCCGCGTTCCGTTCGCGCCCCGTTCATTGGGGCAGTCGGAAACGGCGGCGGTCATCCCTTGAACAAGCATCGGCCTATCCATGAAGCTGCGCAACATCGCCATCATCGCCCACGTCGATCACGGCAAAACCACGCTCGTCGATCGTCTGCTCCAGCAGTCGGGCGCGTTCCGCGAGAACCAGCGCGTGGCCGAGCGCGTCATGGACAGCAACGACCTTGAAAAAGAGCGTGGCATTACGATCATGGCCAAGGCGACCTCGATCGCCTGGAAGGACACCCGCATCAATATCGTCGACACGCCGGGCCACGCGGATTTCGGCGGCGAGGTGGAGCGCATTCTGTCCATGGTCGACGGCGCCATCGTGCTGGTCGACGCCGCCGAGGGCCCCATGCCGCAGACCAAATTCGTGGTCGGCAAGGCGCTCAAGATCGGCCTAAGGCCCATCGTTTGCATCAATAAGGTGGACAAGCCGGACGCCCGCATCACCGAGGTGGTGAACGAGGTGTTCGATCTTTTCGCCGCGCTCGACGCCACCGACGAGCAGCTCGATTTCCCGATCATCTACGGCTCCGCCAAGCAGGGCTGGATGGCCGACGAGCCGACCGGCCCGCAGGATGGCATGGCGCCGCTGTTCGATCTCGTGGTCAAGCATGTGCCGCAGCCCAAGATCGAAGAAGGCGGGTTCCGCCTGCTCGGCACGCTGCTCGAGGCCAATCCCTATCTCGGCCGCATCGTCACCGGTCGGGTTTTCGCCGGCAGCGTAAAGCCCAACCAGCAGGTCAAGGTGCTCGACCGCGAGGGCAAGGTGGTCGAAAACGGTCGTATTTCCAAGATCTTGGCGTTTCGCGGCATCGAGCGCCAGCCGATCGAGGAGGCGGAGGCGGGCGACATTGTGGCCATCGCGGGCCTTGAAAAATTCAACGTCGCCGACACCCTTTGCGCGCTCGATGTGAACGAGCCGCTGCAGGCGCAGCCGATCGATCCGCCGACCCTGTCCATGACCTTCCTCGTCAATGATTCGCCGCTCGCCGGCACCGAGGGCGACAAGGTCACGAGTCGCATGATCCGCGCGCGCCTGTTCAAGGAGGCCGAGGGCAATGTGGCGCTGCGCATCGAGGACACGCCCGGCTCCGACGCCTTCGTCGTCTCGGGCCGCGGCGAATTGCAGCTCGGAATTCTCATCGAAACCATGCGCCGCGAAGGCTTCGAACTCGGCGTCTCGCGCCCGAAGGTCGTCTTCAAAAGGGGAGAGGGCGACGAGATACTGGAGCCGATCGAGGAAGTCGTCATCGACGTGGACGAAGAGCATTCCGGCGTCGTCGTTCAGAAGATGAACGAGCGCAAGGCCGAAATGATCGAGATGCGCCCATCGGGCGGCAATCGCTTGCGTCTCGTTTTCCACGCGCCGACCCGCGGCCTCATCGGCTATCAGGGCGAATTGCTCACCGACACGCGCGGCACGGCGATCATGAACCGCCTGTTCCACGAATATGCGCCGCACAAAGGCGATATTCAGGGCCGCCGAAATGGCGTGCTAATCTCCAACGACCAGGGCGAGGCCGTCGCCTACGCCATGTGGAAGCTGGAAGATCGCGGCCCAATGATGATCGAGCCGGGCTGCAAGGTCTATAAGGGCATGATCGTCGGCGAGCATACGCGTGACAATGATCTCGAAATCAACGTGCTGAAGGGCAAGCAGCTCACCAACATCCGCACGCAGTCCAAGGACGAGGCGGTGCGTCTGACGCCGCCGATCCAGATGACGCTGGAAAAGGCGCTGGCCTATATCGAGGACGACGAGCGCGTCGAGGTGACGCCGAAGTCGATCCGCCTGCGCAAGGTCTATCTTGACCCGAACGAGCGCAAGCGCGCGGAAAAGAGCGGCAAGGCGGCGGCGCTGGCTTGAGGGCGAGTTTCCGCAAAACGCTTCCAAGAGGATGAGAAGCGGAGCCATGGAGCTTGCCGGGGCCTCCGGGCCTCTGGCGGAGCCTTCGATCGTCTATTGGTGGTCCCGACCAATATTTCCGGCGGCGCTCTCGCCGAGAGACGGCGAGAGCATATAGCCCAGAAAGCGCTGGGATTCGATCGCTTCGTAACCCAGCCGATTCCGCAATTTTTTTCGCAGCTTGCTCAGGTGGCTTTCCACCACTTTTTCTTCGATGGCGTCGTCGAACAGGCCGTAGACCGCGTTGAATATTTGCGACTTGGTGAGGCGGCGGCCCTTGTTGCTGACGAAATATTCCAGCATGCGCCGTTCCCGGCGCGGCAGCGGCAACGGCTCCCCCTTCACCCGAGGGTCGCGGCCATCGAAGAATACCTGAATCGGGCCGGCCATCGCGATATCCTGGCGCGCCTCCGTCCGACGGCGAATGGCGTGCACGCGCGCGAGCAACTCTTTAATATGCACCGGCTTGCGCACCACGTCGTCGACGCCCGAACTAAACAGGCCGAGCGTTTGCTCCAGCGACACCGACTCGTTTAGCGCGATGACGGGCGCTTGCGAGCGCCGGCGAATGAGTTTTGGCAGTTCCTCGCGCTCCGCGCATTCGCCGATCAGAAAGGCTTCGACGGCTCGCAAGTCGCCTTCGATGGCGGAGTCCACCCAATCGATGAATTGTTCCCCGCCAAAGCCCGCGGAGGCGACGCCCTCTTGATGGAAACGGCATGCATATCCATTCGTCACGAGTTCTCTCTCGTCCACGATTATGAACATTGCTCGCCTCCTTAAAGGTGAATGTCGACGAAATATACGCGCCGAATCGCCTGCAGCTGAAAATTAGACGGAATAGTTCCATGTAGTCAACCAATTAACGCCATCTTATATGTAAACACAACGTTGGAGACTTCGATTTCAAAACTGAGTCTAATCAATGATTGCTCGCCTGTGTACTTTTATGCCGGCTTTAGTGAGCAGTCTGTTTCAACAACGCGCAACCCCGAGTCGCGCCGGATCGACCCTCGTCAATCCCCGCGCTGAAAATGCTCGAACACCAACCGCGCGGTCGCCTTGTTGACGCCCGGCGTTTTCTCCAGATCCGAGAGCGCGGCGCCGGCGACCGCCTTGGCCGAGCCAAAGGCGAGCAGCAATGCGCGCTTGCGCGCCGGTCCGACGCCGGCGATCTCGTCGAGTGGATTGGTTGTGAAGGCCTTTTTGCGCTTGGCGCGATGCGTCCCTATCGCGAATCGATGCGCCTCGTCGCGCAGCCGTTGGACGAAGTAAAGCGCTGGATCGTGCGGCGGCAGCCGAAACGGCTCGCGGCCTTCGACAAAGAAGGTCTCGCGGCCGGCGTTGCGGTCGGCGCCCTTGGCGATTCCCACGACGGCGACATTCGTTAGGCCCGACGCCGCGAGCGTTTCGCGCGCCACGTCGAACTGTCCCCGCCCGCCGTCGATCAGCACGAGATCGGGCTTCGACGGAAAGGCTTCCGCGTCGGCTTCGTTCTCGGCTTCCTTGGCGAGGCGCGTGAAACGACGGGTCAGAACCTGGCGCATCATCGCGTAATCGTCGCCGGGCGTAATCGCCTCGCCGGCGATGTTGAAGGTGCGATAATGCGCCTTCATGAATCCGGCTGGCCCCGCGACGATCATCGCGCCAATCGCCTGTGTCCCGCCGGTGTGGGAGTTGTCGTAGACTTCGATGCGACGCGGGCTGGTGGGCAGTCCGAACAACCCGCCGAGCGCCGCCAGCAGTTTCTCCTGGCTCGAATCCTCGGCCAGTTTGCGCCCGAGCGTCTGCCGCGCATTGGTCAGCGCGTGTTCGACCAGTTCGCGCTTCTCGCCGCGCTGGGGCGTCAGCACCTCGACCCGGCGCATAGGGCGCCCCGAAGGGACGCCCGTCGCGGGCGACGGGCTTTTGGCGCGAACATAAAGCGCGTCCTCCAAAATCTCGCGGTCCTCGATTTTATGCGAGAGCAGAACCAGCGGCGCCGAAGGATGCTCGCCGTAAAATTGCGCCAAAAACGCCCCCAGCACCTCCTCTTCCGAAAGGCTCTGATCGGCGCGGGGAAAATAGGCGCGGTTGCCCCAGTTCTGAAAGGCGCGAAAAAAGAACGCCTCGATGCAGAAGCGCCCCGCGTCCTTGGCGATCGCGAAGACGTCGGCCTCTTCGACGGAATGCGGATTGATTCCCTGCGCGCCCTGTATCGCCGACAGCGCGGAGATACGGTCGCGCAATCGCGCCGCGCGCTCGAACTCCAGTTGTTCCGCCGCCTGCGTCATCTCGGCGGCGAGCCGCTCGCGCACGCTCCGGCTCTTGCCGGTCAGAAAATCCTTGGCCTCGGCCACCAGCTCCTCGTAATCGGCGATCGAGATTTCGCCGGTGCAGGGGCCAGCGCAGCGTTTGATCTGATAGAGCAGGCAGGGCCGCGTGCGGTTCTCGTAAAAGGAATCGACGCAGGAGCGCAAAAGAAACGCGCGCTGCAACGCGTTGAGCGCGCGATTGACCGCCCAGACGCTGGCGAAGGGGCCGAAATAATCCCCCTTGCGCGCCCGCGCGCCGCGATGCTTGGTGATTTGCGGGGCGTCGTGATCCCGCGCGATCAGAATATAGGGGAAGGATTTGTCGTCGCGCATCAGCACGTTGAAGCGCGGCTTCAACTGCTTGATGAGATTGGACTCGAGCAACAGCGCGTCGGTCTCGGTCTCGACCGAGATGAACACCATGTCGGCCGTCGCGGCGATCATCCGGGCGATGCGGTTCACATGGCCGGCGAGGCGGGTGTAGCTCGCCACGCGCTTTCGCACGTTCTTGGCCTTGCCGACATAGAGCACCTCGCCGTCGGCGGCGATCATCCGATAGACGCCGGGACCGTTGGGCGCGTTCTTCCAATGGCTCTTGATCAGCGCGACGCCGCGCTTGACGCTCTCGGGCGCGTCCAGCTCGGGCATGAGATCGACGCCGGAACTCTGCTCCAGCGCGAAATCTTCTTCGTCCTCCGGGATGTCATCCCGGAGCGGGGCGTCGTCGGGCCGATCGGGCGAAATCATGAGGCAGATTTAGGCGCGCCGCGCTGCAATTGGAAGGGTGAGGCGGAGGCTACTCCGCCGCCCGCAACCCCTCCACCCGGCACGACACCGCGTCGAGGCTTCGCGTCACCGTCGCCAGCTCCTCGTCGTGGATGCCCTGGCGCAGCAGATGCTCGTAGGTGTTGCGGACATAGGCGGGATTGTCGCCGAAGGCGCCGCGCGCGCCGGAGACGAGGCGGGTGATTTCATCGACTGGGAGGCGCCCGGCATATTGGGGATGCGCGCGGTCGACCACATAGGTTAGGGCCGAAACGTGAACGCCTTCCGAAAACTCCACGGTCAGGTTCTTTTCCAGATAGACGGAGGTCACGAGTTCGCGCTCGCGCAAGTAAGCCAGCGTCGCCTCGCGCCGGGCGGCCGCGACGCGAAAGGCGACGCCCTGGCAGGACCCGCCGTGATCGAGCCCCAGCACCAGCCCCGGCCGCTCCGGCGTGCCGCGATGCACATGCGAGAAAATGCATAACGAGCGATGATACCCCTGCACATGGGCCAGCGCGCTCTCGATAAAGTCGAAACCCGGCCGCCACATCAGCGAGCCGTAACCGAACACCCAGAAATCGCCGTCGCGCCGCTGGCTTTGGTGTTTCTCCCGCATCGAACCGTCGCCTCGCTTCTGGTTCCCGGCCAGCGAATTCGTCCCGCCGACGCAAGGGATATTCCCGCCGCCTTGGTTTCCAATGCATTAACGGCCCATCGCCCTTAACTTGGCGGCTGCCCACAACATATTGGCCCGAAAACCTTGCAATCGCCATCCTTTTGTGACGCTCATGCAATTATGAAGTTCCAACGCCTGCGCCTACTGGGCTTCAAGAGCTTTTGCGAAGCCACCGACTTCCTGATCGAGCCGGGTCTCACCGGCGTTGTCGGGCCGAACGGCTGCGGCAAATCGAATCTCGTCGAAGCCCTGCGCTGGGTCATGGGCGAAAATTCCTATAAGAACATGCGCGCGTCGGGGATGGACGACGTCATCTTCTCGGGCGGCGGTTCGCGCCCGGCGCGCAATCTCGCCGAAGTCGGGCTGGTGCTCGACAATTCCTCGCGCACGGCGCCGGCGGTGTTCAACGATTCCGAGACGATCGAAGTCACCCGCCGCATCGAGCGCGAGCAGGGCTCGGTCTACCGCGTCAATGGCCGCGAGGTGCGCGCCCGCGACGTGCAATTGCTGTTCGCCGACGCCTCCACCGGCGCTCGCTCGCCCGCTCTGGTGCGCCAGGGCCAGATCGGCGAGATCATCTCGGCCAAGCCGCAGGCGCGGCGGCGCATTTTGGAGGAGGCGGCGGGCGTCGCCGGCCTGCATTCGCGCCGCCACGAGGCGGAACTGCGCCTCACCGCCGCCTCGGAAAATCTGACCCGGCTGGAAGATGTGCTGAAGCAGGTCGACAGCCAGGCCGACAGTCTGCGCCGACAGGCGCGCCAAGCCGGGCGCTATCGCCAGATCGCCGCGCAAATCCGCCAGAACGAGGCGCTGGCGGCGTTGATCAATTATCGCTCCGCCAGCGGGCAGCTAGAGCAGGCGGAGCGCAAACTGGAGCAGGACGCCGAACTCGTCGCCGGGCGCACGTTGGAGCAGGCGCGAACGGCGCGCGAGCAGGCGATCGCCGCGCATGAGCTGCCGCCGCTGCGCGAGAAGGAGGCCGAGGCCGGCGCCGCGCTGCATCGGCTGATCGTCGCCCGCGACGCGCTCGACGGCGAGGAAAAGCGCGCCGGCGAGCGCATTCATGAATTGACCCGCCATATCGAGCAGTTCTCCCGCGATCTGGAGCGCGAACGGGCGCTGATCGAGGACGCGGCCGAGGTGACGCAGCGTCTGGAGGAAGAGCGCGGCGAACTTTTAGGGGCCGACGCGGAAGCGCAAGAACGCGAGCGCGAGGCCCGCGAGACGGTCCAGCGGATCGAGGCGGCGCTGCGCGCGACCGAGGCGGAGCTTGGGGGCGCGCAGGAAAGTCTAGCCTCGGTGAACGCCCGCCGCGACGCGCTGGAAGCCGCGGTCGCCGAGGAGAACCGCCGCCACGCCCGCTTCGAGGCGGAACTCACCCGCGTCGAAACCGAATTCGCGCTGATCGCCAGCGAGGGCGGCGGCGCGCAGGAATTGGCGCGGCTCGAAGAAGCGTTGCAAATCGCCGACGAAGAAGCGGAGGCGGCCGACCTCGCCGCGCGAGAGCGCGAAGACGCCCATAAGGCGGCGCGTGAAGAAGAGGCCGCCGCGCGGGCGCCGCTCGAGGCCGCCGAGCGGCGCGCTCAGCGGCTGGAAACCGAAGTCCGCACGCTGGAAAAGCTGCTGCAATCTGGTTCCGGTGGGCTCTGGGCGTCGGTGCTGGAGCAAATCGCCGTCGCCAAGGGTTACGAGACCGCGCTCGGCGCGGCGCTCGGCGACGATCTCGACGCCTCCGCCGAGACTTCCGCCCCGGCGCATTGGGCTCCGACCTCCGGCGATGGAGACCCCAAGCTCCCGCCCAATGTGCGGCCCTTGAGCGAATTGGTGGAAGCGCCCGCCGCGATGACGCGCCGGCTGCGGCAGATCGGGGTCGTGTTGCGCGGCGAGGGGGCGAGTCTGCGCGCGCTGCTCGCGCCCGGCCAGCGGCTTGTCTCGAAGGAAGGGGATCTCTGGCGCTGGGACGGCTTCACCCAAGCCGCCGAAGCGCCGACCGCGGCGGCCCGCCGTCTCGTCGAGAAGAACCGGTTGGGCGATCTGCGCAAGGAGGCGCTGATCGCCAGGGCGCAGGCCGACGAGGCCGACGAAACGGCGCAAATGGCGCGCGAGGCGGCGCGGGAAGCCGCCATGATGGAGAGCGAGGCGCGCGAGGGGCAACGGCGCGCGCGCGCGCATCTGGATGAAGCGAGAGCGCGCCACGGCGCCGCGGAACGCCGCTACGCGCAAATCGCCCAGCGGCTTTCGGCGTTGGAGGAAGCCAAGGCGCAAATCCTCGCCAACCGAGACGAGGCGGCGCAAAAACGCGACGCCGCTCTCAAGACGCTGGATGCGCTCGACGAGCCGGCGTTTCTCGCCGGCGCCCTGGAGAGCCTGCGGGCCAAGGCGATGACGGAGCGGGCGCAAGCCGGCGAAGCCAGGGCGGCGCTGGCCGCTCTCGGTCACGAGGTCGCGGCGCGCGCGTCGCGTCGGTCCGCGATTTTGCGCGAGAGCGCCTCCTGGATGGAGCGCCGCGACAAGGCTCAGGACCGCATCGGCGAGCTCGAGGAGCGGCTTGACGCGGCGAAGGCGGAACAGGAGGAACTGGCCGAGGCGCCGCAAACCTTCGTGCATCAGCGCCGCGCGCTCATCGCGGCGATCGAGGCCGCCGAAGCTGATCGGCGCGAGGCCTCCGACGCGCGCGCGCTAGGCGAAACCCGCCTTGCCGAAAGCGACCGCGCCGCGAGAAGCGCGCTCGAGGCGATGAGCGCCGCCCGCGAGCAGAAGGCCCGTAGCGAGGCGCAATTGGAGGCGGCCCGTCAGCGCGCCGCCGATATTGATCGCGCGATCTCCCAGGAATTGGAGACGACTCCGCAAGAGCTGGTCGCGCTGGCCGGCGTCGCGCCGGAGGCCGAGCTTCCGGAAAGTCTTGAAATCGAGGGCCGGTTGGAAGCGCTGCGCGCCGACCGCGAGCGGCTTGGCGCCGTGAATCTGCGCGCCGAGGACGAACTCGCAGAGGTCGAGGCCGCGCAGGGAAAAATGTTCGCCGAGCGCGATGACCTCGCCGAGGCGATCAAGAAACTACGCGCCGCCATCACAAGCCTGAACAAGGAAGGGCGCGAAAGACTGCTGGCCGCCTTCGACAAAGTGAACGCCCATTTCAAGGAGCTGTTCACGCTGCTGTTCGACGGCGGCACGGCGGAATTGCAACTCGTCGAAAGCGATGATCCCCTGGAGGCGGGGCTCGACATTCTTGCGCGCCCGCCCGGCAAGAAGCCCGTGACCATGACGTTGCTGTCCGGCGGCGAACAGGCGCTGACCGCGATGTCGCTCATCTTCGCGGTGTTCTTGACCAATCCTTCGCCGATCTGCGTGCTCGATGAGGTGGACGCCCCGCTCGACGACGCCAATGTCGAGCGCTTTTGCAATCTGCTCGACGCGATGAGCAAGAAGACCGACACGCGCTTCGTCGCGATCACTCACAACCCCATCACCATGGCGCGCATGGACCGACTATTCGGCGTCACGCAAGCCGAACGCGGCGTTTCGCAGCTTGTCTCGGTGGATCTGGCGCAGGCCGAAAGATTTTTGCTGGCGAGTTGAGATGAGCGGAGTTCCGGACTGCGGCTCGACGCTCCGGCGTCAACGCAAAACCTGCACGGTCGGGGCGACCGGAATCTGCGAGATCGACGTGTTGAGCGCGATCAATTGCGTCAACAGACCCAGTATCCGCTTCGTGTTCACCGCGCCCTCCTGCGGCACGCAGTAGAATTTTCCTTCGAAAAATTCGCTCACGAAACAGCCGGCGATCGCGCCTTCCTCGACGACGAACAACTGGTCGTCGTTAAACGGCGGGCGGTCGATCGCCTCGGCCTAATGAGCGTGATGCGCGCCCGCTCCCCGCCCGCGACGATCCGCCCAAGATATTTGAAGATCGCGAACGCCGATCGCGGCATTATGTGAAGCTCCACGCGCGCGCCTTCGTGGCCGACGAAACTTACGACGCGGTTGTCGCGCGACACGGTCGAATCTCCGCAACTTGGGGCGTTGACCGCCGGCGGGGCGTTCGAGGATTTATAGAGTGGGTTGAAGCAAAGCCGCCATTGTTTCTGCTCGGACGCCTTGTCGCCGCTCTTGGTCGTCGCCTCGTTCAAATTGATGGTCACGGTCTTGCCGCCTTCGGGTTTACTAGCGCCGGCTTTCTCCCGAAGGGGTTCGCTCGACAGGCCGTAGTCCATCGCGAGGCGCACATATTTTTGAAAATCGGGGAAGCTGGGATCGAGCGGATCGTTGCGCAACTCGCGCCTTTTGCCGCCGCGCTCCTCGATCAGCTTGTCCGTGAACAAGTAAAACAATAATTCCCGGGCGATTCCCTGCTGGACGAAGAACTCCAGGGTGCGAGGCTCCACCTCCGCCAACAGACCGTTATAAAACTCCTTCGTTTCCGACGGGGTGACCTGGAAGTTGGTC
>Ga0182016_10001628_pt1 | contig 27311 bp, 24 predicted proteins | sample 712S2MmetaG_FD_120491 | JGI IMG/M metagenome (GOLD analysis project Ga0182016, IMG submission 120491) | Permafrost microbial communities from Stordalen Mire, Sweden - 712S2M metaG | ecosystem: Environmental > Terrestrial > Soil > Wetlands > Permafrost | place: Sweden: Stordalen | collected...
GCTGCGGCGGAGCGATGATGGTGCCCGTCGGACGGCTGACCATGGTCAGGACCTTCGCCAAGGCCGACCTCATTCGTGCCATGAGCTTCGTTGTCATTCCCGCGCTGATTGGACCGATGCTGGGACCAATCGCCGGCGGACTGATCGTTGATTACTTCCACTGGCGATATATTTTCTTCGTGAATATCCCGATCGGCCTGGTGGGCTTGTACATGTCCTACCGTCACCTGCCGGATTTCCGCGAAGCCCACAGCAACCCTTTGGACCTGACTGGGCTTTTTCTCTTCGGCTCCGGCATCGCCATGCTCTCCTACGTGCTGGAGATCTTTGGCGAGCACACTCTCGGTACCGGCGCAATTGTTGGGTTGCTGGTCCTCTCCATGCTCCTGCTGACTGCCTACGGATTCCACGCGACCAGGGCTGCTTATCCACTGTTGCGCCTGACATTGTTCCGGATTCGCACCTTTCGCGCGGCCGTGGTCGGCGGCTTCGTCACCCGCCTCGGAATCGGAGGAATTCCCTTTCTCTTTCCGCTTCTGTACCAGGTTGGCCTCGGCTTCACGCCGATTCAGTCCGGGCTGCTGATGATGCCGCAGGCGGTCTCCGCCATGAGCCTGAAGCTCGCCACACCGTGGATTCTTGCGCGCTTCGGATACCGCGCAGTGCTGGTCTCAAACACTGTCGCCATCGGGCTGATGATTATGGTCTTTGCCGCCATAGGAAAAGGGACGCCTGTGTGGCAGATTGTCTTGGAGATGTTCTTCTTCGGCTTCCTCACGTCACTGCAATACACCAGCATGAATACCCTGGTCTATGCCGAAGTGAATGACGAGCAGGCCAGCAGTGCAAGCTCCATCGCCGCAACCATGCAGCAGATGTCCATTAGCTTCGGAGTCGCCTCTGCCTCTTTGGTCACAGCAATGTTTCTGCCAAGTCGTTACCTGTTCAATCCCATGCAGTTTATATACGGCATTCACCGGGCGTTCTTTGTCCTTGGCGGATTGACCTTGCTCTCCACCCTCGTCTTCTGCGACATGAAGCGAGGAGACGGTGACACCATCAGCCAGGGCAGCAGACCGCAACCTTCCGTCTAACGCACAAAGGGCCGCGCACCATGCGCAGCCCCTTTTCGGCCGAACACACACCTGTCACAACCGTCTCGCTACACCAGGTGTGTCAGGTAATACACTCCGATAATCACAAAACAAGCCGTCGTCTTGATGCACGTGACGGCAAATATGTCTTTATAGGACTGTTTATGCGTGAGTCCGCAGACGGCGAGCAGCGTAATCACGGCGCCGTTGTGAGGCAAGGTGTCCATGCCGCCGCTGGCCATTGCCGCCACACGATGCAGGACCTCCATGGGGATATGCGCCGCATTGGCCGCCGCGATGAACTGATCAGACATCGCACCGAGCGCGATGCTCATTCCACCGGATGCCGAACCGGTGATACCAGCCAGCACGTTGACGCTCACCGCTTCCTTAATCAGAGGATTGGGAACATGTGCCAGGGCGTTTCGGATCACCAGGAATCCCGGCAACGCGGCAATCACTGAGCCAAATCCGTACTCCGAAGCGGTATTCAACGACGCCAGAAGAGCTCCGCCGATGGCAACCTTTGTGCCCTCAGCAAATTTTGTGTGAACCTTTTTCCATGCAAAGACGACCACCGTAAGAATTCCCAGAACCAGCGCGATTTCTACGGCCCATACTCCGACCATTTTGGAGACCGGTACCAGGAGTGGCTTCGCAGCATCAGTAAGCTGAACGTTCATTGTGTCGCCGTAGAACCTTGGTATAAGCCGGGTGAACACCAGGTTCATCACCCCGACGACCACCAGCGGAAGGATCGCGATCCACGGATTGGTCAACTCGGTCAGTGCGATCGGCTCCGGCTCGTTAATGTGGCCGGTTCCATACCCTTCTCCTGCCTTTGCACACTGCCTGCGCCGCCATTCCAGGAACGTCATACCAACGCCGAGGATAAAGAGGGATCCGATGATGCCAAGCCACGGAGCTGCGTATGCGTTGGTCTTAAAAAACGTGGTGGGGATGATGTTCTGAATCTGCGGCGTACCGGGCAACGAGTCCATGGTAAAGGTGAAGGCACCCATGGCAATCGTGACTGGAATCAGATGCTTCGGGATGTTCACTTCGCGGAAGAGTTCCACGGCAAAGGGATACACGGCAAACACCACAACAAAGAGGGACACGCCACCATAGGTAAGCAGGGCACACACGATGACAATCGACAACATAGCTCGCGAGGGACCCAGCAGCGTGACGACCGAGTGCACGATGGACTTGGCAAATCCGGAGATCTCAATCAGCTTTCCAAAGATGGCTCCCAGCATGAACACCGGGAAGTAGTTCTTGATGAACACCACCATGTTTTCCATGAACATGTTGCTGTACACGGGAAGCACAAGGTGAGGGTGAGTGCAGAGGACTGCCAATAGGCATGCGATGGGAGCAAATAGAATGACGCTGAAGCCCTTGTAGGCGACAAACATCAGGAAGCACAGAGCGGCGAGACAAATGATGAAACTCATGAGGAATCTCCTGGCACGGAGGGACTGCTGTATGAAGTGGGCCTGTGTCTGCCCGCGGTGCCGACGGCGCCTATTGCGTCCAGTTAGTGGGGAGGCGGGTATGCGCTCACTTGCGCGCTACGCATCCCGCCTATCCACCTTTTGGTACACGGCTGACGCCATAAACTGCGTGGCCGTTTCCAAGTTGAGCAGCCAGGCCGGAGCCTACTTCTTCAGGTGCGTTACCCAACCCGGCAGCTTGACTTCCGCATAGCCATCCATCACAACCTGGCCATCCTGCTTCTTGATGACCACGTCAACCTTTGCTGCGGACTTCGGCTGGATCTCAGAGATGGTAGCCACCAGGGTGACCGTGTCGCCGATGAAGACAGGCGCGCGGAAGTTGACGAGCTGCGTCAGGTATACGGTGCCAACGCCCGGCATATTCATGCCAAGTACCTTGGAGATGATGCCGAACAGAATGCCGCCATGGGCAATGCGCTGGCCAAACTTGGTCGTCTTGGCAAAGGCGTCGTCCAGATGAATCGGGTTGTGATCGCCGGTCAGGTCGGCGAAGCCATGAACAAGCTTGTCGTCAATCAGCTGGGTGTACGTGTAGCTCTGACCAACTGCGAAAGTCGGGACCGCCGGTACCGCGGGAACTGCTGTGGTTGTCATTGAGTTTCTCCTTTGGAGCGTTGCCGCGATCATGAATCATCGCGACGGTAAATTCATTTAGCTGCAGCGGAAGGTGACGCCGAAGGTCGCCCCCGGATAATTCCATTGAGTGACGCCCTTTTCGATGCACATCACGCGGCAGGTTCCGCATTCCAGACAGCCGGCATATTCAAAGTTCACCGCGTTGTCCTTCAGCCGATAACAGCGTGCCGGGCATACGACCAGACAAACTTGGGGCGTGCAGGTCGCGCATATCGCTTTGTCCACAAGAATGTGCGGATGGCCTTCATTCACGCTGAACTTGTCCAGTGCGAGCAACTCTTCCGGACCTAGCTTTTTGATGTTCATAAGCTTCTAAATGCCTTCCAGCCATCGGCGGCCAACTGGCCGAGTGTCGCGTTCTTTTTCACCACGCTATATAGTCCACTCAACATTGGTTTGGGAACCTTGCCGTCCACGGTATAAAGAAACTGCAAGGCATCGTTGGCGAGCGCAGGGTAAGTATTGAAGATGCGCGAGATGTCGAAGATGTTATGGAAGTTCTTGTAAGCGCGTTCGTTGGCCATCAGCAGGCTCTCTTCGAGCTGCTTCATGTAGAGTTCGCCTGCATCTGCGGGCTTGGTGGCCTTCAGGATCGCTTGCCCCGCAGCCAGCCCACTCACAATCGCCAGGTCCATGCCGCGAATGATCATGCCAGTGTTGATCCCGAACTTGGCCGCGTCGCCTACAACAAGGAACCCTTCCCGATGCAGCCGCTTTGGAATTCCCTCGTAGCCGAGTTCCGGAACCAGGTGCGCGCCATACTCTACGCTGGTACCGCCCTCGAGCAATGGCAGCACGGCCGGATGCATCTTGAAGTCCTGAAAGATATCCTGCACCTGGCGCTTCTGCCTGCCGGCCTCATCCAGGTTGAAGACGATGCCCAGTGAGATGCTTCCCTTGTTGGTGTAAAGGAAGGCGCCACCGGAGATGCCGTCCGTGCAGCCAATTGCCACGCGAGCGACGCCCTCATCGGCTTTCACGCCAAAGCGCGCGTTGATCACGTCGTCCGGCAGTTCAATGGTCTCCTTCACTCCGAGGCCCACTGTGTGTGCCGTTGCATCAGGAAACAGCCCGGCTTTTTGTCCCAGCAGCGAGTTGACACCATCGGCGGCCACCACAATATCGGCGCGCATTTCGTCTGTGCCGGAGCGGATGCCAACGACCTTGTCGTTCTCTATGAGTAGATCGTCAACCAGGACCCCGCTGGCAACCGTGCCCCCATGGGATTCAACCTCGCCAGCAAACCACTCGTCCAGTTCCGCCCGCACGACGGAGTAGGATTGCGGAACACCATCGCCGAATGCGGGATTGTGATAGTCAATCGTCGTTGCGCCGCGCTCATTGAGGAGCATGATCTGCTCACGAATGATTTTGCGATGCAACGGAGCGCGCTTGTACATGCCGGGCTCGAGTAACTCCAGCGCGTAGGTGTAAAGCCGCCCACCGGAGACGTTCTTGCCGCCTGGAACATTGCCCCTTTCGAGCAGCAATATGTTTTTGCCTTGCTTTGCCAGGGAATAGGCACAGGCCGAACCCGCCGGCCCTGCACCCACTATGATTGCGTCGTACTTATCGTCTGCCATGGTGAATTCGCTACTTTCTCAGCGCGGCTGTCAGCAGCGGCAACACTACGTACAGGTCGCCGACAAGGCCATAGTCGGCGGACTCAAAGATCGGCGCGTGCTCGTCTGTGTTGATTGCGACAATGACCTTCGATCCGCGACACCCGACCATGTGCTGCACCTGGCCAGACAGTCCGACCGCCAAGTACAGGTCGGGCTTCACGGTCTGACCGCTGATGCCCACGTAGCGCGCAATAGGCAACCAGTGTTCGTCTTCCGCGACGCCCCGCGTGCATGCAAGTTCGGCTTTTAATGCTGCCGCCAGGTCCTCCGCGAGCTTCAGATCTTCTTTTTTCCGGAAGCCCCTGCCAACGGCCACGAGCTTTTGAGCTGCGGTGATGTCAACCCCGCTGTCGCCCGTCGCAGTTACCTTGCCGACCGTAACTCGCGTGTCGGCTTCGACGGCAACAGTCTCAATCACACTTGGAGTGGCGGCAGCCGAAGGCGCAAGAAACGTTCTTGCGTGAATGGTCAAAACAGCTGGTAAGGCGACCTGCTCCTCACACAGAGCGAGCCCTGCGTAAAGAACTCGTGTCGCCAGGAGCCCACCGTCTGCGACCTTCAGCACGGTGGCATCGGTGACCATGCCGGCGTCGAGTTTTGCAGCAACATAAGATGCAATCCCTTTGCCGCACAGGGTGCCACCCACCAGCAGAATACTGGCCTTTGCATCGTTAAATTGTTTGTAGATTGCCTCAGCGAAACCATCCACCCATTTGCTCGGCGACTGGAGTATCACGACCTTGTCTGCACCGAGGGTTGACAGTTCTTTGGCATCCGGCTCACTTACAGCGAGCACAGTCACCGGCTGGTTCAGCGATTTCTTCAGCTCTAAAGCAGGCGTCAGCAACTGCTTGGCTAACGCGACATCTTCCGAGAAAATATAAATACCTGGCATATCGTTTGCGCCCCTAGCAAAGACCTTCCGTTGTCAGACTAGCTTTCAGCTTGGCCACGTTGTCCGCCGCAGCAGACTCCTTGTAAATGATGTTCTTGCGCTTCATCACGAAACCCTTGACTGACTTGCACACTGCTTTGGGCAGCAGCTCTTCGGGCTTCAGGTTGAGATCGGCGATCTTAATCTCTTCATTCGGCTTTTTGGAGGCTCCCAGCACCTGCTTAAGGCTGGGGATCCGTGGCTTGTTGATCTCGCTGAGGACGCTGATGACGACCGGACCTTTCACGGTGACATCCTCCTGGCTCTCCTCCAGCTTGCGCGTGGCACTTACAGTGTTTTCGGCAACGCTCAGTTTGCTGACGAAGCTCACGCATGGCAGAGCGAGCAGGGCTGCAACCCGCGAGGCCGTCTGCTGATTGAACTGGTCGGAACTGCCTTCGCCGCAGAGAATCAGGTCATACGGCCCGATTTTGCGGATGGCAGCTGCCAATACCTTTGCGGTCACATTCGCGTCAGCTTTTTCTGCCGAGGCATCGGCGATCCAGTACACCTTCCCCGGCCCTCGGGAAAGTGCATCTTTGAGCGATTGTTTTACGGTAGTAGTGCCGTAGGTAAGAGCATCTACGGCACCCCCGTCCTTCTCGACGAGCAGGCTGGCTTCTTCAATCGCATTGCGATCGAAGTCGCTGATCTTGCCCTTGGCCCGGCTTACGTCAAGACTCAGGTCATCGGGCTTGATCTTGATGTCCTGCTCGTCGAGTGTCCACTTGTAACAAACCAAACATTTCGGCATACCAGATGACTCCTTGAATGCTTAACCGATGTTCGCTGCGATTAGCTTTTCCGGAAAATCCCCGGGAGCATCCAGCAACGTGGTACCTGCAATGTCGCGGAACATACGAGGAAGCGGCATGGTCTCGCTATAGCCGAATCCACCCTCAACCTGGCAGGTATCAATCAACATCTTGGGTCCAAGGCGAACCAGAAACGACTTCACCATGGCGGCTTCCACTTCAAACGGCTTGCCATCTTCAATCAGCGAGGCCGCATTACGAACGCCAAGTCGCGCCAGGTGACAATCCGTAGCAACTTCTGCCAGCAGGGTCTGAATCGCCTGCAGGACGGCTACCGGCTTGCCAAACTGAACGCGCTGTTTCGCATATGCCGCCGCGTGCTCCACAGCAGCCTGACCAATGCCGACCGTCTGCGCGGCTTCTGCCACTGACGCCACGGCCAAGGCCTTCGCAGAGATCTCCACGCCCTGATTGAGCGCGCCGAGCAATGCGGTTTCCGCAAGGACGACATTTTCAAAGGTGATCTCCGCAACCGGACAGCCCTTCAATCCCATCGTCTCCAGCTTTTCGCCAACCTTGACGCCCACCGCATTGGCCGGCACGATAAACGCCGTAAGCGCCTTCGCTCCCGCAGCTGGGTCAGTGGTGGCGAAGACCACGTAAACGCCGGCTTCGCCAGCATTACGCACAAATGCCTTCTTGCCATTCAGGACATAACCAACGTCATGCTTGGTGGCGACCAGGGCATCCTGCCCAACACCCGGCATCGGGCCATTCTCAAAGATTGCAAATCCACCGAGCAGTTCACCCTTGGCCATCGCCGGCAGATACTGCTTCTTCTGCTCTGCCGTTCCCCACTGCTGGATCGTATAGGCGGCAATGGTGTGATTGTTTACGATGGAGGCCACCGCGCCACAATAACGCGAGAGGTCTTCGATCACTTCCACATAGCTGACAAATCCGGCCGCAGCGCCGCCGACATCGGCGGGAAGCAGAAGTCCCAGAAAGTCATGTTTTGCCAAAGCCTGCACGACTGCCTTCGGATACTCGCCGGTCTGATCCAGCCCGACTGCAATCGGTTCGAGGTATTGTTTCGCAAAGTCGCGGGCACTCTGCCCAATCAGTTGCTGTTCTTCCGTCAGGTCGAAGTTCATCTATTTTCCCGCTTTCTGTGCAGCGATCGGAGCCGGCGAATGAGCCAGCACCGCGCGCGAGATCACAAGCCGCTGAATCTGATTCGTGCCTTCGAAGATCTGCATGATCTTCGAGTCACGCATATACTTGCCAATCTCGGAGGTGTAGGCGTAGGAACCCATCAGGCTCATCGCCGTGCTTGTGACCTGCATGGCCACATCCGAGCAGAACGTCTTGCAGATCGCGGATTCCTTGGAGTACGGCTTGCCGGCATCACGAAGCTCCATTGCGTGATATACGCATTCGCGGGCCGCATCCACCTGGATCTGCATGTCGGCAAGCTTGAACTGCATGGTCTGCCCCGGGAAAGGCTTGCCCGGGAAGCGTGTGTGTACGTGCGCAACGCATGCATCGAGCGCGCGCTGCGCAAGTCCGACGCTGAGCGCGGCGATTGCGGGACGCGCCATGTCAAGCGTCATCATCGCAATCTTCATACCCTCGCCTTCCTTGCCAAGCAGGTTTGTCGCGGGTACCTGAACGTCCTTCAGGAGAAGCTCAACGGTGTTGGAAGCGCGAATGCCCAGTTTGTGATCGGTGGTTCCGACGGTGAAACCCGGGAGTCCGCGCTCGAGAATGAATGCACTGATTCCCTTCACGCCCGCGGCCGGATCGGTAAGAGCAAAGATGACGTAGACGCTGGCGAAGCCGCCGTTGGTAATCCAGCACTTCGTGCCGTTCAGGATGTAGGCATCGCCCTTCTTCACAGCAGTTGCCTTGCCCGCAGCCGCGTCAGAGCCGGCACCGGGTTCGGTGAGGCCGAAAGAACCGATCTCTGCATTCAGCATCGGCTTGAAGTAGGCGCTCTTCTGTGCGTCTGTGCCCGCAACCAGCACGGAATCCATGCTGAGAATGCTGGCGGCAAGCGTGGTGCCCATACCGGCGCAACCGTAGCCCCACTCCTCCAGGACGAGTGCCTGGGTGAGCGCGTCGTAGTTCAGGCCGCCATACTCTTTCGGCACCGCCATGGCGAAGACCTTGCTCGCCTTAGCGGCCTCCAGCAGCATGGTCGGGAATTCTCCGCTCTTGTCGTACTTTGCTGCGTTCGGGATGATGACTTTGGCGACAAATTCTTTTGCCGTCTTTTGAATTGCCAGTTGTTCGGGACTCAGAATACTCATGGTCTTTAACCTTTCCTCAGAGTTATGCAGTGACGAGTTCAGGAGCGGCTGCGACAACCTTCTTGCGTTTCGACTCAAGAATCTCTCGCAGTCCACCCCACTTCGGCTGGAAGATACCTTCGGGCATGGACTTGAGATTGGGAGAGATGCGCGGCACGAAGTTCATCTGGCCGAGAACGTCTTCCTTCAATCGGACTCCCGGAGCGATCTCGATCAATGTGACAATCCCGTCCTGGAGTTCGAAGACGGCGCGCTCCGTGATAAAGAGCACGGGCTGCTTTGTGGAAGTGGCATAAGCGCCGCTGAAGGACACCTGCTCAACATCCTTCACATACTTGCGGCCCTTACCCTCCTGTTTAATGATGAGTTTGCCGTCTTCCACCGCGATCTTGAGGCCGCCGGCGGTCAACGTGCCGCAATACACTACCTTCTTGGCGTTCTGTGTGATGTTGATGAAGCCGCCGCAGCCAACGCAACGCCCATGGAACTTGCTGACGTTGACGTTGCCGTGGGGATCCACCTCGGCCGCGCCCAGGAACGCCAAATCCAACCCACCGCCGTCATACCAGTCGAACTGCACCTGCTGCTCGACATAGGCCAGTGCGTTGTAGGACATTCCAAAGTCGTGTCCGCTCGCGGGGATACCCCCGATGGCGCCGATTTCGGTGGTCAGCGTGAGTTGGTCGGCCACGCCTTCCATCCCAGCCACGGCCGCTACACCTTCCGGCATGCCAATGCCCAGGTTTACCGTGGAACCAGGAATCAACTCCATGGCGGCACGGCGGGCGATGATCAGGCGCTCATCCAGTTTCATCTCCGGAAGGTCGTTGACCGGAACGCGAATCTCGCCCGAGAACGCGGGATTGAACTGCGTGCCGGCCGACTGCCAATGGTCCTGCGGCAACGCGACCACGACATAGTCAATCAGCACGCCCGGCACGCGAACCCGCTTCGGATGAAGCGTGCCGGTCTGCGCGACATATTCCACTTCGGCAATCACGATGCCGCCGCTGTTCTTTGCCGCCTGCGCCAGGGGCAGGCACTCCAGCAGCGCGCCTTCATCACTCACCGTAAGATTTCCAAACTCATCGGCGGTCGTGCCGCGGATCATCGCAACATCCACCTTGAAGCTGGGGTAGAGCAACCACTCCTCGCCTTCGAGCTGAATGACCTTGACGATTTCTTCCGTTGTGTTCTTGTTAACTTTTCCGCCTTCCAGCCGCGGATCAACAAATGTGCTCAATCCAATCTTGGTGATAACGCCTGGGCGGTGCCCGGCAATCTCACGCCATAGCTGGGCGATGGTGCCCTGCGGAAGGTTGTAACCCTCGCAACCGCCATCAATGATCATCTTGGCCATCTCAGGGGCCAGGCCGGTGTGACCGCCAATCCAGCGCTTAATCATCCCGGGATGTGCGAAGTGGGAGGTCCCCTTCGTCGCCCAGTCGCCAATGCCGGAGGCATGCACCAGCGTCAGGCCGGCCGGATGGCCGGTCGCAAGGAATCTCTTTTCAAGAGCTACGGCGATTGTCTCTGGCCATCCAGCCATGGCAAGCGCGCTGGCGCCAATCGTGGAACCATCTTTGACCAGGGCGACTACATCATCAACGCTGATAACTTTGGACATTTATGACTCCTTGATACGATGTGGGACGCTGACATTGAATTCACCCGCCTGCGCCCAAGGCATTCATGAATCACCTTGGGAGACAATCGGGTATTTCTCACTCGTCACTATGGCAGGGGGCAAAGCGGGGCACTGTTCTGGATTGCACAGTTCTGGTAAATACAGAGGAAAGTTTTCTAAATGGAGAAAATGAACACCGATGACCGCGGCTCAAGGCCTAGAAGCTGGAGTATTCACTCAGGTTTCTGAGTCGCGCATCATCGTCGCAGCCGTACGGAGGAGGAGCCGTACGCCCACTATTCGTGCAGCACAACACTGACCAGTGAGCTATGAACATTCATGCCGCCGTCGTTGTACTCGATAAAGCCCAGCTTCCGGAAGCGGTTCATAAAGAAGCTGACTCGCGAGCGCGTGGTGCCAATCATCTCGGCAAGGCTCTCCTGGCTCATCTTTGCAATCAGCGGAATGGGCTTCGATTCCTGACCGAAGTTGGCCATCAGCAGAAGAAGCCGGGCCAAACGCTTTTCGCTCGAGTTGAAGAGGTGATCCACCAGGTCTGCTTCCATGCGAATGTTGCGGGCAAGCATATGCGCAAGAAAGCGTTCGGCGAACTCAGGCTCATCATGCAGCAGTTGAGTCATCGCCTGCTTTGACACTCGAGAAATCCTGCTGTTTTCGGCGGCGCTCGCCGATCCCATTCGAAGCGGTTGCCCAGCCAGGCTGCCTTCGCCAAAAAAGCTGGATTCCGTCAGTATGGCGACGATGGCTTCTTTGCCCGTCGAGGAAACTACCGCGAGCCTCACCTTGCCCTGCTCGATGTAGTAGACGGCGTCCGCGGGATCGCCCTGGGCATAGACTGTCTCGTCGGCCGCGTACTCACGGGTTGTCTTTCCCTTTGAAATCTTTGTGAGGACAATACTCGGATGTAGGCTGGCGATACCTTCATTGAATGCATCGCCCTGCATGCCTTGCGCCGTTGGCGCTGCATCGACTACATGCAAGCCAGCATCGGCCTTGCCGGCAGGTTTCTTGGTCTTTCTTTTCATTGAAAGGGTGACGTGCTGTTTTGCGGGATAAACGGGTATTGACTGTCTTACTGCGGCCATGGGAAGCCTCCCACACTTGTATCCACGGGCCCCCTGAGTGAGCCCAGTATACGCTTGGGCGGAAGGTGCTCCCGTGAATCTTTTGCTATATTTCGCTGAAAACTGCGTGGGGAATCGGCTTGAGTGAGACGGACAGGGCCAGGAGGTTTCGCCTCTGGCTCCTGCAACTCCGCCTTCAATGAGTACTACTTTCGTGCTACTTTCGGCGTAGCGACAACCCAGCCAGCACTCCAATTGCTACACCCGCGGCCATGCTGGCAGCCACTGCAAACAAAGGATTTTGCTGGATCCGGTGGGCTGATTCGTCTACGCATTTCCCTGCCGCATCATACCCGTGCTGGGCGGAACGTTTGGCAGCATGTAATCCATCCGCGACTGCATCTTTAACTTCTGTGGTCGCGCGGGTGGCCTCTCGAACTGATTCCGCGATGTGATCGCCGACTTTTTCCGCAAGTGTCTGTGACATTGGATCCCTCCACTTGAAGCGTGCGCCTGGCCGCCGATAACGGCTGGTCAATCAAGCTCATTCCTGCCAAACATATTTTCATTCTGTTCAACTTTGAACAGCCTCACAATGTTGCCCCGGATAATCTCGGCCTGTTGCCACCATTGCATAGAAAGGGATACGACATGCCACGTGACGAAAAATTGATCAGAGCTCTTCTTGCCGATCTTAAGAAGGCCTACCAGAGCCTGCCGCGACATGTCCAAGTTCGCGTTACTACCCTGCTGCGCGAAAGCGCTCCGCAAGAGCTCCCCGCCATCGAGCGCGCCGGCTGAGGCCGGTGCCTCAATCGGAGGCGAAAGTAGTGTCAATATCGTTATGGCGAATGGCGCATGACGATATTGACAGATGCCTCATCTCAAATCCTTCCCAGAAGTACCAGGATCACGACGATCAGTAGTATCGCCCCGAGGCCTCCGGTCGGATAGTAGCCCCATCCCCTGCTGTGCGGCCACGTTGGCAGCGCGCCAACCAGGGCAAGAATCAATAACACGATCAGAATTGTTCCTAGCATTTTGCTTCTCCTTAGAACTGATATCACCCGCACGCTATCTATACTCTTTTCGCGCGCCGGTTGCTGGTCAATAGTGCACACGCGGCTGATTGCGCCTCTATTCATGCTGCATCGCACGCACAATGGCGACCACAGAAAAACGGCGTGAGCCCAAGTTGCGGACCCACGCCAGTTATGCACAGAATGGTTTCTTCCATACCGCTTTAACATCTACATAATTACGTTGATCTCGAGATTCACGCCGGGGAACATTGGATTGCAGAGGTAGTACACTCCGTCAATCTCGATGACGTAAACGTCCTGCGTGTAGAGCCAGTCACTCGGCCAGGTGCCGACGAATCCGAACGAGTAGCCACCGTACTCAAAGCGGTGATTCCTGGTGTAGTCGTTCTGGCTTACATGGAATGTATGCTGCTCGCCAAACTTCGCCTTGTAGCGATCGGCAGGAATTCGGCCGCCGCCAGCATGCCCTCCATCTTTGCCTGGCTGCACTTGCCCGCCCGGCCGCATGTCATTCTTCATTTCGCCCTTGGATTCCTTGCTCGGCTGCGCGGACTTCTCTTCCGGCTTGGCAGGCTTTTCCTGCTTCACGGCCTGCTGCTTCTCCGGCTTGGCGGCCTTTTGCTGTTTCACTGCCTGCTGCTTCTCCGGCTTGGCGGCCTTTTGCTGTTTCACGGCCTGCTGTTTCTCGGGCTTGGCCGACTTCTCTGGTTTTGCCTGCTTCTCTTCCTGCTTCGCAGGCGCTGCTTTCTGCTCCTGCTCGTGCTGTTCCTGTGCCCACCCCGGGGCGGCAACAGCCAGCAGCAGCGCGAATGCACATGTACTGGTGATTCTGATTGTCTTCATTTGGTGTTACCTCGTTACTGCCTGTCGTCTTGCGAACGCACAAACGGAAGGGCTCGAGCCATTTGCCCATCCACGGGCTGCATGCGATCGTAGCCTCGTTCTTCCCAACGCTCTACGGACCAACCTTAATCCGTGAGAAGTTGTGCAGAAGCCCGGACACATTCAGCAGCCACAGGACGACGACAATGACTACAACTGCGTTCAGGATTGACTTGATCGTCCTCTGCATTGGAATGTAGCGATTGATCAGCCACAGGACGACGCCTACAACGATCAGAATTTCTACCAACTGGATCAGTGGCATAATCTCTACCTTTCATACTCCCAGGGCCGGCTCTCCCCGTCGCCAACTGGCGCGACGGGCTTCACATCAGCGTGAACCACCTGCCTGAGGCGCTCATGCAGCCAAAGGATGACAGCACTGGGCCTATCTGCCTGTACTGTATTGCACACTGCGAAAGGTCTCGGCCGCCGCTGGCCATTGATGATTGGGTGCCCGGTATCCCAGTGTTTAATTTGCGATCTGTGCAATTTAGATCACTTTCGCGTGCCTTGAAGGGCCTATCCTCGTCATGCTGTTGATTTGTGCAGCGTTGTCCTATCCTTCGCCAACCCAGCGATTGAACCTGCGACAAGTCCTCGAGCTGGAGATCCATGGCTGACAAGCACCCGAGCGTCCTTTCCGGGGAGACACGGAAGAGTCCTGCACCAAGCAAGTCCCCTCGCCGCCCCAAACTGTTAAAACTGGGTCTCGCCAAGGTGAACTCTCCTATGGATCCGGTTGCGACCTTTGATCCGCGCGTCCTGCTGAAGAAGCTTTCCGTTGGGAAGACCAGCCGGGAGTACGCCGTTGACGAACCTATCTTCTCGCAGGGGGAGCAGGCCGATGGCGTGTTCTACCTGCAAAGTGGCAAGGTGAAGCTCACAGTTGTGTCCAAGCGCGGCAAGGAAGCCGTCGTCTCGATTCTCCCGCAGGACTGTTTCTTCGGTGAGGGCTGCCTGGCGGGACAGCCGCTCCGCATGGCCACGGCAAGCGCGGAACAACGAAGCACAATTATCCGGATAGACAAGCAGAAGATGTTGGAATTGCTGCATCAGGATCCGGAGTTCGCAGAGCGCTTTCTCTCCTACCTGCTAATTCGAAACATACGCATGGAGGCCGACTTGGTGGACCACCTTTTCAACTCCAGTGAAAAGCGGTTGGCCCGGCTTCTCCTGCTGATGGCCAACTTTGGTCAGGAATCAAAGCCCATTCCACTGATTGCAAAGATGAGCCAGGAAACCCTCGCCCAGATGATTGGGACCACCCGCTCGCGAGTCAGCTACTTCTTGAACCGCTTTCGCGATCTTGGATTCATTGAGTACAACGGTGGGGGAATGCACGTGCACAGCTCTCTGGTGAGTGTCGTGCTGCACGATTAGCGGCCAGAGTGCGGATCATCCTGGCCCCAGGCCCGAAGCACCCGCATGCCGCTTCAAACGTTAACTTCCATTCGAATCCTCCATACGGGGCAAGCCAACTTCCATTTTGGCCCGAGTGACGAGTGCCTGTGCCCAGTTTTCTCTTGAAGCTGTTTCTTCGGGGTATGAGGGGCCAGCAGGATCTCACGGCTGGCATGCGCTGCAAATGGAAAAGGCACCCCAAGGGGCGCCATTGCCGAAAACCTTCCGAACGTGTTTCCCGTTTGATTACAACGAAGGCTGTAAGCTATTGATTTGTTGGCGTCCCCGGCGGGATTCGAACCCGCGTTATCGCCGTGAAAGGGCGGTGTCCTAGGCCGGGCTAGACGACGGGGACGCTGCGTGGCAGGCAATCAACTAGCTCTATTCATACTAACAACCGTCGTGCCGAGTGTCAAAACGCAGAGCGCACCACTTGCGTCCTTCATTCTCTGCGTGGCGCCATCTGCTGGCCAGGTCAGGCCATTCTATTCGCCGTGCTCGCGGCAGACGGCTGCATCGTTTAGCATAAATACCGTGAGGCGCTGTGCGTTTGCGTGAGCAATATCCACGCGCGGCATCCATATACGTTTTCCAAAAGGAGCTTTTTCCCATGGCCGATCATCTGCGCCTCAGCCTCTGGTTCCCCGGCTTTGCACCGGACGAGATGCTGCCCCGACTGGCCGAGGTTCTGCGCTGCTTCCCCTTCTCTGAGGCCCGCCCCGGCATCCATTATGCCAGCGTGCAGCCGCTCAACTGGGGCGAACCCAGCGTGCTGGAGGAGGGCTTCGATCCGGGCGACGGCATTGACGCTGCCATCACCGCGCTGGCCGAATATGCTCAAGCAGACTTCGCCCTCACGGTCGAGGCTTGGTGGGACCTCTGGGTGCTCGATCTCGATAGCCGCGAGTGGATTCTGCGCCCGGAAAAAGTCACCTTCACAGCGCAGGGCGCCGAGTTCGATGACGGGGCCTTTGCCGAGAGTGGTCACATCCTCATCAATTTCGGCCTCGACTTCCCTTTCCTCCACGAAGGGCTGGAGCTTAACGATGAGGACTCTCTGCGCGTCAAGGCCAACGTCGCCGCGCTCATCGAATTCACGCATCGCGTCGAGCAGCGCACCAAAACCACCGGCCGCGTGCTGTGGACCGACAGCGAGGAAAACCTGGCGCAAAAGCTGATCGCACGGCTCCAGCAGGTTCAGTAGCCGTATCCTCTTTGCCAATACGCACAAGGGCCCTGCCTATTCCGCGCAGGGCCTTCTCTCTTGGCATGTGCATCCAAATGCTATTTTGGATACCACTCCAGCAGCCGCACCTCCACGCCGCTGCCCTCCAGCCGCCGGCGGAAGAGCTCGCGATCCGAGCCGCGATAGTGGTAGGGGATGACCACCTTCGGGTGGAAGGCCCGGACGGCGTCGGCAGCCTCCTCTGGGGTCATCGTGTAGGGCAGGTTGAAGCAGATGAAGGCCACGTCAATATCTTTGAGCGCGCGCATCTCCGGAGTGCCTTCTGTGTCCGATGAGAAGTAGAAGCGCTTGCCGCCATAGCCGAGCACGTATCCGTTATCGCGCCCCTTGGGGTGGAAGAGCTGCCCCGGCGCGGGTCCACGCACCAGGTTGTAGGCCGGCACCGCCTCGATCGTCCACCCCTGCCACTGCTGGGTCTCGCCGTTGGAGATGGCCGTGGCTCCAGTCACCAGGCTGGCCACATTGGCCGGAGCGATGATCACCGTCTCCGGCTTGCGGAGGCTGGCAATGGCCGCGGGATCGAAGTGGTCTCCGTGCAGGTGCGTAATGAGGATGAGGTCGGCCTTGGGCAGCCCATCGAGCTTTGCGGGCTTCGCCGGGTCCACGTAAATCGTGCGGCCTGCGGCCTCGATCAGGGTGCTGGCATGGAACAGCGGGGTGATCTTCACCTCGCCGGAGTTGGTGGAAAAACTCTGCGGCTGCGCCACGGCCATGGTCGCGGCCGTCAGTGTAAGTGCAAGCACAATTTTCTCCTTCATAGTCCTCTCCATGGCCGATATCCTATGCAGCCGCCGCGCCGGTGTCAAAAACGGCGACGTATATTCCACTTCTTCCAGAGTTATGCTGGGCGCGACGCCACGTGGCTGAAGCGCTTCTTCAGGCCGAGGAATGGTTTCTCCAGCCAGCGGTAGCTGATGGAGGCCAAGACCACGGTCACGGCAAACGCCACCAGGTTGTGGAAGAGATACCGTCCCAGGCTGGAATCCTGATGCGAGACCGTGTAGTCGCTGATCATCAGCCCAAGAACGTGGAAGACGTACAGCCCGAACGAGATGTTCCCAAGGTAGATAAAGACCTGCGCCAGCCGCGAGGGAACGGAATTCGTCTGCGGCCGCAGAGTGGCCAGAAACAGAGCCATCGCGCCCACGACCGCCACCGGGTATCCCAGCACAATGCGATCGGTCGTCAACGGATCGGCCTTGATGCGGAAATAGCTCCCGGCCAGCAGAAAGCAAGCGGCTCCGCCGGCAAATAACGCCACGCGATGCAGATTTCGGAGCTTGGGCGCCTGCCCACCAAGCAGCACCGCCAGCAGAATGCCCATCCCGAGGGCGTCCAGATGGGTGAAGGTGTTGGTCCAGATCTTTGACTCCCAGCTGTGCTGCTCGCCCTGATACCAGTGCGCCGCGGTGGCCGCCGCGATCAGTCCCGCGACGCTCAACAGCAGCTCCTTCAACTGCAAGCGCCGCATCCATGCCGGCCAAAATAGGTAAAACTGCTCCTGCAACGAGATGAACCACAGCGGAAAGATCACGGATGACGGAAATCCGACGAAGACAATCCACCAGTTGCCGCACAGGGCGAGGAAGGCCAGCATCGCGCGCCATCCTATGTGCTGCCCCGGCACCCACCACTGCATGGACCACGCCAGGGCAAGAAAAAACAGGTACAGCGGCCAGATGCGCAACCCGCGCCGTATGTAAAAGGATTTCAGGTCCACCTGCCCGCGCAGTGCGCGCTCGCGCAACAGCAGCTCGGTCACCAGGTAGGCGCTCAGCAAAAAGAACAGTTCAACGCCGAAGGCTCCAGCCGAGCCCAGCGCGCACAAGATCGTGCTCAAGAACGTCCCCACACCCATTTTCGAGTAGGCATCCGGGACATGCGGCATCGAGTGGTGCACAAAGATCAGCGTAAATGAGGCGAAACGCAGCATGTCGAGCTCGGGATGGTAGAAGCGCTCCTGCGGCAGGCGGGTTAGCAGCGGGCTCTCTGGCACTTTGGGCAAATGCTCCTCACAAAAGCTTCGGACATGGTATCAGCTTCCGGGTCGACGCCGGCGCAACACGGGAAAGGATGTGTTTCCCACGCAAGATTCATTTGCAAATCGGATGCGATCCCTGCACAATCTGCACTCCGATACAGAGGTTGCCTTTGTCATTTCTGCTCCAATACGAGCGGCGGCACCATATCCTTCTGATCCGCTTTGAGGGCGTGGTCACCGACGAGATTCTACTGGAGGGATACCATCGTGTCCGCCGCTGGTTCGACACGCACGGCCGCTGTGGCAACATCTCGGACTTCACGGCCGTAACGGATTTCAAAATCACCGGTAGTTCCATCCGCTTCCTGGCCTCCAACTCGCCGTTGGTTCCGGGCGATTTGGTGCGCATCATCGTCGCTCCGCGCGACGACGTTTACGGAATGGCCCGCATGTTTGAGATGCAGGGCGCCGCCATGGGAAACCGCGTGGACATCGTACGCAACCTCCAGGATGCCCTCAAGCTCGCCAGTCTCGATCAGCCGGACTTTGAAACCGTAACGGAATAGCCAGGCCCCGCCGCGGTTCGGCGTCCGCGGAGATGAACCCCGGCTCCCGGCGCCTCTCTCAACACAACCAGGTCTGCACAAACAGCAAACGGGGATGCCGAAGCATCCCCGCCGCCGCAACTTGCAACTCTTACTTGGTGGCGCCGCCGACGCCTCCCTTTTCTTCCAGCGCTGCCTGTGCCGCCGCCAGCCGCGCAGTCAGCACGCGGAAGGGCGAACAGGAAACGTAGTTGAGTCCGGTGCGATGGCAGAACTTGACCGACTCCGGATCGCCGCCGTGCTCGCCGCAGATGCCCACCTTCAGGTTCGGACGCGTCTTGCGCCCCTTCAAAGTGGCCATCTCAATCAGCTGGCCGACGCCCTCCTGGTCAAGGGTGGCGAAGGGATCCTGCTTGAGGATACCCAGTTTGGTGTACTCCGGCAGGAAGTGGTTGATGTCGTCGCGCGAGAAGCCGAAGGTGGTCTGGGTCAGATCGTTGGTGCCGAAGCTGAAGAACTCGGCCTCCTCGGCGATCTTGTCCGCCACCAGGGCTGCGCGCGGCAGCTCAATCATGGTTCCTACCAGGTATTCCACGCGGTCCTTCTTCTCCGCGAAGACCTCTTCCGCCACGCGGCGGACGATGTCTGCCTGGTTCTTCATCTCCTTGATGCCGCTGGTGAGCGGGATCATGATTTCCGGCACCACGGTCTGGCCCTGCTTCTTGCACTGCAGCGCCGCCTCGATGATGGCCCGCGCCTGCATCTCCGTGATCTCCGGATAGGTGATGCCCAGGCGGCAGCCGCGGTGTCCGAGCATCGGGTTCTGCTCATGCAGCTCTTCCACACGGGCAAGGATGATGCGCAGCTCCTTCAGCTTCGGCGAGCGCGGCTTGGTCAGCTCCAGCTCTTTGATCTCCACCAGCAGGTCCTCACGCTTGGGCAGAAACTCGTGCAGCGGAGGATCAAGAGTGCGGATGGTGACCGGGAAGCCCTTCATCGCCTTGAACAGCCCGGCGAAGTCGCTACGCTGCATTGGCAGCAGCTTCTTCAGGGCGGCGCGGCGTTCCTTCTCCGTTCCGGCCATGATCATGGCGCGCATATGCGGCAGGCGGTCTTCGGCAAAGAACATGTGCTCAGTGCGGCACAGGCCGATGCCTTCGGCGCCAAACGCAATCGCCGTCTTGGCGTCGCGGGGAATGTCGGCGTTGGCACGTACCTTCAGGCGGCGATACGGATCCGCCCAGGCCATGAACTTCACCAGGTCCTTGTCATCGGGCGAGGCGTCGAGCGTATTCAGTTTGCCCTTGATGACCCGACCGCTGGTGCCGTCGAGCGAGAGCCAATCGCCTTCCTTGAAGGTGAAGCCCTTGACGCGCATCTCCTTCTTCTTCTCGTCCACCACGATTTCGCCGGCGCCGGCGACGCAGCACTTGCCCATGCCGCGCGTCACCACCGCCGCGTGCGACGTCATGCCGCCGCGCGAGGTCAGAATGCCGTTCGCGATCTCCATGCCGTGAATGTCTTCCGGCGTGGTCTCTCCGCGGACCAGGATGATGCTCTTAAACGTGCCCTTCTGGTGAATGGCCACGGCCTCATCAGCCGAGAAGACGATCTGACCTACGGCCGCACCCGGCGATGCCGGCAGCCCCTTGGTCAGCACCTCGACCTTGGCGCCCTTCTCGTCCAAACGGGGAACAAGGAAGTCGTAAAGCTGGTTTGGCTCAACCCGGAAGACTGCTTCTTCCTTCGTGATCAGGCCCTCTTCCACCATGTCAATGGCGACCTTCACGGCTGCCAGGCCCGTGCGCTTGCCGTTGCGCGTCTGCAGCATGTAGAGCTTCGCGTCCTGAATGGTGAACTCGAAGTCCTGCATGTCGCGGTAGTGCTTTTCCATGCGCGTGGTGATCTCGCGCAGTTGCTCATAGACTTTCGGCATGACCTGCTGCAGCTTGGTGATGTGCTGCGGCGTACGCACGCCGCTGACCACATCTTCGCCCTGCGCGTTCAGCAGGTACTCGCCGTAGAACTCCTTGGCGCCGGTGGCCGGATTGCGGGTAAAGCCCACGCCCGTGCCGCTGGTATCGCCCATGTTGCCAAACACCATGGCCTGTACGTTGACGGCCGTGCCCAGCAGGTCGTCAATGTTGTTCATGCGGCGATAGTGCTTGGCGCGGTCGTTCTGCCAGCTGCGGAAGACGGCGTCGCGCGCCATCACAAGCTGGTCGTGTGCATTCTGCGGGAAGTCCACCTTGGCGTACTTCTTGACGACCTTCTTGTACTCGGCGATCACTTCCTCAAGCGCCTTGGCGTCCAGATCCGTGTCCAGCTTCGCCTTCTTCTGCTTCTTCTTGCCGTCGAACACTTCTTCGAAGTGCGACTTCTCGATGTCCAGCACCACGTTGCCAAACATCTGGATGAGTCGGCGGTAGCTGTCGTAGGCGAAGCGCGGATTGCCCGTGCGCACGGCCAGGGCCTTCACGCTCTGGTCGTTCAGGCCAAGGTTCAGGATCGTGTCCATCATGCCTGGCATGCTGAACTTGGCTCCCGAGCGCACGCTGACCAGCAACGGATTGTCGCCCGCACCCAGCTTTTGCCCTTGCAGGGTCTCCAGCCGCGCCAGCGCCGCGTCCATCTCGCGGTCAATGTTCACGCTCGGCTTGCCGTGCATGTACTCGCGACAGGCCTCGGTCTGGATGGTGAATCCCGGAGGAACCGGAAGCCCGACATTGGTCATCTCAGCAAGACCGGCGCCCTTGCCACCAAGGACGTCCTTCATCTTGCCATTGCCTTCGGCCTTGCCGCCGCCGAAGAAGTATACGTACTTCACAGTGTTAACAGTGGGAGTAGCCATAGCCTCACTCTCTGGGTAATGAAGAGATCTTGTACTCTACTGCACCCACAGCACAATCGTGCTGCATAGTATGACGCATGAAAGATTACTGCCTTTTCCGCAGCAAAAAGGCTTCCCTGATCAGGAAGCCTTTCCTACGGTAACCACTTCACTAAAGTCGGCGATGGCCTGGAACATGGTCGCCACCTGTTGCAATAATGCCAGCCTGGTGAGGCGAACCTTCTCGTCGTCGGCCATCACCATCACCTTGTCGAAAAACTCATCGAGCGGCCGCCGCACCGTGGCCAGCCGTGCCAGCGCCTCGTCGAACTTCCTGGCCGTACACAGCTCGCCTACCGTGCCGCTCAGTTCGGCCGTAACGGAGGCCAGCGCGCGCTCGGCGTCGCTCTCGGCCGCGGCGCGGGCAAAGCTCGCGTCCGCCGCCGGCCACTTCCCTGCCTCGGTCGCCTGCCGCAGAATGTTCTTAATGCGCTTGACCGAGGCCGAGATGGCCACAAAATCTTCGCTTTCGCGAACCCGGGCCACGGCCTCGGCGCGCTCAATGGCGTCCACTACGTTGTCGGCTCCCGCGGCCAGCACCGCGTTCGTCACATCGTAGGCAAAGCCCCTGGCCTCGCGCAGATAAAACTCCAGCCGCTCGCGGAAGAAAGCTGCCACGTTCTGATCGTAACTCTCCACGGCCTTGAAGCGCGCTTCGGCCTCCGTGCCCTGGTACTGGCGCAGCGCGTCGGCCATCAACTTACTCAAACTCAGCGGAAGGTTGTGCTCGGCCAGCGTGCGCACAATGCCGTTGGCGGCACGGCGCAGCGCAAAGGGATCCTTGCTACCGCTGGGAATCATCCCCAGGGCGAACATTCCCGCAATAGTGTCTGCCTTGTCGGCCACCGCCAGAACGGCGCCTTCCAGCGAGCGCGGCACGGCGTCTTCCATGCTGGCCGGCTTGTACTGGTCGTAGATCGCCTGGCCAATGGCCACGGCCGAACCTTCCGGCAGCTCCATGCGCTCGGCCTGGTGCACCAGGTAAAGTCCGCCGATGATGCCCTGCAGTTCGGTGAATTCCTTCACCAGTTCGGTCGTCAGATCGCACTTGGCCATCAACGCGGCCTTGTACACCACGCCCTGGCGGTGCGCTGGATAGAACTCCGTCACCGCGGCGCTCAACTGGCTGCCCAGGTGCTGCGTGCGCGTCGCTTTGGCAAAGTAGCTGCCCAGCTCCTTCTGGAAGGTGACCGTCTTCAGCATGGCCACGCGATCCTTCAGCGTAAGCTGCTGGTCGGCATCCCAGAAGAAGCGCGCATCCTTGAAGCGGGCGCGCAGTACTCGTTCGTTGCCGTGGCGCACAATCGCCTCGCCTTCGGCGTCGGTCACCGTGTTGAGCACGGCCAAAAAGTAAGGAGCCAGCTTGCCGTCCGAGTCTTCCACGGCAAAATACTTCTGGTGATCGCGCATCACGGTCACCAGCACCTCTTCCGGCAAGGTCAGGAATTCCCGGTCGAAGCCGCCGACAATCACCGAAGGCGCCTCCGTCAGTTGCACAACCGTATCCAGCAGCCCCTTGTCCTCGCGCCAGCGCGCGCCGGGTATCGTCCGGGTAGCCGCGTCCAGAGCCTTGCGAATCTTCAGCTCGCGCTCGGCATAGCTGGGCAGCACATGCGCCGCGCGAATCTTCTCCGCGTACTCACCGGCCTTCGCAAACGTCACCGGTCCGGTGGACAAAATGCGATGCCCGCGCGATTCGCGCCCGGCCTTGATGCCGGCAAACTCCAGCGGCACAATCTCAGAATCCAGCAATGCCACCAGCCAGCGCAGCGGACGCACAAAGCGCTCCGGCTTGCCTGGCCGCCAATACATGTTTTTCGCCCAGTACAGGGCGGCAATCTCCTTGGGAATCAACTCACAAAGCAGTTCGCTCGCCGGGCGCCCCTTGCGCAATACGTTCGCTGCAACATAGGTGCCCTTGGGAGTGGTGGCCGTCGTCAGCTCGCTCACTTCCACGCCTACCTTTTTCGCAAAGGCGATGGCGGCCTGTGTCGGCTGCCCATCCTTAAAGGCGTGCGCCGCGCCGGGTCCGAGCAACTGCTCGGCCACATCGGGCTGCGCCGCTTCCAGGCCGCGCGCCAGCACGGCAATGCGCCGCGGACTGCTGAAGGCCTCTACCTGCGCCGTGGCACACAGACGCTCGCGCACCAACAGCTCGCCCACACGGCGAGCCAGCTCCTCGGTGGCGCCGGCAATCATGCGCGCCGGAATTTCCTCGGTACCAATCTCCAACAGAAAGTCAGCCATGAGTTCCCGTACATCCTTTATCTTGCTGCCAAAATCTAAATCATCCTCGTGAGCCGGGTCACACCGCATGGTGTATCCCGGCACGCCGGGCTGTGTTTAGCGCCGTGCCCTAGCCCGCCTGCGTCTGCTGATCCACCCATGACCGGGCAACGCCCACCGCCAGGTTGCGCACCCGCTGGATCACGCCCACGCGCTCCGTCACTGAAATCGCGCCTCGCGCATCCAGCAGGTTGAAGAGGTGCGAGCACTTCAGGCACAGATCGTAGGCCGGCAGCAGCGGAAACCTCCGCCGCTCAATGGCCGAAAACTTCGCCGCCGCGGGCTTCGGCTCGGGTAACGCTTCGCTGCCGACCGCAGGCGCCTGGCCCTTTTTCACCTTCGGCTCTGTGGTCCCCGCCACATACTGATCAATCAATCCCTGGCACTCAGCCTCGTAAGCCGCCAGGTGAGCCCAAAGCTTGGGCACATCGGCCTTCTCAAAGTTGTAGTTGGAAAACTGCTCCTCGTCCGCCAGCCGAACCTCGCCGTACTTGACCTCGCCCTGCGGACCGCGCACCCAAACGATGTCGTAGATCGAGTCCACGTCCTGCAAAAAGGCCGCAATGCGCTCCAGTCCGTAAGTCAGTTCACTGCACATCGGGTCCAAATCAATGCCGCCGCACTGCTGGAAATAGGTGAACTGCGTGATCTCCAGCCCGTCCAGCATCACCTGCCAGCCCACGCCCCAGGCGGCCAGGGTCGGAGCCTCCCAGTTGTCCTCTTCGAACTTAATGTCGTGCCGCGCAAGGTCAATGCCTATCGCCTTCAGCGACTCCATGTACAGCTCCTGCACGTTCACCGGCGGAGCCTTCAGGATGACCTGGTACTGCATGTGCTTGTACAAACGGTTGGGGTTCTCGCCATAGCGGCCATCCGCCGGACGACGCGAAGGCTGCACGTAGGCCACGCGATACGGCTTCGGTCCCAGCACGCGCAGAAAGGTCTCCGGTGACATGGTTCCGGCGCCAACTTCAACATCGAGCGGCTGTTGCAAAACGCAACCCTGCGCCGCCCAGAATTCCTGAAGCTTGAGGATGAGTTCCTGGAAAGTAAGAGGCTTGGAAGTCATTGATTTTATCCGTTCCGCATAATTGTAACTGCTTGAGGCGGCGAGGGAAAGCAGGGAACTTCGGAGGACTCTCTCCGGGCAGAACCCCGCGCCGGAGCGGATTTCCACCCCTCCGGCGTAGGATTTTGATCTGGTAAACAGGCTTGACCGGGCCAGAACGCCCTATTTTGACGCTTTGAACTTCGTCCAGGGCTGGGCGTCCATATCCTTCAGCGCGGGCTTCTGCCAGTTGTACTCCGGATGCGACGATATGTGTTCTGAGGCCTTGAAGGTCATTCCGCAGGCGTGCCCGGCGGCGGCCATCAGGCTCATGTGGCGAACCAGTTTCGCGTCGGTCACCTTGTTCTGCACCGCTCCCACCGTGCCATAGGGACCAACCCAGCCCGGGTATCCGCGGGGAGAAAGGTCAGGATGCCCGTCGAGCGTGCGTTCACTGGGCTGCTCCTTTTTCTCGTAGGTGTCATAGTGATCGGCCAGAAAGCCTTCGGCCAGCGCCACGTTAATTTTTCCCTTGTTCGCCGTCATCAGCTGATCCCAGCGCAGATGCCGGGCATTGCCACTGGCGCTCAGGTCCGTGGGGTCAAAGTCCGTCTCTTCCTTGACGAGCATCGGCGCGATGGGAAAGTTCGAGCCGATGAAGACGCCGTCCTTCGTGCGCTCCAGCGTGACGTTCTTCAGGCCCAACTCCAGCCGCGCAATCTCGTTGTTGCGCGTGTCCCCCACCAGCCAGGTGTTGGCGTAGCCGCCGTTGTTGCCGTCCTTCATAATGCGGGCGAAGTCGTCAATCGTCTCAGAGTACTGCATTGCCTTGCGCGCCCTTACGAACTCCGGAATCCCCTGCTCGTCGAAGCCATGGAAGCGCCCGATCGTCGTCTCCGTGATGACGATGCCGGCATCGTTCATGCCAAAATCGTCGGCGCTGTGGATGACGCCCGCGATGCCATCCATCAGCAGGTGGTGTCCCTTGGCGGGCGCAATGTCGTAGATAATCCGCCAGCGCACGCCATCCAGATAACTGGACCAGTTGTTATGCGCGATGACGATCTTGTGGTCCTTGGTGTAGCTGCCCGTGGCCACGAAGGCGCTGCAATGCTCGGCCACCGCCGGTGGCGGAGTCTTTATTCCGTGAGCCTTGTCATACTCCGTAACGTAATAGCTCCATTCCAGCGCCGCGTTCATGGCGACCACGTCCCACAGGTCCAGCTTCACGCCCTTGGCGCGCGCTCCATCCGCAATGCCCTGCAACTCCTGGCGATACTCGTCTTCAATGCGCGGCCACATCATCTTCTCCGCCGCCGTGCGGAAGAACTGCCAGTCCTTCTTGTTGTCGTGGGTCAGCTCCAGTTGGAACATCTTGAGCGTGTCGTCAATCTCCGGCGCCAGCAGGTATCCGTTCTGGTAGCCCACCTGCCGCGGAGTTCCCTGCAAGTGAACGTAGGTCCAACCGTTCTTGGCCGGCTTGCGATATCCGCCCTTCAGCTCCGCCGCGTCCGTTGCCGCTCCAGGCTCCGTTACCAGCGCGGCAAACGCCATGGCCGAGGCCACCAGCACCATGGCGCACACCGCTCCCCTGAACCTGCGTCCGAAAGCCTTTCGCATCGCCCCACCTCCACACAGAATGCACGGATTATAGCAAGTGCTGCGCCGCCGTCTGCGAGAAAGAATCCCGGGTATGGATTGCTACCCGGAGTGTTAAGAATTGTGTGGATTGCCCGCCACACGCAACTCGGCAGCCGTTACGGAGTTATATTCGCAGTGTCGTGACAATCCAGCTTTGTGCAAAGACCGGAGCGAATCATGAACGTGAAAAAGGTTTTGCTGGCCATCCTTCTGCTATCAAGCTTCTGCTTGGCCGCCAAGGTCCCAGTTCCCGCTGAATACGATCAGCACATGACAGTAGTATCCACCCGCTTCGTATTCAATGGAAATACATGCAGCAACGAAGTGACGATCCTGAAAAATAGCGGGGATATTACGCTCAGCGGTGAGTGCAGGAAAACAGCAGCGGGAAATTATGGATTGCTCAAGCAAGGCGGGTATTCAGTACGGCTTGTGACGGATGACAAGTCCACGCCGTACCTCGCAGCGCAGACCTACGAGTTCTTTCTTGCAGATGGCACCAAATGGAGCGCGCAACTGATCGGCAAGTAATCCATTTCAATGCAGTAAAAGCCAACGGAGCAAAAGTCTGCGCAGCGCAGTTCAATCGCTCGCATATAGTCTCAGTATCATGTCGTCCTGATTAAAACGAACCACCTGGAGCCCACGATGAAGAAGATTTTGTTGGCTGTCCTGCTGCTGTCGAGCTTCTGTTTTGCCGCCAGCAAGCCCAACCCCGCCGACTATCCCATCACCGTGCACATCATCGGCTCCA
>Ga0182016_10001632_pt1 | contig 27281 bp, 22 predicted proteins | sample 712S2MmetaG_FD_120491 | JGI IMG/M metagenome (GOLD analysis project Ga0182016, IMG submission 120491) | Permafrost microbial communities from Stordalen Mire, Sweden - 712S2M metaG | ecosystem: Environmental > Terrestrial > Soil > Wetlands > Permafrost | place: Sweden: Stordalen | collected...
CGTCGCTTTCCGTTGCGCTTCAAGTGCTAAAGCAGCAAACATCGCGCAAACTGAAAGCACGCGGAGAGACCCAGTTTTGGCAGCGTCGGTACCACGATTTCAATGTGTGGAGCGAAGAGAAGCTACGCTATATGCACCGGAACCCGGTAAAACGGGGCTTGGTTGCAACGCCCGAAGACTGGCCATGGTCAAGCTTCCGGCATTACGCGACGGGTGAAGCTGGCGCGATCGAGATTGAATCGCAATGGACGGCCTTCAGGCGTGGGAATCAACTACCAGGGCACGTCCGCTACGCCAAAAAGGACGCCTGATGTTCCTGCTCTCCCACCCTTCGCTAGAAGAAAGCGAAGGATGGGGCACCCCCGACCATGGGAGAACGAAGATGAAAAACATGGGTGCGCCACCCGCCTTCTCATCCTTCCACCATAAATTGACGGTGCCAGGTGGCCCGGTCATGAAATGACCAAGAGTCCGCTGTGCCCCATGTATCCACAGTTTTATCGTGGATGAGTGGGAGACCACGAAGCTGGGGAGCAGGGAGGCTGGCCCACGCGCCTGGAATTTGGGCATCTGGGATATCGATACGATGCAAGCGTCGGCCTCAACTCGAATGCCGGATATGTCTATGACGCTGCCGCTCGCTTGTTTTCTCAGCTCAGCGTCTGTTCCCAGGACGATGTCCCCCTCGGTGCCTGGGAAGGGTCACTGGACAACGATCCGGCCGAATTCGGCCTCACCTCCGTTTGGAATCACACGATTTATCTCGCAAACCTGACTGCCGACACCAAGGTTTCCCGCTGCCCTGACCGCCCCTTACAGTTCACCCGCTACACCCTCGTTCGCCGCACCCAGACCGAACTGACCATCCCCAACTTCCAATTTCCAGTCCCCGCATCGAACGCCATCACCGTGTCCCCTCACGAGCCCTGATTGTCCGCGGCTGCCACAGTCCCCGATTTCAAACTCCTCCTCGCACCGGGCCGGTTCTTTCACCCTGCCGGGGATGTTGCTGGTAATGCTGGGGCTGACGATTGAGTCGGTAGCGCGGCAGACGCCGTTCGGAAGTAACCAGCTTGATGCAGATTTGATTTATAAGTTCGTCGGTCACCCAAAGCCTTCGCTATTATTTCGCCAATCATGTTATAGTCTCGCTGATGATCAACTGCGCCAAACAGCCGCCTTCTCTTCGCTCAGACTCCGGGCAGGCACGGTGCGACAGCTTGCATGCAATTCAATCAAGTTACCCATTTTTAGATACTTATAGTGTGTTTTCCTTTAGAACTGAAAACTTTGAAAGGGGCGGCGAGAACGATTCGCTGTAACGCGCGCATGGCAGTCACCAGAAGGCAAAAAGAGGTTCTTGATTTTCTTGAGTCGTTTGTGGCCCGCAACGGCTATTCCCCGTCTTTTGAAGAGATTGCGCGGGGAATGGGGCTGAAGAGCCTGGCCACCGTCCACAAGCACATTACCAACCTTGAAAAAAAGGGCATGCTGGACCGTGTGCACAACCGCAGCCGGTCCATCGACGTTGTGCCGCCGGGGACGCGAACGCGCTCGAGCCTCAAACTGCCGCTCGCCGGGCGCATTGCCGCCGGGCTGCCGGTTGAGACGATGGAGACGCAGGAGACAATCTCACTGCACGACGTGGTGGGCAACCGCGATGTGTTTGCACTCGAGGTGCGCGGTGACTCAATGCGCGACGAGCACATTATCGACGGCGATTACGTGCTGGTAGAGCGCACCAAAGTCGCGCGGCAGGGCGAGATTGTGGTTGCGCTGGTGGGCGGCGCAGAAACCACGCTCAAGCGCTTTTATCCCGAGGGCAGCGTGATCCGCCTGCAGCCGTCAAACGTTGAGATGGACCCGATTTATGTGCCGGCGGCAAACGTCGCCATCCAGGGCCGGGTGCTGGGCGTGCTTCGCAAATATCGCTAAACTTTCAACAATTTTCCTGCGGCGCTGGTTTGCAGCCCTGATCCCTTTGCGCCCACAGTTCTGATCATATTAGCGACAAGTGAGCAGATCAGTGGTTATAATTTGAAGCCATGCGCACGGTATTGACTGCGGAGAGCCTCTGGACCGGCTCCAAACTCATCCCCTTTCCCGTTGTTGAAGTTGCAAGCGGCCGCATCGTCGCCATCACCGAGGGTTTCGGCGCGCGCGTCGATGTTCCGGGCGCTGAGGTGCACGACTTTGCAGGCGCAATGCTGGCGCCAGCGTTCTTCGATGTCCATATTCACGGCGCTGCCGGCCACGATGTAATGGAAGCAACGCCCGAAGCGTTGGCTGCCGTCGGCAGATTCCTGGCAACGCGCGGAACCGGAAGTTATCTCGCCACTACCGTCACTGCCCCGATCGACATGACGCTCAAAGCGCTCGATGGCCTGGCGAAGCTGATCGACCACCCTGAATGCATCGCAGACGGCGATGCGGCCCTGCCCATCGGAATTCACCTTGAGGGACCGTTTCTTTCCCATGCCAAGTGCGGCGTGCAGCCAAAGGAATATCTGCTTGAGCCGGACATCGCCACCTTCGACCGGCTGTATGAAGCGGCAGGTGGCCACGCGCGGTTGATAACACTTGCTCCCGAACTGCCAGGCGCGGACGAGCTCACGGCGCATGCTACGGCAAAGGGCGTCAGGGTCTCGGTGGGCCACTCGAATGCAACCGCTGCGGAGACGCGCGCCGCAATTGGCGCGGGAGCGGTGAGCGCGACGCACACCTTCAACGCCATGCGGCCGCTCGACCACCGCGAGCCCGGAATTCTGGGCACGGTGCTCGCAACCGATTCACTCTACGCCGAACTGGTCTGCGACGGGGTTCACACCGCGCCGGAGATGGTGAAAATCTGGTGGAAGTCAAAAGGCCCCGAGCGCGGGATTCTGATAACGGATGCGATGAGCGCGACCGGAATGCCGGAGGGCGAATATCATCTGGGCAATTTTGTCGTGCAGGTTGCCAACGGCCGCGCCATGGCGCGGGGCGTGCTGGCCGGCAGCGTCTTAACGCTCGATCGCGCGCTTGAGAACTTTGTTGCGTTCACCGGCGCGCCGCTCGAACAGGCGCTGCGGCTGCTCACCGTCAATCCAGCGGCGATGACCGGATTCTGCGCCGAGGCCGGAACAATTGCCGTGGGGCGCAAAGCGAATCTTGTCGCAATCAACGGCGCAGGCAAGCTTACCGCGTCAATGCATAACGGTGAATTGGTGGGTGCGGTTGCAGTTCGCTAATTTCCACCAACTCATTTCGCCAGCCGTTTCGCCCGCCATATCGCGCCTTCGAGCGCCACCACCGCGCTCTCGCGGATCGGCATATCAGGCGCGGCAGCTCTAAGGCCGGCAAAGAAATCGCGACGCACAATCGGCGTCTTCTCAATCACGCTGCCGGTAAAGGCCACCGGCACTTCCACGGCTAGGCTGTGCTTGCCGCGAAGCTTTTGGCGCACCAGCAGAACAAAATCCACAAGGTCGGCCGCGGCCTGTTTCAGCACGCCGATGGCAACAGCGTCGCCTGCCTCGCCAAGCTCGCTGATGGCGGGAGCAAGCGCGGCAAAATCGGGTCCCGGCGTGCTGTCGCCTAAATTCACAAGCGCCGCGATAGTCGGCGTGCCCCAAATCTCGCCCACCCTCTTTAAAACTTCAGTTGGCTCTTCGCGGTCGTGCGCCGTAAGCGCGCGGCGAATGGCGTGCAAGCCGATCCAATAGCCTGAGCCCTGGTCGCCGAGGCGCGAACTCCAGCCGCCGGCACATTCCTGGCTGCCGTCGGGCCCGCGGCCAAGAGTGTTTGAGCCGGTGCCCGCAATCTGCAGTATTCCCGGCCCGCCTTCAAAGGCGGCATCGAGCGCTATGATCTCGTCGCCGACAACTTCAGATTTTTCAATCTTGAACTCACGCAGCACGGCAGTAATCCACTCGGGAATGCCGGGCATGTTAGCGCTGGCAACCCCAACTGAGGCCGCATCCACCAAGTTAACGCCCGCCTGCGCATAGACCTCGGCCAGCAGTGCGCGCAAATTCTCTTCGGCAACTTCAGCGCCCACGCGAAGCCGCTTGATTGAACCGCTCTCAGCAAATGCCAGCGCCACATCGCCCTTGGCAACCGAACCATCCGCGATGGAGGCGCGAGTCCGCGTGCCGCCGCCATCGATTCCCAGAACCAGACCCATCCCCGCTTGCTCCTGTTATCTTTCCTGCTTTTACTTATCCTGTTCGGCGCCGTTGTCGCGCAGCGTGCCCGCAAGAATATTCAAACTGCCGTCGTTCTTTGCCGGCTTCAAGCCGAGCATGTGCGCGATCCACGGATAAAGGTTGACGTTTTCAAAAGGCGCAACAGTTTTGCCCGGCACAATGTCTGGCCCGGCAGCAAAAAAACTCGCCTTCATCTCAGGAACTCTATCCGGATCGAAACCGTGCATTCCCAACGTCGGCGCATGATCGGGCCGCCCCTCGGGCGCGCTGGCGCGGATTGCGAATGGCCCAGTTGCCACCACCACCGGATCGCCCTCGCGCGGATTCTGATTGTAATTCAGCTCCGGCGGCACATCTTTCAAGCGATAAACCACGAAGTCCGATGATGCCTTCTTGAGCTGGTTGTAAACGCTCACGCGGTCTTGCTCAGTCGACGGATAAATCAGCGAACCCGCAGTCTCAAAACCCGCCAGGCTCGCAAACGCATCGAGATTCACCCAGGCGCCCTCACTGCGCACCATGCCGTGGTCGCTCACCACCACCAGGTCGATAGGCAGGCGGGTTTTGTCGAGGGCCGCTTTGAGCTTGCCGATCTCAGCGTCCATTTTGAGCGCAGCCTTGCGGGTCTCAGGCGCGTCAGGGCCAAATTCATGGCCCTCATGGTCGGGCTCAGAGTAATAGATTGCTATGAAATGAGGACGGTCGGCCGGCGCGAGTTTAAGAAGAGCGACAACATTGTCGATGCGGGCCTGCTGCGCTTCGGCGGTGGCTTCAGTCTTTGAGTCGAAGTGCGCGTACCAGGTGGGACGATAACCCGCGATCTCAGCCTCGGAGCCCGGCCACAGCAGAACCGCGGCATGCATTCCCTGCCCCTCAGCCAAACTCCAGAGCGGCGTGCCCCAGTACCATCTGCCGTCGGTTACCGCCTTGGGGTCGCTCATCGCGTAGCGTGCATTGCGCGCGGGATCGTAAAAGCTGTTCGCCACCAGGCCGTGATGCTCAGGGTAAAGGCCGGTGACAATGGTGAAGTGATTGGGAAAGGTGAGCGAGGGATAGCTGGGCAACATTCCCTCGGGGGCCGAGGCGCCATGCTTGCCCAGAGCCAGCAGGTGCTCGGCGTGGTCGCGAGCCGCGTAGTCCCAGCGGAAGCCATCAAGCGAAACCAGAACAACGTAATGCTGCTGCTGAGCCCAGGCAGAGTTCGGCGCATGATCGACGTGTGTAAGGGGCAGCGCGGAATTGAAGGCCGCCTGCGCCCGCGCTGCGCAGCAAGTCCCGCCAAGAACGACGAGCGCCAGGATCGTTGTGATCGTTTTCAGCAATCCGCGTCGGCTGGCGAAAAATCGAGGCATAGCAGTCACTCGACCAGCTTACCGCAAAGGGTGGCCGCTGACGCGCACCAGGGTCGGTGGTTAGTTGAGAAGGGTTGGTCGAGGCCAATCTTACCCCGCCTGTTTCAATCAACCACCAACCCTGGGTGCCCCCGGTCCCTCGCACTCGTTAGTGGCTGCCGCATGCGCAGGCCTTGAAGTTCTCCGCGCTTATGTTGGTCAGGCCGCAGGTGGCGATCGGCCAGAACGGCGCGAGTTCGCTGGCGCGGTTGCCGACAAAGTAATTACGCATATATGCCTGGCTGGCCGGCAACTTTGCGCCGGAATCGGCCCTGAATTCGCCGATGAGATTCCCCACTGCCGCGCCCGAGAAAGCAGGCTCGCTGTAAGCCTTTGCGTAGTCGTATTCTTCGGCCCACGTTGTATCCACACCGGTCTGGTTTGATGCCTCGATCACGCGGTAATCCACCATCGTGGCCGTGCGCGGATCGACCTGGGCCACTGTAATGGATGGATTGTTGCCGTCAACCGGCGAAATGGAAGGAACCAGCTTGACCGGCACCGAGCGTTCGGGATGCGGCGCGCCGGTAGGGACCAGCAGGCGCATCTCGTCCATGTGAGTGTGGGCAAAAATGGCGAGCGCAATCACATCGCCGTAAGGCGCAAGCGCATTGGGCAAATCGTCAGACGAAAGAAACATCGTGGGGTCTTTGCCTTCGCAAATGTTCTTGCCCTTGCTGACCGTGCTAAACGCGTCGACGCCGGGCGGAATGTGCGTCATCACCCAGACCTTCTGCTTCGCCTGCCGCGCGCGATCGAGCTCAGCGCGCAGCCACGCAATCTGCCTCGTCGCTTCAGAAGAATCGTCTTTGCCCGCGCAGGTCTGGTATTTGCGCGCCATGAAAAGATCGTTCAATACAATCAGCCTCGCATGCGCAAAGGGCTCGGGCAGAGCCACGCTGAAGTTGCCGCCGATTGCGAAATCAGCGCGCGCCTGCTTCGATTCCGAAGCTGGAACGTCGGCGGTTAGAACTCTGCCGGTTTCGTCGAGAAAGAGGCTATTCGCGTCGAGCTTATAGTCACCGCAATCCGAGTCGTTGTTGCCCAGCGATGCGTAAACCGGAACGCCGGGGAGCGCGGCGCGAAGAGAACCGATAACGAACTCAATCGTCTTCTCAACAAACGCGCGGTACTCATCGGGCGTGGCGTTGGGAAACACCTTGCCAAACTTGCAGGTGAAGGAGTGGGAAATAAGATCGCCGCTTACGGTCACGAAAATGGCGCCGGCCACGTTGGTCTTGATCTCGTTCAGGCTTGATTGAAAGAGGGGATAAGAGGTGTCTGCGCCTCGAGTGTGGCAGGCCTGCTGAATAGCATCGAATTGAGCCGCGCGATCGGGCGAAGGAGCCGAGGTAAGAATCGACCTCCATCCCGACGCGGGCGCGGCAGCCAGTTGCGCTGCTTTGCCGGGATCCCAGAAAGGCTCGAAGTGGATGTCGCTGACCATCAGAACGGGAATCGTAGCCAGACGCGCAGGCTCAGAAAACGACCGTACAGCCGCAAGCGAAAGCAGCAGCAGAGCGAAAGCAAAACGCGAAGTCCTGATTCCTGGCGCCATTGCGGGAGCGCTCCCTGAGAAAGAATTCGAGCGTCAACAGAATATACGAGCGGCGCCTGTACCCCCGTAAGGGAAACATGAATCGATAAGCGAAACATGAATCGACCAGGGCCGCATGAAGCGCGGCCTCGTTCGCTGCTTACGGACCGGATGCAGGGCGTTGTGTTATACGTTTACAGATGATTTCTGACAAGCGCTTCTTGTTTCCTGTTTTGATCGCTCTCGCAGTTGGCTCCGCTGCGCTACGCGCGCAGAGCGTTGCCCCTACCCCGCCAATGGGCTGGAACAGCTGGGATGCCTACGGCCTTGGCATCGACGAAGACCAGTTCAAGGCGAACGCCACGGTGCTGGCCGGCGTTGCTCAATACGGATGGCAATACGCGGTGATCGACGAAGGCTGGTACATGGCCGATCCCGATGGAAAGAGCCTCGCGGATAAAAAGTACCTGCTCAACGCGAACGGCATCCTGTTGCCCGTGACCAACCGATTCCCTTCCGCCGCTGACGGCGCCGGCTTCCGGCCGCTGGCCGACTGGGTGCACCACCAGGGGCTTAAATTCGGCATACACATTGTGCGCGGCATTCCCCGCGAAGCCGTCAATCAGAATTTGCCCATTGCCAATTCAAGCTTCAAGGCATCCGACGCGGCCGATACTACAAGCCCGTGCTCGTGGGATGAGGGCAACTGGGGCGTCAAGGATAACGCTGCCGGCCAGGCATGGTACGACTCCGAGATCCGCCTCTTCGCAAGCTGGGGAGTAGATTTCCTCAAGGTCGATTGCATCAGCAGCCATCCCTACCGGCCCTCCGAGATCCGGCAGATTGCGCTGGCAATTCAAAAAACCGGGCGGCCTATTCTTTTGAGCCTTTCGCCGGGACCTACGCCTTTGGAAGATGCCGCCGAGGTGCAGAAGTACGCGCAGATGTGGCGCATTGCTGACGATCACTGGGATTCGTGGACCTTCGAGCATAAAGAGGGGGACTTCCCAACCGGCACGCGCGACGAATTCGATCGCATCGCCAAGTGGTACGTGTACACCGGACCCGGGAGCTGGCCCGACCCTGACATGCTGCCGTTTGGCTGGCTTGGTCCCCATCCCGGATATGGCGCTCCGCGTCAGTCGCGATTGACCCCCGACGAGGAAAAAACTGAATTCGCGCTATGGTGCATGACCCGCGCCCCGCTCATTCTGGGCGCCAACCTCACCAGGCTCGACGACCTGACCAAGTCGCTCCTCAGCAACCAGAACATCCTCTTCATCGATCAGAACGCAACCTACAGCCGACCGGTGGATGCGGCAACCCTGGGGCCGGGTTTCGAAAATATCCGCGTGTGGAGAGCCAGCATCAACGACCCCGGCGCGCGCGGCTACAAGGAGTACTTCGGATTCTTCAACCTGGGCGATTCCGCAACCACGGTGAAAACCACCTGGGCCGCGCTTGGACTGGACGGGAAGAAGCACTCGGGCACCAGCCAGTGGGACGACAGCGAGACCAAAGAAGGTAAAGAGATCACGGTAACGCTGCCCGCCCACGGCAACCAGATTTACGAGGTTCAGTAAGCCGAAAGGCGTGATGCATCGCAGAGCTTTCATTGGCGGGTTTGCCGGCTTGCTTGCGGGCGCACGGTTCGCTTTTGCATTTGCTTCCGATGGACAGCGGCTGGCCTCAGCCGCACTCAACCAGGTGGGCGTCACAACCAGCTACGATCCCGCGTGGACTGCAATCCGCTATCCGGGCGGCGATGTGCCCCGATCGACAGGAGTCTGTGCGGATGTGGTAATCAGGGCCGCCCGAGATGGACTCGGGATGGATCTGCAGAAGCTGGTTCACGAAGACATGATGAACCACTTCGACGAGTATCCAGCTCGGAAGGCATGGGGATCGAGACGTCCTGACGCGAATATCGACCACCGTCGAGTGCTGAACCTCGAAGCATACTTTACCCGCTCGGGCGCAAGGCTCTGGGCGGCCAATGGAGCCGTCGCCGGAGACGCCTTCCCGCTTCTGCCTCAGTCCGGCGACATCGTAACCTGGCTGCTTGACGCGCGGCTTCAGCACATCGGAATTGTTGTGACCACGCCGGGAACCAACACCGACGCACATGTGGTTCATAAGATCGGACGCGGCGCGGAGGAGTCGGTGCTTTCCCAGTTTGCGTCAGAACGCGCAGTCGCCCATTACCGGTGGCCGGCACGCAGGTGACAACCCCGCCCGCGAGCCACCCAACCGGAAACCGGCCTACAACTTAGCGGTCAGAACACCGTTCCTGGCCGGTATCTTGTGCGACACTGGATAGTTCGCACAGAAGCGACTTAGCAGCGCTCCGCGGTTGAGGCTATCTATGCCTGTACTTCGTTCGGCTTTTATTGCACTTTCTCGCAATCGCACGTTACGGCGCTTTTGCGAGCAATCCAAAATCGGCACCCGCCTAAGTTCCAGATTCGTCGCCGGCACTGAGATCTACGACGCCTTGAGCGTGGTCGAGTCAGTCAATCGCCAGGGCATGGCCGTCACGCTCGATTCGCTGGGAGAAAGCGTCACGTCTGAAGTTGAGGCGCACCGCGCAGCCGAAACCTATCACGAGCTGCTCGACACCATTCAGGCGCGCAAGCTGAATGCCAATATCAGCGTCAAATTGACGCAGATGGGCCTCGAGCTCTCGCCCAAACTGGCCGAGAAAATCGCATCCAGCCTCGCCCAGCACGCAAAGTCCACTGGCAACTTTGTCCGCATCGACATGGAAGACTCCAAATTGACCCAGGTCACGCTCGACATTGTCCGGCGGCTGAACGCGCGCCCCGAGACTAAAGGCGCAATCGGGGTGGTGATCCAGGCGTACCTATACCGCTCGCAGGCCGACGTGGAGCAATTGGTGGCCGATGGCATCCGGATCAGATTGTGCAAGGGTGCATATAAGGAACCACCCGAAGTGGCCTTCCCGCGCAAAAGTCAGGTCGATGAGAATTTTATGCTGCTCACCAGGTTGCTGCTCGACTCAAACGTGTTTCACGGCATAGCGACGCACGACCAGGGCATGGTGACAGCGGCCAAGGCCTACGCCAAAGAACAGGGAATCGCGCCGGAGCGTTTTGAATTCCAGATGCTGTATGGAGTGCGCCGCGACCTGCAGCGGTCGCTCGTGAAAGAAGGTTACGGAGTACGAGTCTACGTGCCATTCGGGCGCGAGTGGTACCCATACTTCATGCGCAGATTAGCGGAACGGCCGGCGAACGTGCTGTTCCTGATGAAGAATTTCTTCAGAGCTTAGATTTCAGGTGGGGAGAATTTGAAAGGCCGCCGGAGTCTAGCTGCCGCGTTCCACGTATTGCTTACGGCTCGATTTTCTGCGGCTCCGCTTGCGCAGCAATGAATATTGGCGGCATTCGCGGCAGTACCACGGAAAGTAGCCGAACAAAGGATAAACACGCTCCTGCATAAATCCCTTGCGCTCGACTCTGCGAAGGCGGTCTGCGCCACATTCGGGACAAGAAACCTTGGCCGCTTCCTCCACCTTTTGAACTACTCCGCTGGCAGTCTGGGCTTCATCTCCGTATGGCACTAGATTCTCCTCTTCCTTCTTCTTTTTCTTCCTGGTCCGGCCCTTGAAGCTTAAGAGTTACCGGGCAAAGGCGCAGCGGGAACGGCTTTACACAGCAGAACCAAAGGATATGTTATGTCCTTTTCATAGTAATAGATAACCTAGGCAAAAGAAAATAACAAACTGCCCGCGTGCGAGATAGCCAAACACCTTAGTTACGGCTAAGGGTTACTCATGGAGTCGCCCCAATGAAGTTCTGGCGAGATCGGCAATTGCTTGGGCCAAGGTCAGCGAAACATTGAGTGATTCAGGTCGTTCCAAACGTATACCTATATTGACGGCATAGTAACGAAATAGATGATCCACGTCAAAGAGAATCTCCACGTGGTCGCAGAGGAAACCTATCGGTTGAAGAATCAGCCACCTGTGCCCTTCAGCCGCGATGGCGTCGAGTGTTTCTTCAACTGAGGGACCGATCCAGGGCCCCCCGCTCGCGCCCTGGCTCTGAAACGCGAACCACCATTTGGGAATCTCGGGAACGCGCTCGGCCACCAGTTCGGCAGTGTGACGGGCCTCTTCAGCGTAGGGATCAGCACCCTGCCCAGCACCCTGTCCAGGTCTTGGCTCCGGCCAATTGCGCGGTCCCGATTCGGAACCGGCAGCACTGGGCTGGACCGTGCGCGTGGGAACGCTGTGGGCCGTGAAAAGCACCGGAACCGGCTGTCCCGCTTCCTCGGTCAGCTTGCTGAGAGCGGTGCGAAGGCGCTCGGCAAACGCATCGGCGAGCAGCGGATGGCGAGCCCAGCCTTCGGTAAAGTCGATGCGAAGACCGCCCGCCTCAGCCTCGACCGCGCGCCGGTACAGGCCTACACTGGTGCGGGAGTTCTGCGGAGCCATGCATATCACGGCCGCCTCTTCAATCCCGTCCTCGCGCATCTTGCGGACTACGTCCGGAATGTACGGCCGCCAGTTTCGCATTCCCACGTACACCGGAACGGGAACACCGGCAGCCGCAAGTTCCTGCTCCACCAGCCTGGCCTGCGCATACGTGATTTCGGTAAGCGGGCTGCGGCCGATAAGAGAGTAGCGATGCTGAATCTCCGCCACCACTTCAGGCGGCAGCGGACGGCCGCTCGTCACGTTGCGCAGATACTCCGGAATCTGTTCGATAGTCTCCGGCGTTCCGTGTGCAAGCAACAGTACAGCCTGCTTTCCCATGCCATCCCCCTTGAAATCAATGCCTCAAACTCTGCAGTCCCTTTTCTCTTTTCTCTTTTCCCTGTTCCCTGTTCCCTGTTCCCTATTCCCTGTACCCATGCACCATCTTCACCACCGCCTGCACATTTTCAACCGGCGTACCCGGAACGATGCCGTGACCGAGATTGAAGATGTGGCCTGGACGCCCGTTCGCCGACCGCAGAATCTCTTTGACCCGCATCTCCAGAACTTCCAGCGGCGCAAACAGCGTGATGGGATCGAGATTTCCCTGCACCGCGCGGCTGTGGCCCACCGCGCGCCAGCCTTCATCGAGGGGCTGACGCCAGTCTAGGCCGATTACTTCGGCGCCCGTCGAAGCCATAATCGGGAGCAGTCCCGTGGTCTCAACACCAAAGTAAATAACCGGCACGCCCATACCCTGCACCGCGCGAACCAGCCGCATGGATGCCTCGAACGCGTAGTCGCGATAATCCGCAACACTGAGCGACCCCGCCCAGCTGTCAAATATCTGGATGACGTCTGCGCCCGCATCCACCTGGAGCCGGCAGTAATGGGTAAGCACAGTAACGATCTTGTCCAGCAGATGACGCCACGCAGTGGTCTCGCAGTACATCAGCTGCTTGGTGAAAATGTAGTTGCGCGAGCCGCCGCCCTCGATCATGTAGCTGGCCAGCGTGTACGGAGCGCCGCAAAAGCCGATGATGCCGAGTCGGCCGCCAAAGTGGGTGGCTACCTTCTGGATGGCGCGGGCCACGTAGCCCAACTCATCGGCGCGATCGGTGCGCAGCGCAGCAACGTCCTGGGCCGTGCGCACGGGATGGTGCACCACTGGCCCTTCGCCAGCCTGGAACTCGAACGGCAAGCCCATCGGTTCGAGAGGCAGCAACAGGTCGGCAAAAATAATGGCCGCGTCAACGCCCAGCTTTTCAGCAGCGGTAATGGTAACTTCAGCGGCGAGCTCCGGCTGCCTGCAAATCTCAACCAGCGTGTGGTGCTTGCGGACGTCGCGATACTCCTGCATGTAGCGGCCAGCCTGGCGAAGAAACCACACCGGCGTGCGATCCACAGGCCGGCGCAGACAAGCGCGAACAAAACGGTTGCCCTCAAGCAGAATGTCTGCGGGAACCGTATCTTTGGGGGTTGATTTCATATTGATCCAATTCTAAAGCGTCACCAGGCAAATACCCTCAAAGTGTCAACGGCGTTTACCATCTGGCTAATCCCAGTCGTGCAAAAGCTGGCGTATATTGTTTGCAGCACTTCCCCTCCCCCCATAAACCCGTAGAGGTTACCGTGGCCGCTTCCCCAAATGGCGTTCCGCAGCTCCCGCATCTTGTCAGGCCTGCGTCACAACTGCGCAGGTTGAACACGTGGAAGGAGATTGCTGTCTTCTTCGACCGCGATGTCAGGACCGTGCAATTGTGGGAGAAGAAAGAGGGTCTGCCGGTTCGGAGGCACACCCACAGCTCGCGCGCCAGCGTCTACGCCTACGCTGGAGAGTTGGAAGCCTGGCAGCGGGCGCGCACCCGGCGCACCGAGATTCAGTTTTTTCCTGCGACTGGGCCGGTTCGAGCCCCGAAACAAAGCAACGCCGTCAAACAGCCCCGCGTTTTTCCCTTGGTCTGGGAATCGGGTAAGGTTTGTGCATCGGGGATGGTTTGGGCATTGGGGGGCGCGCTGCTCGCATGCCTGGTGATGGCCGCAGTCTGGTATGCGCGCCGACCGGCGCCGATTGTCAAGCCAGACGCAAACGGAGCGCTGGCGGTCTTGCCTTTCTTGAATCTGTCAGGATCGTCAAGCGACGGCTACCTGAGCGACGGGTTCACCGATGAACTAACCACCGTTCTTTCCTCCCACTTTCCCATGGAAGTAGTGGCGCGTTCTTCGGCATTCCGTTTCAAAGGCTCCGGATACGATGCGCACACCATCGGCGAGCGCCTGAATGCGGAGATGCTGGTTGAAGGCAGCCTGGAGAACCATGGCGGGCAGATACCAGCTCCTCGAACAGGCCATCTCTCAGCGGTCGCCGGCGTTAATTCAGCTCCAACTCGATCCGGCATTCGAGTCGATGCGCCAGGAGCCGCACTTCCTCGAGATCCTGAGATGCACCGGGCACCCCGTTTAGCCCCAACACCGTTCTGAGGGCAAGGTCCGATCCATCTCAACCCAGCACAACCCTGGGTGCCCCATCCTTTTCGCGCACATTGCGAAAAGGGTGGGGACAGCACGAACCTCAACCCAGTGCAGGCTAAGGCCGCGGCTAGCCGACAGCTCCGCGCCCGCCTGTCACCGGACAAGCCAGCCCATTACGAAACCCAGGCAACTCAATTTGAAATCAACGATTTCCAGCAAAAAATTAAGATAGAGCCTAAACTATGAGGCCTTGCCGCGCAGCTCCTGCTCGGCGCGGAACCAGTCATCGGCGTCCTGTCCGTGCTTGAATCCGCGCTCAGCCCAGTACTTGTGCGCGAGCGCCGCGATCTGCTCTTTCGACGGTCCCATCACGGTCAGATTGCTGGGCTTTGCCGGGGCCTTGGCCTCAGCCTTCGCGGACTTGGCCGGAGCCTTGACAGCCTTGGCGGCGGTGGTTGCGGTCTTCGGTTTGCGGGTGGTGGTTTGCTTGACGGTCTCTGTCATTTGAGGATTCCTCCTGGAATGAGCGCGTTCATGAAAAGCAGCGGTGTTACACGGATGCGATGGCCCAGAGCAGCCCTGTTGCTGCCTTGAGTCTCCGATCCAGATTTGAGCTTTCCTGAGACGCGGTAGGGGGCCGACACTTCGGCCGTCTGTTTCCATTCTAACCGACGGTAATACGCGGCTGCCCTCGATTCCCGGTGAACGAACCTCGGAAATCAACCCGGGCTCATTTCCAACGAAAGATTCTGAGCGAGACGGCGAAGGGCGCCACAAACCACGCCAGCATGATTCCCAATGGCAGCATCAGATGACTTAACCCAATGCCCTGCAACATGTTCGAGCGCATCGCATCAATCGCAGCCGTCAGCGGCAGCGCGCGCACGAACGGTTGAACCACGGCCGGAAAGCGCGAGGCCGAGAAGAAGATGCCGGAGAGAATCCACATGGGCAGCATCACCAGGTTCATGAGCCCGCTCACCGCTTCCATGGTGCGGGCGCGCGACGCAACCAGCAGACCGAGAGCCGAGAAATCCATTGAAGTAAGCAGGCAAATAAGCCCGAGTTGCCACAGGGCCCCACGAAACGGCACGCCAAACGCTACCCTGGTAAAGCCAAGAAAGAACGCCACCTCAATCACCAGCATCGCCAGCCGCGAAAGCAGGAACGCCGTGAGGTACTGCCACTTGGGCATGGGCGAAGCCACCATGCGCTTGAGCAGCTTTTTCTGGCGGCCCTCGACAATAGAAAAGCCGAGCCCCCACATCGCCGAGCCCATCAGGTTCATGCCCAGCAGGCCGGGCACCACAAAGTCGATGTAGCGCGAGCCAGTCTCGTGGACAAGATCGTTGGCCGCGGCAACCGGGTTGCGGCGTCCGGCCGCAATCTGAATCGCCCGATCGACAAGCAGCCGGGCCGAGCGCGCGTCGGGATTAGTGTCGTCGTATCGGTAAACAACGCCAGCCGGCCCCTGAATCGCGAGCAGAACAATCGACCCCGTGGCTAAATCGTGCCGCCCGGCCGCCTCGTCGACGAGCTGGGTCTTCAACCCCGGGTCTGCGCTCAGGGCCGCTCGAAGCTGCTGGGTGGTCGCGCCCACCGGCAGCACGTCCGCGGGACGGTTTCGAAACGCGATTCCCAGCCCCACCGCCAGCAGGATGGGGAAAATGAAGATCCAGAAGATAGCTTCGGGCTCGCGCAGAATCAGCAGGAAGCGGACCTTGGTCAACTGGAACAGGCTGCTGCGTTCAAATCTACTCATCGCGCAAATTCCTCCCCGTCAGCCTGACAAAGACGTCTTCGAGAGTTGCCGAATGGGTGCGGAAATCGTTCAGGCGCAGTCCCTGCTGCTCGAGCGAGGCAAAGATCAGCGGCACCGTCACGTGCAGTTCGTCCACTGAGAGCTGATGGACCGATGCGTCGACGCGATGCGACCTTACGCCGGGAATCGCAGTAAGCGTCTCGGCAATGGCTCGATGCGCAGCCTCCGAGTCCTGGTTCGGCGCCGAGTCTATCCCAAACTCCACAATCTCTTCGCCGCCAATGCTCGCAATCAGCTCCTTGGGCGTGCCCAGCGCGATCACCTTGCCGTGATCCATAATCGCCACGCGGTCGCACAGCCGCTCAGCCTCGTCCATGTAGTGCGTGGTCAAAATAATCGTCCTGCCTGACTGCTTCAGCGCTTCAACCAGGTCCCACAAATGCCGCCGCGCCTGCGGGTCGAGCCCGGTCGTCGGCTCATCGAGAAACAGCAACTCCGGATCGCCCACCAGCGCCGTCGCCATCGCCAGCCGCTGCTTCTGCCCGCCGCTCAGTCCGCCGATCCGCGATCGCCGCTTCTCTTCAAGCTGCGCTGTCTTGATGGACTCGTCGATATCGATGCCGCGGTGATAAAAGCTGCGGAAAAGTCGCAGCGCTTCTTCGACCGTGAGTTTGTCGGGGAATTGCGTCTCCTGAAGCTGGATGCCGATCCGCTGGCGCAGTTCTTTTGCGCCTGTCTTCCAATTCAGGCCGAGCAGATCCACCGTGCCTGAATCCGGCTCGGTGAGTCCCTCGCAAATCTCGATGGTCGTGGTCTTCCCTGCTCCGTTGGGACCTAGCAGGCCGAAACACTCGCCGGGACGCACCTCGAGATCGATGCCGTCGACCGCCTGCACATCGGAATAGGACTTCTTAAGGCCGCGAATCAGCAAAGCCGGGCCATCGCCGCGCATGGCTCTATGGTTGCCGATTTGCGTTTGGGATGCCGGAGTCATGATCGATTCAGCTTATCGCATCGTTATTCAGGCTCGGTAAACGGACCGCAGATCCGCTCAATCTCCTCCAAGATGACAGCCTTGAGCGGAGGCAACGCCAACTTCACCGTGTCAAGCACCACGCGCGCTGCCACGTCTTCATAGTCGTGACGATAGACGTTTCCAGCTCCAGCAATATTCTTCCATGGAATCGTTGGGTGGCGCGCCTTGAGGTCTTCCGGAAGCCGGCGGGATGCTTCGGAAACAATTTCGAGGCACCGGGTTACCGCGTAGACAGTCCTGGTGTCTTCGACGAATGCTTCATCGTCCATCCCGGCAGAAAACTCGAGAGCAAGGTCGATATGGCGCTCAATGTCGGCCAGAACGCCCGGGGTCTCTGCCGGATCAGAAAGCATAGATGGCGTCAGCCGTTGCCGCCGGCTTCAAGTGCGGCTTCAGCCCGTCCCGATTAACAACGTGTACCGGACCTTCAAACAGCGCCGAAATCTCCCCGCGCAAGCCCGCGTAATCAAAAACCGTTATCCCCGCCGCAGGGTCAAGTTCGATCATGATGTCGGTGTCGCTGTCTGCCGTTTGATCGCCACGCGCGCGCGATCCAAAGAGCGCCGCGTGAGCCACTCCTCGCGCACGAAGTGTCGCTGCATTCTCACGCAGCCGGGCGATGATTTCTTCACGATTCATAGTCGGTGACCCCATTGGTCGTTTCATCGCTCCCACACTTTTCATACACGTCGCGAATCACAATGCCACTTTCGAGAATTTGGCGGTTGGCCTCGGCAGTCACTCGGTTGCGCTCGATCTCCATTGCTGCACCCTCTGAACCAGCGTGACCACTCGATTCTGCCACGAACCCCGCCTCTCTTGCGCGAGTGTAGCATGGGTGTGAACCTCCCGGCTCCATTGAATTCCTCCGCGAAACCTTTCCACAGACCTCCCCAATTTGCCGTATTCTCGATTGCATAATCTTTGAAGGGTTCCTCCCCGTCCCTGAAATCCCCAATAAGTGAGCCCACCCAATTGGAGGCAGCATTGCAGCGTCGCACTTTTATCAAAACTCTTCCCCTGGCCGCAGCTTCAGGCGCGGTCAACGTGCAAGGCATTGCTGCCGAGCCGGCGCAGAATGGGCCTGCATCATCCGGCCCTACCGAGTTGCCCAAGTTCCAGCCGCCAGGCGCGGAGAAGTTCACACGCCCCGATGTTCACTCCGGCGACAGGCCATCAGGCGCAAGCTTTGCCACGCGATCACCTGCCCTGGGACTCAACGGCGCAGCGGGCACGGCCCATCCGCTCGCAACCCAGGCCGCAATCGAGATGCTCAAGCGCGGCGGATCGGCCATCGACGCTGCCATCGCCGCCAACGCCATGCTCGGCTTTGTAGAGCCCACCAGCTCCGGCCTCGGCGGCGACTGTTTCGCCTTCGTCTGGGACCCGAAGGTCGGCAAGCTCGCCGGCGTGGCCAGTTCCGGCCGCTCTCCCAAATCCCTCACGCTTGATACAGTCCGCTCCCGCGCCATCAACGGCCACATTCCAGCGCTCGGCGCAGTTGCCGTTTCAACTCCCGGCGCGCTCGACGGCTGGTGGACCCTGCACCAGCGCTACGGCAAGCTCAAGTGGGCCGAGCTCTTCGAACCCGCCATCCATTACTGCGAGGCCGGCGACGCCACGCCGCAAATCATCGGCTACTACATCAAGCGCAACATGGCTGCGTTTCTTCGCCCCCACTCCGGCGTTGAAGAAACCGCCAACGCGGTCCACACCTACATGCCCAGCGGCACCGCTCCGGGCGAGTACGACGTCCGTCGCAATCCCGATCTCGCGCGCACCTACCGCATCATCGCCGAAGGCGGCCGCGACGCCTTCTACGACGGACCCATCGCCCAGACCATCGACGCCTACTTCAAACGCATCGGCGGCTGGCTCAGCGCCGAAGACCTGCACGACCACCATGCCGAGTGGGTTGAGCCGCTGGTTACCGACTATCGCGGCGTAAGTGTCTACGGAATGCCGGCCAACACCCAGGGACTCGCCACTCTCCAGATGCTCAACATCATCGAGCAATTCGACCTGCGCGGCTACGGCTTCCAGTCGGCGAATTCAGTGCAGGTACAGGTTGAGGCCAAGCGGCTTGCCTACGAAGATCGCGCGCGCTACTACGCCGATCCGCACTTCTCAAAGATCCCCATCGAATGGCTTATCTCAAAGGACTACGCGAAGCAACGCGCCCGGCAAATCAAGCTCGACTCCATCATCGATCCGATATATCCCGGCCAGGCCCCCGGCCACGGCGACACCACCTACTTTGCCACCGCCGACAAAGACGGCATGATGGTCTCGATGATTCAGTCGAACTTTCGCGGCATGGGTTCGGGCCTCGTCGCCGATGGTCTGGGCTTTATGTTTCAGGATCGCGGCCAGCTCTTCTCGCTCAAAGACGGACACCCCAACATCTACGCGCCGGGCAAGCGCCCGTTTCAAACCATCATTCCGGGCTTTGCCGCAAAAGACGGCAAGCCGTGGATCGCTTTCGGCGTAATGGGCGGCGACATGCAGCCGCAGGGGCAGACGCAGATCGTCGTCAACCGCGTGGACTACGGCCTCGACGTGCAGTCGGCAGCCGACAGCCCGCGCTGGTATCACGAGGGCTCCTCGCAATCCATGGGCGAGGATGCGCCAAACCTCGGCTCGCACGGCCGGCTCAACCTTGAGTCCGGCGTGCCTGAAGAAACCCGCAAGGCCCTCGAGGCCATCGGCTGGAAGATCGGAGAAGCGACCGGCTCATTCGGCCGCTATGAAGGCATCGAACACCGCATGCAGGGCGATGTGCGGGTGTACGCAGCCGGCAGCGAGATGCGCGCCGACGCCGTGGCGCTGGCGTACTAAATCGAGTCAACCGCGACCAGCCGGCGCCGCCAGGCCGCATGGCGTCTCAGTTGTGAAATCACGCTGAACAAAAGATTTCCTCATCGCAGGCAATTGGCATATTGACAGGGCCGTCGCGCATGCGATACAAATTTTCCGCCAAGGACGTCACCGTTAACTTTAACGTCAATTCCGGCCGTTAGTTGCTACGCTCCAAAACGCCGCTCGTCCTTGAGCTTTCCGCCTGTCCACGCCAGCGGCAAGAGCCTGGGCCTTGGCAGCGAGCCCTATGAAAAGCGATTGAGTTATGCCAACCAAAGCTGCTGATACTGTTTCACTCACCCCTCTACTGCTAGCCAACAGCAACCCCAACATCTCCAGGAGATACATCGTTTGAAAAACAAACATGGTGTGCGATGTAGGGCGGAACACAACGGAGGAATAACGGTGAAGAACATTTTGAATTGCCTGGCCAGTCTATCCAGGTTAAGTGCAACAGGAGCATGGATTGCCATGCTTCTCATCATTGGAAGCCTCGCCACGCCGGCTTTCGCGCAGACCACCACGACCATCTTCAACAATAACGGCACTGCTCTCGGAGCGGGCCAGATTTCGGCCGATAAGGCGGGCAACGTCTACTTCACCGACAGCAATGTCTCTCCGTATACCATTTATGAAATTCCGCACGCCAACCAGTCTTCGCCGGTAAAGCTCATCACCGGCCTGTCGCAATACAGCACATACGCTACGTTTGTTGACGGCAAGGGCAATCTCTGGCTCATCGCCGGGTCTGACCTGGTTGAGATTCCAGCTTCTTCCAGCGGCACTCCCAACGTCTCTCTCATTCCCAACGGCGGCGATACGCTGAGCAGCGTTGAGGCAGTCGCATGCGCGGTGCCCGCAACGGCGGTTTGCGCTTTCACCGGCCTGGCGGGCAACCTCTCCGGGGGGTACGCGCAGTTTTCTGACGGGTATGTAGACAACAGCGGCAACGTTTACCTGGTGGATGTTTACGATGTGAACTCGAAAGGCGCATATAACCGCATTATCGAGATCAACGTCTCCACCCCCGGCACGGGAACGCTGCTGGCCGACCATGTAACGTCAAACAACTATGCGCAGGTCATACTCGGCGGCGATGCGAAAGTTTATTACGTAGACAACGACGACACCGGCGGCGGCCAGGTTTCAGTCGTCAGCGGAGGCACTCTCACCAACGCCAGCTCCGCAATCACCAAGGCTATCGGCATCAGCACCGACGCCAACGGCAACATGTGGGTTGCGACCGCGTCGCAGCTTTCCGTTGTGCCTTTCAATGGAACATCGCTCAACTTTGCCGGCATGTTCACCGTTCTGAGCAATCCCACCAACGCCATCTACTACACGGGCGAAACGGACAGCAGCGGCAACTACTACTACGCCAGCACCAGCCTTGTTGTTGAGGTGGCTATAACTGGTGGATTGCCCTCGGCCCCGGTGAACACGGTGGCTCCGGCTATTACCGGTACCCCGCAAGTGGGAGACGTGCTTACCTCGTCGACAGGCACATGGACCGGCTCACCCAGTTCATTTACATACGCCTACCAGTGGAAAGCGAACGGGACAGCGATCTCAGGCGCAACCGCATCGACATACACGCTTATATCGAGCGAAGCAGGGCAAACAATCACGGTCACGGTGACGGCGACCAATTCCGTTGGATCGGCATCGGCGACAAGCAACGGAGTAACTGTCGGGTCGTCGGCAACGACTACAACGCTGTTTAACAACAACGGCACTGCTCTTGGAAATGGCCAGATGTCGGCCGATAAGGCGGGCAACGTCTACTTCACCGACAGCAATGTTTCTCCGTACACGGTGTATCAGATTCCGCACTCCAACCCGTCTTCGCCGGTGAAGCTTATTACCGGCCTGTCGCAATACAGTACCTACTCCACATTTGTTGACCCCAAAGGCAATCTCTGGCTCTTTGCCGGGTCCGACATTGTTGAAATTCCAGCTTCAACAAGCGGCACTCCCAACGTCTCTCTCATTCCCAACGGCGGCGACACCATAAGCAGCGTTGAGGGTGTCACCTGCGCTGTGCCGGCAACGGCTGTTTGCGCCTTCACCGGCCTGGCGGGCAATCTCTCCGGAGGCTACGCGCAATTCTCTGACGGGTATGTCGACAGCAGCGGCAACGTCTATCTTGTCGATAATTACGATGTAACTTCGCAGGGAGCCTACAACCGCATTATCAAGATCAATGTTTCAACGCCCGGCACGGGAACGCTGCTGGCCGACCATGTAACGTCGAACAACTATGCGCAGGTCATACTCGGCGGCGACGGCAAGGTCTATTACGTTGACAACGACGACACCGGCGGCGGACAGGTTTCAGTGGTCAGCGGGGGCACGCTTACCAACGCCAGCTCCGCGATCACCAAAGCCATCGGCATCAGCACCGACGCCACGGGCAACATGTGGGTCGCTACCGCATCGCAGCTTTCCGTGGTGCCGATCAGTGGTACCACGCTCAACTTTGCCGGCATGTACGGCGTTTTGAGCAATCCCGCCAACGCCATCTACTTCACCGGCGAAACTGACAGTAGCGGCAACTACTACTACGCCAGCACCAGCCTTATCGTTGAGGTGAATCTGTCCGGGGGCGTGCAGGCTCCGGTAAACACGGTGGCTCCGGTTATTTCCGGCACGGCGCAAGTAGGAGACGTCCTCACGTCGTCGACAGGAACATGGACGAATAGTCCAACTTCGTACAGCTACCAGTGGAACGCGAACGGGTCTGCGATCTCGGGCGCTACCTCATCGACCTACACGCTCATATCGGGCGAAGTTGGGGACACAATTACGGTCACGGTTACGGCGACCAACGCGGGCGGATCGACACCGGCGACCAGCAGCTCCGTTGGTCCGGTCACATCCGGCGCTCCAGTCAACACAGCGTTGCCCGTTATTTCCGGCACAGTGCAGGTAGGCGACGTGCTCACGTCGTCGACAGGAACATGGACCAACAGTCCAACGTCGTACAGTTACCAGTGGAAAGCGAACGGGACCGCGATCTCGGGCGCTACTGCATCGACATACACACTGATAGCGAGCCAGGTTGGAGACACGATCACCGTCACTGTGACGGCAACCAACTCCAAAGGTTCTACACCAGCAACAAGCGCTTCGGTTGGTCCGGTCACAAACGGCGCTCCGGTAAACACGGCCTTGCCGGTTATTTCCGGCACGGTGCAAGTTGGCGACGTTCTTACATCATCCACAGGCACATGGACCAACAGTCCAACATCGTACAGCTACCAGTGGAAAGCGGACGGGGCAGCAATCTCGGGCGCCACGTCTTCGACCTACACGCTCATTTCGAGTGAAGTCGGGGACACAGTCACGGTGACTGTAACGGCGACGAACTCCAAAGGATCGACGCCGGCGACTAGCGCTTCCGTTGGTCCGGTCTTATCCGGTGCTCCGGTGAACACGGCCTTGCCGGTTATTTCCGGCACGGTGCAAGTAGGAGACGTCCTCACGTCGTCGACAGGGACATGGACGAACAGTCCAACGTCCTACAGCTATCAGTGGAAAGCGGACGGGTCAGCAATTTCGGGCGCTACTTCATCGACCTACACGCTTGTGTCGAGCGAATCTGGCGACACAATCACGGTCACAGTAACGGCCACCAATTCCAAGGGATCGACGCCGGCGACAAGCGCTTCAGTAGGCCCGGTCGGCGGCGGCTCCGCAACAACATTCACGCCTCTTCACCTCTATTACCTCTCGCCATCGGGAAGCGATAACAACTCCGGCACGAGCCCGAGTGAGGCATGGTTAACGCCCGATCACGCGGTCGATTGCGGTGATGTGATTATTGCGGCCGCGGGCAGCTATACGAACCAGTTCAATCAGAGTTGGGGAGCTGTTTCAAACTGCCCATCAACAAGCGGAGGAATTGACGGGCAAGGCGGCGTCTATTTCGCTACGCTTCTATGCGCTGGCCCCGATCTTGAGGCGTGCCAGGTAAATTCGGGCGCGAACAACTTTGCGTTTGACATTGAACAGGAAAGCAACTGGGCTGTCGAGGGCTTCAAGACTACGACGGACGGCTCGGATGACTCGAACCAGGTGACTCCGGCATATGATGGCGCTTGCGGAGGGAACAAAGGTCCCTGCAACGGCGTCTATCATCATTTTGCGTTTATCAACGACATCGCCTATAACTCAGCCGATGGATTCGGGCCTTCAGGCTATGACCAGCAGGGCATCTACGGGGTAGATTACCTTGCCATCGTTGGAGACATCGCGCAAAACTCCGCGCAGGGCAATCCGAATTCACAATATTGCGTGGCAGCGATCGATATTGTTGCGCCGGCTAACTTCGATACCAAGCCTGGAACCCATTTGTATGAGTACGGAGACTTTTCGTATAACAACCAGACCAGCTGCGCCACCGATGTTGAGAACTATATGTTTGATACATGGGATGCGAACGGTTACTCAAATCAAGGGGTTTCGCAAAATAACATGGGGTGGCTCTCAGGCCGCTTCGGATTCAATGTATTCGATCAGCAGATAACAACCACTACCGCCACGGCGTTTATTTTGAATAACACGTTTTACGGCGCCAATCAGTTGAATGTGTCAGACTGGGCCGATGGCGATATCAACGTCGAGAACAGCAACTCCAGCGGAACCACGATCTGGGGCGGCTTGACGATTCAGAATAACCTGGTTCAGGAAAATCAAGCCTGGCAAGGTGGCAACGACGCCCAGGGGCCGGTATATGCGTTCCTTCTTGGCGGCGCATATACCAACGTGACAGTGGGCGGAAGCGGCAGCCAGAACTACTTCAACGGGCTTGCCACTCAATGCAACGGCGATGAGTGCCTGCCCTCCACCGAGCCCTACGGCGCAGTGTCGTTTGGCACCCTGGCGGAGCTTGGAACCAACTACTACACAAGTCCTGCCTTTAACAATCCAAGCGACCTTGTAAGCAATCGAAGCGGGGTGCCTAATTGCACCGGATTTACCAACACGACTGCCTGCATGGGATACAACGCGAATACCAAAACGCTGACCAATCCGTCTGCGATTTACGACCTTCAACCAACAGCCAGCGGAGCGAGTACCGCGGGGTACCAGCTCCCAAGCACAACATGCGTTACGTCCGGATCGATTTATACGTACTATCCGGCGTGGCTCAAGGGCGTTGTCTACCTGCAATGGAATAGCAGTACTCAGACAATCACCGAAAACAGCGATCTGGTGACGAAACCCTGCGGACTGTAAAGCTGAGCGAAGGTCGCCTGGGGACTCTCCGGGTACGACCGTAGCCGAAGCATCTGCAGTTGTTTTTCAACACTGGAGTATCACGCACAAAACTGGGTGCCCCATCCTCGCCGGGCCTTTGTTTTTCCGGCTAGGGTGGGACACCTCAAACCTCAACCGCAAATTCCAACCGACTCTAGACTGGGGACACGATACCTGGTTCCCTGCGTCCTGGAATGAAATTGTCAAGCTGAGGGTGCCCCCGGTCCCTCGCCTTTGGGGACCGGGGATGAAAGCCAACCCGCTGACCCGTAAGCCTTTAACTCCGGTAACAACGCTAACCCCGCTCACTCCGCTGCCCTTGCAGGCAATAAACTCCCCCCGGCGCACAATCTAAATCAGAGACCTTTATGCCGACCATCACCGTCACAGTCGACCCAACCATCTTGAGCACCGCCCGCGTGTCCGCTTTCCAAGCCGACCTGAAGTTCGCCTCAACCCACTAAAAACCGACATTTGTTTATTTTCCCGTGAAACTGTGAAAGCCGGTTGATTCAATTCAACGCTTTACCGGCACTCCCTTCACAGTTTCACCGCGAAACTGCCAATTCACGACTCTCTCTCGCCGCCAAATTCGCCTTGAAGGTAAACTAGATTCATGGCTGAGATTCAGCGCAGAAAAACCCCGACAGTCAAGATTGGCAACGTTCGCGTTGGCTGGGAAGTTCCGGTCGTAGTTCAGTCGATGACCAACACCGACACCGCCGACGTTAACGGCACCATTGAGCAGGTTGCAGCCCTGGCCATGGCCGGCTCCGAACTGGTTCGCGTCACGGTCAACAACGAAGAGGCCGCTGCCGCAGTCCCCTACATCGTTGAAGGTCTCGACAAGCGCGGCATCCGCGTCCCCATCGTCGGCGACTTCCACTACAACGGCCATATCCTGCTCAAGAAGTATCCGGCCACGGCGCGCGCCCTCGCCAAGTACCGCATCAACCCCGGCAACGCGTCGATCGGTAAGAAGGATAATGACAACTTCCAGGTGATGGTGGAGTGTGCGGCCGAGAATCAAAAGCCGGTGCGCATCGGCGTGAACTGGGGCTCGCTCGATCAGAGCTTGCTCACCAGAATGATGGACGAGAACAGCAAGAAGTCCGAGCCGCTGCCAGCACGCGACGTGATGATGGAAGCGATGGTGGTCAGCGCACTCGAATCAGCCAAGGCTGCCGAGCGCTTCGGCCTGCGCAAAGACCAGATCATTCTTTCAGCTAAAGTGAGCGGCGTGCGCGACCTCATCGACGTGTACACCAACCTCGCCGCGCGTTGCGACTACGCTCTGCACCTCGGCCTCACTGAAGCAGGCATGGGCGCCAAGGGCCTCATCGCATCAACCGCCGGCCTCGCTCCGCTCCTGCTCGCAGGCATCGGCGACACCATACGCGTGAGCCTCACGCCCAAGCCAGGAGGCGACCGCACTGAAGAGGTGCAGGCCGCGCAACAGATTCTGCAGTCGCTCTCCATCCGCAGCTTTATGCCGCAGGTTACAAGCTGCCCCGGCTGCGGCCGCACTACCAGCACCTATTTTCAGGAGCTGGCCGAGCAGATCCAGAGCTACCTGCGCACCTCGATGCCCGAGTGGCGCAAGAAGTACCCCGGCGTTGAAGAGCTCAAGCTGGCGGTGATGGGCTGCGTAGTGAACGGCCCCGGCGAATCGAAACACGCCAACCTCGGCATCAGCCTTCCTGGAACGTTTGAAGACCCGGTCGCGCCGGTGTATGTAGACGGCAAACTGGCGACGACGCTCCGCGGCGACACCATTGTGGCCGAGTTCAAACAGATCCTCGACAACTACGTGGTGAGCCACTACGGCAAGAAGAGCGAGGAGTTGGTGGGGGCGCGGTAAAGACAGTGGTCAGTGATCAGTGGCGGCATGGCAGAACATGTGGAAATCGTCGGGTGGGGGTGGGGGGTGCTGGGATCGTTCATCGCTTCCTACACAGATCTGGAGCCCAAAGTGCGCTTGTCGACTCCAACATGGGCTGCTGCGTCGAGGCTGATTCGAAGCTGTGAAGCAATGAGTCGAGCCGAATCGTTGCACTTCGTCCAGATGTACACGGAATCCCAGCAGCGCTTTTCCCCTCTCTCTGATCCCCTCGACCTCCTGTTTCCCTTACACCGGCAGCTTTCCTCCAGTCGAGAGGAGGTCTATTCAGACTGGTTCCAGTGGGTTCTTGGACAAATCCCTAACGCCCGGACACTAGTACTACTGTGTTATAAAGTTGATACCCCTCTGAAAGAATTGCGGTATCTTTGTGCCGGCATGATTGTACCTTGTCTGCATGAGCGCCAAGTCGGGAACTTCAGGCGCCCGGCAGC